>ENA-UOVV01000336-UOVV01000336.1-compost-metagenome-genome-assembly--contig:-NODE-336-length-61751-cov-80.949365_pt1 | contig 61751 bp, 55 predicted proteins | sample MGYA00238155_ERZ761577 | MGnify/ENA primary metagenome ERZ761577 (study PRJEB28898, sample SAMN06268775) | compost metagenome | isolation source: Emeryville, CA | place: USA:Emeryville, CA | collected... | reverse complement strand
GGGCCGGGCGAGGGTGGCCTCTTGGAACGAACTCCATCGAAATCCCTTCCCCCGCAGGCGGCGGGGGAAGGTGCCGAAGGCCTCCCTTCAATCCCTTCCCCCGCCTTGCGGGGGAAGGTGGCCGGAGGCCGGAAGGGGGCGCTTTTCGCATCGCCGCGCGGCCGCGCCTCGAACGCGGCGCTCGCCCCCCTTCACCCCTGCGGGGAGCTTCCCCCGCAGGCGGGGGAAGCGGAGCACCCCCTCAGTCGCTGCGCGACAGCTCCCCCCGCTGCGCGGGGGGAGCGCAATCAAGCCCTTTCCCTGCATTCGGGATCGAGCCCCACTTTCGGGCCGGGCGAGGGTGGCCTCTTGGAACGAACTCCATCGAAATCCCTTCCCCCGCCCTGCGGGGGAAGGTGGCCGGAGGCCGGAAGGGGGGGCGCTTTGCGCATCGCCGGCGAGGAACGGCGAAGCAACGGCATCTCGTTGGGGCGCGCCGTGTGCGGATTCCGGCAGAATCGAGGGGGCAATGGAGAAGGCGATGCACGCGACAGGCGAACCGGCAGGCGACGACCAGGGCTGGGCCGGCGACACGCGGTGGCTGCGCGATGAACGAGGTCGGCTGCTGGTCGGTGACCGCGTGCTGGATGACGTGGTCGCCGAGATCGGCGGCACGCCGTGCTACCTGCTCGACCGCGGGCGCATCGAGCGGCGCGTCGCGATGCTGCGCGAATGCCTGCCGGCATCGGTGGAGCTTCACTACGCGATCAAGGCCAACCCGCTGCCGGAACTGGTCGCCTGGCTCGCCGCGCGCGTGGACGGTTTCGACGTCGCGTCGGCGGGGGAACTCGAACTCGCGCTCGCGGCCGGCATGTCGCCGCAGCGGATCAGCTTCGCCGGACCTGGCAAGTCCGCGTCGGAGCTCGCCCTCGCGCATGCGCATGGGGTTCTGGTCAACGTCGAGTCGTTCCGCGAGATCGGCATCCTCGCGGAGCTGGGCGCGCGCGACGGAACGCCCGCGCGCGTCGCGCTGCGCGTGAACCTGCCGTTCGAACTGCGCGGCTCGGGCATGCGCATGTCCGGCGGCGCGAGTCCGTTCGGCATCGATTCCGAGCAAGTGCCCGAGGCGCTGGCCGCGATCCGTGCGGCCGGCCTCGCGTTCGAGGGATTCCACCTGTTCGCCGGCTCGCAATGCCTGCGCGCCGACGCGATCGTCGAGGCGCAGCAGGCGAGCTACGAACTCGTGCTCGGTTGGCGCGACCTGTTTCCGGCGCCGGTGCGGATGCTCAATCTCGGCAGCGGCTTCGGCATCCCGTACACGATCGCCGACGCGCCGCTGGATTTCGCACCGATCGCGGCGAATCTTGCCTCGCTGGCAGCACGCGCGCGCGAGGATTTTCCGGAGGCGCGGCTTGCGATCGAACCGGGGCGCTACCTCGTCGGCGAGGCCGGCGTGTACGTCGTGCGCGTGATCGATCGCAAGGTGTCGCGCGGGCAGACGTTTCTCGTCGTCGATGGCGGCATGCACCAGCACCTGGCCGCATCCGGCAACTTCGGCCAGGTCATGCGCCGCAATTACCCGGTCGCGATCAGTCCCGCGCGCGGCGAGCGCGAGATCGCGAACGTGGTCGGTCCGCTGTGCACGCCGCTGGACCTGCTCGCCGACAAGGCCGAACTCCACCGCGCCGAAGTGGACGATCTGTTCGTCGTGTTCCAGTCCGGCGCCTACGGCCGCAGTGCGAGCCCGCGCGGGTTCCTGAGCCACCCGGACGTGACCGAACACATCGTGTAGGGAGCGCGTCAATCGCTGCGCGCGGGCGCGTGACCCTCGGCCTCCGCCTGCAATGCAGCGCGGAGGATCTTGCCGTTGGCGCTCTTGGGCAGCGCATCGCGGAACTCGATCTGGCGGGGGACCATGAAGTCCTCCAGCCGTGCGGCGCAATGGGCGGTGATCTCGCGCGATGTCAACGGGCTGCCTTCGTCCAGCGCCACGATCGCCTTGATCGCCTGGCCGAGCATCGGGTCCGGCACGCCGACGACGGCGGCTTCGCGCACGCCGGGCAGCGCGTAGAGCACGTCCTCGACTTCCTTCGGGCTGACCTTCTCGCCGCGCGATTTCAGCATGTCGTCGCGGCGTGCGACGAACCAGAGGAAACCGTCTTCGTCCATGCGGAACAGGTCGCCGGTGCGCAGCACGCGCTCCCATGGATAGCGGCCCGGTACCAGGGCATTGGAGGTGGCTTCGTCGTTGCGCCAGTAACCCTGCATCACGTGGCCGCCGCGCACGTACAGCTCACCTACCGTGTCCGGCGGCAGCGGGTTGCCGTGTTCGTCGCCGACCCAGACCTCCGTGCCGGGGATCGCGATGCCGACGCTGCCGCGCTTGTCGGTGAGCCGATCCGGCGGAAGCCAGGTGCAGCGCTTGGATTCGGTCATGCCGTACATCGAGAAGATGCGCGCGTGCGGAAAGCGCTCGGCGAGCGCTTCGATGTGCGCGGGCGGCAGCGCGGCGGCGGTGCTGGTGAGCGTGTGCACGCTGGCGGCCCAGTCCGGATCGAAGCTGCGCTGGGCAAGGATCAGCGCGGCCATCGTCGGCACCAGCGGAAACGTGGTCACGCGCTCGCGCGCGAGCAGCGGCAGGATCTGCTGCGGGAACGCGAACGACTTTTCCAGCACCAGCGTCGCGCCCTTCATCGCGCACAGGAAAAGCTGGTACAGGCCGTAGTCGAACGCGAGCGGCAGCACGCTGAGCACGACGTCCGATTCGCGCATCTCGAGGTAGGTGGCGATCGACGTGGCCGCGAACACGATGTTCCGGTGCGTCATCATCACGCCCTTCGGGCGACCGGTCGAGCCCGAGGTGTAGACCAGCATCGCGAGGTCGATGTCGATGCCGTGCGGCGCGTCGTCGAGCGGTTCCGGCGCGAGGAAGTCGCTCCATGCGGCGAAGTCGCCGGCATCGCCCCACTCACCTGCGACCACCACGCGGGTCACGGAGGGCGCGCGCACCGTGGCGTCGCGTGCGGCGCCGAGCAGCGAGTCCTGCGTCACCAGCACGCGCGCCTCGCAGTCGTTCAGCAGCCACGCGAGCTTGTCCGCCTTCGTCGCCGGGTTGATCACGCTGAACACGCCGCCCGCGCGCAGCGTGCCGAAGATCGCGATCGCGCATTCGATGCGGTTGTCGGTGAACACGAGACAGCGGTCGCCGCGCGCGAAGCCGTCGGCGAGCAGGGCCGCGGCGAATCGGCCGGCGGCGTGGTCGAGCGCGCTCCACGAAAGCCGCTCACCGCCGCAGACGATCGCCGTCCTCGTCGGGACGCGACGTGCCGCTTCCTGCAGCCATCGCTCCGCGCGGATCATTCCGCGTGCCCGGCCTCGGCGCGCTTGTCGCGGACGTAGGCGACAAGCCGCGCGATTCCGTCGATGTTCTCCGGCACGATCTCGCGGTCGTCCACGCGGATGTCGAACGTGCGCTCCAGCCAGGTCACCAGCCCGAGCACGCCGATCGAGTCGAGCACGCCGGCCTCGAACAGGCTGGCGTCGGCGGCGATCTCGCCGTCGTGCATCGGCGGCAGGGAGTCGTTCAGGAAGGCGCGGATGTCTCGTTCGATTGCGTCCATGGCCCGCTCCGGGTTTCGGCGGCACCTGCCGCGATGCGTGAGGGGCGTGGAGTTTGCCAGATCGGGCGACGGCCGGCAGTCCGGGTGGCCCTTTCGATCGCGCGCTCCCGTTCGTTATCCATTGGTCGGCCGTGCCTCGGCGTCGTGACTGGCGTCACGAATCGCTGCAGGCATCGCGGAAATGATGCATCGGCGTGGCGGGAGGAGGCGGTGACATGAATCCGGAAGTTGCGGTTCGCGGCGCGCGGCAGCGTCGTCTGTGGCGCGTGGCGTCGATCGCGTGTGCCGGTCTCGCGGGGCCGGCGCCGGCGATCGAACTGCAGCATCCCGTGTTGTTCGTGACGCAGGTTCCGGTGCCGGCCGATTTCGCGACCATCGGTTCGGTGTTCGCGAACCATCGCGGGGACATCGGCAGCGCGGCGCGCGGCGGCGACCTGTGGATCGCGTATCCGGACGGTTCGCGGCGCAATCTCACGGCCGAGGCCGGCTACGGCATGACCGGCCTGCAGGGCGCGAACGCGATTGCGGTACGCGACCCGGCGGTTTCGTGGGACGGAACCCGCGCCGTGTTCAGCATGGTGATCGGCGCACCGACCGAGCAGTACCAGCCGATCACGCGCTATTGGCAGCTCCACGAGATCACCGGGCTCGGCCAAGGCGAAACGGTCTCGATCACGCGGGTGGCTGGCCAGCCGGAGGACTGCAACAACGTCGAGCCGACCTATGCGCAGGACGGCAGCATCGTGTTCGTCAGCGATCGCCCGCGCGACGGTCGCCGCCACCTCTACCCGCAGCTGGACGAGTACGAGTCCACGCCGACGCCGACCGGACTGTGGAAGCTCTCGCCGGACGGGGTGCTCACGCTGATGCAGCACTCGCCGTCCGGTTCGTTCGGTCCGCTCGTGGACCGCTACGGCCGCGTGGTCTTCACGCGCTGGGATCACCTGCAGCAGGACCAGCAGGCCGAGGTGCCCGATTACGGCACGTTCGACTGGGCGTCCGAAGAGGCCGATGCGGCGATGCTGCCGTCCGTGGACGTGTTCCCGGAGCCGCGCGTCGATACCGCGACCGCATTCGGCCATCGCATCAACAACTTCATTCCGTGGATGATCAACCTCGACGGCACCGGCGAGGAGACGCTCAACCACGTCGGCCGGCACGAGTTGTTCGGATACTTCAACCGCAGCCTGCGCGACGACCCGGCGCTCGAGGACTTCATCGCGCCGGAAGCCTATCCGCAGACCGTGAACTGGCTGCAGCTTGCCGAGGACCCGAGCGTCCCCGGACGCTACGTCGCGATCGACGCACCGGAGTTCTACACGCACGCATCGGGCCAGATCGTCGCGATCCACGCGTCGCCGGACACCAATGCCGAGGACATGCGCCCTGCGTACATCACGCCGCGCAGCACGCACGATTTCCACGAGGGCACGCCGCCGGCCGACTTCACCGGCCACTACCGCAACCCGTTGCCGCTCGCCGATGGCGGCATGCTCGCCGCATGGACGCCGGAGGCGCGGGCAGCCGGGAACGACGGCACGCGATCGAATCCGCAGCCGCGCTACCTGTTCCGCATCCACAAGCTGGTCGCCGACGGCGACTACCTGCGCGCGGACGCCGCCGATCCGCTCACGCCCGGCATCGTCAAGGCCGTGTCGTGGTGGGACCCGGACGTGCTCGTCACCTACGACGGACCGTTGTGGGAGCTGTCGCCGGTCGAGGTCCGCGCGCGCAGCGCGCCGCCGGTCACCGCCGAGGGCGGCCTGGCCGCGCCGGAGGCGCAGGCGTTCGCCGAGGCCGGCGCCGATCCCGCGGCATTCCGGGCGTTCCTCGCGCAGCGCGGGCTCGGCGTGCTGGTCAGTCGCAACGTCACGGCGCGCGATGCCGCCGACCGCCAGCAGCCGATCAACCTGCGCGTGCCGGGCGGCGTGGAAACGAGTGCCGGAGGCGGCCCGGTGCACGACATCGCCTGGGTGCAGTTCCTGCAGGGCGACCAGATCCGCGGCATCGGCGGCACCGGACAGCCGCGCGCGGGTCGTCGTGTGCTCGCGCAGCCGCTGCATGCCGCCGAGGCGCTGCGATGGCTGCCGCCCGCACCGGGGGCGCCGCAGGGTGGCGTGCGCATCGCGAGCGACGGTTCCATCGCGGCCATCGTTCCCGCGCGGCGCGCGATGGCGTGGCAATCCACTTCGGGCGACGGGACGCCGGTCGTCCGCGAACGGTTCTGGATCTCGGTGCAGCCGGGCGAGATCCGCGCATGCGATGGTTGCCATGGCGTGAACCGGACGAACCAGGCGGGTGCGCCACCGGCGACGAACACGCCGCAGGCCTTGATCGAACTCCTCGCGCACTGGCGCGAGCACTACACCGACGCGCTGTTCGCCGACGGCTTCGAGTAGCCATCCCGCCCGCGCAGGCTCAGCGCACCCGCGCGTCCTTGAGCCTGCGCCAGACATCGAGCAACCGGCCGGCGATGGTCGGCTCGCTGCGCGGCTGGACTTCGTGGCGGCGCTGCAGGCGCGGCGTGGAGCGCAGTTGTGCATGGCGCTCCATCGCGGCGATCAGGCAGCGTCGCAGCAGCTCGCGCCCGGGCGGCGCGAGCAGGAAGCGGAAGATCTGGCCCTCGTTGATGAGGCCGATGACGAGCCGGCTGTCGCGCAGCGGCGAGATCGCGATCACCAGCGTGGAGGGGCGCAGGCGCTTGAGGCGCTTGATCGCGTCCACGATGTCGCCGGTTTCGCTTTCCAGCACCGTGACGAGGACGGCAAAGTCGCGTTCGGCCAGCGCATCCAATGCGGCTTCCACCGTCCCGGCCCGTTGCGTGTCGATGGATGCCGGCAGGATCCGTCGCACGAGCTCCGCGCTGCCACCTTCGGAATCGAGCACGAGCACGTGTGCGGCGGCGATGTCCCGCTCCGCATCCGCATCCGCAGCCGGCGGAACGGCTGCGGCGGGCTCGCCCGCGTCCAGCGCCGCGAATTCGTCGGCCGCGATGCGCGCGGCTTCGAGCACGGTTTCGACCAGCGCCGGGCCGTCCCACGGCTTTTCGAGGAAACGGTATACCTCGCCTTCGTTGACCGATGCGGCCACCGCGTCCATGTCGGCGTAGCCGGTCAGCAGCATCCGCATCGTCGCCGGCGAGTGGCGCGCGACCTCGCGCAGCACTTCGACGCCGCCCATGCCGGGCATGCGCTGGTCGCTGACCACCGCGTGCACGCGGCGCTGCCGCACGAGTTCCACCGCCTGCGCGCCCGATGTGGTGGCGAGGGTCTCCGCGCGACCGCGAAACAGCATGCGCAACGAGCGCAGGATGCGTTCCTCGTCGTCCACGAACAGCAGCACCGGCAGTGCGTTCATGTCCGCTCTCCGGACGTGGATGCCGGCAGCGGCAGGCCGACGATGAAGCGCGTGCCGACGCCGGGTCGGGATGCGACGCGGATGATGCCGCCGTGCTGCTCGACGATCTGGTGCGCGATCGCGAGGCCGAGCCCGGTGCCCTGGCCGACCGGCTTGGTCGTGAAGAACGGATCGAAGATGCGTTCGAGGTCGGATTCGGCGATGCCCTTGCCGTTGTCCTCGATGACGACGATCGCGCGCCGGCCGAGAACCTGCGTGCGGATCGAGATGCGCCCGCGATCGTGCTCGATCGCCTGCGCGGCGTTGCCGATCAGGTTCAGCAGCACCTGGTTGATCTGCGCCGGCGCGCATTCGATCGGCGGAACCGGGCCGCGGTGGCGCCGCAGCTCGATGCCGCGCTTCTTCATCACGTGCTGCAGGATGCGCACCGCGGCATCGATCAGGCCGTCCAGTTCCACCTGTTGCGTCTGCGCCCGGTCGAGGCGACTGAAGTTGCGCAGATGGCCGATCAGTTCCGTGATCTGCCCGATGCCGTGCAGCGTGTCGTCGAGCAGCCCCAGCGTGTCCTCGACGAAATCCGAATCCACGCGGCTGCGCAGCACGGCCAGTTCGCCACCGTCGCCGTCCGGCAGTGCGCCGCCGTCGGCCATCCGCTCGAACGCGCGCAGCAGCGGCGCGGTGTCGGACAGCGCGGCGCGCGTCATTTCCACGTTGTTGCGCACGTAGCCGAGCGGCGTGTTGATCTCGTGCACGAGGCCCGCGACCATCTGGCCGAGCGACGCCATCTTTTCCGACTGCATCAATTGCAGCTGCGAGGACTTGACCCGCGAGTACGCCTGTTCCAGTTCCGTGCTGCGCTGCGCGAGACGCGCCTCCATCGCGCGCAGCACGTCGAGCACGACGCCGGTTCCGGCATGGCGTCCCTGCGCGTCGACGAGGATGAAGTCCTCGGTGATCGGGCTGGCGATGCGCTCGGCGATCCGTCGCGCCGCTTCGTCGAGCGACATGTCGAGCGGCAGCACCAGCGCTTCGCGATTGGCGATGGATGCGACCGGACGCCGGCCGAACAGCTCGCGGCCGTATGGCGTCAGGTAGATGCGCATCAGTTCGTATCGGCTGATCGAGCCGATCGGTCTTCCGTCGGCGACGATCGGCAGCGAGAGCAGCGAAGCGTCCCGGGTATCGAGCATCCGCTCGGCGACTTCCGCGACCGGCGTTTCCGCCGCGAGCGGAGCGGTATCGCGTAACAGCGCACGCAGGTCGGGATGCGATGCGTGCGTCGCATGGGCGGCGTGCCCGGGTGCCGGCGATGGAAGGGACATGCAGGTGTACCGATGCCGCAGGAACGCGGATCGGCGCACGCGTCGATCCGGTCGCGGAAGGTTCGCCAATCGCGATGACATGCGCGTGACCGGATGGCGAACAGGCCTGTCCGGGCAACGGCCGCTTCGCGATCGTCGGGCGTGGCCGGACGCCGAGGCGCGCATCCCGCTCGAACGAAAACGCCGCCCGAAGGCGGCGCTTTCGTTCGGGTGACTTCGATCGTCAATCCTCGACCGGCTGAAGCACGGCCGGATTGGTGACCTGCAGGTAGCCGCCGGAACTTGCGATCATCGAGGCCATCTGGCCCTGCATTTCCGCCGTCGCGGCGGGCGAGGCGGACGGATCGAGCAGCGATCCGTGCGCGCCGACGACGAAGCGCGTGGTGGCCCGGACGCCGTCCAGCGACATCACCGAAGCGTCGACGCCACCATAGCCGAGCGCGGCGATCAGTGGTTCGGTGCCCGACAGCGGTGCGCCCGGGACACGGTTCGGGATCACCTGGTCGGACGGCGAATCGGCGCTGCCGACGACCTCGTGGATCACGATGCGCTTCTTGTAGGCGAGCTCCGGATGCTCGACCCACTCATCGAGGAGCATCCCGTTCTTGACGAAGTTGATCGGATCGCCGGAGTCGACCAGGGTCTGCGCGGCAAGCATGAACGAGTCGTAGTCGGGCGTGCCGGCCACGACACCGGCGGCTTCCAGCCCGGCGCGGATGCGCGGCCCGAACGTGGCCGAACCATCCAGCATGCGCGCGATGCCGCCGCCGGGGACGCTGAGCACGCCGGTGTAGACGCTTGGATCGGTGGCGAGGAACACCGTGCCGACGATGCTGCCGAGCGACTGGCCGACGAAGCTCACCTTGCTGCCGTCGATTCCCGGAAGTCCGCTCGCCGCCTTCGCCAGCACCATGAGGTCGGCTGCGCCCTGACGCAGGTTGTCGCGCGACGTGAGCAGGCTCGAGAGGTTGATGAAGTAGCTGCCGGACGTGTCGATCACGCCGTCCGGAGCGGGCGCGCCGGTGGCGTTGTCCTGCAGGTCGAGGTCGAACGTGCGCTCCGTCGCGCCGAGCGCGGCGAACGGCGTGTTGCCGATGTAGAACGGATTGGTCGGGTCGGTCAGGCCGTGCAGCGGCAGGTCGATCGCGATGACCGCATAACCCTGCGCGGCAAGCGTTCCGGCGATCGCGAACATGTCGGTGCGGTTGCGCGTGATGCCGTGCTGGTAAATCACGACCGGCCAGCCGTCTGCCGGGCGCGTGTGGCCGGAAGCGGCATTCGGAACGGTCATCAGCAGCGGAACCGTCTGCACCGAGCGCAGTGCCGGCAGCGGATTGCAGGCCGTCAGGTTGCTCGATTCCGGATCGAGGCCAAACGGCGCGCATTGCTCGATGTAGGCGCCCGGCGTGGCTTTCCAGAAGCTGGTGAGCGGCGACGTCAGGCTCTCGTCGGACGGCGAGCCGAGGTAGTACGGCAGGTCGATGGTCCCGATGACGATGTCCGCGACGCCGGGCAGGCCGAGTCCGAGCGATGCCAGGGTCATGCCCGTGTTCAGCGTGCTCGTGCTGGCCGGCGGCAGGGCGGCGGTCATCGCCTGCAGCGCGCGCATGGTCGGCGTGATGCTCTGCGTGGTGGCCGTCCACGACATGATGATGGAGCCCGCCGGAACGCCGGCGGCCGAAGCGGCGGCCTCCTGCGCGTTGGTCAGCTGGCGCAGTGGTTCCAGTGCGCAGGCGCTGCTGTCGGCCAGGGCCGGAAGCGTCGACTGGCCGCCGCTGCACAGCGGGCTGGTGCGCTGGGCGAGGATGTAGGGCAGGGACGCGCGCACCGCGCTGCCGTCCGCGGCATGGATGCCGTTGGTGAGCACGGCCATGTACGACGTGCGCTCCTTGAGCGCGCGCGTCGGGACGATCGCCAGCGTGCGGCCTGTCGCGTCGGACGGTGCAAGGGTGACGACGAAGTCCTGCGGCGATTCCAGTTCGCGCGTGACGCCGGTGACGGCGCCGCCGGGTCCGCTCAGCGTGACCTCGAACATGCGCACCGTGCTCCCGCCGGCGAGCGTCGAGGCGTCGACGGGCTGCGAGAAGCCGATGCTCCACGGCGCGACGGTGCTGAAGCCGTCCTGCGCGTTCATCGCGACCTTCGGGTCGCTGAAGTCGTCCGCGTCGGCGACCGGGATGTTCAGCGTGAGGTCGATCGTGCCCTGCAGCAGCAGGTTGTTCGGGAACGGGATGACGCTGTTGGCAGGGTCGAAGCCGACCACAGTGCGGAACGGGACCGGCGCGGTGTAGTCGTACCCCGCCCGCAGGTCGGAAGAGGCGAACGCGCCGAACAATGCCGCTGCGACCGCTGCGGTCGTGATCAATCGAGCCTGCATGAATATGCCCTCTGGGAAGCCATCCGGAACAGTACGGAGAACCGCTGCGATCTTAGCCGTCGAGCGGGCCGCGGGAACGCTGCAGTGCGGCGAAACCCCGCGACGCCGATCGCTGGCGCATGGCTCGTGCCTCTCCGATCCATTCGCGGAAGCCGCCTCGATGCGGCGGCGGATGCGGCAGGTGAGCCATTGCGGCACGTTTCGACGCAACGCATCCCGGGAGCGCCGGGCATCGGGTCGGGCGGCCTTGACCGGGAATGACCGCATGCTCGCCACGATGCTTCGCTGTTTCCTTGCCGTCGCGCTGCTCCACGCCCCGCTCGCGTTGGCCGATCGACCGCCATGGCCGCCAGCCGGCATGCCGGAGCCTTCCGGAGCCTCGTGTCCGCTTGCCGATGCGCGCGATTCGGCGTCGGGCGTTGGCGGTGCCGTCCGCCCGAGCCGACGGCAGGTCGGCGAGGAGATCGCGATTCCGACGGTGCAGACCACGCATCCGTATCGTGTCGCGCGCGACGCCGTGCAGCGCCACGAGATCCGCGTGGCGGGAGCGAGCTACGTTGCTCCGCACTTCTCCCGTTTCGATCTCGCGCCCGGCGACGCGGTCGTCGTGCGTTCGCCGGACGGAACGCGACGATGGCGCTACGAGGGCGAGGGCAAGCCCGGACTGGGGCGCAGCGTCGGCTTCTGGGGCATCCACGTCCCGGGCGATCGGGTGGTGATCGAACTGCATGGCAACGGCGACGCCGGATGGGGCTATCGCATCGACAAGGTGGCGCGCGGGTTTCCGCTGGGCGAGGAGCCTCCCAACCCGATCTGCGGGAAGGACGACCGTCGTGCCGCGCGCTGCTATGCGACCAGTCATCCGTCGCACTATGCGCAATCGCGCGCGGTCGCGCGTCTGCTGATCGCCGGCACCGGTCTGTGCACCGGCTGGCTGCTCGGTTCCGAGGGCCACGTGATGACCAATGGCCACTGCATCACGGACGCCATGGAAGCCGCCAACACCGACTACGAGTTCATGGCCGAAGGCATGTGCGGCGAGGCATGCCCGACCTTGCAATGTCCCGGCGTGATCGCGAGCACCAGCGGCACGCTGGTTCGTCGCAACTATCCCGATCTGGATTACGCGCTCATTCGGCTGGACGCGAATCCCGCGGTCGAATACGGGTACCTCAAGCTGCGCCACGCTCCTGCACACCTCGGCGAAACGCTGTATCTGCCGCAGCATCCATCCGGAAAGGGCAAGGAGGTGGCCTTGCACTCGACGCACCCGGATGATCCGACCGGCTACCCGCAGGTGCAGCGGATCTGGCCGATGGATCTGGTCTATCTGGCCGACATCTACTACGGCTCGTCCGGATCGCCGGTGCTTTCCCACGCCGATCACTGCGTGATCGCGCTGCATTCGGGCACCTTGGGGTGCGACGAACCGGAGTCGGGCGACGACTACATCGGCAACGTCGGCGTGAAGGCGGATCGGATCATCGACGACCTGGACCTCGACCTTCCGGCCGATGCCGTTGCCGACCCGGGCGAGGCATGCGCGGACCGCGACGCGATCTTCCGCGACGGCTTCGAGTGACCGGCACGCGCTCGCTACCGCGGCCACGCACCGGCGCAGCGGGCCGGCATTCGATCACGGCATCCAGTCGGCGGCGGTCGGCCGGAAGGTGCGTGGATTCCAGCCGAATGCCGCGCGTGCGGGTGCATCGTCCGCGACGAGGTCGAGCGTGAGCCGGTCCAGCGCGCCGCCGGACGCGGCGATGCCGACTCGGCGCGCGGTTCCCGCCAGCACGCGCAGCAGCGGAAACGGCAGCGGCAGCGGGATGGTGCGGCCGGGCAGCGATGCGCGCACGCGTTCGAGCATGGCATCGAACGACAGGCGCTCGCCGCCGCCGAGCGCATAGGCCCGTCCGGCCGCAGCAGGGGTGTCCAGCACCTGGAGGCAGGCGTTGGCGAGGTCGTCCGCGTGCACGGGCTGGCGCAGGCCACGCGCGCCGGGGATGCGCGGGAAGGCATGCCAGCGCATGCCGAAGCGCGCGAGCGGCGTCAGGCTGCGGTCGATGCCGGCGCCCCAGATCAGCGTCGGGCGCAGCACGGTGCATGCGCATCCATGCTGGCTGGCCGCGTCGAACAGGCGCTGTTCCGATTCGCGCAGTCGCCGTGCCAGCGCGCGCTCGGCCGGGTCGGCGGCATCCGCCTTGCTCTCGATGCTCTGCGAGCCGAATGCGACGACCCGCGGCGCGCCCTCGATCCGGCTGACGGAGAACCATTGCGCGAATGCATCCAGCGGTCCCGCGCTCAGGATCGCGTCCACCGGCGGCGACGGCGGCCGGGTGTCCGCGAGGTCGCCGCGCAGCCACTCGATGCGGCGCCCGGGCGATGACCGTGCCGAGCGGCTCACCGCGACGACATCGTATCCGGCAGCGAGCAGGCGCGGCAGCAGGAAGCGGCCGATCGCGCCGCTGGCGCCGAAGACCAGCGCACGCGGCATGCGGTCAGGGCTGTTCGTCGACGGGAATTTCCGCCGGGGCGGGCAGCGGCACGCGCAGTGCGCGCGCGTAGTCGGCCAACACCTCGATTTCCTCCAGGCCGCCGTCGATCGCGTTCGCGTCGACGTGCAGCGGACTCTTCTGCAGCTCCGCACGGGCCTGGAACAGCTTGCGGCGCGCGCCTTCCACGTGGCAGACGAGCTGGTCCATCGTCGCCTTGTCGGCGCCGAAGATCATCTCCACCGGCTGCAGGCAGTACTGCACGGCGGCATCGAACTCCCGCACGCGACGGCGGTAGTCGTCGAGCTGCGCGTTCAGCGATTCGAAATGCGCGCGTACCGAGCCAAGCGGCGCGTCGAGCCGGTCCGCGACGGCGGCCATGGTTTCCTGCGCGGTATTCCGGGCGAACTGCTCGCTCTGGATGGAATCCAGGCGGTTCTCGAGGTCGATCTTCTCGTACAGCAGTTCGTGCGACCGCCCGCGTTCCCGCGCCAGCGCGCGCATCAGCCAGATTGTCACGCCGGCCAGGATCACGGCCACGACCGCGACGGACAAGGTGATCCAGAGCATGGGTTCCTCCCGCACGACACCCGCACGACGGCGCATTATGGCCTGTTCGGGCGGATGCGTCGCGCACCGGCCCGGCCGGGCGCCCGGGCATGCGAAGATGCGCGTTCCGGCAGGAGGAGGCAGCCATGATCGCACGCATCTGGCGGGGCATCACCCCAGCGGACCAGGCGGACGGGTACCTCGCGTTTCTGCGCGAGAACGCGCTCCAGCGTTATGCGGAAATCCCGGGCAACCGCGGGGTGCACGTGTTGCGCCGCGACCAGGGCGAACACACCGAGATCATGCTCGTCTCGCTGTGGGATTCCCTGGACGCGGTCAGGGCGTTCGCCGGCGAGAGGGCCGAAGCTTCGGTGTACTACCCCGAGGAGGATCGCTTCCTGCTCGAGATGGAGCCGCTGGTGCGGCTTTACGACGTTGTCGATCGCGTGGAAGACCCTGCGCAGGATTGATGCACCGGACCTGCGCGTCCGATCGTTCCGGCGCCGGCGATCGGGATTCGAGGCCGTCCGCGAATATCCGGTCCAGCGTCGTCGCGCCGTCCGGCCCGCCGGAAAGTATCGATTGACGGGCCCCGTCCCGATGCCGCATGAGTCGTCCGCCGAAAAGCGGGCGATGCCGCGCAGGTGGCGTCCGGCATCGCGTTGGCGGTGCAGGAGAGATCGATGTCGCCAGGCGCCGCCGCGTGCACGGCTTGCATGACCTCGCGATAATCGCGATCACTTTCCCCACTTCATTCGGACACCGCCCATGCGAATCCTTCTTTCGATCTGCCTGATCGTTTCCACCGGCGCGCTTGCCCACGACGAGGCATCGTCTGCGAAAGCGCATGGTCACGAGAAGGCGCCGGCGGCGGCAGTGCCGGTGCAGCGTACGGCGGAGGGCGCTGTCTACGGCGCGAGGCTGCCGGACTCCGCGCCTGTTCCGGTGCGCCTGGACGACGTCGTCGCCCGGCCGGCCGGGATGCTCGGCAAGACCGGCGCTTTCAGCGGGCGCATCACGCAGGTCTGCCAGAAGATGGGGTGCTGGATGGTGCTCGGCGCGGACAACGGCGAGTTCGCGCGCGTGTTCATGCACGATCACGCGTTCGGCATTCCGAAGGACGCGACCGGCGAAGCCGTCGTCTACGGCACGCTCGACGAAAAGGTCTGGTCGCAGGACGAAATCGACCACTTGAAGAAGGATGGGGCGGAACCGCCTGCCGCGCGCGAGCTGCGCATCGATGCCACCTCGGTGCTGATCCGCGATGCGGGATGACCGCGCGGCGCCGGCAACGGCTGCCGGCGCCTCCCGTCATTTCTTCTTCGGCACGTAGAGGTCGGTGACCGTGCCCTCGTGGACCTCGGCCGCCATGCCCACCGTCTCGCCGAAGGTCGGGTGCGGATGGATGGTCAGGCCGATGTCTGCGGCCTCGCAACCCATCTCGATCGCGAGCGCGACCTCGCCGATCATGTCGCCGGCGCCGGGTGCGACGATGCCGCCGCCGATCACGCGGTGGCTTTCCTCGTCGAACAGCAGCTTGGTGAAGCCCTCGGTGCGGCCGACGCCGACCGCGCGGCCGGATGCGGCATGCGGGAACTTGCCCACGCCGTACGCGATGCCCTGCTTCTTCGCTTCCGCTTCGGTCACGCCGACCCAGGCGATTTCCGGGTCGGTGTAGGCGACCGAGGGGATCACGCGCGCCACGAACTCGCTCTTCTGCCCGGCCGCGACTTCCGCCGCAACCTTGCCCTCGTGCGTCGCCTTGTGCGCGAGCATCGGCTGACCGACGACATCGCCGATCGCGAAGATGTGCGGGACGTTGGTGCGCATCTGCCGGTCCACCGGGATGAAGCCGCGTTCGGTGACGGCGACGCCGGCGCTTTCCGCGCCGACCTTCGCGCCGTTCGGCGTGCGGCCGATCGCCACCAGCACGCGGTCGAACAGCATCGGTTCGGGCGCCTTGTCCCCTTCGAACGTGGCCTTGAGGCCCTTCTTCTGTGCCTCGATGGCCGCGACCTTGACGCCGAGGTGGATGCCGGCCAGTCGCTTGCCGAGGCGCTGCTGCAGCGGGCGCACGAGGTCCGGATCGGCGCCCGGCATCAGTTGCCCGGCGAGTTCGACGACGGTGACTTCGCTGCCGAGCGCGGAATAGACGGTCGCCATTTCAAGGCCGATGATGCCGCCACCGACGACGAGCAGCTTCTTCGGCACGTCGGCCAGCGCGAGCGCATCGGTCGAATCCATCAGGCGCGCATCGTCCCATGGGAATCCGGGCAGCTTCAGCGCCTGCGAGCCGGCCGCGATGATCGCCTTGGCGAAACGCACGAGGCGCGGGCCGTCGGCGGTTTCGACTTCGAGCTCGTGCGGCGAGACGAAGCGTCCGTTGCCGGTGACGACGCGCACCTTGCGCTGCTTCGCCATGCCGTCCAGGCCCTTGTTCATCTGCGCGACGACTTTCTCCTTGTGCGCACGCAGCGCGTCGAGGTCGACCCTCGGCGCGCCGAACGCGATGCCGATGTCCGCGCCGTGCGCGGCCTCGTCGATCACGCGTGCGGCGTGCAGCAGTGCCTTCGACGGGATGCAGCCGACGTTGAGGCAGACGCCGCCGAGCGCGGCGTGGCGCTCGACCAGCACCGTGTCCTGGCCGAGATCGGCGGCGCGGAACGCGGCCGTGTAGCCGCCGGGCCCGGCACCGAGCACGACGACATCGCACTCGATGTCGGCCTTGCGGCCCGATGCGGTGGCGGCCTGCGGTGTGGCCGCGCGCGGTGCCGGGCGGTCGTCGTCGCAGCCGCCGCCTCGTGCAGGCGCCGCTTGCGCCGGGGCCGGGGCCGCGGCGGAGTCCGCCGTTTCGATCGTCGCGATGACCGCGCCTTCGCCGACGCCGTCGCCGAGCTTGACGCGCACTTCCTTCACCACGCCCGCGACGCTGGACGGGACTTCCATCGTCGCCTTGTCCGATTCCAGCGTCACCAGGCCCTGGTCCACCGCGACGGTGTCGCCGGGCTTGACCAGGATTTCGATCACCGGGACATCGGAGAAATCGCCGATGTCCGGCACCTTCACTTCGATCGTTGCCATCGGTTCCGGCCTCCGCTCAGAGCAGCACGCGGCGCATGTCGGCCAGCACCTGGCCGAGATACGCGGTGAAGCGCGCGGCGGCGGCGCCGTCGATCACGCGATGGTCGTAGGACAGCGACAGCGGCAGCATCAGTCGCGGCTGGAACGCCTTGCCGTCCCAGACCGGTTGGATCGACGACTTCGAAACGCCGAGGATCGCGACTTCCGGTGCGTTGACGATCGGCGTGAACGCGGTGCCGCCGATGCCGCCGAGGCTGGAAATCGAGAAGCAACCGCCCTGCATGTCGCCCGGCCCGAGCTTGCCGTCGCGCGCCTTCTTCGCGAGCTCGCCCGATTCCCGCGCGATCTCGATCACGCCCTTGCGATCGGCATCCTTGATCACCGGCACGACCAGACCGTTCGGCGTGTCCGCCGCGAAACCGATGTGGAAATACTTCTTGAGGACGAGGCTCTCCCCGCTCGCGTCGAGCGAGGCGTTGAAATCCGGGTATTTCTTCAGTGCCGCGACGACGGCCTTGATGAGGAACGCGAGCAGGGTCAGCTTGATGCCGGCCTTCTCGTTCTCCTTGTTGAGCTGCACGCGCAGCGCCTCGAGGTCGGTCACGTCCGCCGCATCGTGCTGCGTGACGTGCGGGATCATCGCCCAGTTGCGCGCGAGATTGGCGCCGGAGATCTTCTTGATGCGCGACAGCGCGCGCGTCTCGATCTCGCCGAACTTCGCGAAATCCACCTGCGGCCACGGCAGCAGGTTCAGGCCACCGCTGCCGCTCGCCGCGGTGCGCGCGCCGTCGGTCAGCGCGGACTTCACGAAGTCGCGCACGTCCTGCTTGCTGATGCGCCCCTTGCGCTGGCTGCCCTTGACCTGGGCGAGGTCGACGCCGAGCTCGCGTGCGAACAGGCGCACCGCCGGGCTCGCGTACGGCACGCGAGCCGGCATCACGGCGTCGGCATCGAACGCCACCGGCGGACTCGCGCGCAGCGTGTCCGGGTGCGGGTCGACGTCGTTGGGCCGGTAGCCGGGCGGCGTCGCGACCGCCGCGACGGGTGCGGACGCAGCGACCGGCTTGCCCGCGGGCGCAGGCGCTGCGGGTTCGGCAGGTTTCGTTTCCGTCGCAGTCGCCGGGGCGGCGGCGTCGGCGGTTTCCATCACCGCCACCACATGCCCTTCCGAAACCTCGTCGCCGATCTTCACGCGAAGTTCCTTCACCACGCCGTCGAACGGCGCCGGCACTTCCATCGTCGCCTTGTCCGACTCCAGCGTCACCAGTCCCTGATCCCGGCTCACCGCATCGCCTGCCTTGACGAGCAGTTCGATCACCGGGACGTTCGTGTAGTTGCCGATGTCCGGCACCTTGACTTCCTGCGCGGCCATGCTGGCTCCGGTTCGCATTGCGGAACGACAAGTTTCGCCGATTTGGCGGACCTGCGTCATGCCCGGTCGGCAGAACGCGCACGGCATGTCGCATCGAGGCGCGAAGCGGCGTTGACCGGATGCACCGGATGCCGCGTGGCGGCACCGCCGTACATCCTTGCCCGCTGTCAGGAGACCGACATGCCCGCCGCCGATCGTTCACCGTCGATCCGACTCCCGCTGCGATCGCTGGTCGCGTGCCTCGCGGCAGTGATGGTCGATTCCGTTTCCGCGGCGCGCGACACGCCACTCGGCGGAATGGCCGAACCGCTGGTCCACGAGCGGTCGCACTGGCCGGTGCCGCTGCAGCAGTCGGCGCCGCGCGCGCCGCAGGACATCGTCGTCACCAACTGTTTCGACAGCGGCGCAGGCAGCTTGCGCGATGCGATCACCAGTGCGGTCTCGGGCGACGTCATCGACCTCACCCAGTTGCAATGCAGCACGATCACGCTGGCGACGGGCGCGATCATCTTCGGCGTCGATCAGCTCGCGATCCGCGGCCCGGGACGCCATGAGCTGCGCATCCAGTCCTCGACCGCAGTGAACAACGGGCTGCTCGTGCACCTCGGATCCGGAACGCTGGTCGTCGAGGACGTGACGCTCGCCGGCGGGCGCAAGTACCGCAGCGACGCCACCGCGCTCGGCGGTTGCATCCAGTCGCAGGGGAACGTGATCCTGCGCGATTCCAGCGTGACCGGCTGCAAGGCGCGCAGCCAGCAGAACTACGCTTCGCTCGGCGGCGGCATCTGGAGCCAGGGCAGCACGCATCTCTACGACAGCATCATCAGCGGCAACGAGGCGTTCGCCAGCGGCTACGGCTACGCCAGCGGCGGCGGTGTCTACGCGTTCGGCGGATTCATTTCTCAATCGAGCCTGATCGCCGGCAACATCGCGCACTCGCCCTCTTCGACGCCGAGCTTCGGCGGTGGCGTGTTCGCGCGCGGCTACGGCGGCGTGTTCCAGACCGCGATCGTGCAGAACGGCTCGGCGCGCATGGGCGGGCTTGCGCTGGCCGACAACGGCAGCAGCACCGCGTTCATTTTCCAGTCGACGATCTCGACCAACCATGCGCACCGCATCGGCGGTGTCTACGCGCGGCAGCCGCTGTTCCTCTACAACTCGACGATCGCGAACAACGTTTCCGAGGTGTCGGTCGCGGGCACGAGCAACTCGGAATCGGCCGGCTTGCACATGAGCGCGAACGTGCTCACGTTCCACAGCAACATCCTTTCCGGCAATGTCGCATTCGACGTCGGTGCGCACGACCTCGGCGGCCAGCCCGGCATGGTCAACACCGGCACCTTCAATCTGATCACCGCGACGCCGATTCCGCCGCCACCGGACACGATCGGCCTCACGCCCGCGCTCGGTCCGCTGCAGGACAACGGGGGCCCCACCCCGACGCATGCACTGATCCGTGGCGAGAGTTACGCGGTCGATGCGGGCGGGCTGCCGCCGGCCGGCAGCTTCCAGTACGACCAGCGCGGCGAGGGCTTTCCGCGCTGGATCGGCAGCCGGGTCGACATCGGTGCGTTCGAGAGCGATCCCGACCGGATCTTCACCACCGGGCTCGACTTCGGCCTGAACCTTGACACCACACGGCGCACTGCCCGCGCCGATTGAGTCGCGAACCGGCGCGTCCCCCCAAATGCCGCCGTTTCGTCGAGCGGAGCAGGAGCCGCACACCGAGCGGCGCCGGCGACGCACGCGGCGGTCGCATCGCCCTGCCATGGACGGCACGGGCGATGCGGCCGCTGCACCCTCAGCCCCGCGTTGCCTGCGCGGGTGGCGTGGCCTCGCGCAGCAGCACGACGTCGCGCGGCGCCGGCGGGAGGCGGATGCCCTCGGCATCGAAGCGTTCCTTGATCGCCTGCAGCAGCGCGCTGCGGACTGCGGCGTACTGCGGAGTCGCGACCCAGGCACCGATCGCGAGGTTGACGCCGGAACCGCCGAGATCCGCGACTGCAACCTCTGCAGCCGGGTCGGCCAGAACGCGCGGCTCCGCTGCGAGAACCTCGCGCGTGGCGGCGATGGCGCTGGCGATGTCCGCCTCGTGCGCGATGCCGACGACGAGATCGATGCGACGGGTCGCCCGCGCGCTGAAGTTGACCACGGTGTTTCCCGCCACGGTCGCGTTCGGCAGGATCACGAGGCGATTGTCGGGCGTGAGCAGATGCGTGTGCATCAACGTCACGTCCTGCACCGTGCCGCCGATGCCGTTCGCCTCGACGTACTGGCCCACGCGGAACGGCCGGAACACCGCCAGCAGCATGCCGGCGGCGAGATTGGACAGCGATCCCTGCAGTGCGAGTCCGATCGCGAGTCCGGTCGCGCCGAGTGCGGCGAGCAGCGAAGCCGTCGGCACGCCGGCCCGGTCCAGCGCGCCGACCGCGAATATCGCGATCAGCAGCACGAACACGAGGTTGCGCACGAAACCGCCGAGCAGAGGATCGGCGCCGCTGCGTTCGAGCACGCGCTGCGCGCCCCGCGACAGCCGCTTGGCGAGCCACCAGCCGACCAGCAGGATCAGCGCCGCCACCAGCAGCCTGCCGCCCCACGCGTCGAGCGCCTCGCGCAATGGCTGCTCGACGAGGGAGGCATACCAGGCGTGCAGACGCTCCATCATCATCCGGTCCTCGATGTTCCCGGCACAGGCTAGCAAGGCGTGGTCGCCGCGGACCAGAGGAGGATCGCACCATTCACGTCCTGTACGACGCGCCGGGCACGGCCAGCATGGCGGTGCATCCGGCGCTGCTGGAGATCGGTGTCCGCCACGAGTTGCGCCGGCACGATCCGGATGCCGGCGCGCAGCAGGAGTCCGACTGCCTGCGCCTCGACCCGAACCGCGCCGTTCCGACGCCGATCGTCGCTGGCCGGCCGGTCGGCCAATGCGCGGCGCTGCCGATGCTGCGTGCCGAACGCCACCCCGCAGCCGGGCTGGCGCCGCCGCCCGGCGACGAGGCTGCAATGGATGGTCCATCTCGGCGACACGCTGCAGCCGGCATTCCGCAAGCGGCTCTGCCCGCAGGACTTCGCGCCTGCAGGACAAGGGCGTCCGGCACATTCGCTCGCATGCGCATCGACGCCTGTTCGACCGCCACCTTGCCGCGCACCGACCGTACGTGACGGCGACCGTTCCGGAGTCGCCGACCTCTACGCGGCGCTGCCGATACGCTGGTCGCGCCACATGTCCGGGCCGGCGACCGAATGGCCCGCTCTGGCGGCGCTCGCACGCCGGGTCATGGTGCGGCCGAGCCGGGGCGCGCCGTACCGGCTCGAGGGATTGACCGAGTGGGCGTGGCGCGGGTTCACGCCACGTCGCCGGAACTCGCCGAACACACGCGGTTGCGTCCGCCCTGCTTGGCCAGATAGAGCTGCGCATCGGCGGCGCGCAACAGGTCGCCGACGCTGGACATCGCCTTCGACCATTCCGCCACGCCGATGCTGACCGTCACGCGATCGAGCCCGTCCGGTTCCGCGAGCGCCAGTGCCGCGACGGCCTCGCACACGGTGCGCGCGAAGTCCGTCGCGTCGCCGAGCGGGTGCTCGGGCAGGACGATCGCGAATTCCTCGCCGCCGATGCGCGCGACGATGAACTCCTCGCTGGCCGATTGCGCGAGCGTGGCCGCCACCTGGCGCAGCACCGCATCGCCGGCCGGATGGCCGTACTTGTCGTTGATCGGCTTGAAGTGGTCGAGATCGATGATCAGCAGCGACAGTGCGCGGCGCAGGTTGGCGCTGCGCGCCAGTTCGCGTTCGAGCAGCTCGAGGAACTGGCGGCGGTTGTAGAGGCCGGTCAGCGGATCCACCGTCGCGAGCTGGTAGATCTCCTCGTGGTAGCGCGCCTCCACCGAGGACCGCTCCATGAACTTGAGCACGCTGCTGCCGATCGTGATGTGATCGCCGTCCTTGAGTTCGGCCTCGATGATCGGCTGGTCGTTCAGCAGCGTCTTGTTGGTGGAGCCGAGATCCTTCACGCGGTAGCCGGATGGAACCTTCCAGACCTGCGCATGCTGGCGCGAGACGGCGCGGTCGAGAATCTGGAAATCGCACTCCGGCGCGCGCCCGAAGACCACCGGCTCGTCGCCGACGTCCACGCGCTGGCCGAGGCGCTGGCCCTGCAGCACCACGAGACACGCTTCCGACGCATCGGGCGAGTCGAAGTCGTGCTGCGGACGGACGGTGCGACGTTGCGTCGTGCTGCTGTCGCGATCGGCGGTGCTCATCGGATCGCCCCCTGTACCGGAAAAGTGTAGCGAAGACGAGCGCGTGTTGCTCGCGCGCGGCGAGGACGCACGCGATGCCGTGGGTTATCCTGCGGCTCGAGTGCGCCGCCACACCACGCGGCGGATGCAGCGGAGAGCCACGATGCACGGTTCCGAGCCGGCCGACAACGATGCCACCGAGCTGCTCTCGCTGCCGGATCGCGGCGGTGACGGCGACGTGCTGGAGCCCGGCGCGAGACTCGGTGCGTACGTGATCCGCCGCGTGCTGGGCGAGGGCGGCATGGGTTGCGTCTACCTCGCCGAGCAGCTCCAGCCGGTACGGCGCGAGGTGGCGCTCAAACTGATACGCGAACAGGTCGCCAGCCCGCTGGCCCGGGCATACTTCGACGTCGAGCGGCAGGCGCTGGCGCAGATGCACCATCCGGCCATCGCGCAGGTGTTCGATGCGGGCACGACCGAGCAGGGTCATCCCTACCTTGCCATGGAGGTGGTCGAGGGCGAGCCGATCACGCGCTTCTGCCGCAAAGCCGCGCTCGACCGCAGCGAGCGGCTCGCCCTGTTCGCGCGCGTGTGCAATGGCGTCCAGCATGCGCACCAGAAAGGCATCATCCACCGCGACCTGAAGCCCGCCAACGTGCTCGTGCGGGAGGTCGACGGCGTGCCGATGCCGAAGATCATCGATTTCGGCATCGCGATCGGCGGCGTGGTCGACGACGGCGGCGTCGCGGCGCACGCGACCGCGGCCGACCAGGCCGGCACCGCGATCTACATGAGTCCCGAACAGGCCATGCGCCAGCCGCGCGACATCGATACGCGCAGCGACGTGTATTCGCTGGGCGTGATGCTGTACGAGATCCTGACCGATGCGGATGCGGCAGCGCTGGCGACCGTCGTCCACGATTCGCGCATGGCGCCCCATGCGACGCTGCTGGCGGCGATCGACAGCGACGGTCCGGCTGCTGCCTCGCCTGCGCCCGATGCGCTGCTGGCCGCGGCTCGCGGCCTGCCGCGCGAACTGCGCGCGATCCTGCGCAAGGCGCTGGCGGAGGATCGCGCCGATCGGTACGACTCGGCGGCCGCGCTTGCCGACGACCTCGAACGCCATCGGCATGATCAGCCGATCAACGCGCTGCCGCGGACGCGCGGATACGTGGCGCGCAAGTTCGTCGCACGGCATCGGCTCGCCCTCGCAGCCGCCGGCCTGGTTGCGCTCGCGCTGGTCGCCGGCATCGCGATGGCCTTGCACGGCCAGGCGCAGGCGCGGCTGGAAGCGGTGCGCGCCGCGCAGGTCTCCGAATTCGTGCGCGGCATCCTGTCGGGCATCGACCCGGACCGCGCGCGCGGCATGGACACGACCCTGATGCGCGTGGTGCTGGAGGACGCCGCGGTGCGCGCGGACCGCGAGCTGGCCGCTCGGCCGGACATCCGGAGCGAGATCGAGGATACGGTCGGCGCGGCGCTCATGTCCCTCGGCGAGTACACGCGCGCCGTCGATCACTATCGTGCCGCGCTTGCCGCCGCGTTGCAGGCGAACCTTCCCGTGACGCGCATCGCCCGTGCCGAGATGCGGGTGGCCGATGCGCTGGTCGGCGTCGGCCGAATGGACGAGGCGATCGAGTCCGCGCATGCGGCGATGGCGCGCGTCGCTTCGCTGCCGGCCGAGAATCGTGACCGGCTGCGCATCGAATCCGGGCTTGCCTCGGTCGAACTCGACCGCGGCGACCTGGAGTCCGCGCGCGACCGCCTCCTGCGGATCCTGCCGCTGCAGCGCAAGGTGGCGGGTGACGCAGACGGGGACACGCTAAACACGATCGAGACGCTGGCGAACGCGGATTCCAATTCCGCGCGCTACGACGAGGCGCGCGCCCTCTTCAAGGAGCTGATTGCGGCGCGGCGCGTGCAGTTGGGCGAAGAGAATTCCGCAACGTTGTCGGCGATCAACGGTCTTGCGGTGGTCGAGCTCGAGCAGCGCAACTTCGCCGAGGCCGAGCGTCTGCTGGCGCCGCAGGCGACGATCGTGGAACGCGTGTTCGGTCCGGAGCATCCGCGCACGATCACGCTGCTCGCCAATCTCGGCGGCGCGATCCGCCAGCAGGGCCGACAGGAAGAGGCGAGACCCATATACGAGCGTGTCGTGGAACTCGCGACCAAGGTCTACGGACCGGGCAATCCGCGCACGCGCATCGCCCAGTCGAACCTTTCCCTGCTGCTGGCGGCGGTCGGCGATACCGAACAGGCGTTGCGATACGGCCGCATGGCCGTCGATTCCATCGACAATGCGTTCGGCACGAACGCGCTGCGCGGCGTGTTGCGTCGCGAGTATGCGGTCGTGCTGATCCAGGCCCGCGAGTTCGCGGCTGCCGAACGCGAACTCGAGATGGCCTGGAGCGTGTTCCTCGCCGATCCCGCGTACGGCGCGGATCATCCTCGTGCGCAGGATGTCGTCGCCAGCTTCGTGGCGCTGTACGAGGCGTGGGGAAGGCCGGAGCGTGCGCGCGAATGGGAGGGGCGCCGCGTCGGCGCAGGCACGGCGGTGACGCGCTCCTGATGCACGTCACCGCCGCGGCGGTGTGATTTCAGTACTCGAAGCCGTTGGCGAAAATGATGTCGTTCGGCGCGCTCGGATCGATGCCGGGCAGAGTCGTCGCGCCGGTGTCGTCCGGATCGAGCCAGTCCTTCAGGCGCCCGCCCGCGCTGCCGCCGTTCCATGCGATGGACACCTTTCCGTAGCAATCGTAGCCGCTGTTGGGAACGCTGCCGTTGCATGCGGCCGAGCCGCCCGAAAGCGTTCCGATGATCAGCCTGTCGTGCAGGGTGCCGTCGCCGACCGGAACGAAGATGGCCGATCCGGACGAGCCGCCTTCGGTCGTTCCTTGCGAATAGGGAGCGCCGGTGCGCCAGTGCGTGGACGAGCCGCTTCCGATGCAGTTGTTCATCGTCGTCACGCCGTTGCTGTCCTCCGTTATGGCCTTGACCCACCCGCTTGGGTGGTGGATACCGATCGCGCCATCGGGCGTCGCACCGGTCGCATCCCAGCCGGCGTAGTACACCGCGTATGCTTCCGGTGGCGCGGAATTGAGCTCGACCAGCGTCGAGTCGGTGTCGGAGCGATGCATGCGCAGGGTCGCGCCGCCGTTCTGCGTCTGCGACGTTGAGCCGCCGCCGTGCTGACCGCAGGTCGGCGATTCGTAGTTCCAGATCAGCGACATCGAGGTCGCTTCCGCTTGCGTCGACACGCAATGCTCGGCGGTCAGGAAGTACGGCGTGAGGTCCTGTCGCGTGTTGTTGACCAGCGTGCCGGTACACAGGTACGTGCCGCCGCCGCTGTTGAAGTAGTACTTGGCCACCGAGCGGATCTCGTCGGGATAGTCGTCGCCGAGCGGACATTTCACGTCCACGTTGCAGCTGCCCGACACGCCGGCGCCGAACAGTTGCGGGCCGCCGACGGCATTGACGTTGCGATAGCCGGCTCCGACGTCCGCGAGCACGATGGCGTCGTCGCCGAGCACGGCGCCGGCGGGGACGCGCAGTTCCAGCACCAGCGAATCGCCGGATACCGGCGCGAGCCAGAGTTGCCGGTCGGGCGACGTGTCCGCCAGCGTGAATGCGCCGGCCGCGTGCGTGCCGTCCCGATGCGTGACACGAAGCTCCGATCCTTCCGGAACCGCGAACCGGGAGAATCCGAAGCGCAGGTCGGTCGCGCCGGGCGCCGTCACCGCGAGGCGCCACACGCGCGTTCCATCCGCCAGCGTGTCCCAGCGACCTGTGCGGGCGGCGGAGGCATTCACCGCGTTGCCGACGGCGACGCGCAAGCGCTTTTCCCATGCGCCGCCGTGCGCGCGCGAGGCATCCATCGCCGCGGCGTCCGCGGCGAGTTCGGCCTGCACGTCCACCTTCGGGAGCGCGAGGCCGGGAACATCCGAGGGCAGTGCGTCGATGGTCGACCGCCGTTCGCCGGATGCGAGCACCGGCATGGCGAGGATGGAGGCAAGCGCGGCGATCAGCGTGCGAACGGGCAAGGGGGATGCATCGGACATGGGAAATCTCGAAGGAAGTGGCCGGGGATGGACGGGCCCGCAGGCGCCCGACGCCGGAAATCCGGTGTGCGACGATTTTGCCCGGAGGAACGCGCGAGTAGTGCGACTCAGCGCACGACGGCGTAGTCACGCGCGTTCTCGCTCCATTCCGGCAGCGAGCGGATCGTCGGCAGCACGTCCTCCACGCGCTCCACGCGCGTCCACAGCCCGTGGTGTTCCGGATTCATGAAGCGCTGCTCGATGACCGATTCGAGGAAGCGCTCCAGCGGCCGGTAGAACCCGTTCACGTCGAGCAGCAGGATCGGCTTCAGGTACAGCGCGAGCCGCTTGAGCGTCATCGCCTCGAACAGCTCCTCCAGCGTGCCGCAGCCGCCCGGCAGGGCGATCACCGCATCGGAGCCGGTCAGCAGGCGATGCTTGCGCTCGCGCATGTCCTCGACTACCTCGAGGTTGGCCAGGCCCGGATGCTGCCACTCGACTTCGATCATGAAGCGCGGGATGACACCGATGACCTCGCCGCCCGCATCGAGCGCGGCGTTCGCAAGCGTGCCCATCAGGCCGACCGCGCCGCCGCCGTAGACGACCGTGCAGCCGGCCTCGGCCAGGGTGCGGCCGAGGCGCGCGGCGACATCGTGGTAGGCGCGGTCGACGTGCTCGCTCGATGCGCAGTACACGCAGATGCGCATGGCCGACTCCCGGTTCCTGCGGAAAAGGGCGTGATTGTACGCGCGGGGCCGCAGCGCGGGTGCGGGCGAAAGCGCGCGGCGCATCAGTTGGCCCGGGCGAGTTCCTGCCGCAGCGCGCGCGGCACGTAGGGCAGCGCCTGAGCCAGCGCATCGACCTCGCGGTGTTCAGTCGCTGCCTGATCGTGATCGCCTGCCTCGTCGAGGCATCGCGCACGGCCGAGCCGTGCGAGGGCCAGGTCGGCATGCGCCATGGCGCCGCCGCGTGCCAGCGTCGAGGCGGCGGCGGCGAAATCCGCTTCGCTGCAGCGACCGTCCCGCGCCGCGACACGTGCGCGCAGCAGGTTCAGCTTGCCGATGCGCGGATGACCGGCCGGAACGGATCGCGCGGGTTCCTCCGCCGTGGCCAGCCGGCTGCGCGCCGCGTCCACGTCGTCGCGCAGCAGGGCCAGCTCGGTTTCGACGAGCGCGACATTCAGCGCGTCGGCGTGGTCGGCGCCGAGCTGGCCCTCGATCAGGGCGCGCGCAGCCGCGAGTTCCGTCGCGGCTTCCTGGAACATGCCGCGTTCCAGCAGCGTCGCGCCAAGTCCGAAGCGCGCGATGCCGGTCAGATAGTGCGAGTCGCCGAGTCCGGCCGTGGCATCGGCCACGGCCTTCCGCGCAGTCGCCTCGGCTTCGTCCAGGCGGCCGAGCGCGCGCTGCACGCTGCCGAGGTTGTTGCGCAGGGTGATGACCAACGAATGCCGGTCGCCGTAGGCGCCGCGCGCCGATTCCAGCGCATCCCCGAGAAGCCGCTCGCCGGCCACGAGGTCGCCGCGCTGGATCGCGAACATCGCCTGCGAGTTGATGCCGGTCGCGACCAGCGGATGGATCGGGCCGAGCAGTTCGCGCTGCATCGCGACCGCCTCGTCGATCATGGCCCCGGCGCGGTCCGGCTGGCCGAGCCGGCGCAGCGCGATGCCGAGGTTGAAGCGGCTGTCGGCCACGTCCGGATGACGTTTTCCGAGCAATGCCTCGCGGGTGCCAAGCGCCCCCTCGAACAGCTCCGCTGCCTCCTGCGCTCCGCCCTGCTGCAGCACCACGACGCCGAGATCGTGCATCGCCCGCGCGGTGGACGTATGCGCCTCGCCGTGCAGTTTGCGCTGCAGCGCGAGTGCCTCGCGCAGCGCCTCCGCCGATGCCTCGATCTCGCTGGCGCGGAAGCGGGCGGCGCCGAGCACACCGAGTGCCTGCGCCACGAGCGCGTCGTCGCCGGACTCCCGCGCTTCGGCCAGCGCTTCGTCGGCGAGCGCCAGCGCGTCCTCGCGACCGAGGTCGGAGGCGACTTCCGCAAGCCGCAGGCGTGCATCGACCGCGAGCGCGGTCGGTGCGATCGCGATCGCCTCGCGCAATGCCGCTTCCGCCGCATCCGGATTGCCCTCCGCGGCCTCGATCTGGCCCAGCTCGATCAGCGCGCGGGTGCGCTGCGTGGCATCGCTGGCGCTGTCGCGCCCCTGCACGGCGAGTGCGTGCGCCCGCTCGAAACCACCGAGCTGGCGATACGCGCCGGCCAGCGCGGTGGCAAGCGTGGACTGCGCCGCAGGCGTCTCGTGCAGCGTTTCGGCAAGGCGCGCCGCGCCGCGGTCGAGCAGTTCGCGCGCGCCCACGTCACGGCCGCGCGCTTCGTCCGGCGTCACGCCGGCGAACAGCGACAGCACGAAATCGCGGGTCGCATCCGCGCGCGCCGCCGCAATGCGCGCGACGCGCGCCTGCCACCACGTGGCCGCCACGCCGACCAGCAGCACCAGCACGAGCATCGCGGCGATGGCGAGGGCGCGTCGGTTTCGCCAGGCGAACTTGCGCAGCCGGTAGCCGGCAGCATCCGGGCGCGCGCGGATCGGGCGGCCGGTGCGCCATCGCGCGAGGTCGTCGGCCAGCTCTGCCGCACCCGCGTAGCGCTGTGCGGGATCCTCGGCGAGCGCGTGCGCGACGATGAGATCGAGTTCGCCGGAGAGTCGCCGGCGCAATCCGCGCGGCGTGTCGGCGCGCGCGGACGCGTGCGCGGTCGCGGCCGGCCCGGTGATCGTCGACGACGGGTTGCGCAGGCTGCCGTCCTCCCGGTGCTGCGGTCGCGTGCCGGTCAGCAGTTCGTGCAGCAGCACGCCGAGCGCGTAGACGTCGGTCGCGGTCGTGATCGCGCCACCGCTGGTCTGCTCCGGCGCGGCATAGGCGGGTGTCATGCGGCGTGCCACGGTCTGCGTCTGCTCGTCGGCCGACGCATCGCCGATGAGCTTGGCGATGCCGAAATCGAGCAGACGCGGGGCGCCGTCCGCAGTGACGAGGATGTTCGATGGCTTGAGATCGCGGTGCACGACGAGGCTGCGATGCGCGTGGTCGACGGCGGCGCACAGCCGCTCGAACAGGCGCACGCGCGCGGTCACGTCCAGCGAATGCGCGTCGCAGTAGGCAGTGACGGGAAGCCCGTCCACGTACTCCATCGCGAACCACGGCACGCCTTCCGGCGTCAGGCCGCCGTCGATCACGTGTGCGATGTCGGGATGCCGGAGTCGAGCGAGCAATCCGCGCTCGCGCAGGAAGCGCTCCCGCTCCCACGCATCGAGCAGGCCGTGGCGCAGCATCTTGATCGCCACCTCCTGCTCGAACGCGCCATCCGCGCGGCGGGCGCGGAACACGGTTGCCATGCCGCCGCTGCCGATCTTCGGTCCGACCTGCCATGCACCGAGGCGTCGGCCCTCGATGCCCTCGGATGCATCGAGCAGGCGCGCGGCGGCGACGTCGCGGTCGGTGTCGAGCGCGCCGGATCGCTGCGCGGCGCCCAGCAGCACGCGCAGCGCGTCGCGGAGTTCCGCGTCGGCGACGGCGCCGACGAACGCTTCCCGCTCGTTGCCGTCGAGGTCCGCAGCTGCATCGAACAGCGGCGCGAGCTCGCTCCAGCGCCGCTCGATCGCGTCGGTTCTCATTCCAGTGCCGCGTGCAGGAACGCGCGCGCGCGCGTCCAGTCGCGCACGACGGTACGTGGCACCACGCCGAGCGCCTCGGCGGTCTCGTCGATCGACAGGCCGCCGAAGAAGCGCAGTTCCACGACGCGGGCCGCACGCTGGTCGATCGAGCCGAGCCGCTCCAGTGCTTCGTCCAGCGCGAGCATGTCGCCGGCGACGCGCTCGATCGGCACGTCGTGCTGCTCCAGGTCGATCGGCGCGACATCGCCGCCGCGCTTCATCGCCGCCTTGCGGCGTGCGTGGTCGACGAGGATGTGGCGCATCGCGGTCGCCGCGTAGGCGAGGAAATGCGTGCGGCTCTCGAACTGCATGCCGCCGTGCAGGCCCAGCCACGCCTCGTGGACCAGCGCCGTCGTGCTCAGCGTCTGCGCGGCGCGTTCCCCGGCGAGCGCACGATGCGCAAGCGCGCGCAGGTGCGCGTAGACCTGCGGATGAAGCTCCGCGAGTCCGTGGTCGTGCGGCTGCTGCGTGGATTCGTCGGTATGCATCGTCGATACGCGAGTCGTGCGCGCCATCATACCGACAAGGGAGATCACGGTTGCGCGTCGGCCCCGTGGCTCGGCACGGCGAACGTGCGCTGTTCCATGCGTGTCGGATCCGCGATGGCCGCGGCGCCACGCGGCCGCGGGTGGGGGATGGGTCAGGGAATCCACCCTGACCCGCGAGACCGGGACACATCCGCCTCCTTGCGGGGATGGGACGTCGTTCTTCCGGCCGGCGCGTCATGGTCCGCGATGCGACGCTTTCCGTCCGGGATGGAGCCTTGCTTGCCGTCGATGCACGGAGGGGGCGTGACCATCCGCGTCACTCGACCGTCACGGATTTCGCGAGATTGCGCGGCTGGTCGACGTCGGTGCCGCGCAGCACGGCTACGTGGTAGGCGAGGAGCTGCAGCGGGATCGTGAATACCGCCGGCGCGATCAGGTTGCCGCCGGACGGCACGCGCAGCAGCGCGCCGCGTTCCGGGTCGGCGTTCAGCGGCGCGTTCTCGTCGGCGAACACGAAAAGTTCGCCTCCGCGCGCGCGGACTTCCTCGAGGTTGGATTTCAGCTTTTCGAGCAGTTGGTTGTTCGGGGCGACCGCGATCACCGGCATGTCCTGGTCCACGAGCGCGAGCGGGCCATGCTTGAGTTCGCCGGCCGGATAGCCCTCGGCGTGGATGTAGGAGATTTCCTTGAGCTTGAGCGCGCCTTCCAGCGCCACCGGATAGTGGACGCCGCGACCGAGGAACAGCGCGTGCTGCCTGGGCACGAAGCGTTCGGAGAGGGCGGCGATGTCCGCATCCAGCGCCAGGGCATCACCGACGATGCGCGGCAGCGAGGCAAGCTCGGCGACCAGCTTCGTGCTCGTGTCGGGGTCCAGGCCGTTGAGCCGGGCGAGTTCGAGCGCGAGCAGCGCGAGTGCGACGAGCTGGGTGGTGAACGCCTTGGTCGACGCCACGCCGATTTCCGGGCCGGCGCGCGTCATCAGCACGAGGTCCGATTCGCGCACGAGGCTGGATTCGGGCACGTTGCAGATTGCCAGTGCGCCGAGATAGCCGCGGTTGCGACCGTCGCGCAGCGCCGCCAGCGTGTCGGCCGTTTCGCCGGACTGCGAGACGGCGAGGAACAACGTGCCCGACGGCACGACCGGACGGCGGTAGCGGTACTCGCTGGCGACCTCGACGCTGCACGGGATGCCGGCCAGTTCCTCGATCCACTGGCGCGCGACGAGTCCGGCGTGGAAGCTGGTGCCGCAGGCGACGACGTGGACGTTGCGCACCTGCGCGAGCAGGCGGTCGGCATCGACGCCGAAGATGTTGGGCAGGATGCGATCGTCCGCGATGCGACCCTCCAGCGTGTCGGCGATCGCGCGCGGCTGCTCGAAGATTTCCTTGAGCATGTAGTGGCGGAATTCGCCGCGCTCGACCGCGTCCGCCGACAGCTCGCTGCGGCGCTCGGGACGTGTCACGGGCGCGCCGTTCGCGCCATGGACGGTGTAGCCGTCGCGCCGGATTTCCGCGATGTCGCCTTCCTCCAGGTAGACGAAGCGATTGGTCTCGCGGATCAGTGCCTGCACGTCCGAGCCGAGGAAGTTCTCGCCGTCGCCGATGCCGACGACCAGCGGGCTGCCGCGCCGCGCACCGACGACGTGACCGGGCTGGCACAGGTTCATGACCGCGATCGCGTAGGCGCCGTGCAGGCGCCGCGTCGCCTCGACCACCGCCTCGCGCAGCGAGGCCCCGCCGGCGACCGCGGCGTCCACGAGATGCGCGATGACTTCGGTGTCGGTGTCCGAATCGAACCGGTACCCGCGCGCGACGAGTTCCGCGCGCAATTCGCCGTGATTCTCGATGATCCCGTTGTGGACCACCGCGATGCGTTCGTTGGAGACATGCGGGTGCGCATTGCCGGTATTCGGCGCGCCATGCGTGGCCCAGCGCGTGTGCGCGATGCCGGTTTCGCCGGCGATCGGCGCGGCGCGGTAGATCGATTCCAGCTCGCGCACCTTGCCCGCCGCGCGCAACCGCGCGAGATGCCCGTGTTCGATGACCGCGATGCCGGCCGAATCGTATCCGCGATACTCCAGTGCCTTCAGCCCCGCGATCAGCACGGGTACCACGTCGCGCCCGGCGACGGCGGCCACGATTCCACACATGGGCAGCGATTTCCTCGGAGTTCGGCGACGCCGCCGGATCGGTCGATTGTAGCGCGCGCGCCTGCATGCGCCCGACGTCGCATTGCGTCGTCGCAATTGCGCCCGCGCCGTGCCCGCATATAGCCCGATCGGCGACCGGAAGCGGCACTCAGTACGCGATGCCGACGCGGCGCAGCAGTTTGCCGGCAAGCCAGGCGGGGCCGATCAGCAGGTAGGCGAGGTCGGTCAGGAAGGAGGGCTTCCTTCCTTCGAAGCGATGGCCGATGAACTGGCCGATCCATGCGGCAACGAACACGCCGATCGCCAGCCAGAGCAGGTGCATCGGACCGAGCAGCCGGTACAGTGCCTCGGTCGCAAGGCCGAGCACCACGAAAACCGCGAGCATCGCCGCGCCGATCCGGCGCGAAAGACGCCAGTAGAACGCGAACGCGAGCACCATCGCCACACCGCACCAGAAGCCGGGCCGACCGATGCGCGGCGAAACCGGGATCACCCAGAGTGCCGCGATGACCGACCACAGGATCAGCGGCACGCAGAGCCAGTGGATCGCGAGATTGACCGGATGGCGATGGTCCGCCGAATAGCCTTCGAACCAGTCCTGCACGCTGCGCATGCGCCTGCCTCCGTCGTTCCGTCAGGTGATTTCGATGTCGGCGAGCCGGCGCAGCGCCTCGGCGTACTTCGCGGCAGTGCCCTCGATCACCTCGCGCGGCAGGTGCGGACCCGGCGCGGTCTTGTCCCAGTCCAGCGTCTCCAGATAGTCGCGCACGAACTGCTTGTCGTAGCTCGGCGGGCTGATGCCGACGCGGTACTCGTCGGCGGGCCAGAAGCGCGAGGAATCGGGCGTGAGCATTTCGTCCATCACGTACAGCGTGCCGTCCGCGTCGGTGCCGAATTCGAGCTTGGTGTCGGCGATCAGGATGCCGCGCGAGGCCGCGTGCGCGGCGGCGTGGCGGTAGATCGCCAGCGTCGCGTCGCGGATGCGCTCGGCGAGGTCCGCGCCGATCGTCGCGACCATCTGGTCGAAGCTCACGTTCTCGTCGTGGCTGCCGATCGCGGCCTTGGTGGACGGCGTGAAGATCGGTTCGGGCAGGCGTTCGGCCTGACGCAGCCCCGCCGGCAGGCGGATGCCGCAGACCGCGCCGGTCGCCTGATAGTCCTTCCAGCCCGAGCCGATCAGATACCCGCGCGCGATCGCCTCGACCGGAACCGGTTTCAGGCGCCGGGTCACGACGCTGCGCGCCTGGTACAGCGCCGGATCGGCTCCGGCGGGCAGCACGTCGGCGACCGGGCGCCCGGTCAGGTGGTTCGGCATCAGCGACGCGGTGCGCGCGAACCAGAAGTTGGAGATCCGGCACAGCATCTCGCCCTTGCCGGGAATCGGGTCGGGCAGCACCACGTCGAAGGCTGATAGACGATCGGTCGCGACGATCAGCAGCGCGTCGGCGGAAAGCGCGTACACGTCGCGCACCTTGCCGCGATGCACGAGTTCGAGGCCGGGAAGATCGGATTGCAACAGCGTGGTCGGCACGGGCCTGCCTCGGCATGGCGAAGCGCGACATTGTAGGGATGGCGGCCGATGCTGGCGATGCGGTGCCGCGAAAGTCGGGGTCCGCCGCGCAGGCCGGGATGGCGGCGCGTCGTACGTGGCTGCCCGTCGCCGCTGGGCGCGCGCCCGCCGTTTGCGGGCGGGAGCCGGCCGCGCCCGTGGGAAGGCGGTGGCGCTGCTAGAATCCCGCTCCATTCCCCCTGCGCTCCGAACGGCCCGTGCCGCCCGATTCCGCTTTCGTTCTGCTGCCGCAAGCCCCCGGCATGGTGGTGCCGTGAACCTGATCGGCACCGCCATCGGCGCGATGGTCGGCCTCATCGTGTTCCACAACCCGATCGGGCTGCTGCTGGGCGGCCTGGTCGGCTGGTTCTTCGACAGCGCGCGCAAGCGCGTGCAGGCACCGACGCTGGACACCGGGCTGGTGCGCGCGCTGTTCGGATTCGCCGGCGCGCTGTCGAAATCCGACGGCCGCGTGTCGGAATCGGAAATCGCCGCGACCGAGGCCCTGATCGCGCGACTGCGCCTCGACGGCGACGGCCGCCGCCTCGCGATCGAGCGGTTCTCGGCAGGCAAGCAGCCGGGCTTCGACGTGGATGGCGCGATTGCCGGCATTCGCCAGTGGTGCCATGGCCGCCGCGACCTCGCGTTCATCGTGCTGGATCTGCTGCTTGACCTCGTGCATGCCGAAGGCGCGCTGGCGCAGCCCAAGCTCGATCTGGTGCGCCGCCTCTGCGCGGCGCTGGGTGTCGGCGAGCACGAGCTGGCCGCGCTGTCGGCGATGCGCGGCTACGCCTACGCGCATACCGGGCGCTACGGCAGCACGCGACCCGGTGGCGGCCATGGCGGCGGCAGCCAGCGCCCCCCGCAGCGTCCGTCCGAAGTCGATCCGTACACGGTGCTTGGCATCGCGCGCGGTGCCAGCGACCGCGACATCAAGCAGGCGTATCGCCGGCTGATGAGCCAGCACCACCCGGACAAGCTCGGCGACGTGCCGCCCGAGATCAAGCAGCGGGCCGAGGAGCGCGCGCGCGAGATCAACGCCGCCTACGAACGCATCAAGGCCGAGCGCGGCTTGAAGTAGTCGAGCGCCTTGCCGCGCTTCTCCGGCGAAGCGCGGGAAGCACCCCGCAGGGGGATGGATGCAGGCGGAACGCGATGCCGGCGCCGGCTCGCGCGTCGCCGCGTAGAATCGACGGCCCGCAACGGAGATTCGCATGGCCCGCCAGAATCCGATCATCGCCCCCTCGATCCTGTCCGCGGATTTCGCGCGACTCGGCGAGGAGGTGGACGCCGTCGTCGCCGCCGGCGCGGAGTGGATCCACTTCGACGTGATGGACAACCACTACGTGCCCAACCTCACGATCGGGCCGCTGGTCTGCGAGGCGCTGCGCAGGCACGGCGTAACCGCGCCGATCGACGTGCACCTGATGGTCAAGCCGGTCGACCGGATCATCCCGGATTTCGCCAAGGCCGGCGCCGGCATCATCAGCTTCCACCCGGAAGCCAGCGAACACGTCGACCGCACCATCCAGCTCATCCGCGACAGCGGCTGCAAGGCCGGCCTCGTGTTCAATCCCGCCACGTCGCTCTCGTATCTCGACTACGTGCTCGACAAGCTCGACCTCGTGCTGCTGATGAGCGTGAACCCCGGTTTCGGCGGGCAGAGCTTCATCCCGTCCGCGCTCGGCAAGCTGCGGCAGGTGCGCGAACGCATCGACGCCAGCGGCCTGCCGATCCGCCTCGAGATCGACGGCGGCGTGAAGCCGTCCAACATCGGCGAGATCGCCGCCGCCGGAGCCGACACCTTCGTCGCCGGCTCGGCGATCTTCAACGAGAAGGATTATGCCGACGTCATCGCGCGGATGAAGGCGGCGATCGCGGCAGCCGCGGGGGAATGAAAGAACCGCGCCGGACGCGGGGAGGTTGGGGGGAGAGGTCGGTCCGGCGCGGCGGGGAAAGCGTTCAGATCACCTGCCAGGACGGATCGGGGTCCGATTCCGTCGCAGGGCATGGCGCGCGTGGCGCATCGTCCACGTTCGCGGCGGGCACGATCAATGCGTCGACGGCCAGGCCGTTCCGGTCGCTGCATGAGGTGTCTTGGTCGCCTCGGTGCTGCATGTTTGCGTCCTCGGGTCGGGTGGTGGCGTTCCGGTCGCGTGGCTCAGAACCGCAGCGCGGCGACGAGGCCGAGCAGCAGCGAGCCGAGCGCGAACGCGATCCGCAGGCGTTCGCGGGCGTGCAGTTCGTCGGATCGGTCGTCTTTCATGGCCATGCTCCGCGATGGACTGGCGTGCATTGCAGCGCCATCGCGGGCGCCGGGCGCGTCGCGTTTCGGTCGGGGCGAGGACGAGTTGTGGCGATTCGCGGGCATCGGCGCCGCACGCATTGCGCACGCGGCCTCGCCGCGTAAGCTGCCGGCGAACTCCGGGAGAAACGCCATGCCACGCCACATCGCCATCGTCGAGGACGAGCCGCTGATCCGCGCGAACTACAGCGAGGCGCTGACGCGGCTCGGCTTCGACGTGCGCGGCTACGCGTCGCGTCGCGAGGCGGAGACCGCCTTCGAGCAGCGCCTGCCGGAACTGGTGATCATCGACGTCGGACTCGGCGACGAGCCGGAAGGCGGCTTCGATCTCTGCCGCAACCTGCGCGCGCGCGCACCGGCTTTGCCGATCCTGTTCCTGACCGCGCGCGATTCGGATTTCGACGTGATTTCGGGCCTGCGACTCGGCGCGGACGACTACCTCGCCAAGGACACCTCGCTGCACCAGCTTGCCGCGCGCATCAACGCGCTGTTCCGGCGCATGGACGCGCTGCGCCTGCCGCCGTCGGCCGACAGCGTGATCGAGCACGGTGCGCTCAAGCTGGAAGCCGAGCGCATGCGCGTTACCTGGAACGGCAGTGAGGTGCCGCTCACCGTCACCGAGTTCTGGATGGTGCACACGCTGGTGCGCTTCCCCGGCCACGTGAAAAGCCGCGACCAGCTCATGCGCGACGCGCAGGTGGTGGTGGACGACGCGACCATCACTTCCCACATAAAGCGCATCCGCAAGAAGTTTCTCGCGCTCGATCCCGCGTTCGACGAGATCGACACCGTGCATGGCGCGGGGTATCGCTGGAAGGCGTGATTGTGGAGTGTGTCGAAAAGCGGCCCCCATCCGCCTTCGGCACCTTCCCCCGCTTCGCGGGGGAAGGGAAAAGCGGGGCTTCGTCCCGCCGCTTCGCAGGGGAAGGGGAAAGCAGCGTTTCGCTTTTCCGGCGAAACGGGATCGGGACCGACACGCAAGCGGCCCAAGGCCGCCCGGGCGAAGGCACGGATTTCGCTTCCCCCGCTTGCGGGGGAAGCTGCCCGAAGGGCTGAAGGGGGGGCGCTTTTCAGACCGTGGCGTTACGCTCGCCGGATTCGAGCGCGGTATTGCCCGGATGATGCGATGACCTTGCGTTTCAAGCTGCTTCTGGTCGCCCTTTCCACGCTGGCATTGCCCTGGGCGGGCTGGCAGTTCGTGCGTCAGACCGAAGCGCTGCTGCGGCAAGGTCAGGAGCAGGCATTGCTGGCCTCGACGCGGATGCTCGCGCAGGCGCTGGCGGCGAGCGGCCCGTCGCCGGACGAGACGACCGGATCGCTGTTCATCCATGCGGCGGACGAGGCGCCGCGCATCGACGGCTATGCCGACGACTGGCTCGCGCTGCGCCCGTATGCGCAATCGCTGGGGCCGGCGGACGATCCCGACAAGCTGCGCGCCACGCTTGCGCAGTATGGCGAGGATCGCCATCTGCTGCTCGACGTGCGCGACGCGACCCGCACGCGCGCCGAGGCAGGCAGTCCGCGCGTGCGCGACAGCGACCACGTGCTGCTGGTGCTGCAGACGGAAGACGGCGCGAGCCGTTATCTGCTTGCCGGGTCCGCGCCGGGTTCGTTCCGTGCTCCCGCCGAAGACGATGCGGCGGCAGCGTCGCTGCCTGACTTCGTCGCCGGCGCACTGCAGGAGGACGGCTCCGGTTATCGCATCGAGCTGCGATTGCCGCGAGGCGTCGAGCGCATCGGGCTTGCGGTGCGAGACGCGGCGCATCCCGGTGCGACCGCGCCGCCGGCACTGCGCCCCTTGTCCGGTTACGACGAGGCGCAGGCCAGCGTGCTTGCGCGTCTGGTTCCGCCGCATGCGCGCGCGCGCGTCGTCATGCGCGATGGCTGGCGGATCGCGGAGGCCGGGCGCCTGGACGGAGCGCGCGATCCAGACACGGCGGGTCGCGGTTGGCTGGGCGGGCTGGTCTACCGAGCCGCGCTCGCGCCCGCGCTCGACGGATCGCCGCAGCTCGACGGCGATCGCCCGCGCCTCGATGCCGCCGAAGTGCGGCGCGCGCTGGCCGGAGAGGACGTGACGAGCTGGCGCGCCGACGCCGGTGGCGGCGTGATCCTCGCTGCCGCGGTACCGACGCCGGACGGCGCCCTGCTGCTCGAACAGGCGAGCCGCGCGCTGCCTTCACTCGCCAATCGCGCGCTGACCGGCCTCGCGCTGGCCACGCTGAGCGCGTTGCTGGTCGCCGGACTGGTGCTGCTCGCGTTCGGCGTGTCGCTGTCGTGGCGCATCCGCCGCCTGCGCAATGCCGCCGAGCGCGCGGTGCATGCGTCCGGCCGGCTGTCCGGACCGATGCCGCTGGCCGACGCGCCGGACGAACTGGGCGATCTGGCGCGCAGCTTCGCGCGGCTGACCGACGAGGTCGGCGCCTACACCGATTACCTGCGCACGCTCGCTTCCAAGCTCTCGCACGAGCTGAACACGCCGCTCGCGATCGTGAAATCCTCCCTCGACAACCTCGACGAGGCCGTGCTGCCGGAAGATGCGCGTGCGTACCTGAAGCGCGCACGCGACGGCGCCGAACGGCTCGGCGCGATCGTGCGCGCGATGAGCGAGGCCGGCCGGGTCGAGCGCGCGATCGCGTCGGCCGATGCCGAGGATTTCGACCTGCGCGCACTGGTCTCCGGTTGCGCCGAAAGCTACCGGCCTCTGGCTGAGCCGCGCCGGCTCGACCTGCAGCTTCCGGATGCGCCCGTTCCGTTCCACGGCGCGCCGGAACTGATCGCGCAGGCGCTGGACAAGCTGTTCGACAATGCGTGCACGTTCACGCCCGAGTCGGGGCGCATCGCGCTGGCGCTTTCCGCGCGCGACGGCGGCGCGGTGATCCGCATGGCGAATACCGGCCCTCTGCTTCCCGCGGCGATGCAGGAGCGACTGTTCGATTCGCTGGTGTCGGTGCGCGGGCGCAGTTCGCGCGAGGGCGGCACGCCGCACCTCGGCCTCGGCCTGTACGTCGTGCGGCTGGTGGCCGAGCTCCATCGCGGCACGGCGCGTGCGGACAACCTCGCGGACGGCAGCGGCGTCGCGTTCACCCTGGATCTTGCCGGCATGCCGCGCCGGCGCCTGAGCGAAGCAGACGCCGCATGAAGCACGTCGCATCCGCCGTTGCCGCATGCCTGCTTCCGGGCGAACGCATCTTCGGCGACGGGTTCGAGTCGCCGCCGGCGGACTGACGGGCGCGAACCATGATGGCGCCGTGCCCTGTTGCGCCGCGACATGGCCTGCTATCGTGACCGGCCGTCCATCGTCGGGCCCTGCCGTGATCTCCCAGTCGCAATTCGACGCGTTCGCCGCCGCCGGATGCACCCGCATTCCGCTCGTGCGCGAGGTGCTGTCCGACCTGGACACGCCGCTGTCGGTCTACCTGAAGCTCGCCGACGGGCCATACACCTACCTGTTCGAATCGGTCGAAGGTGGCGAGAACTGGGGGCGCTACTCGATCATCGGCCTGCCGTGCCGACGCGTGTACGCGCTGCGCGGGAACCGCCTGAACATCGAGGATCTCGGCGAGACGGTCGAGACGCGCGAGCTGGACGATCCGCTTGCCGCGATCGAGGCGATCCGCGCCTCGTTCCGCGTCGCCGAGCTGCCGGACCTGCCCGCCTTCACCGGCGGACTCGTCGGCTACTTCGGCTTCGAGACCGTCGGCCTGATCGAGCCGCGCCTCGCGCGCGGGAAGCGCGACGAGCTGGGTTTGCCCGACGTGCTGCTGATGCAGAGCGAGGAAGTCGCGGTGTTCGACAACCTCAAGGGCCGGCTCTACCTGATCGTGCATGCCGACCCGGTGCAGCCGCAGGCGTATGCGCGCGCGCAGCGGCGGCTGGACGAGCTCGCGTTCCGTCTGCGCCGTTCCGGCTCCGGCTACCCCGACGTGCTCGATCCGAAGGCGCTGCGCGAGCAGGACTTCGAATCCAGTTTCACGCGCGGGGAATACGAGGCGATGGTCGAACGCGCGAAGGAGTACATCCGCGCCGGCGACATCTTCCAGGTGGTGCCCTCGCAGCGTCTGTCGGTGCCGTTCCACGCGCGGCCGGTGGACGTGTACCGCGCGCTGCGCGCGCTCAATCCGTCGCCGTACATGTACTTCATCGACCTCGGCGCGACGCAGATCGTCGGCTCCTCGCCGGAGATCCTCGTGCGCCTGAAGCAGGGCCGCGTCGTGGTACGCCCCATCGCCGGCACGCGCCCGCGCGGTCGCACGCCGGAGGAGGATGCCGCGCTGGAGGCCGATCTCCTCGCCGATGCCAAGGAGCGCGCCGAGCACCTGATGCTGATCGACCTCGGCCGCAACGACGTGGGCCGCGTCGCGCGCACGGGCGCGGTCACGCTGTCCGAGCAGTTCGTGATCGAGCGCTACTCGCACGTGATGCACATCGTCAGCCAGGTCGAGGGCGAGCTTCGCGACGGGTTGTCGTACATGGACGTGCTGAAGGCGACGTTCCCGGCCGGTACCGTGAGCGGCGCGCCGAAGATCCGCGCGATCGAGATCATCCAGGAACTGGAGCCGCACAAGCGCAGCGTCTACGCTGGCGCGATCGGCTACATCGGCTGGAACGGCGACGCCGACACCGCGATCGCGATCCGCACCGCGGTGATCCAGGACGGCCGCCTGCACGTCCAGGCCGGCGGCGGCGTGGTCCACGACTCCGATCCCGCGAAGGAGTGGGAGGAGACGATGAACAAGGCGCGCGCGCTGTTCCGCGCGGTCGCGCAGGCAGCCGGCGGACTGTGATGGTTCGCCGCTGGTTCGGCCGCGACCGCCTCGCGCGGCGCTTCGTCGATCGGGTGCGCGCGATCGACGGCACGATCACCGCGAGGATCCGCTCGTCCGACACCGTCGAACTCGCCGCGCCGGATGGCGGTGGCTGCGTCGTCGCGCTGGAGAACCTGCGCGCGCGGCTCGCCGCTCCCGGCGTCGACGCGGCCGGGGAGCTGGACCGCTACGTGCGCGTGGCACTGCGCAGCGTGCGTCCGTTTCCCGACGAGGCCGATCCCGCCGGCGTCTTTCCGCTGCTCAAGCCGACGGGATGGGCAGCCGGCGCGTGCGGCGATCCACGCGAGCAGCCGCTGGTGCAGCCGCTCGCGGGCGACCTCGAACTGCTGCTGGTCGAGGACGTGGACGAGGAGCTTCGTTACGTGTCCGAGCGCGTGCGCGCGGCAACCGGCATCGCGCACGCGGAGCTGATCCAGGATGCGTGCGCCAATCTCGAGGCGCGCGCGCAGGCGGCAACCGCGAATGCGCTCTCCGTCGAGGGCGTGTTCGCGCTGAATCTCGCGATGCACCCGACCTTCAACGCGGCGCTCGCGCTGTTGCCGTCGGCGTGGCGGACGATGCGGCAGGCCGTCGCCGGCGCGGAGGTCGTCGTCGCGTTGCCCGAGCGCGACTGGTGCCTGTTCGTGCGCGCCGACGACGTGCGCGCCGGCGCGACGCTGCGCGGCGAGATCGTGCCGATGCTGCAGGCCGACGGCCCGTATCCGCTGTCGCGCTCGTTGTGGTGTCTGCGCGACGGGCGCCCGACGCCGCTGACCATGTGCTGAGTCGGTGGATCGCCTCGCCGCAGGGCGCTCGCCGGCGTGTCTCGCGCGGCGAGACGAGCATGCGCATGATGGGTCCGGACAGGCGGTGATCCGGGGGCTGACATGAGAGGAAATGCGGCGCGTGCAAGGCGATTCGCGATGCGGAGCGCGGGCCGATGACCAACTGGAACGTTCCGCGGCAGCTCGCCGTGCTGGCCGGAAGCTGGGCCGAATGCGTGGCGTGGCTGGACACGGCGATCGCGCCGGTCGTGCCGCTGCCCGCGCCGGATCTGCCGAACGGGCCGCTGGACCGGGTGATCGCGCAGGCGCATCGTGAGCTGGATGCACTCTCGTCTTGGATCGACCGCGTGGTCGCCTGGATCGAGGGGCCGCTCGCCGTGACGCTGGAGAGTCCGGCAACCGACGAGGCCACGATGCGCCGCGTTGCCGGACGCTTCACGCATTTCGCGGCGGAACTCGTGGAGCGACGCGACGGGCTGCGTCGGCTCGCCTGCGATCCGGGCATGCGGGCACTCGCGGCGCGGCTGGATGCGGTGCACCGCTCGTTGCTCGAACAGTTTCGCGATTTCGCGGTGCGCGTCGTGGATGCGGTCGAGGACGTGCAGGCCGCCGCGGAAGGCGCCATCTCGCCCGCGCCCGCGCTGTCGTTCTGCTTCTGTCCGGACATCGCGAAGGAGGGCGCGGACTTGACGCGGTGGCTGCGCGATTTCGAGCCGGCCTGGCCCGATCCGCCCGTCGTGCGCATCGCGTCCGGCATCCCCGACCCGCCGGAAGCGCCACCCGCAACCGGTTCGTCGCCGATTGCGGCGCAGGTGGTCGGCGTGGTGGCCTTGCTGGCGATGCTCGGCGTCGTGCTTGCGATGGGCTGGGGCGGGGTGCTGCTTCTGCTCGCGGTCGCGCTCGTCGCATTCGTGCTACGCCACCCGCTGCTCGCGCTGCTTGCGATCCTGATCGGGCTCGGGTGACGCGGCGACGGCGCGTGCACGCCGCGGCGGCATGACGCACAATCGAAGGTTTCGCGAATCGAGCCGTTCCGCGATGCGACGCCTGCTGCTGTTCCTTTCGACTCTCGTCCTGCCCGCCGCGCATGGCAGCGACCCTTCCGATGCCGCCGACATGGCCGAACGCCTCGCCGCCTGCGCGGCCTGTCACGGGGAGCGCGGCGAGGGCGTTGCGGGTGCCGAGTACTACCCGCATCTGGCGGGCAAGCCGGCGGGCTACCTGTTCGAGCAGCTCAAGGGATTCCGCGATGGCCGCAGGGTGAATCCGCAGATGATCTGGCTGGTGCAGTTCTCGGACGATGCCTGGCTGCGCGAGATCGCCGGTTACTACGCCGCGATGCCGCCGCGCACGCATGCCGCCGACACCGGCGCGGCCGCTTTGACGCCGGAGCGTCGCGCGCGGGCGGAGCAGCTGGTGCGCGAGGGCGATCCGGCGCGCGGCGTGCCCGCGTGCAGCGCCTGTCACGGCGCGAACCTCGCGGGACTTGAGCCCGGCATCCCGGCGACGGTAGGCCTGCCCGCCGATTACGTGGTCGCGCAGTTCGGGCACTGGCGCAACGGCACGCGGCGCGGCGCGGAGCCCGACTGCATGGGCGACGTGGCGCGCGCGATCGCGCCGGAGGACATCCGCGCGGTCGCGACGTGGCTGTCGCAGCAGGTGCATGCCGTCGACGTGCGACCGGCGCCGGCCGGCGCGTTCGTCCCGCCCGTCGCTTGCGGCGCGGTCGGCCAGGGAGGGGCGCCATGACGTTGCGCCGCGTGCTGTTCCTTTCCGCGCTGGCGCTCGTGCTGGTGCTGGTGGTTGCAGGCAGCATCGGCGCGGTGATGTTCGCCGCGCAGGGCGGCATGGCGCCCTACCGCGTGCCCGAAGGCGGCACGATGGCGCTGCCGGCCGATGCCGCCACGCTCGCGCGCGGCGAATACCTCGCGCGGATCGGCAACTGCGTCGGCTGCCACACCGCGCGCAACGGCGAGCCGTTCGCGGGCGGGCGCGGCTTCCGCACCGACATCGGCACGGTGTTCAGCACCAATCTCACGCCGGACCGCGAGCACGGCATCGGCGCATGGTCGCCCGAGGCGTTCCTGCATGCGATGCGCCACGGCGTGTCGCGGCGCGGCGCGCTGTATCCGGTGTTTCCCTACGCGCATTTCGTGCAGGTGAGCGAGGCGGACCTGCTCGCGATCCTCGCTTGGCTGCGCACGTTGCCGCCCAGCGCCAGCGAGCCGCCGCCGAACCGGCTGGAGCCGCCGGCCGACGACCGGCGTGCGCTGATCGGCTGGCGGATGCTGCATTACCGTCCCGCCGAGGCGCAGCCGCTCGATCCGGCCGATCGCGGCCGCTATCTCGTCGACGGACTCGGCCACTGCGCGATGTGCCACAGCCGGCGCGGCGATCACGGTTCGCTCGTGGCGGGCGGCCACATGGCCGGCGGCACGATTCCGGGCATCGGCTGGTATGCACCGCCGCTGGATCGCGACCAGCTCGCGCGCTTCTCGGAAACGGAGCTGGCCGACTACCTGCGTTTCGGCGACTCGCCGCACGGCGCGGCCTACGGTCCGATGGCCGAGGTGATCCAGCGCAGTCTGAGCGGCCTGACGCCGGACGATGCGCTGGCGATGGCGCGTCATCTCAAGCACATCGAGCCGGCGCCGCTGCGCGAGCCGACGCAGGCCGCGCCGGCCGTTGCCGCAGGCGGCGGTGCGGGTGCGCGCATCTACCGCGAGGCCTGCGCCGATTGCCACGGCGACAACGGCGAGGGCGTCGCCGGCCGCTATCCGCCGCTGCGCGGATCGGTTTCGGCGACTGCGCCCGATCCGGTCAATGCGGTGCGCCTGGTGCTCTACGGCGGCAGCCCGATCACGTCCGCCGCCAATCCGCGACCGCATTCCATGCCGCCGTTCGTGCAGCAACTCGACGCGGGCGAGGTCGCGGCCGTGGTGAATCACGTCCGTGGTGCGTTCGGCGGGCGCGATTCGCGCCTCGACGCGTCCGACGTGCAGGCGATGTCCGGAATCGTGCTCGATTGACGATGCGATGAACGCGTTCTTCGAATCGGGGCTTTCGTTCCTGCTGTTCCTGCCGGCGTTCGCGATCATCGCGGTCCTCTACTGCGCGTTTCCGCGCGTGCCGCGCGGCGCGCCGCGGCGGTTTGCGGATGTCGCGGTGGTGCTGTTGGCCGGCGCGGCCAGCGTGATCGCGATGCGCCATGCGTTCCATGCGGCCGGCGTCGACGCCGGCCCGATCTGGCGCCAGATCGTCGCCACGCTGGCGAGCTACGGCGCATTCCTCGGCATTCTCGCCGTCGCACTGCCGTTGCGCGCGCGCTGGTTCGCCCGGCTGCGGGCGCGGTTCGCCGCGCGTCGGCACGAGCGGTAGATCGCACGCTGCAATCGCCGTACAGCTTGCGTCGGCTAAACTGCCCGAACCCCGTCCCGCGTGCCGATGTCCGGCGCGCCCTTTCCGGAGCCCGGATGCCGCACAGCACCCCGCTGATCGCAACACTCGTCGCCGCCTTCGTGCTGGCATTCGTCGCCGGCATGATCGCCCAGCGCGTGCGCCTGTCGCCGATCGTGGGCTACCTGCTCGCCGGTGTCGCGGTCGGGCCGTTCACGCCCGGATTCGTCGCCGACCAGACACTGGCACCGGAACTGGCCGAGATCGGCGTGATCCTGCTGATGTTCGGCGTCGGCCTGCACTTCTCGCTGAAGGACCTGCTCGCGGTCAAGGCGATCGCGATTCCGGGTGCGATCGCGCAGATCTCGATCGCGACGCTGCTCGGCATGGCCCTGGCGTGGGGCATGGGCTGGTCGGTCGGCGCCGGCGTCGTGTTCGGCCTGTCGCTGTCGACGGCGAGCACGGTCGTGCTGCTGCGCGCGCTGGAGGAGCGAAGGCTTCTCGAAACCAATCGGGGGCGCATCGCGATCGGCTGGCTGATCGTCGAGGACCTCGCGATGGTGCTGACGCTGGTCCTCCTGCCCGCCACCGCCGGCCTGCTCGGCGGCCACGCCGAGGGCAACGGCAACCTTTGGGTGGAACTCGGCATGACGCTGGCCAAGGTTGCGGCGTTCGTCGCGGTGATGATGATCGTGGGGCGGCGCGCGATCCCGTGGCTGCTGGAGCGGACGGCCGGCGTCGGCTCGCGGGAGCTGTTCACGCTGGCGGTGCTGGCGATCGCGCTCGGTGTCGCCTACGCGGCTGCGATGCTGTTCGGCGTATCGTTCGCGCTCGGTGCGTTCTTCGCTGGCATGCTGCTCAACGAGTCCAAGCTCAGCCACCAGGCGGCGGAGGATTCGCTGCCGTTCCGCGATGCGTTCGCGGTGCTGTTCTTCGTCTCGGTCGGCATGCTGTTCGATCCGATGATCCTGGTGCGCGAGCCGCTGCCGGTGCTCGCCACGTTCCTGATCATCGTGCTCGGCAAGTCGCTGGCGGCACTCGCGATCATCCGCATGTTCCGGCGTCCGGCGGACGTCGGGCTGACCATCGCGACGAGCCTTGCGCAGATCGGCGAGTTCGCATTCATCCTCGCGGGCCTCGGCATCTCGCTCGAACTGCTGCCGAAGGACGGTCGCGACCTGATCCTCGCCGGGTCCATGCTGTCGATCTGCGCCAATCCATTGCTGTTCGTCGCGCTGGATCGCTGGATCGCGCGGCGGGAGGCCGCGGTCGCGGCAGAGCCGACGGAGAGCGAGCGCGACATCCCGCCGGGCCCGCCGATCCCGGAGAAGGATCACATCGTGCTGGTCGGCTTCGGTCGCGTCGGCTCGCTGGTCGGACGACAACTGCACGAGTCGGGACGATCGCTCGCGCTGGTCGAATCCAATCGCGACTTTCTGGAGCAGGCGCGTGCGCTCGGCATCGCCGGCATTCTCGGCAACGCGGCGGCGGAAGACACGCTCGATGCGGCCAACATCAAGACGGCCGCCGCGCTGCTGGTCGCGACGCCGCACACGCTCGAGGCCGGGCAGATCATCCGCCACGCGCGCGAGGTCAATCCCGGGATCGCGGTGCTTGCGCGTGCGCACTCCGACGAGGAGGTGGCCTACCTGCTCACGTGCGGCGCCGATGCGGCGATCATGGGCGAGCGCGAGATCGCGCGCAGCATGTGCGATTCGGTGAAGGGGCTGGAGCGGTGGTTCGAGCGGCGCGACGCGGTGACGGCCGAAGCCGCGGAGCGCGACCATGCCGCCGCGCGGGCGCGAGCCGCGGCCGATGCACGGGACGGCGACGCGGCGGCCTGACGGATTTCACCGGCTCTTCGCCGGCGCCCCGTCGCGGATGTCCAGTGCATCCGCCAGCGCGCTCCGGAATCGCCGCGGCGCCTCGAGCATCGGCGCGTGCCCCAGACCCTCCAGCTCGATCAACCGAGCGTCGCGAATCGCGCGCGCCGCGGCGCGGCCGAGCGCCGGGTAGTCGCCGATGCGCGCCGATACCTCCGGCGGCGCGCGGTCGCGGCCGATCGCGGTGCGGTCGCGCTGGCCGATCACCAGCACGGTCGCCACGCGGATGCGATCCAGTTCGTGCACCACGGGCTGATTGAAGATCATGTCGTAGGCGAGTGCGCTGGCCCGCGCCGTGGTCTCGCGGCCGCCCGGGCCGTACATGCCGGCCTGCAGGTTCACCCAGCGGTCGTATGCCGGCTGCCATTCGCCGTCATAGTACGCCTTGCGCTGGTAGGCGCGGATCGATTCCGCATCGGTGCGAAGTTCCTGCCGATACCAGTCGTCGACGCTGCGCCACGGCACGCCGGCGGCCTGCCAGTCCTCCAGGCCGATCGGATTGACCAGCACCAGCCTTTCGGTTGCATCCGGATAGAGCAGCGCATGTCGCACGCCGATCATGCCGCCCATCGAGTGCGCGATCACGGTCGCCCGCTCGACGCCGAGCGAGGTGAGCAGCGCATGCGTGTTCGCGGCGAGTTGCGCGAGGCTGTACTGGATGTCGAGCGGGCGCGACGACTTGCAGAATCCGATCTGGTCCGGGATCACGACGCGATAGCCCTTCGCGCGAAGGAACCCGGCCGTGTCGTCCCAGTACGGTCCGCAGAAGTTCTTGCCGTGCAGCAGCACGGCCGTCTTCCCGTTCGGCGCGTCCGGCGCGAGGTCCATGTAGGCCATCTCCAGCGCTTTTCCCTGCTGCTCGATGCGCTGCACGTGCACCGGATGCGGATATGCGTAGTGCTCGAGCCGTGCACCGAGGTCCGGTACCGCCCGTGCGGATGCCGCGGCGGTGAGGCAGGCGAGGGCGAAAACAGGGACAGGTCGCATGATGTTTTCCGTGGCAGCCGGTTCCGGTTCGACAGCATGCGGGATCCGGCCGCCAAGGCAAGACGCGCGATTTGACGTGTGGTGCATTAAATGACATCATTTGCGACACAAACGGTGTTCTAAATGAAACGGACGCTCCAGCAGCTCAGCGAACAGGCCGGTGTGCCGGCACGCACGATCCGCTTCTACATCCAGAAGGGCCTGTTGGCCGGTCCGGAGGGCGAGAAGCGCGGCGCGTGGTACTCGGCGGAGCATCTTTCGGATCTGTTGCGGATCCGGAAGTGGCAGGAGGCCGGCTTGTCGCTGGACGCCATCGCCGACCTGCTGGCAGCGCGTCACGAGCCGCCGCTGGCGCCGGCGCGGCCGGGTTCGGTCGAGGTGCGTTCGCACCTGATCGTCGCCGACGGCGTGGAGTTCGTGGTCGCGCCGGACCGTGCGGCGCTCGCGCAGGACGAGGTGCGTCGCCTGTTCCGTGCCGTCGCGCGGGAGCTGGAGGCGATCAAGGCCGCGGGCGATGCCCCCGGCCATGGATGAAATCGACGAATCGCAAGGGGAGGACTCATGCGCAATGCGCATCCGAAGATGAAATCCAAGGCGGGAAGATCCTCGCCGCTCAGTCGCTCGATGCTGCGCATCGTGATCGACGACTTGCTGGCCGAGTACGAGCTCAGCCACGTGTTCCACAACGAGTCCGACGAGGACATCGAGGCGGTCTATTCGTTTCCGGTGCCGCTGGACGCGGCCTTCGGTGGCATGGATGCCACACTGGACCATCGGACGTTCAGCGCGTCGGTACTGCCGGCGCGCGCCGCCGAGCGCACCTACGACGAGGCGATCGAGCAAGGCGATTCGGCAGTGCTGCTGGAGGAAGTCTCGCCCGGCATGCTCTGCGTGAACCTCGGCAACTTGCGGCCGGGCGAGCAGGGCGAGATCGTGCTCCGCTTCAGTGCCGCGGTCGCGGTCGCGGACGGTCGCGCCCGCTTCAGCGTGCCGCTGGTGCAGCGACCGCGCTACGGGTGGCACGACGGCGACCCGCGAACCGTGCCGCAGCACGACTTCGCGGTCGTGCATCCGCTCGAAGCGGACATCCGCGTGCGTGGTCTGCTCGCCGGCCGGCCCGTGCAATGCAGCGTGTCCGGCGCGCGCTTCGCGCATGTCGATGGCGAAACCTCGCTGCGACTCGACGCCGCGATGCTCGATCGCGACCTCGTGCTCGTGTTCGACCTCGACGCGACGCCCACCGCGCGCGCGCGGCGGGTCGAGGATGGCGACGGCGCAATGGCGGTCGCGAATTTCACGCTGCCCGCAGCCGAGGGCGACATGCCTCTGGACATCGCGTTGCTGCTGGACGGCTCCGGTTCGATGACCGGCGATCTGCGCTACTTCGCCCGTGAGATCTGCGGCATGCAGTACGAGCACCTGCCGGTGCTGGCGCCCACCCAGCCCATGCTGGACGGCTTCAAGAAAAAGGGTGGAAGCTGGGACGCGTACGCCAAGCAGTTCACGTCCCTGATGCGCGAGCGACGGATCGAAGAGCTTGATCGGGAGAGCTTGGATGGGGCCTGCCTGCTGTGCAGCGAGGACAAGCCGCACGCCTGTCATCGGCGCCTCGTGGCCGAGTATCTGGGGGAGGCTTGGGCAGGGGTGGAGATAGAGCACCTCTGATGCAATGCGTCTGGGGATAGAGGAGGCGCCTGGCTGTTAGTGATCGATAAATTACACTAAAAGAAATTAGTTTAGTGAATTGTCATGTGCTAGAGTACGGGCCATGACGCCGCTTGCTGATCAGTTCGTCGCCTATGTCCAGCAGCTCACCGGGCAGATACCCGTGTGGCAGCCCTGGACGGGCGGTGCGCTGCCCGGATATCTGGAGCAGCGCTACGAGCCGCGGCTGGCGACGCTGGCCGGGAAGACCTGGCTGGTCGTGTTCCTGCGGCAGGCGGACACCCCTGCACCCTTGCCACTGCGCAAACAGTTGGAGCAGTTGGCGGCCCGCATCGCCCACCCCGCTGCCGGTACCTGTCTGGTGGCCGAGCACCTGCCACCGTATCTGCGCAATCGCCTGGTGGAGCTCGGCCAGCCCTTCGTGGTGCCGGGGCGGCAGTTGTTCTGGCCGGCAATCGGCAGTGCTGAAACGGTGCAGCGCCCCCAGCGCCTGCGGCCCGAGCCCGTGGACACGCTGGGTCCGGTTGCGCAGCAGCTGTTGATCGCGCTGCTGCTGCGCCGCGTGCTGCCGCCGCTCACGATCACCGCCGTCGCGCAGGCACTGGGCTGGACGGCGGCCAGCGTCAGCCAGGCCGTGAAAGCGCTGGAGGCCAGTGGCTTGGTGGAGAGCAGGACCGAGGGGCGCGAGCGCATCTTCGCCCTGGCGGGTGCCCCCGGTGAAGTCTGGCGGCAGGCGCAGCCCTTGCTGCGGACCCCGGTGCGGCAGCGCGTCCGGATACGGCAGGTCGATCTGCCGCCGGAAGTGAATCTTCACGCTGGCGAAAGTGCACTGGCGCCGCTGACTGACCTGACCGAGCCGGCCGAGCCTGTCTTTGCCGTGGCAAGCCGTCATTGGCCGAAGGGCCCGGAAACACCGCCCGCCATTCCGACGCCGGACACCGGGACCTGTGTGGTCGAGCTGTGGCGTTATCCGCCTGCCGCAACGGCTGCGCAGGGGCGGGTCGATCCGCTGTCGCTGTATCTGAGCCTTAAGGACGCCAAGGATGAGCGGCTGCAGCTGGCGATGGAAGCATTGATGGAGCGAGTCGCATGGTGAGGGGACTGGACAGGTTCGCGGCCTTCTTTGCCGGCGACGAGGCGCGCTACGTGCTGATCGGCGGCGTGGCGACGCAGCTGGTGCTGGGGGAGGCCGGATTGCCCGTGCGCGCCACCCGGGATCTGGACATCGTGCTGTGCGTCGAGGCGCTGGACGCGGCGTTCGGTGAAAAGCTGTGGGCGTTCATCCGCGCCGGTGGGTATGAAGTGCGCCAGGAGGGGGCCGAAGGGCGGAGGTTCTACCGCTTCGCCAAGCCCGCAGATGCCGCATATCCGGCCATGTTGGAGTTCTTCGCCCGCGAGCCGGGCCGACTGCCGCTGGCGGCAGATGCGCACCTGACCCCGGTGCCGTTCGATCAGCAGGTGGAGAGCCTGTCGGCCATCCTGCTCGATCAGGACTACTACGACTTCCTGCACGCCCATACCCGGCACCTGGCAGGCGTGCGGGTCGTGACCGAACCGGCCCTGATCGGTCTCAAGGCGAGGGCCTGGCTGGATCTCACGGCGCGCAAGGCGGCCAATTCCGATGCGGTCGACAGTCGACACATCGGCAAACATCGCAGCGATGTGCTGCGGCTGTCGCAGCTGCTGTCGCCTGACGATCGGGTCGAAGTGGCCGAAGCGATCCGCGCCGACGTTGCCCGTTTCTGCCGGCAGGTCGCACCGGATATTTCGCCGCAACTGCTGGGGCAACTGGAAATTGCCGAGTCGCGGGACGCCCTGATCGAGCGTGTGCGCAGGACTTTTGGAGTGCAGGCATGACCATGACCGAACCGTCCACGCCACTGCAGGCGCTGGCGCAGGCGCTGCGTCGCGCGCAGCGATTCAACCAGGATGTGGAGTGTGCGCCGCACTGCATCCTGTGGCCGGACAAGGATGCGCAGTGGCGACCGATCATCGGCGCCCTGCAGGCGGAACTGCCGGAGCTGCTGGTGCTCGGTCCGCTGGACGAGGCCCACCGGACTGGACCGGGCATCTGGTTGCGATGCGCCATGGCCGGGCAGGTTCCCGCGATCCAGCTGGATGGCAAGCATCCACCGATCCTCTATCTGCCCGGCGTGGGCCGTCAGGACCTGCGTGCCATCGAACATTGCCCGGAGTCGCTGAGGCCGCTGGCCGAGCTGCAGTACCGCGGACAGATGTTTTCGCAGGTCAACGCCAAGGACTGGACGGTTCTGGCCTTCCTGAAGTCGGAGCAGGGTGGGCTGGGTCTGGATGTCGGCCAGGACAGGGAGTCGAAGGAGAGCATGTTGCTGGCCCTGGGCCAGATCATGGATCAACCGCTGGAGGTGCTGCGGGCACGGCGTCTGGACGGTGCCTGGTTCAACACGCTGCTGACCGGCGTGAATCCGGTGCGTGACCCGGATCGACATCCAGTTCTATGCCGATGCGAGGGACTGTTTGTTGAAGGCAATCCAGGACTGATGCTGCGGCCGAACGCTGCGAGTGGCCGTCCTCACGGCACAATAAGCATGGTGAAACCCGCTGACTGCCGTGGTACCCCGTCGGATAGCGGGTACATGAGCGGGTATCGCGCAGCCTTTGGCTGATAAAAATCAAATGAAATCAATGTTATAGGACTTGCATGCTCTTGATGATCGACAACTACGATTCGTTCACGTTCAACCTCGTGCAGTACCTGGGCGAACTGGGGCAGGAGGTGCGCGTGATCCGCAACGATGCGATCACGCTTCCCAGGCTGCGCGCGCTCGCGCCGACGGCGATCGTGATCTCGCCGGGTCCGGGCACGCCGTCGGAGGCGGGAATCTCGATGGAGACGATCGACGAGCTGTCCGCTTCGGTGCCGATCCTCGGCGTCTGCCTTGGCCATCAGGCGATCGGGCAGGTGTTCGGCGGCAAGGTGGTCCGCGCGAAAACGATCATGCACGGCAAGACCTCGATGATTCATCACGATGGCCGCGGCGTCTTCGCGGGCCTGCCGAACCCGTTCGAGGCGACTCGCTATCACTCGCTCGTGGTCGAGCGCGAATCGCTCCCGGATTGCCTCGAAATCAGCGCGTGGACCGAGAACGAGGACGGCTCGTTCGACGAGATCATGGGGCTGCGCCATCGCGCGCTTCCGGTCGAGGGCGTGCAGTTCCATCCCGAATCCATCCTCACGCAGCATGGCCACGACCTGCTGCGCAACTTCCTCGGCGGCGCGTTGCCGCGCGCGGCCTGAGAGGGGCGGACATGACGATCACGCCGCGCGATGCGCTGCAGCGCACGATCGAGCACCGCGAGATCTTCCACGACGAGATGGTCGCGTTGATGCGCCAGATCATGAACGGCGAAGTGTCGCCGACGATGGTCGCGGCGATCCTGACCGGCCTGCGCGTGAAGAAGGAAACGATCGGCGAGATCACCGGAGCGGCGCGCGTGATGCGCGAGCTCGCGGCGCGGGTCGATGCCGGCGATCCGGCGCATTTCGTGGACATCGTCGGTACCGGAGGCGACGGTGCGAACACGTTCAACATCTCGACCGCGTCGATGTTCGTCGTCGCCGCGGCCGGTGCGACGGTCGCCAAGCACGGCAACCGCAGCGTCTCGTCGAAATCCGGCAGCGCCGACGTGCTGGAGGCGCTCGGCGCGGCGATCGACCTGACGCCGGACGAGGTGGCCGAGAGCATCCGTCGTACCGGGATCGGTTTCATGTTCGCGCCGAACCACCATCCGGCGATGCGCAATGTCGCGGCCGTGCGCAAGGAACTCGGCGTGCGCACGCTGTTCAACATCCTGGGCCCGCTGACCAATCCGGCTGGCGCACCGAACATCTTGATGGGCGTGTTCCATCCCGACCTCGTCGGGATCCAGGTCCGCGCGCTGCAACGACTCGGCATGCAGCGCGCGCTCGTCGTCTGGGGTCGGGACGGCATGGACGAGATCTCGCTCGGCGCGGCGACGATGGTCGGCGAGCTGCGCGACGGCGAGGTGCGCGAGTACGCCATCGAACCGGAGGATTTCGGCCTTTCGATGGCGTCGAGCCGCAATCTCCGTGTCGCCGATGCGCTGGAATCGCGCGCGATGGTGCTGGAGGCGCTGGACGATCGCGCCGGCATCGCGCGCGACATCGTCTCGCTCAATGCGGGAGCCGCGCTTCACGTCGCCGGCATCGCCGCCTCGATCGGAGCGGGCATCGAGCGCGCACGGGCCACGCTGTCCAGCGGCGCGGCGCGCGCGAAGCTGGACGAGTTCGTCGCCGCGACGCAGGCGATCCGCGGAGCGCGAGCGTGAGCGACATCCTCGAGCAAATCCTTGCGCGCAAGGTCGAGGAGGTCGCCGAGCGCAGCGCACGCATGCCGTTGGCCGAGATCGAGGCGCGTGTCGCCGATCTTCCGCCGACGCGCGGCTTCGCTGCTGCGCTCGAGGCGAGGATCGCCGCCGGTGCGCCCGCGGTGATCGCCGAAATCAAGAAGGCGAGCCCGTCGAAGGGCGTGATCCGGCCGGATTTCGATCCATCCGCGATCGCGCGCAGCTATGCCGCAGGCGGTGCCGCCTGTCTTTCGGTGCTGACCGATGCGGACTTCTTCCAGGGCAGCGAGGCGTATCTGCGCGAGGCACGCGAAGCCTGCGATTTGCCGATCCTGCGCAAGGATTTCACGATCGATCCATACCAGGTCTGGGAAGCGCGCGCCGTGGGCGCGGACTGCATCCTGCTGATCGTCGCCGCGCTGGACGACGATGCGTTGTTGGAACTGGCCTTGCTTGCCGCGGACATCGATCTCGACGTGCTGGTGGAGGTGCACGACGAATCCGAACTGGATCGCGCGCTCGCCGTGCCGGCACCGCTGGTCGGGGTGAACAACCGTGACCTGCGCACGTTCCGCACATCGCTCGACACCAGCATCCGGCTGCGCGCGCGCGCCGGCGATGACCGCGTGTTCGTCGCCGAGAGCGGCATCCACGCGCCGGATGACGTGGCGCGGTTGCGTGCCGCCGGCATCGGCGCGTTCCTCGTCGGCGAGGCGTTCATGTGCGCGCCGGATCCCGGCGTGGAACTGGCGCGGCTGTTCTTCGCCGCCTGATCCCGCGCGCAACCGGTCAGCGAAGCAGTTGCCAGAGGCTGATGCCGACGACCAGCAGGCCGACGGCGATCATCACCGGTTTTTCGGGCAGGCGCCTGACCAGCAGCGCGGCGATCGGTGCCGCGATCACGCCGCCGATCAGCAGGCCGAGCACGATGCGCCAGTGGCTGGCGCCGATCTGGGTGGCGAATGCGATCGAGATTGCCAGCGTCACCACGAATTCGGCCGCGTTCACCGAGCCGATGGTGGTGCGCACGGCGCCGTTGCGCGCGAGCAGCGTGCTGGTCGTGATCGGTCCCCAGCCGCCGCCGCCGATCGCGTCGAGCAGGCCGCCCGCGAAACCCAGCGGCCCGGGATGGCGCGACGGCGCCCGCACGAGGCTCCGGCCCAGGGCGCGCAGCACGATGAGGATGCCGAGCACCAGCAGGTAGGCGTTGACGTACGGGCGGATCGCCTGTGCCGGCACGTGCGAAAGGAACACCGCGCCGATCACGCCGCCGATCGCGCCGGGGATCGCGAGGCGCCAGAACAACCGGCGATCGACGTTGCCGAGCCGCGCGTGGGCTGCGCCGGAGACGCCGGTGGTGGCGATTTCCGCCATGTGCACCGTCGCGCTGGCCGCGGCGGGCGGGATGCCGAGGGCGAGCAGCACCGAGTTCGACACCAGTCCGTAGGCCATGCCGAGCGCGCCGTCGACCAACTGGGCGAACAACCCGAGCGCGACGAACAGCAGGAACTCGGTCGCCTCCATCGTGCGCGCGGGACGGCGTGCTCAGTGCACGCCGATCACCAGGATGGTCTTGCCCGAGACGGAGATCATGCCCTGCTCTTCGAGCTGCTTGAGCACGCGACCGACCATTTCGCGCGAGCAACCGACGATGCGGCTGATTTCCTGGCGCGAGATGCGGATCTGCTTGCCCTTCGGGTGGGTCATCGCGTCGGGTTCGTCGATCAGGTCGAGCAGGGTCTTGGCGACGCGGCTGGTCACGTCCATGAAGGCGAGCCGGCTGACCTTGCGCGAGGTGTGCAGCAGGCGGTTCGTGAGCTGCGAGCCGATCGCGAACAGGATCTTCGGGCACTCGTCGCGCAGCGGGCCTTCGAACAGCGAGAACATGCGTTCGTAGCCGATCTCGGCCAGTTCGCAAGGCGTGCGCGTGCGCACCATGACCTCGCGGCGCGGGGTTTCCACGAACAGCCCCATCTCGCCGATGAACTCGCCGCGATTGAGGTAGGCGAGGATCAGTTCGCGCCCCTCCTCGTCCTCGGACGAGACCGTCAGCGAACCTTCGATCACGTAGTACAGGATGTTGGCCGAATCGCCCGGACGGATGATCGCGGTCTTGCTCGGGTAGCGACGGCGATGGCACGCCGCCAGGAAGCGCTCGATCGCCGCGCGGTCGGGCGTGAGCATGGGAGGTGCCTGCACGCGGTTGATTTCGCGCTGCAGGTTGTACCGAAAATCGGCGATCTTGCCGGATGTTGCTTCCACAGGGTCCCCTCCGCCGGATGCAGTCGGAAGCCGAACCGCGGAACGCGCACGTTACGTGTGCGTTTGCGAGCCCGCGCGCCGGTTCGCGACCATCTTATTGCAAAAGCGCGGAGATCGTTCGTCGCGGCGACCCCGGGAAAATCCGACTTGCTCGTTCCATCGAGCCGGGGCATGGCCCATAATCCGCGCCCTCGGATGCGATCGTGTCCGGGTGCGTCCGATCCTTCCTCAACGTCCGAGGTGATCCGAAGTGGTCAAGCCGATTCCGCGCCTGCAGCTCCAGGGATTCAACAACCTGACGAAGGCGCTGAGCTTCAACATCTACGACATCTGCTACGCGGTTTCGGAAGAGCAGCGCAAGCGCTACATCGAGTACATCGACGAGGCGTACGATGCGGACCGGCTGACGCAGATCCTCACGGACGTGGCCGAGATCATCGGCGCGAACATCCTCAACATCGCGCGCCAGGACTACGATCCGCAGGGCGCGTCGGTGACGATCCTGATCTCCGAGCACCCGATCGTCGACAAGCTCGGCAGGGACATGATTTCCGATGCCGTCGTCGCGCACCTGGACAAGAGCCACATCACGGTGCACACGTATCCCGAGACGCATCCGCACAACGGCATCGCAACCTTCCGGGCCGACATCGACGTCGCGACCTGCGGCGTGATCTCGCCGCTTCGCGCGTTGAACTACCTGATCGACAGTTTCGAGTCCGACATCGTGACGATGGACTACCGCGTGCGAGGCTTCACGCGCGACGTGAAGGGGCGCAAGCACTACATCGACCACAAGATCAACTCGATCCAGGACTATCTGGCCAAGCACATCCGCCAGAAGTACGAGATGTTCGACGTGAACGTCTATCAGGAGAACATCTTCCACACGAAGATGCACGTGAAGGACTTCGATCTGGACACGTATCTCTTCGAGGCGACCGCGGACGAGCTTTCGTTCAAGGAGCGCCAGCGCATCGAATCGCTGCTCAAGCGCGAGATCGAGGAACTGTTCCACGGCCGCAACCTGATGTGACGCCGCTCGGCGGCGCATCATCGCGTGTCGCCGCGGCGACTCCCTCAGAGCCGGTAGGCCACCGCCTTCATCACGTTGGAGGCGAAGCGCATCAGCGCCGGAATCGGCTGTGGCAGCAGCCGCGCGCCGGCTGCCAGCGCGTTGTCCGCGTGGCGTGCCTCGTCTTCCTTCATGCGCGCCACGATCGCGCGGCTGCGTGCATCTTCCTGCGGAAGCGTTTCCAGGTGGCGTTGCAGATGCGCCTCCACCTGGCGCTCCGTTTCCACCACGAATCCGAGGCTGACGCGATCATCGATGATGCCGGCTCCGGCACCGATCGCGAATGCGCCGGCGTACCAGAGCAGATTGAAGATGCTGCCGCGACTGCCGAGTTCCTCGAGGCGTTCGCCGCACCAGGCGAGATGATCGGTCTCCTCGGCGGCTGCATCGAGCAGTTGCCGGCGCAGCGCAGGGTCGCGCGCGACCGCGGCCTGTCCGAAATAGAGCGCCTGCGCGCAGACTTCCCCGACGTGGTTGATGCGCATCAATCCCGCCGCGTGGCGTCGCTGCGCGTCGTCGAGTTCCGCCTCCGGCACGCCGCCTGCCGGCGACGGCTCGGCCGGCGTCGGCTTCGCGATGAACACGGTTTCCAGCGCGCGGCCGGCCTCGACGAGCAGGCGGTCCAGGGGAGAGAGCGTTCTCGCGTTCATGGAAGCGGATTGTCCAGTTGCCGCGCGAGCAATGCCAGCGGATGCAGCACCGGAACCGGCGCGGCGGCTTGCCGCAGTCCGCTGTCCAGTTGCATGCGACAGCCGAGATTGGTGGTGAGCACGAGATCGGGACGCAGCGCGGCAGCCTGCGCGACCTTTTCGTCGCGCAGGCTGTCGGAGATGCGCGGGTTTTCGAGGAAGTAGCTCCCGGCGGCACCGCAGCAACGCGGTCGCTGCGGCAGCTCCAGCACGTCCAGGCCGGGAATGCGCGCCAGCAGGCCGCGGATCGCGGCGGTGTCGCCGACCACGTTCACCTGGGTGCAGGGCAGGTGCAACGCCGCGCGTCGATGAAGCGGACGGAACGTCAGCCGCGTGATGCCGGGATCGGCCGCGATGAAGGCCATGGCGTCGGCGACCGCAGGGCCTTCGCCGGCAACCGCGTGGTCTCGCAGGTCGCCATGACAGCCACTCGTGCAGGTCAGCACGGTGTCGGCGCCGATTTCGGTCAGGTGACGATGCGTCTCCTGCGCCAGACGCTGCGCGCGCGCGATGTCGCCGCGGTGGCGGGCCAGCGCACCGCAGCAGTCGCGGCCGCGCGTGTCGATGACGGTGTGGCCGAGCGCTTCCAGCACGGCCCGGGTCGCGGCCAGCGTGTCGCTCTCGTACACGTCGCCCAGGCAGCCGCGGAAAAGCGCGATGCGGCGTGTGTCCGAGCGCGCGGGTCGGCCCGGCCGTGCAGCTTCGGCCGGCGCTTCCGGGACACGCTCGGCAAGTCGTCGCCAGAACCCGCGAACCGGCAGGGCACGCGCCAGCACCGGCAGCCATCGGGATGCCGCGACGGCGCGTCCGAACAGGGCCAGGGCGCGCAGCGCGCGCGGATCACCGAGCCAGCTGCGCCGCGTGCCTGCCGTGCCGAAGCGCGCGCGGGTCATGACGAGCAGTTCGTCGTATCGCACGCCGGAGGGACACACCTGCTCGCAGGAGCGGCAGTCCAGGCAGCGATCGAGATGGCGCAGTGTCGCCGGGTCCGGCGGCAGCGTGCCGGCATCGAGCGCGGCGGCCAGCGCGATCCGTCCGCGCGGGGACTCGGCCTCGATCGGCTGGATTCCATACGTGGGGCAATGCGGCAGGCAAAGTCCGCATTTCACGCACTGGTCGGCCAGGCGGGCTATGGACGCGCCGATCGGGGCGTGGCCGCTGGCTGTATCGGGCATGCCGGTCATGCTACCATTGCCGATTCCGCCGGTTCGATCCGCGGTTGCCAGCATCGCGGGCTTCCGCTATCCTCCCGCGCCCTCCAAATGCCGACTCTGCCGATGGCCGGGTCTTTCGGGTTCCGAAACATGAAGACGATCAGCGCCAATTCCGAAAGCGTCAAGCGCGACTGGTACGTGGTCGATGCCTCCGGCAAGACCCTCGGCCGCCTGTGCAGCGAGCTCGCGCACCGCCTGCGCGGCAAGCACAAGCCGATCTACACGCCGCATGTCGACACCGGCGACTACATCGTCGTGATCAATGCCGAGAAGGTCGCGGTAACCGGCAACAAGTTGCAGGACAAGAACTATCATCGCTTCACGGGCCACATCGGCAACCTGAAGACGACCTCGCTCAAGGACATGCTCGCGCGTCATCCGGAGCGCGTGATCGAGATCGGCGTGAAGGGCATGCTGCCGAAGAATCCGCTCGGCCGCGCGATGTACCGCAAGCTGAAGGTGTATGCCGGCACCGAGCATCCGCACGCCGCACAGCAGCCGCAGGCCCTCGATATCTGAATGCGCAGTCCCAGCGCGTGAAGCGGCTCCCGGGCCGCGCCTTTCGACAAGAGCATCCAAATGGCGATCCAGCAGAACTACGGCACCGGCCGTCGCAAGTCCTCCGCAGCCCGCGTGTTCCTGCGCAAGGGCAGCGGCACGATCACGGTCAACGGCAAGTCGCTCGACGACTTCTTCGGGCGCGAGACCTCGCGCATGATCGTGCGCCAGCCGCTCGAACTTACGCAGAACAGCGACAAGTTCGATGTGCTGGTGACGGTCGAGGGTGGCGGCATGACGGGTCAGGCCGGTGCGATCCGTCTCGGCATCGCGCGTGCGCTGGTCGAGTACGACGAAACGCTCAAGTCGCCGCTGCGCAAGGCCGGATTCATGACGCGTGACGCGCGCGAAGTGGAGCGCAAGAAGGTCGGCCTGCACAAGGCACGCCGCGCAACGCAGTACTCCAAGCGCTGATTTCCGCGCTTCCGGGGCCACGGGCGACTCCGCGGTCCCGCGATCCGGACCGCGGTCGCGTTTCCGGAACGATGGAGTAGAATCGGTCCCACAGCCCCGTCGCCAAGTGGTAAGGCACCTGACTCTGACTCAGGCATTCGGTGGTTCGAATCCATCCGGGGCTGCCATTTTCCCGGTCGTGTCGTCCTTGACCGGCCCACGCATTGCGAAGAACCCGCCGCGAGGCGGGTTCTTCGTTTTCCGGCATGCATTCTTCGTTCAACGCCGTCGAAGCTGGAGCGCACGTCGCATGCCTGCGAAGCCCAGCAGTCCGGCGAGCAGCAGCATCGCGCGCATCGAGATGCCCGGAACCGGCTGCGCCTCCGCCACGATGTCGCCCTGGCGTTCGAATGCGCCGATGTCGGGCGCTGCGCCGTAGACGCGCGGCAGGCCACGCTGATCGGTGGCCAGGGCGGCGTGGTTGCTGCCGGCATCGATGGCCGGACTTCCGTCGAGCAGCGCGTGGGTGCGCGTACGGCCGCCGTTGCTGGCCAGTGCGCCGAGGCGTGCGTCGATGCGCAGGGTATCGGCTGGTGGCTCGGTGAGCGGTGCGGTGCTGCCGATGAGATTGTGACTGCCGTCGATCGGTGATGCGATCGGTGCCGAGCCGAAGCGATTGTCGCGGTTGCCAACGTCCGAGGAATTGCCCGACACGATGCTGCCGTGAAAGGCCGAGCCGGGCGCGTTCAGCCAGATGCCGCCGCCGTCGAGAAGGGACCGGTTGGCGGTGACGGTGCTGCTGTAGAGGCGCAGGATTGCGGGCCGGCGCACGAACATGCCGCCGGCAATGTCGCGCTCGGCGACGTTGCCGGAGATCGTACTGTTGATGACCGCAAGACCGGTGAACGTGGCCAGGCCGCCGCCCCGGCCCAGACTGCGGTTGCCGCTCACCGTGGAATCCAGGAGATAGCCGTCGCGGACCGAGACGATGCCGCCGCCGATGTCGTAGTTGCTGAACGCGGGATCACCCTCGTGCCATGCGAGGTTGTCGCTTACCGTGCTCTGCCG
>ENA-UOVV01000330-UOVV01000330.1-compost-metagenome-genome-assembly--contig:-NODE-330-length-62045-cov-13.419455_pt1 | contig 62045 bp, 67 predicted proteins | sample MGYA00238155_ERZ761577 | MGnify/ENA primary metagenome ERZ761577 (study PRJEB28898, sample SAMN06268775) | compost metagenome | isolation source: Emeryville, CA | place: USA:Emeryville, CA | collected... | reverse complement strand
GCGCGCCTGCTCGCCGCGCGCCGCGAGGAGCTGCCCGGCTCGGTGGTCTTCATGTTCCAGCCGGGAGAGGAGGGCTACCACGGTGCGCGCCTGATGATCGAGGAGGGCGTGCTCGACGCGGCGGGCGAGCGCGTCGTCGCGGCCTACGGCGTGCACGTGTTCTCGGCGCACCTGCCCGCGGGCGTCGTCTCCGCGCGTCCCGGCCCGCTCATGGCGGCCTCCGACCAGCTGTTCGTCACGGTCCGAGGCAAGGGCGGGCACGGCTCGAAGCCGCACCTCGCGGCCGACCCCGTGCCCGTCGCCGCGGAGATCGTCCTCGCTCTGCAGAACGCGGTGACGCGGCAGTTCGACGCCTTCGACCCCGTGGTCGTGAGCGTGGGTCGCCTCGCCGCAGGCACGGTCGACAACGTGATCCCCGAGACCGCCGAGCTCGACGCGACGGTGCGCACCTTCTCGCGAGAGAACCACGCCGCGATGCCCGAGCGGCTGACGCGCCTCGCCGAGAACATCGCCCTCGCGCACGGGCTCACGGCGGAGGTCCGTTACGAGCGCGGCTACCCCGTCACCGTCAACGACGCCGCCGAGGTCGAGCGCGCCGCCCGCGTCACGCGCGAGATGTTCGGCGAGGCCGGCTGGTTCGACCTGCCGGACCCCGTCGCGGGGGCCGAGGACTTCTCCTACGTGCTCGAGGAGGTGCCGGGCGCCTACGTGTTCGTCGCCGCAGCGCCCCCCGAGCTCGACCCGGAGACCGCCGCCTACAACCACTCGGCCCAGGCCCGCTTCGCCGACGACGCCGTTCTCTCGAGCGCCGCCCTGCTCGCGGGGCTCGCGCTCGACCGGCTCGCGGAAGGCTGAGGCGGCGCCTCCGGTCGCGGCCAGGGCACCTCGCACCTACGCTCGGGATCGACCTGAGGAGGCCACGTGAGCGAGCACGCACCCGACGAGAGCACCGAGCCGGCTCCCGGCGCCGAGCACGGCGAGACGAACGTCGACCCCGACGCCGACACGAGCCACGGGACGGGATCGGCCCCCGAGCACGTCCCCGACGAGGACCTCGAGGACGAACCGGAGGCCTAGCGCGGCCCGGAGTCAGTCGACCAGCTTGAGGGGCTCGTCCGCGGGCCCCTCGAGCACGGTCCCGTCCGGGGCGAACCGTGAGCCGTGCAGGGGGCAGTCCCACGAGCGCTCGAGGTCGTTCCAGCGCACGATCCCGCCCATGTGGGTGCACACCCCGCTCACCGCGCAGGTCCTGCCGTCCACGGTCGAGCGCGCGACGGGCGAGATCCCCTCGCGGACGACGACGCCGGACCCCTCGGCCGGGGGAGCCTCACCCTCGGCCCCGCCCGAGATGGCGAGCTGGTCGCGCACGAGGGTCGCGGCCACCTCCGCGTTCGCCTTGAGGGCCTCGCCCGCGCCCACGAGCTCGTGGCTCGACCACGAGCGGAAGGCGTCCGCCCACGCTGGAGCCTCGGTGCCGATGATCTGCGAGGCGAGCACGAGGGCTGCGGCGGGTCCGTTGGTCATGCCCCACTTCGCCATGCCCGTGGCCACGAGCACGCGGTCCGAGGCGGGGGTGAGCGGGCCGACGTGCGGGAGCAGGTCGAAGGTGTGGAAGTCCTGGGCGGACCAGCGGTGCCGCGGCTCGGCTCCTGGGAAGTGCCGCAGGGTCCAGTCCACGAGGTCCTGGGCCTCGAGGGCCTCGGAGTCCGAGCGTCCGACGACGTGCCCGTTGCCGCCCACGAGCAGCACGGTGCCCTGCGCCGTCGGGACGGTGCGCAGCGAGCGCGTGGGCGAGCCTGCCGAGAGGTACATGCCCTCGGGGAAGGGCCCGCCGCCCACGTAGGAGGTGAGGTACGAGCGCTGGGGCTCGAGCCGGGCGAAGAAGCCGCCGCGGTCGGAGATCGGGCTGCCCGTCGCGAGCACGACGTGCTCGGCGTGCACCGTGCCCGCGCTCGACTCCACGGCGTCGTCGCGGCGGTGCACCTCGGTCACGCGCGCACCGGTGCGCAGGGTCACGCCGATCGAGGCGGCGTGCTCGGCGAGGGCCTCGACGAAGGCGCGCGGGTCGAGCTGGACCTGGCCCTCGAGCTCGACCGCACCCACGAGCGGGAAGGGCTCGTTGCCCTCGGTGCGAGGGCGCACGCCGAGGCCCAGACGGCCCGCCGTGACGAGCTCCTCCTCGACGTCCGGCAGCTCTTCGCGCGTCGCGGCGAAGGTGATCGCGGAGCGTTCCTGGACCGCGACGCCGAGCAGGTTGGCGAGGCTCCGCACCCACTGCTGACCGGTGCGATTCCCCTCGAGGTACTGACCCGCGATCTCGTCGCCGTGCCGTTGGGCGACCTGGGACAGGCGGGTGCCCTGCAGGAGGCTCACCTTCGCCGTCGTGCGACCGCTCGCGCCCGCACCGACGTGCCTCGCCTCGAGGACGACGACCTTCGCCCCGTGCCCCGCGAGCTCGATCGCGGTCGAGAGGCCCACGAGGCCCGCTCCGACGACGGCCACGTCGTAGCGCTCGGCGAGCGGCGTGCTCGACCAGTCGTGCCGCGAGACGGACTCGTCCCAGAGGGACCTCTGCTCCGCTTCCCCCATCAGGAGTTCCGCAGGGCGTCGATGAGCTCGGCCTTGCGCATCGAGGAGCGACCCTCGATGCCGATCTCCTTGGCGCGCTCACGCAGCTCGGCGCCCGTCCAGTCCTCGTAGTCCCCGGCCTTGCCGCCCTTGCGGCCCACGGCCGAGCGGGAGGTCTTGGCCGCAGCATTCGCGATGCGCGCCGCCTTCTGCTTCGACGCGCCGTCCTTGCGCAGCTCCTCGTAGAGCTCGGGGTCCTTGACGCTGGGTCCGGGGTCTCGCTTCGCGGGCATGGCCACCTCCTGGGTTTCCCTCGAGTCTCGGTGCCGGGAGACTCACGCGCATCTCGAGGGGCGGGCCGGTGGTCCCAGGCAGGTTTGTCACGGCGGGCGGAGGATGGAAGCAAGCTCCACGTAGGCGCGGGGCTGGATCCGCCCCCCGCGGAGCAGCCCCGGTCCGGAGACGAACGAGACGGGAGATGCACCGTGAAGGCCTGGCAGTTCACCAACACGCACGAGCCCCTCGCGCTCAACGAGATCCCCGAGCCGGAGCCGGGACCGGGCGAGGTCGTGCTCGACATCAAGGCCGCAGGGCTGTGCCACTCCGACGTCGGCGTGCTCGACGACCCGGGCTGGCTCGCGACCATCCCGACGCGTCCCGTCACGATGGGCCACGAGGTCGCGGGCGTCGTCTCCGCGCTCGGAGAGGGCGTGACCGAGTGGAAGATCGGCGACCGCGTGGGCGTGTGCCCCACGGGCGAGAGCGGCGTCGCACCCGGCTACGGGCGCGACGGCGGCTTCACCTTCAAGCACCGCGTGCACGCGGGCGACCTCGTGCGCATGCCGGACGAGCTGAGCTTCGAGCTCGCCGCGATGGGCACCGACGCGGGCATGACCTCCTACCACGCGGTCATGGTGCGCGGCGGTCTGCAGGCTGGCCAGAAGGTCGGCATCATCGGCCTGGGCGGGCTCGGCCAGGTCGGCGCGCGCATCGCCGTCGTCCAGGGCGCCGAGGTGCACGTCGCGGAGATCAACGAGGAGGCCTGGCCGCTGGCCAAGGAGATCGGCGCGGTCGAGGTCGTCAAGGACGCCTCCGCGTGGGCCGGTCAGGGCTTCGACCTCGTGGTCGACTTCGCGGGCTTCGACACCCTGCGCGCCGCGACCAAGGCGCTGCGCCGCAACGGCCGGGCCGTGCTCGTGGGCATGGGCAAGCTCGAGTTCACCCTCGACACGATGGACATGATCCTGTCCGAGCTCGACGTCGTCGGCTCGAACGGCGGCACGCCCGAGGACGTCGCGGCCTGCTACGAGCTCTTCGCGAGCGGCGAGGTCACGCCCGTGCACTCCGTGATCGGCTTCGAGGACATCCCCGAGGGGATCGAGAAGCTGCGTCGCGGCGAGGTGCGTGGTCGCCTCGTGGCGAAGATCGCTGACTGACTCTTCGGAGGGTCCTGACGAGGGGCCGGTGCGGACGACGGAGCCCGCGCCGGTCCCTCATTCCTGCTCGTCCTCGCTCGAGCTGCGTGAGCCCAGGTACGCGAGGAGAGCCGGGTCCTGGGCCTCGAGGCGCTCGACCTCCTCGCCGTCGTCGCAGCGGCGCAGCGAGACGGTGACGCGCGAGCCCGACCGGGAGAGCACGCGCCACGTGCCGCCGTGGGCGACCCACCGCTCGAGCTCGGTCACGAGGTCTCTCACGCGCACTCCTAGAGGTCCGGGGCGCACGGCCCCGCGCCGAGGGCGGCGAGGCCCGAGAGGTCGCCCGCCTGGAACGTGTTCTGCGCGTTCGAGCCCCCGTACATGACCTGCGACTCGACGTCGACGTGCCCGAGGCCCACGAGGTGACCGAACTCGTGGCGGAGCACCCCCACGTAGTACTCGCGGGGGAAGGAGGACATCTTCTCGTCCACCACGATCTGGCCCGAGACGGAGTGCGTGCGCGAGGAGACCGGATCGCGCACGGTGCTCGTGGTCGCCACCCCCGCGACGCCGTGGTCGTAGGCGAACATCGCCTCGACGTCGCCCCAGCCCACGAGCACGGGAGCCCAGCGGTCGCCGTAGACGAGGGGGAGGAAGGGGGAGCGCCTCTCGTCCACCGGCTCGGTCGTCGTGCCGTCGTAGGTGAGGACGAGGCCCGTCGCGGCCGAGACCTCCTCGGCCACGGAGGTCACCGCGAGGACGAAGTCGCCCGGTGCCCCCTCGGGGTTCACCACGAAGTGGATCGGTCGGCACGGCGACCACAGCACCGGGAGCTCCTCGCCGCCCTGGGAATAGGTGTCGCGGTAGGCCCACGCGTCGCTCGGTCGAGCGAGCTCACCAGGAGTGCCCAGCGGAGCGGCGCGTTCCTCGAACCCGGGCCTCGGGTAGTCGCGGGGAGGCGCCATCGCGAGCGGGGCCGGCAGGTCCGTCCGCTCGGCGTACGAGCCGAGCAGCTCGGCCGGGACGGGCGGGTTGAGCACGCGGTTCGCCCCGAAGACGATCACGAGACCGAGCGCGAGCACAGCGAGGATCGCACCGAGGCGGACAGCGAGGCTGCGCCGCGGCGGCTCCTCGAAGGGGAGGACGTAGACGCCGTCCGCACCGTCCGGGCTGCCGAGGTAGGTGGGGGCGCCGACGCTCGGCGTCGTCGAGAAGGGGCCGAAGTTGGGCCGCGACCCGGACACCTGGGCGCGGTAGGCCTCTTCGACGACCCACGCCGGGACCCGGCCGCTGGGCGAGGCGGGCACGCCCGGGCGCTGCTCGGGGGCCGCGTCCTCGGTCGCCATCGCCCCAGTATCGCCGAGCGCGGTCGCGGGGCCGAGGCCTTCCGCTCCTGGCTGACCGGCGCTCAGGGCGCGTCGGGAGGTTCGAACAGCCCGCCGACGGCGCTCAGCGAGTCGACGAGCCTCGGCACCCGCGAGCGCAGCTCGGCGTACGCGGCGAGGAGCTCCGGGTCCGCGGGCACCGGCTCGGGCTCGGCGCTCTCGGGCGGGGCGAGAAGAGCAAGAGCGCCGTCGAGGGATTCCGCCCGCCCCAGGGCGAAGAGCCCGAGCGCCGCGGCGCCGAGCGCGGAGCCCTCGGCCGCGCCCACGGTCACGAGGGGCCGGTCGAGGACGGCCGCGAGCACCTCGCGCCACAGCGGGTCGCGGAAGACCCCGCCCGTCGCGCGCACGCAGGTCACGGGGGTGATCGCGTCGAGGCGGTCGACGAGGACGCCGAGCTGCAGCGCGACGCCCTCCACCGCGGCCCGCACGAGGTGCGCCCTGGAGTGCGCTCGGCGCAGGCCGAGGTAGGCCCCGGGGACCTCGGGGTCCCACAGCGGAGCCCGCTCGGCGAGCAGGTAGGGCACCATGACGAGCCCCTCGCTGCCGGGCGGGACCTGCGCGGCGAGGGCGAGGAGGGCGGCGTCGTCCCCTCCGAGGTCCGGCGCGAGGGCGCTGCCCGCCCAGCGCACGACGAGACCCCCGTTGCTCACGGCCCCGCCGAGGACCCAGTGGTCCTCGGTGAGCGCGTAGCAGAACAGCGAGGGGTCAAGGTGCTCGGGCGGCGTCGGGACCACCATGCGCGCGGCTCCCGAGGTGCCGAGCGAGAGGCCCACGACGCCCGGAGCGAGGGCGCCGGTGCCGAGGTTGCCGAGCGGGCCGTCCGCGGCCCCGACGACGACGGGCGTCCCGGCAGGCAGTCCCACGCGGGCGGCGAGCCCGGGAGCGAGGGGGAGGGTCGCGGTGGGGGAGAGGATCTGGGGGAGCTGGTCGAGGGAGACCCCTGCGAGGGCGGTGGCACGCTCGCTCCAGCGGCGCGAGCGGCGGTCGAGGAGCGCGGTGGCCGAGGCGCTCGAGAGCTCGGTGACGAGCGATCCCGTCAGCAGGTGCAGCACGAGGTCCTTCAGGCCCGCCCAGGTGCGCACGCGCGCGGCTGTCGCGGGCTCGTGGTGGGCGAACCAGCGCAGCTTCGTCAGCGGGGTCATGGGGTGCACGGGCGTTCCCGTGAGCTCGTGGATCTCTCTCGCCTCGCCGCTCGCGCGCAGCGCAGCCGCTTCCGCGCTCGAGCGAGCGTCGGCCCAGGTGAGGAGCGGGGTCAGGGGGCGCGCGTCCGCGTCGAGGCCCACGAGCCCGTGCATCGCGGTGCTCACCGAGAGGCCCAGGACGTGGGCGCCCTGCACCGCGGCGGCGACCTCGGCGAGCGCCTCGAGGACGGCCTCGAGGATCACTGCCGGGTCCTGGACCTGCTGGCCGGGGAGCGGCTCGAGGAGCGGGTACTCGCGCAGGGCGACGAGTCGCCACGGGGAGCCGAGGCCGAAGGCCGCGACCTTCGCGGCGGTGGTGCCGACGTCGACGCCGATCACGAGCTCGGTGGGCAGCGGCGGCGTCATGCCCCGATCCTGCCGGAGCGTGACCGGGGAAATCGAGTTCTTGAGTGTCGGAGGCAGCCGGTAACGTCGGCGGACGTGTCAGAGCCCGTGGTCTCCGCCCAGTCCCTCACGAAGAAGTACGGCGACTTCACCGCCGTCGACGCCATCGACTTCGAGGTCGCGCCGGGAGAGTCCTTCGGCCTGCTCGGGCCGAACGGCGCCGGCAAGTCGACCACGATGCGCATGGTGGGCGCGGTGTCCGCGCGCTCGGGCGGCGAGCTGAGGGTCCTCGGCCTCGACCCTGACGCTCACGGGCCGCAGATCCGCGCCCAGCTCGGCGTCGTCCCGCAGGAGGACAACCTCGACGCGGAGCTGCGGGTGCGCGACAACCTCATCGTCTACGGGCGCTACTTCGGCCTCTCGCGCGCGGTGTGCGCCAAGCGAGCCGACGAGCTCCTCGACTTCGCCCAGCTCACCGAGAAGGCCAGGGCCAAGGTCGACGACCTCTCGGGCGGCATGAAGCGACGCCTGACCATCGCCCGTGCGCTTATCAACACCCCGCGAGTGCTCATGCTCGACGAGCCCACCACGGGCCTCGACCCGCAGGCTCGCCACGTGCTGTGGGACCGCCTCTTCCGCCTCAAGGAGCAGGGCACCACCCTCATCCTCACGACGCACTACATGGACGAGGCCGAGCAGCTGTGCGACCGGCTCGTGGTGGTCGACCACGGCCGGATCATGGCCGAGGGTTCTCCCGCGTCCCTCATCCGCGAGTACTCCTCGCGCGAGGTGGTCGAGCTGCGCTTCGGCTCCGAGCGCAACGCGCAGGTCGCCGAGCAGCTGGCCGGGGTCGGCGACCGCATCGAGGTGCTCCCGGACCGCATCCTCATCTACACGCCCTCGGGCGAGGAGGTCCTCGAGCAGGTCACGCACGAGGGCCTGCACCCGACCACGAGCCTCATCCGTCGCTCGAGCCTCGAGGACGTCTTCCTGCGCCTCACCGGACGGAGCCTGATCGAATGAGCGCACCTCCGCGGGTGAACCCCCTCACCGACGCCGAGCCCACCCCCGTCGCCGCCACCGCGCGCGGCGCTCGCCGGGGTGCGCTGTACGTCGCCGAGCACCAGTTCCGCGCGATGTTCCACTACAAGTGGACCGTCGTCATGACGGGCGTCGGCACCCCGCTCTTCTACCTCCTGGGCATCGGCCTGGGCCTCGCGACCCTGCTCGACGCGGACGTCGGTCAGGGGCCGGGAGGTGCGGTGCCCTACGTCGTCTTCGTCGCGCCCGCGCTCATGGTCTCCGCAGCCGTCTCGGTCGCGACCGAGGAGTTCACCTACACCGTGATGAGCGGCTTCAAGTGGCGGCGCGTGTTCTGGGGGATCAACGCGACGCCCGTCGAGCCGCCCCAGATCGTCAGCGGGCTCGTGATCGCGGTCGCCGCGCGCATGCTCTTCGGCTCCTTGCTCTACCTGGCCCTCATGCTCGCCTTCGGAGCCGTGGGCACGGGGTGGACCATCTGGCTGCTGCCCGTCGTCGGCGTCCTGGGCGGCCTGGCCTTCGGGCTCCCGCTCCTCGCGTACGCCTCCTCCCTCAAGGACGACTCGGGGCAGTTCGCGGCGGTGCAGCGCTTCGTCTTCACGCCGCTGTTCCTGTTCTCGGGCACCTTCTACCCGCTCGAGGCCCTGCCCTCGGCCCTGCACTGGATCGGCTGGATCTCCCCGCTGTGGCACGCGAGCCAGCTCGGTCGCGTGCTCTCCTTCGGGATGCCGACGCCGGGATGGCTCGTCGCGGTGCACCTGCTTGCCCTGCTGGCCCTCGCGACCCTCGGCTGGGTCCTCGCCCGGCGCATCTTCACCAGGAGGCTGCGATGAGCGCGACCGAGCGCGGGCTCGAGACCACCGGGTCCCCGCGCCTTCCTGAGCGTCGGGGACTCCTGCGGGCGCTGCTGCCGGCGCGCGTGCGCTCCCTGTACGCGGGCAACGCGCGCATGCTCGTGGTGCGCGGCCTGCTCGGGGCGAAGACGAACAACTGGATCGTCGTGCTCTCGGGCTTCTTCGAGCCGGTGTTCTTCCTGCTCGCGATGGGCGTGGGCCTCGGCACGTACATCGGCGACGTCGAGCTCGCGAGCGGGCAGACCGTGCCCTACGCGGCCTTCATCGCCCCCGCGCTGCTCGCGGTCTCCGCGATGAACGGGGCGGTCTACGACTCGACGTGGAACGTCTTCTTCAAGATGCACTTCGGCAAGCTCTACGACGCGGTGCTCAACACCTCGATGGGCCCGCTCGACGTGGCTCTCGGCGAGATCTCCTACGCGCTGCTGCGCGGCCTCGTCTACGCGGCGGGCTTCCTCACCGTCATGCAGGTCATGGGCCTGAACCAGTCCTGGACGGCGATCCTCTCGCTGCCCGCGGTGCTGCTCATCGCCTTCGGCTTCGCGAGCGTCGGCATGGCCGTCACGAGCTACATGAAGACCTTCCAGCAGATGGACTGGATCAACTTCCTGATGCTGCCGATGTTCTTGTTCTCGGCGACCTTCTTCCCCCTCGACGTCTACCCGGAGGCGATCCAGAGGCTCATCCAGGCGCTCCCGCTGTGGCACGCCGTCGAGCTCGTGCGCGGACTCACGCTGGGGCAGTTCACCTCGCAGCTGCTCGTGCACGTCGGGTACTTCGTGGCGATGATCGCCCTCGGCATCGTCTTCACGACCCGTCGGCTGCGGGCGCTCTTCCTCGACTGAGGCGGCGCGCTCAGTAGCCGCGCAGGCGTTCGATCTGCCGGCGCTCGCGCTTCGTGGGTCTGCCCGCGCCGCGGTCGCGGACGATCTCGGCCGGGCGTTCCTCCTTGGGCGGGGGCGGGGGAGTGTGATCCTCGAAGGCCTCGGCCGCAACCGCCGCGCCCACGCGCTTGAGCAGGATCGAGCGCACGACGACGATCCGCAGGCCGCCCTCGGTCTGCACGCGGACCTCGTCGCCCGGGCGCACGAGGGTCGAGGGCTTGGCCTTCACGCCGTTGACGCGCACGTGGCCGCCGCGGCACGCCGCAGCACCCTCGGTGCGAGTCTTGGTCAGCCGCACGGCCCAGATCCACCGGTCGACGCGCGTCTCGGCGGCGGAGGTGGGGCTCGGGCTCACCTGTCGAGCGTAGACGCCCCGCCTCCGTGTCCCCTCACGCGGGTTCGGAGGCGACCTTCCGCAGGCGGCCCACGAAGATCATCGTGAGTCCTTCGACGAGCGTCTGGGTGCCGAGGAGGACGCCGAGCAGGCCGAAGCTCGCCTGGGCGAGGTTGAGCAGCACGACGAGGCCGAGGGCCACCGAGAGGAAGCCCGAGAGGAGGAAGGCCCAGCGCCCGGAAGGCACCTGGGCGGCCATGAAGATGCGCGTGAGGCCCGTGCTGAAGAACAGGGCCCCGGCGAGGAGCGTCATGGTGAGGACGGCGATCCCTGGGTTGCGCAGCACGAAGAGACCGAGGACGGCCAGCACGGCACCGCCGAGGGCGTTCGACCAGAACTGTCCGGACCTGATCTTGAAGAATGCGCTGATCAGCTCGACCAGGCCGCTGAGCAGCGCGAACCAGCCGATGAAGAGAGCCGTGATCGCCGTGGCGAGGACGACGTTGCCGAGCACGTAGAGCCCGGCGAAGAAGAACAGGATCCCGATCGCGACGTCCGCACCGTTGCGGCGCCTCTCGATGGTCACCTGGCTCATGGGAACCACCTCCCTCGCGTGCAAGCACGCGTCCGGCCGCCAGCACGCCGCCGTCGGCTCAGGGCGAACTATCCTCCTGGGTGCCCGTTTGCGCCTGTTATGGGCGCCCGGCGTCCGCGCCGCGGGGAGCGGCGTGCCGGGGACAGATGGTCGGTGGGTGAGCGCCTAGGGTGTCCGTCGTGACTGAGAGCTTGCCCGAGGTGGAGATCTGGACCGACGGCGCGTGCAAGGGCAACCCGGGCCCCGGAGGGTGGGGCGCCCTGCTGCGCTCGGGCGGTCACGAGCGCGAGCTCTTCGGCGGTGAGGAGCTCACGACGAACAACCGCATGGAGCTGCAGGCCGTCATCGAGGCGCTGCGGGCGCTCAACAAGCCCTGCAAGGTCACGGCGCACGTGGACTCGCAGTACGTCATGAACGGCATCCAGAAGTGGATCGCGGGCTGGAAGCGCAACGGCTGGAAGACCGCCTCGAAGACGCCCGTGAAGAACGAGGACCTCTGGCGCGAGCTCGACGCCGAGGTCGCGCGCCACGAGATCCGCTGGGTGTGGGTCAAGGGTCACGCGGGGGACGAGGGGAACGAGCGCGCGGACGCGCTCGCCAACCAGGGCGTCGACTCGGTCCGCTGACGCCGCGAGCGCCCCTCGCTCGGAGGGGCGCACGGGCGACGACGTCAGGGGCGCAGCCGGCGGTAGGTGTCGATGAGGCGCCGCGTGGACGGGTCCTGCGCCGCGAGAGCCTCGGCGTCGCCGCCGATCGCGGGCGCGATCTCGAGCGCGAGCTTCTTGCCGAGCTCGACGCCCCACTGGTCGAAGGAGTCGATCCCCCAGACCACGCCCTGGACGAAGGTGATGTGCTCGTAGAGCGCGACGAGCTGGCCGAGCACCGAGGGAGTGAGCGCCGGGGCGAGGATGGACGTCGTCGGGCGGTTGCCCTCGAAGACCCGGGCCGAGACGAGCTCCTCTCGCGTGCCCTCGGCGCGCACCTCCTCGGCCGTCTTGCCGAAGGCGAGGGCCTTGGTCTGCGCGAAGAAGTTCGCGAGGAAGAGCTCGTGCACGTCCGCCTCGCCGTCGCGCAGCGGGTGCGCGGGGTTCGCCACGGCGATGAAGTCCGCGGGGATCAGGCGCGTGCCCTGGTGGATGAGCTGGTAGAAGGCGTGCTGCCCGTTGGTGCCGGGCTCGCCCCAGAAGACCTCGCCCGTCTGCGTCGTCACGGGCGCGCCGTCCCAGCGCACCGACTTGCCGTTGGACTCCATCGTGAGCTGCTGGAGGTACGCGGGGAAGCGGTGCAGGTACTGCGCGTAGGGCAGCACGGCGTGCGTGTGGGCGTCGAAGAAGTTGACGTACCAGACGTTGAGCAGGCCCATGAGGGCCGGCACGTTGCGCGCGAAGGGCGTCGAGCGGAAGTGCTCGTCGACCGCGTGGAAGCCCGCGAGCATCTCGGCGAAGGCCTCCGGGCCGATCGCGATCGCGAGCGAGGTGCCGATCGCCGAGTCCATCGAGTACCGGCCGCCCACCCAGTCCCAGAAGCCGAAGGCGTTCGCAGGGTCGATGCCGAAGTCCGCGACCTTGTCGAGAGCCGTGGAGACGGCGACGAAGTGCTGCGCGACCGCGCCGCGGCGAGCGTCCTCGCTGTCCTCGATCGCGCCCAGCTCGAGGAGGCGCTCCCAGAGCCAGGTGCGCGCGAGGCGCGCGTTGGTGAGGGTCTCGAGGGTCGTGAAGGTCTTCGAGGCGACGATGAACAGCGTCGAGCGCGGGTCGAGGTCCTTGACCTTCTCCGCGAGGTCGGTCGGGTCGATGTTCGACACGAACCGCACCTCGAGCCCCTCGGCGACATAGGGCTTGAGGGCCTCGTAGGCCATGACGGGCCCGAGGTCCGAGCCGCCGATGCCGATGTTGACCACGGTGCGCACGCGCTCGCCCGTCACCCCGGTCCAGGCGCCCGAGCGGACCTGCTCGGCGAAGGCGTAGACGCGCTCGAGCACGGCGTGCACGTCCGCGTCGACGTCCTGGCCGTCGACGACGAGCGCCGGGCTCGCCCCGCGCGGACGCCGCAGCGCGGTGTGCAGCACGGCCCGGTCCTCGGTGACGTTGATGTGCTCCCCGGAGAACATCGCCTCGGTGCGGCCCGCGAGGTCGACCTCCTCGGCGAGCCGGACGAGCAGCTCGAGGGTCTCGTCGCTCACGAGGTTCTTCGACAGGTCGACGTGCAGGTCGGCCACCTGGAAGGAGAGGCGCTCGGCGCGCTCGGGGTCCGTGGCGAACCACGCGCGCAGGTCGGGAGCGAGGGCAGCGTGGTGCGCGCTCAGGGCGGCCCAGGCCGCCGTGGTGGTCGGGTCGATGGGTGCGGTGCTCACGGTGAGGCCTCTCGGTCAGGAATGTCCGGGCACAAGCCTAGGAGCACGCGGCGGGTCCGCTGCCGGGACCGTCCACCCGCGCGGCTACGCTCAGGCGCATGAGCACCGCCGAGGCCTCGACGCCGGGCGGGGGGACGAGGCCGTCCTCCCCGCCGGCCCTGCGACTGCGCGGGCTCGTCAAGCGCTTCGGCGAGACCCTCGCCGTCGACTCCCTCGACCTCGACATCCCGGCGGGCTCGATGTTCGGCGTGGTCGGCCCGAACGGCGCGGGCAAGACGACGACGCTCTCGATGGCCACGGGGCTTCTCGCGCCCGACGCGGGGACGGTCGAGGTGCTCGGCGTCGACCTGTGGCGAGAGCCCGCGAGGGCCAAGCCGCTGCTCGGCGTGCTGCCCGACGGCCTGCGCGTCTTCGACCGCCTCACGGGAGCAGAGCTCATCTCCTACGCGGGCCTGCTGCGCGGGATGCCGCAGGACGTCATCGCAGAACGGCGCGACGACCTGCTCTCGGCCCTCGACCTGCACGGGGCCGCGCGCACCCTGGTCGCGGACTTCTCGGCGGGCATGTCGAAGAAGATCACGCTCGCGTGCGCCCTCGTGCACGCCCCGCGCCTGCTCGTCCTCGACGAGCCCTTCGAGGCCGTCGACCCGGTCTCCGCCGGGGTCATCCGGCGCATCCTCGGCGAGTTCGTCGAGCAGGGCGGCACCGTGGTGCTGTCCTCGCACGTCATGGCCCTCGTCGAGCGCATGTGCGACCACGTCGCGGTGATCGGAGCGGGGCGCGTGCTCGCGGCAGGTGCGCTCGACGAGGTGCGCGCGGGCATCGAGCTCGAGGAGCGCTTCTTCGACCTGCTCGGCGCGAAGGGTCCCGAGGCGGGGCTGTCGTGGTTGCGGCCGTCGTAGCCCTCAAGCTGCGGCTCCTGCGCAACACGATGTCGCGCGAGCTGTGGCGGGTCATCCTCTTCGTGCTCGGGGCGCTGTGGGCGCTGTCGATGCTGCCGGGGCTGCTGGGCGGGGCACGCTGGCTCTCGGGGCAAGAGCTCCTGGTGCAGCGCCCGGCGGTCGTGATCGTCGGGACGGTCCTGCTGCTCGGCTGGCTCGTGATCCCCGTGCTCATGTTCGGCGCCGACGAGACCGTCACGCCCCGCAAGTTCGCGACGCTCGGGCTCGACCCGCGCCGCCTCGCACCCGCGCTCGTGGTGGCCGCGATGCTCTCGGTGCCCGCGGTCTTCGCGGCCTTCGTGAACCTCGCGAACGTCGTGGTGTGGAGCGGGTACGGGGCGCCGACGACGGCGATCGCCCTGCTCAGCGCCCCCGCAGGCTTCTTGACCTGCGTGCTCGCGGCGCGAGTCTCCACGGGGCTCGCGACGCGCCTGCTGTCCTCGCGTCGCGCGCGCAAGGTCGCGGCGGCGCTCGCGGTCGGTGCCCTCGTGCTCCTCGTCCCCTTCCTGCTCGCCCTGGGCGCGGCGGGGCTCGAGAACGTGCTCGCGGGGCTGCCAGAGCTCGCGCGGGTGCTCGCCTTCACCCCCTTCGGTGCGGCCTGGGCGGCTCCGTCCTACGCCGCGGAGGGCTCGTGGGTCGCCGCGGGCGGGCACCTGCTGCTCGCGTGGGGATGGGTGGGAGCCGGGCTGCTGCTGTGGATCTCCCAGGTGGACGGGCTCCTCGTGGACCCGCCGAGCACCGTCGGGGCCTCCCGCCGTCGGGCCGACGCCTTCCTCGAGTCGGCGAGCGGCCCGCCCGTGCTGCGAGCGACGGCTGCGGTGGCGCGCCGGAGCCTGCGCTACTGGTTCGGCGACCCGCGCTACCTCTCGGCGCTCGCCTCGACCCTCCTGCTCCCGCTGCTCATCGCCCTGCTGCTGACCGTCGTCGGGGCGCGCGAGGTCTCCGGCTGGGTGCTGCTCGCCCCCCTCGTGGCGGGCGCGGTGGGCTGGGGGCGGCACAACGACACTGCCTTCGACGGCACGGCCTTCTGGATGCACGTCTCGGCGGGGGTGCCGGGGGTCGCCGACCGTGCGGGCCGCGCCCTCGCCCTCGCGGCCTGGGCGGTCCCGCTCGTGCTCGTGCTCGCCCTCGGCGGCGTGAGTCTCGCGGGCCGCGAAGAGCTGCTCGGGGCCGCGGTGGGCCTCGCTCTCGGGCTCTTCGGCGCGGGGCTCGGGGTCGCGATGGTCAGCTCGGTGCTGCTGCCCTACCCTGCACCTCGCGCGGGGGAGAGCCCCTTCGCGACGGAGACGGGCTCGGTGGGCGCGAGCCTCGTGGCCCAGCTCATCTCGACGACCGTCACGGGCGTGCTCGCGATCCCCGTGACGATCCTCTTCTGGCTCGCGGTGACGCGCGAGGAGGGCTTCGCCCTCGCGACGCTCCTCGTGGGCGTGCTCGGCGGGACGGCCACTCTCGTCGGGGGAGTGGTGCTCGGCGGTCGCCTCCTCGACGCGCGCGGGGCGCAGCTGCTCTCCCGCTTGCGCTGACGAAGCGCAGCGAGCCCGCTGGGCCCCGGCGTCCTCGCAGGTCAGACGCGCTTCCCGGCCTCAGCCCATGCCAGGTAACGAAGTGATCACACTCACACGAAGCTGTTGACCGCCATTTGTAAGGATGCTCTACTAACAAATGTGACGACGACGCCCTCGACGGGAATCCTCTCCCGCCGGCTCCAGGGCCCGGGAGTGCGAGCCACGGCCAAGGCCCTCCCGGAGCACACGCGTGCGCACAACCGCTCGATGGTCCTGCAGCACCTCTTCCACGAGGGCCCCAGCTCCCGCGCGGACCTCGCTCGCGCGACGGGCCTGACGCGCGTGACCGTCTCCGACCTCGTGGGTGAGCTCATGGACGCGGGCCTCGTCGAGGATGCGGGGCTCGCGAGCCAGACCCGCGTCGGCAAGCCCGCGACCCTCGTGCGCATGCGCACCGACGAGTTCGCGATCGTCGCGGTCGACGTCGCCGACGACCTCGAGATGCGCGGCGCCGTCATGAACCTCACGGGGGAGGTGCTCGAGCGCCGCTCCGCTCCGCAGGAGGGGCTGCGCGGCGAGGAGACCACCGCGGCCCTCGTCGCCCTGTGCCGCGAGCTCGTCGCGGCGACCGAGCTGCCCGTCCTCGGCGTCGGGGTCGCCTCCCCGGGCATCATCAACGCCGAGGGCGTCGTCGTGCAGGCACCCAACCGCGGCTGGTTCGAGGTCCGCCTCGCCGAGCGCCTCACCGTCGAGCTGGGCGTCCCTGCGCACGTCGCCAACGACGCCAACACCTCCGCGCTCGCCGAGTACACGCTCGCCGGCGCCGAGGGCTCGGGACTGCTGGCCCTCACGATCCGTCACGGTGTGGGAGCGGGGATCATCCTGCACGGCGCGCTCGTGCGCGGGCCGGGCGACGCCGCGGGCGAGCTCGGGCACGTCACCGTGATCGACGGGACCGACGGCGAGGAGCCCGCCGAGTGCGCGTGCGGCCGGCGCGGCTGCCTCGAGACGATCCTGTCCGCCCCGGCCCTGCGCGCGCGCGTGCGCGGGCTCGACCCAGAATCCTCCGACGCCGCTCTGGCGTCGGTCGGACGGAGGTTGGGCATCGCCCTGGCCCCCGTCGTCTCCGCGCTCGACCTCAAGGAGGTCCTGCTGTGCGGCCCGCAAGAGCTGCTCGAGGGACCTCTCGCCGAGGCCGCGCGCGACACGATCACCCTTCGCACCATGCCCGTCGTCGCTGCCGGGCTCGAGGTGCGGATGGCCGCGCTCGGACCGGACGTCGCCCTGCAAGGGGCCGCCGTCCTCGTCCTGTCCGGACAGCTCGGGGTCACGTGACGACCCCGAGCTGCCCGTCCAGCTTGTCGGAGTGAATCTCCAGCCCTGGCACCGGAACGGCATCGCACGAGGCGAGCCGCTTACCTGGGAGGAACCCCAACGTGAAGATCCTACGTATTGCCGCCGTCGGCGTGGCCGCGACACTCGCCCTCGCCGCGTGCGCGTCGAACCCCTCGACGCCCGAGCCCTCGGACACGGGCGCCGCGAGCACCCCCGCCGAGTCCGAGTCGAGCGCCCCCGCCCCCGAGGGCGCGGAGATCACGCTGTGGCTCGCCGGCGGTGACACGCCGGACGCCCTGCGCGAGTACCTCAAGACGACCTTCGAGGCCGAGAACCCGGGCTCGACGCTCGTCATCGAGCAGCAGGAGTGGGGCGACCTCATCACCTCGCTCACCACCGCGCTGCCCGACCCGGCCAACACCCCCGACGTGGTCGAGATCGGCAACACCCAGGCCCCGACCTTCACCACGGTGGGTGCCTTCCGCGACCTGACGCCGATCTACGAGGAGCTCGGCGGTTCCAAGCTGCTGCAGTCCTTCGTCGACGTCGGCACGGTCGACGGCAAGAAGTTCGCGCTGCCGTACTACTTCGGCTCGCGCTACATGTTCTACCGCAAGGACATCTGGACCGAGGCAGGCCTCGAGGTCCCCAAGACCCTCGACGAGTTCACGCAGGCCGTCACGAAGCTCCGCACCACCGACATGTCGGGCTTCGCGATGGGTGGCCAGGACTGGCGCAACGGCATCTCCTGGGTCTTCGCCCACGGCGGTGAGCTCGCGACGGTCGACGGCACCACCTGGACCTCGACCCTGAGCGACCCCAAGACGATCGCCGGCCTCGAGGCCTGGCAGGAGGTCTACCGCTCGGCCTCGAACCTCCCGCCGACCGACCGTGACGTCGCCTACTGGGAGTTCCTGAACGACGGCACCGACGGCGCCCAGCCGCCTGCTGCGACGATCATGGCTCCGGGCTGGGCCCGCTGGTCCATCGGCGACCTCGTCACGAACGACGCGGGCGACGAGGTCCGCGACGGCATGGCCGACGACTCGAAGTTCGACATCTTCGCCCTCCCGGGCGTCGACGGCGGCATCGCCCCCGTCTTCGCCGGTGGCTCGAACATCGCGATCTCGGCGCAGTCGCAGAACCCCGAGCTCGCCGAGAACCTCCTGCGGATCATCTTCTCGGAGGAGTACCAGACGCTGCTCGGCCAGAACGGCCTCGGCCCGGCCAACAGCGACTTCGTCTCGGCCCTGGGAGACGACAAGTTCGCCCAGACCATGATCGACACCGCGCTCGCCTCGCAGCTCACCCCGGCCGCGCCGGGCTGGGCCGCGATCGAGGGCGCGCTCGTCTACGAGGACCTGTTCCAGAAGATCGCCGAGGGCGGTGACGTCGCCAAGCTCGCTGCCGAGTTCGACGCCCGCCTGACGCCGATGCTCAACGGCCAGGCCTGACCCTCCGGTAGAGCTCCCGGCGCGAGGGGACCTCCCCCTGACCCCTCGCGCCGGGCACCGGCCGACACCTTTCCCGCTGCGCGCCCGCGCGGCTCACCGACCAGCGCGCGCCACGGTGCTCGCGCCAGCCCGCCCGCACCCCGCGCCCGCCCTGGAGGATCCACCATGGCCTCGACCGAAGTCGCCGCACCTGAGGCAGCGACGACGACGACGGCTCCCCGCCGCCGAACCCGGCGACCGCGCGTCCCCTACCTGCTGCTGCTCCCGGCCGTCGCCGTCCTGCTGATCGGCCTGGGCTACCCCGTCTACTGGCAGGTCGCGAACTCCTTCCGCGAGTTCGGCCTCGCCCAGCAGTTCGGCCAGCCCGCCCCGTGGGTGGGCCTCGACAACTACGTGCGCATCTTCACCTCGGACGCGCTGTGGGCGGTCGTCGCGCGCTCCTTGGTCTTCTGCCTCGTCAACGCGTTGCTCACCGTGATCCTCGGGGTGCTGCTCGCGCTCCTGATGAAGGCCGTGCCCACCTGGGCGCGGCTCACGCTCCAGGTCGCGATGCTGCTCGCGTGGGCGATGCCCATGGTCGCCGCGGTGACCGTGTGGAAGTGGCTCTTCGACTGGCGCACCGGCGTCGTCAACTGGCTCCTCGAGGCGGGCGGGCTCCCCGAGTTCCACGAGCACCACTGGCTCGCCGAGCCCCTGTCCTTCTTCGCCGTCGCGACGATCGTCATCGTCTGGATGTCGGTGCCCTTCGTCGCGCTGTCCGTCTACGCGGGCCTCACCCAGGTCCCCGACGAGGTCCGCGAGGCCGCGCGCATCGACGGCGCGAACAGCTGGCAGCAGTTCTGGCACATCACCGTGCCGCTCATCCGACCGGTGCTCGCGATCGTGCTCCTGCTGCAGATCATCTGGGACCTGCGCGTCTTCGCGCAGATCCGCCTCCTGCAGGACGGCGGCGCGCCCGTGGGGGAGACCAACCTGCTCGGCAACTTCATCTTCGAGCTCGGCGTCGGGCGTCAGGACTTCGCCGGCGCGGCCGCCGTCTCGATCTTCGTCCTCGCGCTCACGGCCCTCCTTGCGTGGCCCTACGTGCGCGTCCTCGTCAAGGAGCTCGACTCATGACCCGCGAACGACTCCGCCGCACCCTCGGGCGCGGGGCGCTGAGCCTGCTCGCCGTCGTCGTGGCCGCCGTGTGGGCCTTCCCGGTCTACTGGATGGTCAACTCCTCGCTCATGTCGAACGCGCGGCTGCGCTCGGGCACCCCGAGCTTCTGGCCCGTGAACCCGAGCCTGTCGAACTACCAGGCCGTGGTGAGCGGCTCCTCCTTCGCCTCGGCGCTGCGCATGAGCATCGTCATCACGCTCGTGACCGTCGTCGCCGTCCTGGCCTTCGCCTTCCTCGCGGCGCTCGCGATCTCGCGCTTCCGCTTCCGCGGGCGGGTGTCCTTCGTGCTCACGGTGCTCTTCGTGCAGATGCTGCCCGCCGAGGGCCTGTTCATCGCGCAGTACAAGATGCTCTCGGGAGCGCAGCTGCTCAACTCGGTGCTCGGCATCTCGGTGCTGTACACCGCCGCTATCGTCCCCTTCACCATCTGGATGCTGCGGGGCTTCGTGGCCGGGGTCCCGATCGAGCTCGAGGAGGCCGCCATGGTCGACGGCCTCTCGCGCACCCAGGCCTTCCTGCGGATCACCTTCCCGCTGCTCGCCCCCGGGCTCGTCGCCTCCGGGGTCTACGCCTTCCTGCAGGCCTGGAACGAGTTCACGATCGCACTCGTGGTCCTGCCCGCCGAGTCCGCGAAGACGCTCCCGCTGTGGCTGCGGTCCTTCCTCTCGGCGAGCGCGAACCGCGGGGTCGACTGGGGCGAGGTCATGGCCGCCTCGGCGCTCATCGCGGTGCCGGTCATCATCTTCTTCCTCTTCGTCCAGGGTCGGATGACCTCGGGCCTCGTCTCCGGGGCGGTGAAGGGATGAGCGGCGTGCGCGTGGGCCTCGACATCGGGGGCACCAAGATCCACGGCGTGCTGCTCGACGCCGCCGGCACCGTGCTCGCCGAGCACCGCCAGGCGACCGTCGTCGGCCCCGAGGGGGTCGTCACGGGGGCTGTCGAGGCGGTCGCCGCGCTGCGGGCTGCCGCCACCGAGGCGCCCCTCGAAGGCGTGGGCATCGGGGTGCCGGGCGTGGTCGACCCCGGCTCGGGCTCGGTGCGCTACGCGATGAACCTCGGTCTCGGGGCGCGACCCTTCGCTCTCGCCGAGGCCGTGGGCGGGCGCCTCGAGGGGGTGCGGGTGCAGGTCGAGAACGACCTCAACGCGACGGCCCTGGGTGCGACGGCGATCCTCGAGGGTGTCGGTGACGACCTCGCCTACCTCGCGCTCGGCACGGGCGTGGCCGCCGGCCTCGTGCTCGACGGACGCCTGCGTCGCGGTCGCTTCGGTCTCGCAGGGGAGGTGGGCCACCTACCCGTCGACCCCGAGGGGCTCGAGTGCCCCTGCGGCCAGCGCGGCTGTCTCGAGCTCTACGCCTCGGGCTCGGGCCTCGCGCGGCAGTTCCCCTACGAGGGCAGCGAGCCGATCGCGAAGGTCGTCTTCGAGGCGGCCGAGCGCGGCGAGCAGCTCGCCGTCGAGGTGCGCGACCGACTGCTCGACGGCGTCGCGGAGATGGTCCAGATGCTCGTGCTCACCCTCGACGTCGGCTCGGTCGTGCTGGGCGGCGGGATCGTGCGCCTCGGCGACGCGCTCCTCGAGGGGGTGCGCTCGCGACTCGAGCAGCGCGAGGGGGCCTCGCCCTTCCTCGCCGCCTCGGGACTCGCGCGTCGCGTGCGCCTCGCGCCCGCCGAGGCACCCGTGGGGGCCGTGGGGGCGGCGCTGACCCTCGAGCGGGGAGAGCCCTAGTGCGCGTCGTCATCGCGGAGGTCCCCGAGCTCGCGCGAGTCGGGGCCGACGCCGTGGAACGGGTGCTGCGCGAGAAGGAGCACCCCGTCCTCGGGCTCGCGACGGGCGGCAGCCCGCTGCCCGTGTACGCCGAGCTCGAGCGCCGCCACCGGGAGGAGGGCCTGAGCCTCGCCCACGCAAGCGCCTTCCTGCTCGACGAGTACGTCGGCCTGCCGGCCGATCACCCCGAGCGCTACCGGCACGTGATCGGGCGAGAGCTCGTGGACCGCGTGGACCTCGACCCCGAGCGTGTGCACGGGCCCGACGGGCTCGCCGAGGACCTCGAGGCAGCGTGCGCCGCCTTCGAGGCGCAGATCCAGGCCGCGGGAGGGGTGGACGTGCAGATCCTCGGGATCGGCACCGACGGGCACATCGCCTTCAACGAGCCCGGCTCCTCCTTCGCCTCGCGCACGCGCGTCATGGCGCTCACCCGGCAGACGCGCGAGGACAACGCGCGCTTCTTCGGGGGCGACCCGCAGGCCGTGCCCGCGCGCTGCCTCACGCAGGGTCTCGGCACGATCATGCAGGCGCGCCAGCTCGTCCTCCTCGCGACGGGCGAGGCCAAGGCCGCCGCGGTGCGCGAGCTGCTCGAGGGAGCCGTGAGCGTGGCCTGGCCCGCGACGATCCTCCAGCACCACCCGGACGTCACGGTGCTCCTCGACGAGGCCGCCGCGAGCGGCCTGCGGCTCGCCGAGCACTTCCGCGAGCTCGAGCGCGTCTCGCGCTGAAGGGGCTGGGGGAGGGCCGCCGGCGCCGCGTAGGATCGGGGCCATGAGCGAGCCGCTTGACCTCCCGAGCCCCGACGGACCCGGCCTCGACGGACCCGGCACCTCCACGAGCGTGCTCGAGCGCACCGAGACCGAGGAGCTCGTCGAGCCGGGCGACGCCGAGCGCTTCGCCCACTACGTGCGCAAGGAGAAGATCCTCGAGTCGGCCGTGACGGGCAAGCCCGTGATCGCGCTGTGCGGCAAGGTCTGGGTCCCGGGTCGTGACCCGAACAAGTTCCCGGTGTGCCCCACGTGCAAGGCGATCGTGGACGGGATGAAGCGCCGCGAGAACGGCGGCGGCGACGGCGAGGAGTAGGCCTCCGGGCCCGCTCATGGCCCGCTGACCTGCGCTTTCACCGACCGTGCGGCCGGGACAGTAGCACCGCACCTGGCTCGGCGCATCCCGGGTCATACGATCGTCGGATCTGGCTCTCTCGAGATGCGCAACCGCTCGAGACGCGTCAAGGTTGATCCCAACAGCCGGACAAAACCCCTTGTCCCGGGCGTCAACTCGAGAGGCGGGTCACCATGCCTAGCTGGCTCATCCTGATCCTTGTCGGTGTCGTGCTCATCGTCCTCGGTGTCGCGACCGAGATCGGGTCCTTCCTGATCTGGATCGGCGTCATCGTCCTTGTCATCAGCCTCATCCTGTCGCTCGTCGGCCGCGGCCGGAACCGCGTATAGCCGTGTAGCGATCTGTCGCTGACGTTCCGAGGCCCCGGTCATCTCCTCCATGACCGGGGCCTCGGTGCGTCTGCGCGCAGCTCTAGGCGGGGATCAGCCCCCGAGCTCGAGGGTGCTCGTCGGCAGGGCGGCCTCGTCGGCCGAGAGCCGGCGCGCCCCGCGAGGGAGCTCGGCCCGCGAGGCGAGGTGCCGCTCGGCGGCCCGCCGCACGCCCTCCGGGCCCGTCCACCCGTCCACCGCCTCGCCCTCGACGACGAGGTCCACCATGAGGTCTCGCAGGTCCTCGTCCCGCGAGCGCCAGACCGCGACGGCGGCGTCCGGCCCCGTGACGAGCAGCTCCTCGACCGCCCGACCGCCCCGCAGTCGCCGCGCCCCCGCCTTGCGACCACCCACCGAGGTCTTGAGGGTCGAGGCCTTGGCCACGGGCTCCATCTCGCCCGAGGCGCCCTCGCGGGCGACGAGCTTGTAGACCATGCCGCAGGTCGGCGCGCCCGAGCCCGTCACGAGCGAGGTGCCCACGCCGTAGGCGTCCACGGGCGCCGCCGCGAGGGCCGCGATGGCGAACTCGTCGAGGTCGCTCGTGACCACGATCTTGGTGTCCTTGGCCCCGAGCTCGTCGAGCTGGCGGCGCGTCTCGACGGCGAGCGCCGCGAGGTCTCCGGAGTCGATGCGCACCGCGCCCAGCTCGGTCCCGGCGGCCTCGACCGCGCGACGCACGCCCTCGGCGACGTCGTAGGTGTCCACGAGGAGCGTGGTCCCGGTGCCGAGCGAGGCGATCTGGGACGCGAAGGCCGCTCGTTCGTCGTCGTGCACGAGGGTGAAGGAGTGCGCGGCCGTGCCGACGGTCTCGAGCCCGTAGCGCCGCCCGGCCTCGAGGTGCGAGGTCGAGGCGAAGCCCGCGACCACGGCAGCCCGGGCTGCCGCGATCGCCGCCTCCTCGTTCGCGCGCCTCGCCCCCATCTCGAGGCACGGGCGGTCCACGGCGGCGCTCGTCATGCGCGAGGCGGCAGCCGCGACGGCGGAGTCGTAGTTGAGGATCGACAGCGCGAGGGTCTCGATGAGCACGGCCTCGGCGAAGGTGCCCTCGACCACGAGCACGGGAGAGTGCGGGAAGTAGACCTCGCCCTCGGCGTAGCCGCGCATCGAGCCGCTGAAGCGGTAGTCGGCGAGCCAGTCGAGGGTCGCGCGGTCCACGACCTTCTCGCGCGAGAGCCACGAGAGCTCCTCGTCGCCGAAGCGGAAGCGCTCGAGCTCCTCGAGCAGGCGTCCCGTGCCCGCGAGCACGCCGAAGCGCCGGCCCGGGGGGAGCCGACGCGTGAACACCTCGAACACGCAGCGCCGGTGCGCGGTGCCGTCGGCGAGGGTCGCCTGGAGCATCGTCAGCTCGTAGCGATCGGTCAGGAGGGCGCTCGATCCGGTCACGCGTCCACCGTAGGACGCGCGGGTGCCGGTCCGCAGCACCTTGGCGTCCCTGGGCTGGGCGGACGCCCTCGGCCCGTCCCTCCTAGAGTGGGACCATGCCCACCTTCTCCGCCCGCGCGAGCGTGCCGCTCGAGGAGGTCGACCTCGCCGAGCAGCTCGGCCTCGCCGACGCGTGGGTCACGATCGTGTGGAACGACCCCGTGAATCTCATGAGCTACGTGACCTACGTCTTCCGCTCCTACTTCGGCTACTCCCAGGACGAGGCCGAGCGCCTCATGCTCCAGGTGCACCACGAGGGCAAGGCCGTGGTCTCGACGGGCAACCGCGAGAAGATGGAGGTCGACGTCCAGGCGATGCACTCCTACGGGCTGTGGGCCACGATGCAGCGGAGCGGCGAGTGAGGCCCTTCCAGGCGAAGAAGAAGCACTACGTGGCGCACCTCGACGGGTTCGAGGCCCAGGTGGTGGCCCAGCTCGCGGCCGACGTCGCCGAGCTGCTCGGCGCGAGCCCCGCCCAGATCCTCGAGGCCCTCGGCGGGCTCGCCGAGGACGATGCGGGCCAGGGCGAGGGCGCCTCGCTCCGCGGGGGGAGGGCCGACGACGGCGCTCCGGGCGCCGAGGACGGTCCTGAGCCTCGCGACCCCTGGGACCTGCCCGTGCTCGGCGCTCTCGAGTCCGCCGCCCTGGGCATGGACCCCTCCGAGGCTCCCGAGGCCCCTGAGGTCCCTCTCGACCCCGCCCTGCGTCGCCTCCTGCCGAGCGCGAGCGAGGACCCCGAGGTCGCAGCCGAGTTCCGGCGCTTCACGCAGGTGGACCTGCGAGGGCTCAAGGTCGCGCGCCTGCTCGCCCTCGTGCGGGCCCTCGACCAGGGCAAGGAGAAGGGGCGGCTGCGGGTGCCCAAGGACCGCGCCGACCTGCTCGCGGGAGCCCTCGTGGACATCCGTCTCGTGCTCGCCGAGCGCCTCGGCCTCGACACCGACGAGGCTGCCGACGCTCTCTACGAGGAGCTCGCGGCCGCAGAGGCTGGCAAGCGCCCTCAGAGCTCGGGCGAGGCGCTGCGCCTGCACCTCGCGGCGGCGTACTCGGCCCTGACCTGGCTGCAGGAGTCGCTCGTCACAGCCCAGCTCGCGGATCTGGACGCTTCGGACGCCTAGGATCGACGGGTGGACGACGCGCCGATCGGCATCTTCGACTCCGGGGTGGGAGGGCTCACCGTGGCCCGCGCCGTGATCGACCAGCTGCCCCACGAGCAGGTGCTCTACGTGGGCGACACCGCGCACACCCCCTACGGACCGCGCCCCATCGCCGAGGTCCGAGCCCTCGCTCTCGACGTCATGGACCACCTCGTCGAGTCCGGGGTCAAGGCCCTCGTCATCGCGTGCAACTCCGCCTCGGCGGCCGTGCTGCGCGACGCGCGCGAGCGCTACTCCTTGCCCGTGGTCGAGGTGATCCTGCCCGCAGCTCGCCGCGCCGTCGCCGCCTCGCGATCGGGGCGCATCGGCGTGCTCGGCACGCGCGCGACGATCGAGTCCAAGGCCTACGACGACGCCTTCGCAGCGGCCCCGGGGGTCTCGCTCACCTCGCAGGTGTGCCCGCGCTTCGTCGAGCTCGTCGAGGCCGGGGTGACCTCGGGCCCCGAGGCGCTCGCGGTGGCGAGCGAGTACCTCGAGCCCGTCAAGGAGGCCGGCGTCGACACCCTGGTGCTGGGCTGCACGCACTACCCGCTGCTCACGGGAGTCATCTCCTACGTCATGGGGGAGGGCGTGACCCTCGTGTCGAGCGCCGAGGAGACCGCGAAGGACGTGTTCCGCACGCTCGTCGCGCACGAGCTCGAGCGCGACCCCGCGGCGCCCCCGCCCGCGCACCGCTTCGTCGCGACGGGGGACGCCGAGCAGTTCCAGACCCTCGCGCGGCGCTTCCTCGGGCCCGAGGTCGGGTCCGTCGAGCCGCTGGGGGTGCTCGCATGAGGCTCACCGTCGTCGGCTGCGCGGGTTCCTTCCCGCACGCGGGCTCCGCGGCGTCCAGCTACCTCCTCGAGGCCGAGGACGGCGGGCGCACCTGGCGCGTGGTCCTGGACCTCGGCAACGGGGCGAGCGGGCCCCTGCACGGCTACTGCGACCCGGGCGAGCTCGACGCCCTCGCGATCTCCCACCTGCACTCCGACCACGTGGCCGACGTCGTCGTCCTCAACGTCTACCTGCGCTACCACCCCGAGGGGGCGCGCGGTCCGATCCGACTGCTCGCACCCTCGGGCACCTCCGAGCGGCTCGCGGCGATCGCCGGCTCGGACCCTGCGACGGACACGAGTGCGCAGTTCGCGCTCGAGCACTGGTCCGAGGGGCGCACCGTGATCGTGGGCCCCTTCGAGATCGAGCCGATCCGCGTGAACCACCCCGTCGAGGCCTACGGCATGCGCATCACCGGGCCCGCGGAGGACGGAGGGCGAGCCGTGCTCGCCTACACCGGCGACACGGACGACTGCCCCGCGCTCGACCGGCTCGCGGCGGGCGCGGACCTGTTGCTGAGCGAGGCCGCCTTCCTCGAGGGCGGACCCTCGGACGAGGTGCGCGGCGTGCACCTCACGGGACTGCGCGCGGGCCAGGTCGCCGCCCGCAACGGGGTCGAGCGCCTCGTCCTGACGCACCTCGCGATGTGGAACGAGGACCAGTCCTCTCTTGCCGAGGCGCGCAGCGCCTACTCCGGGCCGATCGAGCTCGCGGCCCCGGGGGCCGTCTTCTCGATCTGAGCGTCTGACCTGCGCATCTGCTGGTCAGGGCGACGCTTCGTCCGATACGCTCGCGCCCACGCTCGAGCGAAGAGGGGGCCGCATGAGTCGGCGAGGACTGCGGACAGGAGCACTCGCACTGGTGCTCGCCGGGACCTGCGGGCTCTCCGCGTGCGCCGACAGCGCCGGCCCCCTCGAGGGACCGCGGGAAGGTATCAAGGTGACCACCCAGTGCTCGCCGACCGGGCCCGAAGGCTCGGTGTTCGGGATCGTCCTCCGCGCTCGCGGCCAGGATCCCGTGACCATCACCTCGACCTCCTTCGAGGGGAGCAACCTCCACGAGCCGCGCGCCCTGATCGACCACGAGGGCGTGGGACGCGACGAGCTCGTCGGGGCATGGAGCTGGCCGCTCACGGGCGAGCTGGCCTTCGGCCCTGCCCTCATGGAGCGGGCCGTCGACGCCGTGGATGCCGTCGTCGAACCGGGCTCCGAGGTGAGCGTGCTCCTCGTCGTCGAGCCGGAGGACGACGCGCGGCCTGCCGAGCTCCGTCGCGTCGACATCGGCTACGAGGCAGGTGGCCGCTCGTGGACCGAGCGCATCGAGACGGTGCTGACGGCTGCCCCGGACGGCTGCGGAGGTGACGGCCGATAGGCTCGGGACCATGTCAGCGACCCGCGCGGACGGCCGCCGTCCCGACCAGCTCCGCCCCGTGACCATCACCCGCAACTTCCTCGAGGTCGGAGAGGGCAGCGTCCTCGTCGAGTTCGGCGGCACCAAGGTGCTGTGCCAGGCCTCCTTCACCGAGGGCGTGCCGCGCTGGCGCAAGGGCTCGGGCAACGGCTGGGTCACCGCCGAGTACGCGATGCTCCCGCGCTCGACCACCACGCGCTCGGACCGCGAGTCGGTCAAGCAGCGCATCGGTGGGCGCACGCACGAGATCTCGCGCCTCGTGGGCCGCTCGCTGCGCGCCGTGATCGACACGCGCGCGCTGGGCGAGAACACGATCGTGCTCGACTGCGACGTCCTGCAGGCCGACGGCGGAACCCGTACCGCCTCCGTCACGGGTGCCTACGTCGCTCTCGCCGACGCCGTGTCCTGGGCGATCGGCCAGGGCATCATCAAGACCCGCCAGGCCGTGCTGCACGACTCGGTCTCGGCGATCTCGGTGGGCATCGTCGACGGCGTCCCGCTGCTCGACCTTCCTTACGAGGAGGACGTGCGCGCCGAGACCGACATGAACGTCGTGGTCTCCGGCTCGGGCAAGTTCATCGAGGTCCAGGGCACCGCCGAGGCCGCGCCCTTCGACCGCGCCGAGCTCGACGCGATGCTCGACCTCGCGCTCGCGGGCACCACCGAGCTCGCGCGCATCCAGGCCGCGGCCCTCGCCCAGTCCCTCGTCACGGAGCGCTGAGCGTGGCGCGACTCGTCCTCGCGACGCACAACGCGCACAAGGTGGGCGAGCTGCGGGCCGTGCTCGCGCCCGTCGTCCCGGGGCTCGACCCTGCGGACGTCGTGAGCGCGGGCGAGCTCGGTGCGCCCTCGCCCGTCGAGGACGGCCTGAGCTTCGCCGCCAACGCCCTCATCAAGGCCCGCGCCGTCTGCGCGGCGACCGGTCTGCCCGCAGTCGCGGACGACTCGGGCCTCGCCGTGGACGTGCTCGGCGGGGCGCCGGGGATCTTCTCGGCGCGCTGGGCCGGGTCGCACGGGGACGACAGGGCGAACCTCGCCCTCCTGCTCGAGCAGCTCGGTGACATCGCCCCCGAGCACCGGGGCGCCCAGTTCACCTGCGCCGCGGCGCTCGTGACCCCGGGAGGCTTCGAGCACGTCGAGGAGGGCGCCCTGCGCGGCTCCCTCGCGAGCGCCCCGCGCGGCACGAACGGCTTCGGCTACGACCCCGTGCTCGTCCCCGAGGGCGAGACGCGCACCTGCGCCGAGCTGTCGCCCGAGGAGAAGAACGCGATCTCGCACCGCGGCCAGGCCTTCCGCGCGCTCGCACCCTGGATCGCGAAGGTGCTCTCGGGCGAGATCGCGTGACGCGCTTCCACCTCGCCCGCCACGGCGAGACCCTGTGGCACGCCGAGGCGCGCTACGCCGGGATCTCCGACGTCGCGCTCACCCCGCGAGGGCTCGGCCAGGCCGCTGCGCTCGCCGGGTGGGTCCGCCGACGGCGGGAGGAGGGCGTGCGCTTCGACGCGGTCGTGTCCTCGACGCTCTCCCGTGCGATCCTCACGGCCCGGCCCGCCGCCGTCGAGCTCGGCCTCGAGCCGCTCGCCGACCCGCGCCTCGTGGAGGTGGACTTCGGCCGCGGCGAAGGCATGACGCGCGCCGAGATGGAGCAGGTCTTCCCGGAGGACGTCGCGGCCTTCCTCGCTCGCCCGGCGAGCTCGCCCCTGCCGGGAGGAGAGCGTGGCGTCGATGCCGTGGCCCGCGCCCGGTCCGCCCTCGGGGAGCTCGTCGCGGCGTTCCCAGGCGGCACGGTGCTCGTCGTCGCGCACTCGACGCTCACGCGCATCCTCACCGCGAGCCTGATCGGGGCGGACCTCGAGAGCTACCGGGAGATACTCCCCTCGCTGGGCAACTGCCACCTCACGAGCTTCGAGCTCGACGCCTCGGGGCGAGCGGGGCTGCTCGGCTTCAACGTCCCGCCTTCGGCCTAGGGCCAAGGACGACGACGGGGCCCGGACCCGAAGGCCCGGACCCCGTCGCTCGGTCACCGTGTCACTTCAGGGTGACCTTGACCGTCACCTTCTTGCTCGCCTTGAGCTGCGAGGTCTTCTCGAAGCGCACGTTGAGCTTCTTCGTGCCCTTCTTCTTCCCGAGCTTGCTGGCCTTGATCTTGACCTTGGCGACGCCCTTGGAGCTGACCTTCGCCGAGCCGATCTTCTTGCTGCCCAGGCGCACCGTGACAGTGCCCTTCTTGGCGAGCGCCTTCGGGCTGACCTTCACGGTGATGGTCACGGTGCCCTTCTTCGAGACCTTCTTCTTGGAGGCCTTGGCCGAGGTGATCTTGGAGGCAGCCTTGACGACCTTGACCTTCTCGGCCTTGCTGACCGAGCCCAGGTGCGTGGCGTTCTCCTTGAAGTGCGCCGTGATGTTCCACGTGCCCACCTTCAGGGCGAGCTTGGCCGTGGCTCGGCCGTTCTTGACCTTCGCCGAGCCGAGCTTCTTGCCCTTGGCGCGGAACTCGACCGTGCCAGTCGGGGAGCCGGTGACGAGGGCGACCGCGGTCACCTTCGTCCCCGCCGTCACGCTCGAGGGCACGACGACGAGCTCGACGGAGGTCTTCACCTTCTCGACGGGCGGTTCCGGGGTGACCGGAGGCTCTCCCGCGATCGCACGGCCCAGCGGAGCCGGGTCGACGAGGGTGAAGGCCTGGAAGTACCGGACGGTCGCCTCGAGGTCCACCTGGCCGGTGTCGGCCCGGTTGACGCCCTCGGCGAAGTCCGGGAAGCCGTCCCCGCCGGCGGCGAGGAAGGAGTTCGTGACGATGCGCAGGACGTCGTCGTCTCCCACGACCTCGCCGTCGAAGCGGATCTGGTGGATCACGCCGGAGCGCGCCGAGGTCTCGGTGTAGTAGTACTCGAAGCCCTCGGAGATGCCCAGGTGCAGCTTGGGGCGGTCACCCGTCGCCTTCCACTGGTCGGTGAGGATCTGCTTGATCTGGGCACCGGTGAGGTCCATCGCCACGAGGGTGTTGGCGAACGGCTGGACGCTCGCGACCTGCTTGTAGGTCACGGTGCCGTCGGCTCCGTAGAGCAGGTCCGCTCGCAGGCCGCCCGGGTTCATGAAGGCGACCTGGGCGGGCTCTCCCGCGAAGTCCTCGTTGCTCGTGGCCCACAGGTAGACGTCGGCCACGAGGTTGCCGAGCGTGGACTCCACGCCGCGGTCAGAGCCGTTGGTGCCGCCGCGAAGGACGTCACCCGAGATCTTTCCGACCGGCTGGTTGCCGATGGTGCCGGACTGGATGACCGCGTCGGCCACGATCGCCGCGACATCGGGGTCGGTCTCCGTGTAGAGCAGCTGCCAGGAGCTGCCGCTCGGCTGGATGAGGGGCAGGGAGTCGGCGTGCACGCCAAGGAGCTCGTCCTCGTCGTCGAACATCCACAGCACCCGGGACAGGTTCTTGCCGTACTCCAGACCCTGGACCACCGGACGGGTGTCGGAGCTTCCCGCCACCGGCACGTCGCAGGCGTAGGCCTGGTGCGTGTGACCGGTGAAGATGGCGTCGACCGAGGCGGGGACGTTCTGCAGGAACTCGAGGTAGCCGCTCGAGTCCGCGAGGAGCTCGGAGCACGAGCCCGTGGCGAAGCCCGAGTGGCTCAGGAGGACCACGAGGTCTGCCTCGCCGTTCGAGGCGTTGCCGTCCGTGAGCTTGTCCGCGACTCGCTCGACGGCCTCGACCTCGTCGCCGAAGTCGAGCCCGGCCACACCCGTGGGAGTGACCATGTTGGGCGTGTCGGTCGTGACGGTGCCGATGAAGGCCACGTCCAGGTCACCGAGCTTCTCGATCGCGTACTCCTGGAGCACGGGGATCTTCGTGCCCTTGATGTAGACGTTCGCACCGAGGCCGTACTTTCCGCCGTCCGTGTCGGAGTAGCGAGGCAGTACGCGGGTCACGAGGTCGTTGAAGCCGCGGTCGAACTCGTGGTTGCCGACGGCGGACACGTCGAGGCCCATCTCCTTGAGGACGTCGATCGTGGGCTCGTCCTCGAGCGAGAAGGACTCGAAGGTCGAGGCACCGATGTTGTCGCCCGCCGAGGCGAAGACGGTGTCCTCGCGCTCGTCGCTGAGCCTCTGGACCACGCCCGAGAGCGTCGCGGCGCCGACGAGGCCACCGCCGATGTCCTGGGAGATGCGCCCGTGGAAGTCGTTGATCGCGAGGATCTGCAGGTCCTTCGTCGGCACGGCACGGCCCAGCGGTGCCGGGTCGACGACGGGGTTCGCCTCGAAGAACCTGATCGACGCCTCGAGGTCGACCTGGCCGGTGTCGGCGCGGTTGGTGCCGTCGGCGAAGTCGGGGAACCCGTCCCCGCCCGCAGCGAGGAAGGAGTTCGTCACGACGCGGACGACGTCGTCGTCGGCGATCACGTCGCCGTCGAGGCGGATCTCGTGGATCTGACCCGAACGGGGGGTGAACTCGGTGTAGGTGTAGTCGAAGCCCTCAGAGATGCCCAGGTGCAGCTTGGGGCGGTCACCCGTCGCCTTCCACTGGTCGGTGAGGATCTGCTTGATCTGCGCACCGGTGAGGTCCATCGCGACGAGCGTGTTCGCGAAGGGCTGGACGGCGGCCACCTGGCGGTAGGTCACGTCGCCCTCGCTGTCGGCGTCGTACACGAGGTCCTCGCGCAGGCCTCCGGGGTTCATGAAGGCGATCTGTGCAGGCTCTCCCGCGAAGTCCTCGTTGGTGGTGGCCCACAGGTAGATGTCGGCGACGAGGTTGCCGAGCGTGGACTCCACGCCGCGGTCGGAACCCTTTGTCCCGCCGCGCAGCACGTCGGCGGTGATCTTGCCGACGACCTCCTCTCCCACCTCGTCCGCAGCCGCCTTCGCTGCCGCGACGATCGCCGCGACCTCAGGGACCTCGACGTCGATCACCGGAGCGGCGGGGTTGCCCTGCAGGAGCGGGGTCGAGGCGCGGCTCGTGGAGAGGATCTCCTTCGAGTTGGCGTCGACCGTGAAGGTCACGCTCGACAGAGCCTTGCCGTACTCGAGACCCTGGACCACGGGGCGCGTGCCGCCGCCTGCGACGGGGACGTCGCACGCGTAGGACTGGTGCGTGTGACCGGTGAAGATCGCGTCGACCTCCGCCGGGACGCTCTCGAGGAAGTCGAGGTAGCCCGAGGAGTCGCTCAGCAGCGCCTCGCACGAGCTCGTCGCGAAGCCCGAGTGCGTCAGGAGGACCACGATGTCCGCCTCGCCGTCGCCCTCGTCACCGTTGGTGAGGGTCTCGGCCACGCGCTCGACCGCCTCGAGCTCGTCCCCGAAGTCGAGGTCGGCGACACCCGTGGGAGTGACCATGTTCGGGGTGTCCGTCGTGACCGTCCCGATGAAGCCCACGCGCACCCCCTCGCGCTCGACGACCGCGAACTCCTCGAGCGCGGGCGTGTCGGTGCCCTTCTCGTAGACGTTCGCACCGAGGCCGAAGCGGCCCGGCTCGGTGTCGGAGTAGCGGGGGAGGACGCGGTTCACGAGGTCGTCGTAGCCGCGGTCGAACTCGTGATTGCCGACTGCCGAGACGTCGAGGCCCATCTCCTTCAGGACGTCGATCGTCGGCTCGTCCAGGAGGGAGAAGGACTCGAAGATCGAGGCGCCGATGTTGTCGCCGGCCGACGCGAAGATCACGTTGGCGTTCTCGGCGCGCTGGGCGTCGATCGCTCCGGCGAGGAGCGCGGCGCCGGGCAGACCGCCGCCGAGGTCCTTCATGATGCGACCGTGGAAGTCGTTGATGGCGAGCACGGGGATCTCGATGACACCGTCGTCGGCGACGGCAGCAGGGGCGAGCACCGTGCCCGAGGTGACGAGGGCGAGGGCGGCGGTCACAGAGACCGCTGTGCGCCTCCGCCCGGAGGACGTCGTGGGCTTCATGTGGTCCCTTTCTGGGGTCGGAACAGACCATGCTGCGACTTCCCGCGCGGGCTCGTGGCAGGCCGGGGAGCCGCTCCTCGACACTAGGGGACGAAAGGGACCCGCACCCCGCGAACGGGCCGAAAAGTTACCCACCGGTAAGCGAGAGTTGACGCCCGGTTCACGGGGCGCCCCGAAGGCTCAGGTCAGACGCCCCACGAAGGCCATGGCCTGCCGCAGGAGCACGTCCTGCCCGCCGTTCATCTCGAGCGCGATGTGCTCGGTGACGGCCTCCTCGGGAGTGAGCCATGCGAGGTCCAGGGCGTCCGCCTGGGGGCGGCAGTCGCCCGAGACGGGCACGACGTAGGCGAGGGAGACCGCGTGCTGTCGCGGGTCGTGATAGCTCGTGATGCCCGGCGTCGGGAAGTACTCGGCGACGGTGAAGGGCTGTGGCGAGGCGGGGATCTGGGGGAGGGCGACCGGCCCGAGGTCCTTCTCGATGTGGCGCAGCAGCGCGTCGCGGATCCGCTCGTGGAACATCACGCGGCCCGAGACGAGGGAGCGCGACATGACCCCCTCGGGGGTCGATCGCAGCAAGAGCCCGACGGCGACCACGTCGCCCGACTCGTCGACCCGCACCGGGACGGCGTCGACGTAGACGATCGGCATGCTGCGTCGCACGCGGTTGATCTCCGCGAGCGAGAGCCAGCCGGAGGAGTCGGGGAAGTCGACGGTCTCGGTCACTCGTCTGTTGTACCCCGCAGGGCCCCGGATCCCCGGGACGGCGCACCGTCCGCCTGCCCGACGGCGACCCGGGGCGCAGGGCGCGCTGGAATACTGGGCGCCGCCTTGTTGTCGTTACGTACGGCAACACCGACGAGAGGACTCTCATGGCCACCACCGAGCTGACCGCCGAGACGATCGAGCAGACCATCACCGGCAACGACATCGTGCTCATCGACTTCTGGGCCGACTGGTGCGGGCCGTGCAAGCGCTTCGCGCCCGTCTTCGAGGCCTCCGCCGAGGCGAACCCCGACATCGTCCACGCGAAGGTGGACACCGAGGCCGAGGGCCAGCTCGCGGCCGAGTTCCAGATCACCTCGATCCCCACCCTCATGGCCTTCCGCGAGGGCGTCCTCGTGTTCAACCAGGCCGGTGCGCTGCCCGCGCAGTCGCTCGCCCAGGTGGTCGACGCGGTGCGCGCTCTCGACATGGACGACGTGCGCCGTCAGATCGCTGAGGCGCGCTCCTGACAGACCCGGACAAAAGATCCGCCTGGAGTATGACTTCGCAGGTCATGCGCTAGGTCTACGCTGTGCCCCAGCGGCCGTCCGGCCGTCAGTCAGTCATCTGTCTGCAGGGGGCAATCGTGCGTCGATCTTCTGTCCACCGACTCGCGACGGTAGCGCTCGTAGCGCTTCTCGTCGCGGGCACCTCTCCCGCTTCGGCGGGCACGGCCCAGGCGTCTGGTGACCTCGGCTCCTCGCCGACGGTCACGAGCTCTGGGCCGTTTCGCGTCCTGACCCACGCCTCGGGCTCGACCGTGGTGTGGCAGCCGTCCACGGAGGTCCGTCACGGCGACGCGCGCCTCGAGCTCGCGGTCGACGGCGAGAAGCTCGCAGCTCGCCTGACCCCGCTCGGTGACGGGACCTGGTCCGCCGTGCTCCCCGGGGTCACGAGCGTGGCCCCCTCGAAGCTGTCCGTGGTCGCCGCGGGTCGCGTGATCGACGGTGCGAAGGTCACGAAGGGTGTCACGAAGACGGCCCCGACTGCGGTGAAGCAGCCCGAGAAGCTCGTCAAGAACGACCCGGGGGTGCCGGGCAAGCACAAGACGGTCTCCTTCACCTACTCCCAGCCGAGCGTCAAGCTCGACGAGCTCCCGCTCAAGGTCGAGACGCGCGCCCGGGTCGTCCTTCCGGCGACCTCGGCCAAGGGCGCCCGCGGCGTCGTCGTCTTCCTGCACGGACGTCACTCGACCTGCTTCTCGGCCGAGGGTGAGGACTCGGGCGACTGGCCTTGCCCCCCGGGGTTCAAGCAGGTCCCGTCCTACCTTGGCTACGAGTACGCCCAGGAGCTGCTCGCCTCGCAGGGCTTCGCGACGGTCTCGATCTCGGCGAACGGCATCAACGGTCAGGACTGGGAGCCGCTGGACGCCGGAGCGGGAGCGCGGGCTCAGCTCATCGAGCACCATCTCGACCTTCTCGCGAAGTGGAACGCCAAGGGCGGCAAGGGCGATCTCAAGAAGCTCAAGGGCCGCCTGAACCTCAAGAAGATCGTCCTCGTGGGTCACTCCCGCGGCGGCGAGGGCGCGAACCGCGCCACGATCGAGCTCGCGCGCAGCAAGAGCTACCGGGTTCGTGGCCAGGTGCTCGTCGCACCGACCGACTTCGGCTTCCAGACCAGCCCGGCCGTGCCGACCTCGGTGCTCCTGCCTTACTGCGACGGGGACGTCTACGACCTGCAGGGCCAGGCCTTCGTGGACCAGGGGCGGTACGTGACCCCGAACGACAGGGCGCAGAAATCCGCCGTGATGTTCTTCGGCGCGAACCACAACTACTTCAACACCGAGTGGACCCCGGGCCAGTCGAAGGCCCCTGCGTGGGACGACTGGTGGGAGCCGGCGGACAAGACCTGCGGCGACAAGGCGCCCGGTCGCCTCTCTGCCAAGCAGCAGCAGTCCGCAGGAGCGACCTATGTCGCGGCCTCGGTGCGCGCCTTCCTCACGGGGGACAAGGACTCGACGCGGCTGCTCGACGGCTCTCCGGTGCGCGCGAGGTCGGCAGGCAAGGCAGTCGTCCTCTCGGCCGGGTTCACCGGCTACCGCACGGAGCTGTTCAGCGCAGCGAGCAAGGTCTCGGTGAAGGGCTCCGGGGGAGCGAGCGCCGAGCTGTGCGCCTCGGGCTTCGCCGACTACCTCGCGATCTGCGAGCTGCTCTCCGACTTCGCCCCCTCCCCGCACTGGTTGCTCTTCGGGGAGAACAAGATCACGCCGTGGGCCAGGGCCGTGTACGCGGACTGGGACAGGAAGGGCGCCAAGGTTCGCATCACCCCGGACTCTGTGCGTGACCTGAGCCGGTCGAGCCGACTCGACCTGCGAGTGGCCACCTTCGGCAAGGGCGCGGCCTTCGACGTCGTGCTCACGGACTCGAAGGGCCGCTCGCTCACGCTCACCCCCGAGCGCCAGGCGGTCGGACTGCCCGCCTTCCTCGGCGGTCCCGAGCGGGTCTGGGCCCAGACCGTGCGCGTGAAGATCCCGGCCAAGGCGAAGAAGTTCAACCTCAAGAAGGTCAGGTCCGTCACGCTGAGAGCGACGAGCGCGAAGGGCAAGATCTTCGTCCTCGACGCCTTCACCTCGAGCACCGCGAAGCCGAAGTTCCTGGCCTCGCGCACGAAGAAGCCGGTGTTCAACGCCGTGAGCGCGAGCTACACGGTCGGTGAGACGGCCTCGGGGCTCGCCACCATCCAGGCCACGGTCAAGGTGCGCGGCAACTCCACCAAGCCCTCGCGCGTCGCGGTCGTCGCGCAGTCCACCTCGGGCGACTCCGTCCTGAAGGTCGTCCAGGTCCCTGCGGGAACGAGGTCGATCAAGGTGCCGCTGTCGGTCCCGGCCGACGGCGTGTACTCGGCGTGGAACTCCGGGACGATCGGCGTCCTCCCGCTGCGCAACGCGGTCACCTCGGACTATGTCGGGTTCCTCGACTTCCAGAGCTCGACCCCCGTCCCCACGGTCAGCTTCCCGACGACCCACGTCGAGGTGACCCAGGGCGAGACCATCGAGTGGCCCTACCAGCTCTCCGGCCCGACCTCGGACATGGTGATGCCCTTCGGGTACTTCGAGGCGCCCGACGGCGGGCTGCCGGAGCTGAGCTCGGCGAACGTGCCCGTCTCGCTCTACTCGGCGATCGGCTGGTTCCCGCCCTCGACCCCCGCCCCGATCTCGGAGACGGGGCTCAACATCGTCGACGTGCTGGCCCCGCTCAAGCTGAGGGGCACGCTCGACCTGCCCACGAGGAGCTCGCCGAAGCTCACCGAGGTCAAGCACGTGAAGGTGGTCGTCCCCGAGGACGGCTTCTACATCCTGTCGCCGATCACCCTGACAGCGACGATCAAGCCTGCGCCCTAGTCGCGAAGCGGCAGTCGCGAGGAGCCCTCGGAGGATCTTTCCTCCGGGGGCTCCGTCGTGGTGCGCGAGGCGGGACTCGAACCCGCACGCCCGAGGGCACCAGGACCTAAACCTGGCGCGGCTGCCAGTTTCGCCACTCGCGCTCGCCCGACAGCCTAAGGGTTGGCTCAGACCCCCAGCTCGCGGCGCAGGCGCGCGACGTGGCCCGTGGCCTTGACGTTGTAGGCCGCGAAGGTCAGACGGCCGTCGGGCCCGACGGCGAAGGTCGAGCGGATGACGGCCGTGACGATGCGACCGTAGAGGTTCTTCTCGCCCCACGCGCCCCAGGCCTCGAGGACCTTCTTCTCCGGGTCGGAGGCGAGGGCGTAGCGCGTGCCCTCGGCTGCCACGGCGGCGGCGAGCGCCTCGACCGAGTCGGGGGAGACGCCCACGATCGTGTAGCCCGCAGCGGCGAAGTCCTCGAGCGCGGCGTCGAAGTCGGCGGCCTCCATCGAGCACGCCGGCGTCGTGGCCTCGGGGTAGAAGTAGACGACGACCTTCGAGCCGCGGTGCGCGGAGAGGGAGAAGGTGCCGCCGTCGGCCGTCGGGAGGGTGAAGTCAGGAGCGAGGTCACCGACCTCGAGGCGGGTGGTCATGTCGCGAGCCTATTAGCCTCTGGGCATGGCCCAGGACGTGCACCCCGACCCCTCCCTGCCCACGCCTCCCATCCGCATGCTCGGCGACCGCTTGCTCGTCCGCCTCGACAGCGAGTCTGCGGAGCGCCGCTCGGCCGCAGGCATCCTCATCCCGGCCACCGCGGCGGTGGGCCGCAAGCTCGCGTGGGGGCGCGTCGCGGCGATCGGTCACTCGGTGCGCCAGGTGACCGTGGGGGACACCGTGCTCTTCGACCCCGAGGATCGCGGCGAGGTCGAGCTCGAGGGCATCGCCTACGTCCTGCTGCGCGAGAAGGAGCTGCACGCGGTCGCCCGACCTGAGGCGGCGGGCGAGGGGACCGGGCTGTACCTGTAGCTCTCGGCGTGCGGCGCGCCTCTCGGGGTGTCACCCTCGAACCCATGGGGGGAGGAGCCATGACCGAGCACGAGGACGGCGCTCACCGCGAGGACGAGCGCGAGGGCGGGACGGTGCGCCCCTCGCCCGTCCCCACGGGCGACGCCGAGGAGGTGCTCGAGCTGCTCGCCGAGGGGGTGCCGATGGCGCTCCTTGCCGATCTCGCCGACCCGGCCGGACCGCCCTCGCCCGTGATCCTCGAGGAGGAGGGGCTGCCCACCGAGCCCTGGTGGGAGACCCCGGAGGAAGAGGCTCCCCGGGAGACCGGGAGTGACGCGTGACACCCTCCGCGCGATTGGCGTCACCCGCACCTGGTTTGCTAACGTTGCTCCCCGCGCGCCATTAGCTCAATTGGCAGAGCAACTGACTCTTAATCAGTGGGTTCGGGGTTCGAGTCCCTGATGGCGCACAGAGAAGGCCCCCGCCGGCAGCAGCCGCGGGGGCCTTCGTCATCGGCTCGAGGGAGCGCCACGCAGAGGGTCCTGGCGGATACGCTGCTCTCGTGATCACGCCCCGCATCGCCCTCGCGACCTACTCCGCGCTTCCCGAGCTCGACGTCGACGACGCCCCGCTCCTGACCGCCCTCAAGGGCCGCGGGGTCCACGCCGAGGCCGTCGTGTGGGACGACCCTGCGGTCGACTGGTCGGGCTTCGACCTCGTGGTCATCCGCAACACCTGGGACTACATGGACAAGCTCGAGGACTTCCTCGCCTGGGCCGAGCGCGTGAGCCAGGTGACGACCCTCGCCAACCCCTTCGAGGTGGTGCGCTGGAACACTGACAAGCACTATCTCGCGGAGCTCGAGGAGGCGGGGATCGCGACCGTCCCGACCAAGTTCCTCGACCCCTCGGCCCACAACGAGGGTCGCAAGATCCACGCGCGCATCCCCGGCCGGGGACAGTTCGTCGTCAAGCCGGCCGTGAGCGCCGGCTCGAAGGACACCGCGCGCTACCGCTCGGGGGACGTCGACGACCGCGGGGCCGCGATGCGCCTCACGCGCCGACTCCTCAGCGAGGGCCGTCACGTGATGATCCAGCCCTACCTGAGCGCCGTCGACGAGGTAGGCGAGACTGCCCTCATCTACGTCGGCGGGCTCTTCTCGCACGCCGTGCGCAAGGGCGCGATCCTGCAGAGCTTCGGCGACCCGCTCGCCGAGCCGCTCATGGCCGAGGAGATGAGCCCGCGCGAGGCCTCCCCGGAGGAGCGCGCCGTGGCCGACGCCGTGCTCGCGGCGCTCCCGCAGCTCGTGGGCGGTTGCGACTCGGCGGAGTTCCCGCTGCTCTACGTGCGCGTCGACCTCCTGCCGGGCGAGGAGGGCACGCCGCTCGTCCTCGAGGTCGAGGCGACCGAGCCCTCGCTCTTCTTCCGCTTCGCCCCCGGGACGATCGAGCGCTTCGCCGACGCGATCGTCGGGCGCGCGCTCGCCTCGCGCTCGGCCTGAGCCGAGCCGCCGCCCTCGCGCGGACCTCAGGCGCGCGTCGGGGCCTCGGCGAAGACCTCGCCGATCACCTCGCCGTGCACCGCCTCGAGCCTTGCCGACTGTGAGGCCGCGAGCTCGGCGAGCCGCTCGAAGGTCGCCTGCGGGAGCCCGAGGCGAGGGGCGAGCCGTGCGAGCACCTGCCAGCCGCCGCGCTTGGCGTTGACCGCCCCGCGCAACAGCTCGAGCTCGAGGGCCAGGTACATGCCCGAGTCGGGCGGCTGCCCGCTCGTCACGAGGCGCGAGACCCGCTCACCCACGCCCGTCGCCGCCCGCCGCAGCGAGCGGGTGGGCAGCTCGAGGGTCACGAGGAGCTCGTGCAGGAAGCTCAGCTCGGCGGCGACCTCCTCGGCGAGCTCGACGAGCACGGGCCCGAAGGGCTGGTCCGCATAGCTCTCGGCGACCCGGGCGAACCGCGCCGCTCCTCCCGTCGCGCCGCTGAGGTGGTCACCCAGGTAGAGCGCGAGCGCCCGGCGGTCGATCTCCGGCGGCACGCGGTGCTCGGGGGCGTCGGCGTGCGGCGCGAGGGGAGTGCCGGGACGCACCTGGCCGGGCGGGGCCTGGTCGTGCGGCCAGCGCGCGCGGGGACGCAAGGGCGCGCTCGCGGTGCCCTCGCCCGCCGCCATGCCCTCGAGCAGCTCGCGCAGCGTCTCGCGCGCGTCGTGGCGAGGGCTCCAGCCGAGCTCCTCGCGGGCGCGGGAGGAGTCCAGCACGGGGACGCGCATCGCCATGTCGAGCCAGCCCGGGTCGAGAGCGAGCGCTCGCGAGCGCCACGCCCCCGCGAGCAGGGGCCGCAAGGCCTTCGCGGGCACGTCGAGGTGTCGGCCCTGTCCCAGCACCTCGGCGATGTCAGAGGTACCGATCACGGGCTCGCTCGCGACGTTGAAGGCACCCGTCGCGCCCTGCACCACGACGCGGCGGTAGGCGTCCGCGACGTCCTCGCCGTGCACCACCTGCACCCGCATCCCCGCGGGCAGAGGCAGCACGGGCAGTGCGCCGGGCTGGAGCAGCGCGGGCGGGACGAGAGCGCCGAGGAAGAGGCGCGTGATCTCCGAGCCGGCATCGGCGTCGAAGATGAGCCCGGGCCGCAGGCGCGCCACCGCCAGTCCTCGGGCCTCGGCGCGGTCGAGCTCTCGCTCCTGGGCGGCCTTGTCGACCGAGTACTGCGAGGTGGGGATGCCGCGCGTCGGCCAGGACTCGTCACGCGGTTCGTCGTCGTCGACCCCCGCGTAGGCACCCACGGAGGAGGCCGCGACGAGATGCCCGACCCCGGCCAGCCGGCAGGCCTCGACGACGCGGCGCGTGCCCAGCACGTTGGCCCGGCGCAGCAGGTCGCGCTCGTGGTTGGGCTGAACGAGCCACGCGAGGTGGACCACGCTGTCGGCTCCCGCGAAGGTCTCGGCGAGCAGCTCGACCACCTCGTCGCGATCTCCGAAGCGCGGCACTGCGAGGTCGACCTGGTGCCAGCTCGCGGACGCGTAGGGCTCGGCGCTCTCGTCGGGCCGGCGCCGCGCGACGCCCACGAGCTCGGTGACCTGAGGCTCGGCGGCGAGCGCCCGGAGCAACGCGGTCCCGGCGTTCCCGCTCGCGCCGACGACGACGACCCTCACGCGGCAGCTCCCGGGTCGAGCACGACCTTGATCGCGCCGTCCTGCTTCTTCTGGAACATCTCGTAGGCGCGCGGTGCGTCCTCGAGGGGAACGCGGTGGGTGCGCAGGTCGAGCACGCCGAGCGGGTCGCCGGGGTCGCTCACGAGAGGGAGGAGCAGCTCGGTCCAGCGCTGCACGTTCGCCTGCCCCATGCGGAGCGTGACCTGCTTGTCGAAGAGCTCGAGCATCGGCAGCGGGTCCTGCATGCCGCCATAGACGCCAGAGAGCGAGATCGTCCCTCCGCGGCGCACGACGTCGATCGCGCTGTGCAGGGCCGCGAGGCGGTCGACTCCGGCCCGCGTGAACACGGCCTTCGCGAGCGCGTCCGGCAGCGCGCCGAGCCCCTTGTGCACGCCGTGGACGAGGGGAGAACCGTGCGCCTCCATGCCGACGGCGTCGATCACCGAGTCCGCCCCTCGGCCGTCGGTGAGCTCGAGCACCGCCGCCGGGAGGTCGTCGACCTCGCGCAGGTCGATGGTCTCGACCCCGTGCCGTCGAGCCATCTCGAGGCGTTCGGGGACGAGGTCCACGCCGATCACTCGGCCCGCCCCACGGAGCAGGCCGATCCGCGCGCTCATCTGGCCGATCGGGCCCAGCCCGATCACCGCGAGCGTCCCACCCTCGTGCAGGTGCGCGTACTCGACGGCCTGCCAGGCCGTGGGCACGACGTCGGAGAGGAACAGGTAGCGCTCGTCGGGCTCGCCGTCGTCGGGCACGACCACGGGACCGACGTCGGCGAAGGGGACGCGCACGTACTCGGCCTGGCCGCCCGGGACGCTCCCGTAGAGCTCGGTGTAGCCGAAGAGGGCGGCCCCCTTGCCGTGCTCGCGCACCTGCGTGGTCTCGCACTGCGTGTGCAGTCCCGACGAGCACATGAGGCACGTCCCGCACGCGATGACGAAGGGGATGACGACGCGGTCACCCGGGCGCACCCCGGCCTCGGGGCCGGCTTCCTCGACGATGCCCATGGCCTCGTGGCCGAGCACGTCGCCCTGGGCGAGGAAGGGCGCGAGGACCGTGTAGAGGTGCAGGTCCGAGCCGCAGATCGCGGTCGAGGTCACCCGCACGATCGCGTCGCGCGGCTCACGCAGCTCGGGGTCGGGGACGTCCTCGACGCGGACCTCGGAGCGGCCCTGCCACGTGAGCGCGCGCACCTCTCAACCCTCCGTGCGGGGAGGGTCGACCGCGCTCGAGTCGTCCTCGCCCTCGGCCTGCGAGGGGTGGCCCTCGGCGGGGGTCTGGTCAGAGGGCTGGGTGTCGACGTCCTCGTCGGGGTCGTAGGGGCGCTCGGACGGCGTCTGCTCGCTCACAGCGGGTCCTTCCTCGTGGGGTCGTCGGTCCGAGGGCTCTGGGCTACTGCTCGCGGCCAGGCAGGGGCTGCTGGTCCTCGACCTGCGCCTCACCGGGCTCAGGGGCCTCGGCCCCGGCCTCGTCCTGGTCGGCAGGCCGCGGCGGCTGGAGCCGGTTGACCTCGCCCTCGCCGCCCTCGCGCCCGCCGAAGGGGCGACCGTGGTCGGCGAACTCCTCGCGGTGGAAGGACAGCTCCCAGTCGCCCGCGCGGACCGTCGCGCCCGTGCGCAGGGCGCGGTCGGGCGGGGAGGAGGCCGAGCCACCGCCGACCACGGCGGAGGGCTGGACGCGGTACTCGTCGCGCTCGTCGTGGACGATCGACAGGTGGTGCTCCTCGATGCCGGGCAGCTGGATGTCCTGGTCGGCGCCCGAGCCGATCGTGACCTCGTCCTTGTCGAGGGGGAACTCGCGGGGGCCCACGTACCCGAGGCCCTCGGGCGCGGCGACGAGGATGAGCCGCGGGTTGCCCTCGCCGGGCGCGGCGTGCGTCGTCGTGACGGCTTCGGTCTCGTGGGGCGTGGCCTCGTGGCGGCCGGTCTCGTCGTGGGTCATGCTCCCCACGGTCGCACCGCGTGCGGGGCTGCGCATCCGGAGACGCGGGGCCCTGGCGGGCCGACAGCCGAGGGATGTGGCGAGGCCCGGGCCCACGTGGGACCCGGGCCTCGACCGCATGGGGTGGCTAACGGGACTTGAACCCGCGACCCCCTGGACCACAACCAGGTGCTCTACCAGGCTGAGCTATAGCCACCGTGCGGCCCGCGCGAAGCGGACCGACGAGGAGTCTACCCGCTCCGGCGCCCTGCGACGGACACGAGAACCGTGACGCTCGCCTCGCTCGCCTGCGGGCTCGCTCAGTCCTCGACGGGCGGCACGGGCAGGTGGGCGGAGACCACCGAGGTGCGCAGGATCTCTGCGGAGATCTCGCGGACGGTCGGGGTGTCCGGGCCGGGCGGGGGCACGAGCATCGCGGCGCGGTAGTAGCGCAGCTCGTCGATGCTCTCGAGGATGTCTGCGAGGGCGCGGTGACCGCCGTGCTTCTCGGGGGAGTTGAAGTAGATGCGCGGGTACCAGCGACGTGCGAGCTCCTTGAGGGAGGACACGTCGATGACCCGGTAGTGCAGGTGGGCCATGAGCTCGGGCATGTCGCGCTCGAGGAAGGCCTTGTCCATGCCCACGGTGTTGCCCGCGAGGGGCGCCTTGCCGGGCTCGGGGACCCACTGGCGCACGTACTCGAGCACGACCGCCTGGGCCTCCTCGAGCGTCATGCCCTCGGCGAGCTCGTCGATGAGCCCCGAGCGCGAGTGCATGTCCACCACGAAGGGGTCCATGCCCTCGAGCGCCTCGGCCGGGGGCCGGATGACCACGTTGACGCCCTCGCCGAGCACGTTCAGCTCGGCGTCGGTCACCACGGCCGCGACCTCGACGAGCGCGTCGGCCACGGTGTCGAGACCGGTCATCTCGCAGTCGATCCAGACGATCTTGCCGTTCTCGCCGTTGCCGTTGCTGTTCGTCACGGGGATCAGCCTAGGGCTCCGGGCCGACGTTCCGGGTCGGGCTCGTCCTCGGGAGGCTCGGGGCGCACCGGCATGGTCCCGCCCAGAGCGAGGGCGCCGACCACGACGACGGCCGCCGCGGCCCCGATCGCGAGGCCGAGCCGCCAGCCTCCGCCGGCCCACACGACGCCCATGCAGCTCGCCGCGAGCACGACGAGAGCGAGCACGAGCCGGTCGCGCCAGGGGTAGCGGCCGGTCTCGTCGGGGCGGGGTCGCTGGGCGTGGCGGCCCATCAGCGCTCCGTCCGGGGGAGCGATCCGGGCCCAGGCGCAGCGGTGCCGGGGGCGGTCCGCTTCTCGCGGGGCCCCCGGCACCGGGTGACGTCTGGTCTCACGCGGCCCATCGTGGCACGGTTTCGCAGCAGACCGGGGTCGTGTCGAACGACCCGGCCTCCTCGTGCCGGTGCTGACGGGTCCGCTGCTCGGTCCACCGCTGCGCACGCTGCGCGATGAGCGCACGCAGGACGGACACCACGCGCGTCGCCTCGGCGACACGCTGCTGGTGCTCGGACCGAGCGACCTGGAGCAGTGTCTCGGGATGCATGGTTGACCTTCCTGATGGCGTGCGAGAGCTCCCGGCTTCCCGGGGGACCTTCGCGTGGGTGGGTGGATCGGCCTGGCCAGGCCTGTGCGCGCTGCAGCGGTGAACATCCTGGCGTGCAGGCGCGCGAGGTGTCACGGGATTATTCGGGCACCGCCGAGAAGAACTCGCAGGTGGGGGAGTCGAGGCGACCGACGACGACGGCAGGCGGGCCCTCGTCCGCCCCGAGACTCGTCCTCGGCGGGGCGAGGGTCAGGAGCGGTGCACGCGCAGCGGACCGGCGCTCTGCGAGACCGGCATGAGCTCCACGAGGTTCACGTTGACCCGAGCAGGCTGGTCGACCGCCCAGCGCACGGCCTCCGCGACGTCCTCGGGGGTGAGGGCGTCCGCGCCTTCGTAGACGGCGGCGGCGCGCTCGGCGTCGCCCCCGAAGCGCACGGTCGAGAACTCGGTGCCGCCTACGAGGCCAGGCTCGACGCACGTGACGCGCACGCCCGTGCCGTGCAGGTCGGCGCGCAGGTTGGCGGAGAGCTGGTGCACGAAGGCCTTCGTGGCGCCGTAGACGTTCCCACCGGGGTAGGGATAGGTGGCCGCGGTCGAGCCGATGTTCACGACGTGCCCGCGGCCTCGCGCGACCATGCCGGGCAGCACGGCGCGCGTGACGTGCACGAGGCCCGCGCAGTTCGTGTCGATCATCTGCTGCCAGGCCTCGGGGTCCGCCTCGTGCGCGGGCTCCATGCCGAGGGCCAGGCCCGCGTTGTTCACGAGCACGTCGACCTCCGCGAAGACCTCCGGCAGGCTGGCGAGGGCAGCCTCGACGGCCGCACGCTCGCGCACGTCGAGGTGGACCGGGAGCACCTGCTCCCCGAGCTCCGCCGCGAGCGCCTCGACTCGCTCGACCCGGCGCGCAGCCGCCACGACGCGATCGCCGCGCGCGACGAAGGTGCGGACGATCTGGGCGCCGAAGCCGGCGCTGGCTCCCGTGACGAGGACGATCCTGCTCATGCGCCTACGGTACGGTGCCGCGAGGCCGGGAGTAGCGTGCCGGGCATGGGCCGTGTCCGGGCCGTCGACCTCGTGGACGTCCTCGTGTACGTCGTGGTCCTCGGGGTCTTCGTCGAGCTCTTCCCCCAGGTGATCTCCGAGAGCTTTCTCGTCACCGTGCTCACGGCACTGCTGCTCAAGGGCGTGCTCGAGCTCGTGGTGCGCGCGAAGAAGGCTGCCGTGGGTCGCTTGGGCGCGGCGGGCACCCCTGTGGGGCGGGCACTGGGTCTCGCGCTGCTGGGGCTCGTGAGCGCGGGGAGCAAGCTGCTGGTGCTCTGGCTCACCGATCTCGTCCTCGGTGACCGGGTCTACCTCGGGGGGTTCCTCGCGGTCACCGGGCTCATCGTCACGCTCATGCTCGCGCGGGCCGGGGTGCGAAGACTCGTGGAGCCCTGAGCCGTCAGATCAGGCCGAGCTCGCGCGCCCGGCGCAGCGCGGCCGTCCGCTCGTTGACGCTGAGCTTCGCGTAGACGCTCAGCGTCTGCTTCTTGACCGTGTTGACCGAGACGGTGAGCGCCTTGGCGACCTCACCGAGGGTCTCGTGCTGGGCCAGCTGGGCGAGCACGATGCGCTCGCGGGCGGTGAGGCGCACGAGGTGCGCCTCGGGCACGGGTTCGAGCCGCACCGCCGCGAGGCGTTCGGCGGCTCCGGCAGGCACGAGCCCGAGCTCGGCGAGCGCGAGGGGTCCCCGGCGACCGCGTCGACCAGCTGACGCACCCCGTGGACGCGGGGGTCGGCGCTCTCGGCATCCACCACCGCGCCGTCGCGCACCACGTTGTCCACGATGATCGTCGCGCCGGAGCCGGTGAGCCGGAGCGCTGCGGCGAGGTAGACGGGGTTGGAGGGCTTGTCTGCGTCGATGAACACGAGGTCGAAGGGCTCGACGCCCTCGGAGATCAGTCTCTCGAGAGTCTGCGCCGCCGGACCGACGAGCACCTCGACCCGCTCGCCCACTCCCGCCCGCTCGAGGTTCTCGCTCGCGATCGCCGCGTTGGTCTCCTCGAGCTCGAGGGTCACGACCTGCCCCTCGGGGCCGACGGCGCGCGCGAACCAGATGCTCGAGTACCCCGCGAGAGTCCCGACCTCGAGCACTCGGCGTGCACCGGCGATCTGCGTGAGCAGCCCGAGGAGGGCGCCGTGGGGAGTGGCGACCTCGGCGTTCGGCATCGTTGTGCGAGCGCTCGACTCCCGAGCGGCGACGAGCGCCTCGTCCTCGCGCACGAGCGCCCCGGTGAAGTAGTCGTCCACCTCTCGCCACTCGGGGGCGGAGGGGTAGCGGTTCACGGGGGTCTCGGTCATGCCTCGACCCTCGGTGTGTCCCGGAGCCCGGGTCACGGAAGGTCTCAGCGCGCGAGCGCAGGCGGGGCGAACCCGGCGCGGGCCTCGGCCACGGCCTCGCGGATCACGCAGTCCTCGACGTGGTCGTTGACCAGTCCCATCGCTTGCATGAAGGCGAAGACCGTCGTCGGCCCCACGAACTTCCAGCCGCGCTTGCGCAGGTCCTTCGAGAGGGCGATCGAGGTCGGCGAGGTCGAGATCGACTGCGGGACGGGCACCTCGGTGGGGGCCGGCTCGAAGGACCAGAAGTAGGCGGCCAGGGACCCTGCCTCGCGCTCGAGCTCGACGGCGCGCGCAGCGTTGTTGATCGTCGCCTCGATCTTGCCGCGGTGCCGCACGATGCCAGCGTCCCCGAGCAGGCGCTCGACGTCTCCCGGCCCGAAGTGCGCGAGCTCGTGGAAGTCGAAGGCGGCGAAGGCGGCGCGGAAGTTCTCGCGCTTGTCGAGGATCGTGCGCCAGCTCAGTCCCGACTGGAAGCCCTCGAGGCACACCTTCTCGAAGAGGCGGACGTCCTCGGAGACCGGGAAGCCCCACTCGGTGTCGTGGTAGCGCAAGAAGTCCGGGGCCGCCGCGGCCCACGCGCAGCGGGGCCGTCCGTCCTCGGGGATGAAGGTGCGCACGGGGGTTCCTCCGTCGTCGTCGGCCAAGGACTGCGGGCGCACCTCCGTAGAGAGTTTGAGAACCCTGGCCCGGCCCTGAAAACCGTGGCTTCTCGCCTGTCTCGGGGTGCCTACAAGCGTAGCGAACGGCCGTCCGAGCCCTCGGTGACCGACTCACGAGGTCACGTGGTGCGGTCAGTTGGGAAGACTCAAACCTTTCTGAGCGCCGCCGAGGTCGATGAGCTGGTGGCGCTGTACGAGCAGGGCATGACGCTCGCGCAGCTCGGTGAGCGGTTCGGCGTTTACCACCGAACGGTGGCGGCTCACCTCGTCCGCCGTGTGTTCTGCGTGCACGCCCGGCTCCCGCTGGCCTGGCGGTCGCGCGGGCAAGACGGTAGTGCAGGACCGCGGCGATGTCGTCGGCGTCCCCGAGCCCGCGTGCTCGCACGAGGCGTGGCAGCAGGGTCTCGACGTCGTGCTGATTCGCCTCGGCCCGGCGGAGCTCGGCAGTCAGCGCTCCGAATGCGGGTGAGGCGATCGCGTCGTCTGCGTCGTCGTCGCTGAGCCCAGACGAGCGGACGAGCGCTGCCCAGCGGTCGTGCGCTGGGTCAGCGGGCGAAGCAGGCCGTCGAGGGTGGGCTCGTGGACCTCGTCACCGGGTTCCGCACCGATCAGGTCGTCCTCGAGGACGGGCAGGCGGTGCTCGTCGCCGAAGACGGTCGCAGGCTGGACCCGGCCTCGCGTGTGTTCGTGTCGACCGGGTTCCGGCCTGACCTGTCGTTCCTCTCCGAGATCCGTCTCGATCTCGACCTGCGGCTGCAGGCGCCGGCGAAGGTCGCCGTCGAGGTGGACCCGAACCTGCACTCCTGTGGCTCGGTCCGGGCGGCCGCGGACCTGGAGCATCCCGAGCCGGGGTTCTACATCGTCGGGGCGAAGTCCTACGGGCGCGCGCCGACATTCCTCGCGCTGACCGGGTTCGAACAGGTCCGCAGTGTCGTCGCCGCGATCGCCGGTGACCGTGCGGCCGCCGAGCGGGTCGATCTGGTCCTCCCGGACACCGGCGTGTGCGGTGGGGCGGGCCTGTTCGACGCCCCGGACGAGGCCGCCGGCACGGGGTCGTGCTGTGCGCCTGCACCGCAGCTCATCCAGCTCGGTGCGGCACCGGCGGGTCGCTGAGCCGTTCGGAAGCACGAGGGGCAGGAACCGTCTGGTTCCTGCCCCTCACTCGTTCGGTGCTCCGTTCAGTCGAGGAGTTCAGCGAGCAGCGTCTCGATGCGCTGCTTGATGTCGTCGCGGATCGGGCGGACCGCGTCGATGCCCTGCCCGGCGGGGTCGTCGAGCTTCCAGTCCTCGTACCGCTTGCCGGGGAAGAACGGGCACGCGTCCCCGCAGCCCATCGTGATCACCACGTCGGAGTCCTGCACGGCCTCGGTCGTGAGGATCTTCGGCTGCTCGGCGGTGATGTCGATGCCTTCCTCGCGCATGGCCTCGACCGCGACGGGGTTGATCTGCTCGGCGGGCATGGAACCGGCCGAGCGCACCTCGACCCGGCCGGCGGCGAGGTGGCGGAGGTAGCCCGCGGCCATCTGGGAGCGGCCGGCGTTGTGGACGCAGACGAACAGCACGGAAGGCTTGTGATCGGTCATGTTCGGTTCGCTTCTTTCGTTCAGGTGGTGAGGGTGGTGAGGAGTGCGCGGACGCGGGTTTCGATGTCGTCGCGGATCGCCGCGACCCCTTCCGGGGAGGCGAGGGCAGGGTCGCCCACGGCCCAGTCCTCGTAGCGGACTCCCGGGATGATCGGGCACACGTCCCCGCACCCCATCGTGATCACGACGTCGGCGGCGCGGACGGCGTCGTCGGTGAGCGGCTTCGGGAACGCCGTCGCCGCCTCTGGTTCGCCCTCGATCTCGGTCAGCAGAGAGCGCACGTGCGGGTGCACGTCCGACGCCGGGGTCGACCCGGCCGAGCGTGCGATGACGGTGCCGCCAGCGAGCTGATTGAGAAGGGCGGCGGCGAGCTGGGAGCGGCCGGCGTTCTGCACGCACACGAACAGCACCTGCGGTGTTCCCGCCGCGCGGTCCCGGGTGAGATCGGCCAGCCGCTGCCTCGCGAAGCGTTCGGTGAGCGGGATCAGGTGCCGGGTCAGCTTCGCCGAGCGGACCAGACCCGCGTAAGACTCGCGGACGATCGCGACCACGAGGTCCCGGTTCAGGCCGGTGAGCTCGTCGGCGAGTTCCTCGGCGAGACGGGTGACGCGTGTGTCCATGTCGCGCAGCGCCTCAGCACGGTCCTCGGTCTGCTCCGGCTCGTCGGCCACCGCGGCCGGCGCGAACGCGTCCAGGAGAGCGGCGACGGCGCGCTGCCGGCCCGGGGCGATCCGGTACCAGACCCATGTGCCGCGCCGTTCCGACAGCAGCATCCCCGTCTCCTTGAGCACCTTGAGGTGGTGGGAAACGGTCGGCTGGGACACCTCGGCGAGCTCGGCGAGATCGCACACGCACGACTCGCCGCGCGGGTCGGTGGCGATCGCGGACAGCATCCGCAGCCGGAGCGGGTCGGCGAGCGATTTGAGTGCGCCGGCCACGGTGGTGGCGGCATCCTGTCCGATCGCGTGCGTCGAGGACGGCGCGCACGCCTCGGCGTCGGGGATCACGGTCGTGTCGGTCATGACGTCCTCGATTCGGTGACGGCTTCCGTCGCGTAGGGGTCGGTGTGGAACCAGGCCTTCGCCGCCCAGAGGGAGACGTAGACGAGGCCGACGAGCACGGGCACCTCGATCAGCGGGCCGACGACACCTGCGAGCGCCTGACCGGAGGCGGCGCCGAAGGTGCCGATGGCGACGGCGATCGCGAGCTCGAAGTTGTTGCCCGCCGCGGTGAACGCCAGAGTCGTCGACCGCGCATACCCGAGGCCCAGCCCTTTGCCGAGCAGAAGGCCGGCGAACCACATGAGGCCGAAGTACACCAGCAGCGGCAATGCGATCCGGGCGACGTCGAGCGGGTTCTGGGTGATCGCGTCGCCCTGCAGCGCGAACAGCAGCACGATGGTGAACAGCAGCCCGTACAACGCCCACGGCCCCACCCTGGGCAGGAACGTCTCCTCGTACCATTCCCGGCCTCGGCGCTTCTCACCGATCCAGCGGGACGCGAACCCGGCGATCAGCGGGACGCCGAGGAACACGAGCACGTTGAGCGCGATCTGCCACACCGACACCTCCAGGCCTTGGGTGTCGAGGCCGAGCCAGCCGGGCAGCACGGTGAGGTAGAACCAGCCGAGCACGGAGAACATCACGACCTGGAAGACCGAGTTGATCGCGACGAGCACGGCGGTGGCCTCGCGGTCGCCGCAGGCGAGGTCGTTCCAGATCACGACCATCGCGATGCAGCGGGCGAGCCCCACGATGATCAGCCCCGTGCGGTACTCGGGCAGGTCCGGGAGGAACAGCCAGGCGAGGGCGAACATCACTGCGGGACCGACCAGCCAGTTCAGCACGAGCGAGGAGACGAGGAGGCGCTTGTCGCCGGTGACGGCGGCGACCTTGTCGTAACGCACTTTCGCGAGCACCGGGTACATCATCACCAGCAGGCCCAGCCCGATCGGCACGGAGATCCCGCCGACCTCCATCGCGGACAGTGCGTCGGAGAGCGCGGGAACGAAGCGTCCCAACAGGAGGCCCGCGACCATCGCGAGGCCGATCCACAGCGGCAGCCACTTGTCCAGCGTGGACAGCCGCTTCGGGGTCGCCGTGGTAGGCGCGGTGTTCGTCTGGGTCATGCGAGCAGCTCCTCGATCTTCGCCGCGTACACGGGCTTCGGGTGCGCGCCGATCAGCACGTCCACCCGCTCCCCGGCCCGGTAGAACCCGAGCGTCGGGATCGACGTCACCCCGGCCGCGGTCACGGCCTCCGGATTCGCATCGGCGTCGACCTTCACGATCTTCACTCGCCCCGCATACTCCTCGGCGAGCTGGTCGAGGATCGGGGCGATCGCCTTGCACGGCCCGCACCAGGCCGCCCAGATATCGACCACGACGGGCAGCTCGGCTTCGATCACCTCGCTCTGGAAGGTCGCGTCGGTGACGGGGGTGACGGTGTTCATGCGGAGACCTCCAGAACGGGAGCCGGCTGGGCGGCGGGGGCGAGATGGGAGAGATAGTGCTGGGCATCCTGGGCTGCGGCGCAGCCGGTGCCCGCGGCAGTGATCGCCTGCCGGTACGTGTGATCGACCAGATCACCGGCAGCGAACACGCCCGGCACGTTCGTGGCCGTCGATGGATGCGCGACCCGCACATACCCGTCCGGGTCGGTGTCGACCTGCCCGGTGACGAGTTCGGAGCGCGGGTCGTGCCCGATCGCGACGAACACCCCGGTCACGTCCAGGGTGCGTTCGGCGCCGGTGAGGGTGTCGCGCAGCCGCAGCCCGGCCACCCGGTCGTCGCCGAGGATCTGGGCGACCTCACTGTTCCAGGCGATCTCGATCTTCGAATCGGCCAGCACCCGCTCGGCCATGATCCGAGAGGCCCGGAACTCATCGCGCCGGTGCACGAGCGTGACCTTCGACGCGAACCGCGTCAAGAACAGGGCCTCCTCCATCGCGGAATCCCCACCGCCGACCACGGCGATGTGCTGCTCGCGGAAGAAGAACCCGTCGCAGGTCGCACACCACGAGACCCCGTGGCCGGACAGGCGCTCCTCTTCGGGGAGGCCGAGCTTGCGGTACGCGGAGCCCATCGTCAGGATCACCGCCCGCGCCCGATACGTGACACCGGCACCGGTTTCGATGACCTTCAGATCGCCGGCGAGGTCGAGTCGGGTCGCGTCGTCGGGCACGATCTCGGCGCCGAACCGTTCCGCCTGCGCCCGCATCGCTTCCATCAGCTCCGGCCCCTGCACGCCGTCGATGAAGCCGGGGAAGTTCTCCACCTCCGTCGTCGTCATCAACGCCCCGCCAGCGGTCACCGACCCCGCCACCACGACCGGGGTCAGCCCCGCACGGGCGGCATAGATCGCCGCCGTGTGTCCCGCCGGACCAGACCCGACGATCACTACCTCTTGAATCGACATGCTTCTATATTGACGGGACTCGAATCAGTGTGCAATGTGGTTCCCGCCATCCCTGAGAGAGTTCACGTCCTGTTCATCCGCTGGAAGGATCACGACGGCGAACCTGCGGCTGCGGGTGGAGCCGACGAGAGGTGGGAGTTGCCAGCCGGCAGAACGTTTCCCGGAACGTGTCGCCCTTCCCGCGCAGGCAGCGCCTCACGCCGCACCTGGACCGTACGGCAGGTGCAGGTCCGCTTAGTGGCCGTTGCCGAGGCCGCCGGTTCATCGAGGCGAGGAAGAGCTGCTGACCGTACGTGCGGGCCGCGTCGAGGTCGAGGGGTTCACCAGGTGCCTGGTGGTAGCGGGCGGTTTCGAGGCAGAGCCGGCAGTACGCCTGTTCGCCGATGGTGACCTCGCGGTGGCAGGAGACGCAGTCGCCCTGCGGGTAGTGGGTGGGCAGACCCAGGCGTTCTTCACCAAGGTCTACATAGAGGAGGACGACGAACTACGCGTCGAGAACGCCCGCCCCTTCGAGATGCTGCTCGACCCCGAAGTCAACGCGGACGCCCTCACCTGGGCCGCGAACGCCGACAAGGCCCGAACCCCAGCCCTTGATTCTTCGGGCCAAGGTTCGAGCCTTGTGCGTTGGGCGCCCCCGGCAGGACTCGAACCTGCAACCTACGGATTAGAAGGCCGTTGCTCTATCCATTGAGCTACGGGGGCCGAGCCCGACTCGGGATCGGGCGGCCACCAGGTTACGCGTCAGCGCGTTTGTTTGGCCGCAAGCGTCCCGACCAGCGAAGATGGCCGTGTGACTGCCGCGACCTCCTTGCCTGGGACGGGGACCTCGCGCGTCGCACCGACCGACGGCGAGGAGCCCCAGGTCTCGCGCACCCTGCTCGACGCGATCCGCGACCTGCGGCGCGACGTCGCGGCCACCCGCTTCCCGCTCGACGTCGAGGGCGTCGCGGAGGCCCGAGCCTCCCGCAAGCGCCTCCTCGACCAGCTCGACGACCACCTCCTTCCGCGCCTCGAGGACCTCTCCGCCCCGGCGATCGTCGTCGTCGCGGGCTCGACGGGAGCGGGCAAGTCCACGCTCGTGAACTCTGTGCTCGGCACCGAGGTCACGCAGGCGGGCGTGCTGCGGCCGACGACGCGCCGCCCGGTGCTCGCGCACCACCCCGAGGATGCCGAGCTGCTCGCGAGCCACCCCGTGCTCGACGCGGTCGAGGTGGTCGCCCACGAGGCCGTGCCGCGCGGCATCGCGCTTCTCGACGCCCCTGACATCGACTCGGTGCTCGAGGCCAACCGCGACATCGCCCACCGCCTCCTCGAGGCCGCGGACCTGTGGCTCTTCGTCACGACGGCGGCCCGCTACGGCGACGCTCTGCCCTGGCGCGTGCTCGACGACGCGATGCACCGCGGAGCCTCGATCGCGATGGTGCTCAACCGCGTCCCTCCCGAGTCGCTCAGCACGGTGCGCGGAGATCTCCTGAGCCGCTTGCGCTCGCGCGGGATGTCCTCGGTGCCGCTCTTCGTCGTGTCCGACGTCGGACCGCACGAGGGGCTGCTCGCCCCCCAGGCCGTGGCGCCGATCGGGCGCTGGCTCGCGATGCTTGCGGGACCAGACCGCGCCCGTTCGGTCATCGCGCGTACCCTGCGCGGCTCCCTCGCGGCGCTGCGACCCTGGGTCGACGAGCTCGCCGAGGCCGTGCAGGCCCAGGCCGAGGCTGCGCGGGAGATCCGCGAGGGGCTCGCTCCGGTCCTCGAGGGCCCCGCCGCCTCGGCGCGCGGGCGCGTCGTGGCCGGGGAGGTCGCGACGGGGGCCGTGCGTTCGCGCTGGTCGCAGGTCACCGCGACCGGCGCGCCGCTCGCAGGGCTCCCGAGGCGCGGCCGCGTCCCGGGCGGCAGGCGCGCCGCGAGGGGCCGTGCGGAGGCCCTCGCCGAGCTCGCGAACGACCTGCGCTCCTCGGCGCGCGTGTCCCTGTACTCCGCGGGCGAGCTCGCGGCGGAGGCGATCCTCGCCCACCTCGAGACCCAGGGGGCCCTCGGCCGCGGCGTGATCGAGATGTGGCACGGGCGCACCGAGCACGAGGCCGACGCCGCCGAGCTGCGCAACGCCGAGCGCGCGACGCAGGCCGACGAGTCCGCCGCAGACTGGGTCGCTAGCGCCCGCGAGGCGGTGTCGGCAGCGGCCGCGATGATCACCGACCGTTCCCTGCAGCGACGCTGGCGCAAGGTCGTCGCCGGGCTCGGCGAAGGGGGCCTCGAGGCTCTCGTGCTGGCCGCCGGGGCCGGCCTCGAGCCCGCGGTCGAGCTCTTGCGCGAGCTGCTCGGCAGCGCCGTCGAGCCAGCGGTCGAGGCTGCGCGCGCCGGGCTGCTGAGCCGTACCGACGAGATGGTCGCCGGGGAGCTCGCCGTCGTCGTCGGGGTCCTCGACTCCCCGCACCTCGCAGAGGACGCGGCCTCGACCCTGCGCCTGCGCCTCGCCGTCCTCAAGGCGGCCTCGTGAACGCTCCCCAGGCGCACCGCGAGGGCGGGGCCGGCGAGCGCACCGAGACGAGCGCGCTCACCCACCGCGCGAGCGAGATCCTGCGCGCCCTCGAGATCGGCGGGGACCGCCTCGACCCTCGCGTGGTCGAGCAGGTCTCGGCGATGCTCGACGGCGTGCGAGAGCGGCTCGCCCTGGGCGTGGACCACACCGTGGTCGCTCTCGTGGGCGGCACGGGCTCGGGCAAGTCGAGCCTCTTCAACGCGATCACCGACTTCGAGTTCGCCGACGTCGGCGTCACCCGGCCCACGACCTCCAAGGTCACCGCGTGCACCTGGGGAGGCAAGGCCGACCCCCTGCTCGAGTGGCTCGGGGTCGAGCTCGACCGTCGCATCGAGCGAGAGAGCGACCTGCTCGGCGACGACGAGGCCGCCCTGCGCGGGCTCGTCCTGCTCGACCTGCCCGACCACGACTCGATCGACCCTGCGCACCGCGAGGTGGTCGACCGCCTCCTGCCCATGGTCGACCTGCTCGTGTGGGTCGTGGACCCCCAGAAGTACGCCGACGACGCCCTGCACTCGGGCTACCTGCGCAAGCTCGCGGCGCACGAGGCCGCGATGCTCGTCGTGCTCAACCAGATCGACACCGTGCCCGAGGACCAGCGCGCGGGGCTCGCGGCCGACGTCGGGCGCCTGCTCACCGAGGACGGCCTGCACGGCGTCCCCGTGCTGAGCGTCTCGGCGCGTACCGAGCAGGGCATCGACACGCTGCGTGCGCGGCTCGCCGCCGCGGTGGGTCGCCGATCCGTGGCTGCGGAGCGCGCGGGGGCCGAGCTGCACGACGCCTCGACGCTGCTCGCGACGCAGGTCTCGGCGGCGGAGCCTGCGACCTTCCCGCGCGAGCAGTTCGTCGACGCCGTGGCCGAGGCTGCGGGCGTCCCGGTGATCGCGGCGGCCGTGGAGGCCGTCGTGCGGGGCAACGACGCGCGCGTGCCGGACTTCGGGGCCGTGGGGCACGACACCGTGCAGCTCGCTCGCTCGCGCTGGCTCGACCAGCTCGAGGCGGGCCTCACGCCGCGCTGGGCCGAGTCGCTCGCCACCTCGCTGCCCGAGGTCCCGCAGATCGCCCGCGCCCTGGACTCCGCGCTCGCACGGGTCGGCACGCACGCCTCTCCCTCGAGGGCCGCGGGGGTCGTCAAGGTGCTCGCCGTGTCGGCGCTCCTCGCGGGGCTGCTCGGGCTCGCGGTTCTCGGCGGTGCCGCGCTCATGGGCAGCTCCGTGCTCGACGGGCCCTTCGGCGCACCGGCCTCCGGAGCTGGCGGGGAGTGGGCCCCGAGCGGCGCGGTCGCTCTCGCGCTCGCGGGGCTCGGCCTCGGCGCCGTGCTGTGGCCCGTGTCCGTGCTCGTGCGGCGCTGGTCCGCGCGCCGGCGGGGCGAGGCGGTGCTCCGCGAGGGGCGCGAGGTGCTCGGTGCAGTGGTCGACGAGCAGCTCGTCGCGCCCACGCGCAGGGTGCTCGAGGACCACCGCCGCGTGCGCGAGCTCGCGCACGAGCCAGGTGGCGACGGCGCGCCGAGGTCCACAGCGAGCTCCGCCCCCGCGCACGCCGGCTGAGGCCTTCCTCCACCCTCGGCGGGGTCAGGTCGGCACGGGTCGACCAGGAGATGGAGGAGTCATGAGCAACGACGTGCACGTCACGGTGGCCGGCTGGGTCGCCAAGAAGCCCGAGCTGCGGGTCGCGAACGACAAGAGCGAGTGGACGGTGCTGCGGGTCGCCTCGACGCCGCGGCGCCGCAAGCCCGACGGCCAGTGGGTCGACGGCAAGACCGAGTGGTTCGAGGTCAAGGCCTGGGGCGAGCTCGCGCAGAACATCACGAAGTCCCTCGACACGGGGCACCCCGTGGTGGTCTCGGGTCGTCTCACCACCGAGCAGTGGCAGACGGCGGAGGGCCACGAGCGCTCGAGCCTCGTGATCCACGCCCAGGCGATCGGCCACGACCTCACGCGGGGTCGGTCGAGCTTCGTGCGGGTGCGCCACGAGTCCTCGGGCGAGGGCTCCCCGGTGGACGTCACCGGCGCGATCGAGGTGCCGGACCAGCTCCCGGTCTCGGCCCCCTCGCCCGAGGAGTCGGGCGAGGCCTCGATGCCTGCGCTCGCGAGCGCGTGAGGCGCGGGCCGGCACCTCGGCGCCGGGGTGCCGGTCTCGCGCGGGTCGAGCTGGCGGCGCTAGCGTCTCGAGCATGAGCGAGCTGCCAGCGTGGGACGGGCCCCTCGGACCGGGCGTCCTCGTCGACGGCTTCCGGCTCGAAGGTCTCGAGCTCGACGGGACCGACCTGCGCGGAGCGCGCTTCGTGGACAGCGAGCTCGAGCGCTGCTCGCTCGAGGGCGTGCGCCTCGTGGACTCTCGCATCGAGTCCTCTCGGCTCCTCGAGTGCTCGGCGGGCTCGGTGACTCTCGTCGGTGCGTTGCTCGACGAGGTGCTGCTCGAGGGCTGCCGGGTCGGGGCGCTCGAGGTCTACGACGCCGAGCTCGCGGACGTGACCGTACGCGGGGGAAAGCTCGACTTCGTGAACCTGCGCGGTGCTCGCGCGCGGGACGTGCGCTTCGAGGACGTGTGGATCGGTGAGCTCGACCTCGCGGAGGTCGAGGGGCGACGGGTGAGCTTCTCGGGCTGCCGGGTCGACCGGCTCGACCTCACGCGCGCCCGGCTCACCGAGGTGGACCTGCGGGGCGCGGACCTCGAGGCGCTCGAGGGCGTCACGGGGCTCGCGGGGACGCGCGTGACGACCGAGCAGCTCTACCGGCTTGCGCCGGCGCTCGCTGAGCATCTCGGGATCACGGTCGACGACGATCTTCCCTGAAGGGGCGCACCATGACGACGCTGCGGTAGGTCTTGCCCGGCCACTGGATCGTCTCGCGCGGGGCGAAGCCCCAGCGCGCGTAGGTCTGCACGAGCTGCTCCGCCGGTTCGGCCGTGTCGACGCCGACGGCGAGCGCCCCCGCGGACCGCGCCCAGTCGAGGCCCGCGTCCCGCATGCGGCGAGCGAGCCCCGAGCCGCGCAGCTCGGGGTGCACCGCGAGCTGGTTGAGCCACGCTCGCCCCGCGACCGCGGCCTCGGGGCTCAGGCCGCGCAGCTGGGTCGAGGGCGGCAGGGACATCGTCATCGTGCCGACGATCCGCCCGGAGTCCTCGAGCACCCACGCGCGCCCTCGCGAGGCGCGGCTGATCGTGGTCGCGACCGACTGGGTGGCTGCGGTGAAGTTCAGTCCCGCCGCGGCGAGCTCTCCGTAGGCCAGGTGGAGCAGCGCGGTGACCTCGGCGGCATCGGACTCGCGAAGCTCCCGCAGCTCGATCCCCGGCATGGTCCCTACGGTAGCGAGCGGAGGTGGGGATGAGTCGCAAGGCCAGATAGGCTCGGGGGTGTGGCTGAATTCATCTACACCATGTACAAGGCGCGCAAGGCGCACGGCGACAAGGTCATCCTCGACGACGTCTCGCTGAACTTCCTCCCCGGGGCGAAGATCGGCGTGGTGGGCCCGAACGGTGCCGGTAAGTCGACGATCCTCAAGATCATGGCGGGGCTCGACCAGCCCTCGAACGGTGAGGCGCGCCTCGCGCCCGGCTACACGGTCGGCATCCTCCAGCAGGAGCCCCCGCTCGACGAGACCAGGACGGTGCTCGGCAACGTCGAGCTCGGCGTCGCGGAGATCAAGGGCAAGCTCGACCGCTACAACGAGATCTCGGCCCTCATGGCCGAGCCGGACGCGGACTTCGACGCCCTGCTCGCCGAGATGGGCCAGCTGCAGGAGGCCATCGACGCCGCCGACGCCTGGGACCTCGACGCCCAGCTCGAGCAGGCCATGGACGCCCTGCGCTGCCCGCCGCCGGACGCCGACGTCACGAAGCTCTCCGGCGGTGAGCGCCGCCGCGTCGCGCTGTGCCGCCTGCTCCTCGAGAAGCCTGACCTGCTGCTCCTCGACGAGCCCACCAACCACCTCGACGCCGAGTCGGTGCTCTGGCTCGAGCAGCACCTCGCGAAGTACCCCGGCGCGATCCTCGCCGTGACCCACGACCGCTACTTCCTCGACCACGTCGCGGAGTGGATCTGCGAGGTCGACCGCGGCCGTCTGTACCCCTACGAGGGCAACTACTCGACCTACCTCGAGAAGAAGGCCGAGCGCATCAAGGTCCAGGGCAAGAAGGACGAGAAGCTCGCCAAGCGACTCAAGGAAGAGCTCGAGTGGGTCCGGCAGAACGCCAAGGGCCGTCAGACCAAGTCGAAGGCTCGACTCGCCCGCTACGAGGAGATGGCTGCCGAGGCCGAGCGCACGAGGAAGCTCGACTTCGAGGAGATCCAGATCCCGCCGGGCCCGCGCCTGGGCAACGTGGTCATCGAGGCCACGAACCTGCGCAAGGGCTTCGGCGAGCGCGTGCTCATCGACGGGCTGAGCTTCACGCTGCCGCGCAACGGCATCGTCGGCGTCATCGGTCCGAACGGCGTCGGCAAGACGACGCTCTTCAAGACGATCGTGGGCCTCGAGCCGCTCGACGGCGGGGAGCTCAAGATCGGCGAGACCGTCCAGATCTCCTACGTCGACCAGTCCCGCGGCGGCATCGACCCGAAGAAGACCCTGTGGGAGGTCGTCTCCGACGGTCTCGACTTCATCAAGGTCGGCAACGTCGAGATGCCCTCGCGCGCCTACGTCGCCGCCTTCGGCTTCAAGGGCCCGGACCAGCAGAAGCCTGCGGGCGTGCTCTCGGGTGGTGAGCGCAACCGGCTGAACCTGGCGCTCACCCTCAAGCAGGGCGGCAACCTGCTCCTGCTCGACGAGCCCACGAACGACCTCGACGTCGAGACCCTCGGCTCCCTCGAGAACGCGCTGCTCGAGTTCCCGGGCTGCGCCGTCGTCGTCTCCCACGACCGCTGGTTCCTCGACCGCGTCGCCACGCACATCCTCGCGTGGGAGGGCACGGAGGAGAACCCCTCGCAGTGGTACTGGTTCGAGGGCAACTTCGAGGCCTACGAGGCGAACAAGGTCGAGCGGCTCGGTGCCGACGCGGCGCGCCCGCACCGCGTCACGTACCGCAAGCTCACCAGGGACTGAGCCGTGGCGCGCCTCGCCGTCCCGGTCGCGGTGCGCTGGGGTGACCTCGACGCCTACGGGCACGTCAACAACGTCGCGGTGCTGCGCCTCCTCGAGGAGGCGCGCGTCGCGGCCTTCTGGCACCCCGGCGACGCCGAGCCCGAGTACCCCACGGCCGTGCTCCTCGCCGGCCCGGGCGCCCAGACCATCACGGTGGTCGCCAAGCACGAGGTCGAGTACCTCGCGCCCTTCGGGCACCTGCGCGAGGGCGTCGTGGTCGAGCTGTGGATCGGGAACCTCGGGGGAGCCTCGATCGACATCTGCTACGAGATCTTCCCCGCGCAGGGGGAGGGGCCCGACGACGGCGCTCCCCGGCGACCCTTCGTGCGGGCGACCTCGACCCTCGTGATGCTCGACGCGCGCACCAACGCCCCGCGGCGCCTCGGCGAGGCGGAGCGGGCAGCCTGGGAGCCCTTTGTCGAAGAGCCCGTCCAGCACCGACGCAGGGCTTGACCCTCCTGTCACGGGAGGCTCCAGGGTGGTCGGCATGGACAAGGAGAACGACCGTCTCGAGGCCTCCGAGCGGCTCACCATCGGTGAGCTCGCCCGGCGCACCCGCCTGACGGTCAAGGCCCTGCGCTGGTACGACGAGGTCGGGGTCCTGCGCCCCGACCACGTCGACCCGGCCTCGGGCTACCGGTACTACCGGCCCGAGCAGGTCGAGCCTGCCCGGCTCGTCGGCCTGCTGCGCCAGCTCGACATGCCGCTGCCTGCGGTGACCGCGTTCCTCGCCGAGCCGAGCCGAGAGCGCCTGCGCTCGTGGTGGCTCGCCGAGGAGGCGGCCTTCGAGCAGCGTCGGGGCCTTGTCCGCTACCTCGAGCTGAGCCTGAGCGAAGGAGCGAGACCCATGATCGACATCAAGACCCGCGAGATCGGCGCACGGAAGGTCGCGACCCTCACGGGCCGCGTGCGCCAGCCCGAGCTGAACGAGTTCATCCCCGCCTCGAGCGAGAAGATCCGCTCCTACCTGCGCTCCCAGGGCGCGCAGGACGAGGGCCTCGAGCTCGTGCTGTACCACGCAGCCCCCACGCCCGACGTCGAGGCACCCGTCGAGGTGTGCGTGCCCTTCACCGGCTCGGTCGAGCCCGAGGGCGAGATCGTGGTGCGCATCGAGGGTCCGTGGACCGAGGCCTTCGTCGAGTCGACGAAGAGCCAGGTGGCGAGCCTCGAGATCCTGCACGCCTACGACGCGCTCATGACCTGGGTGGACGAGCAGGGGTACTCGATGCCGACGGTTCCGCGCGAGGTCTACTACCTCGACGCGTGGGACAACGCGGGCCCGGACGAGCACGCCCTCGACATCGTCGTCCCCTTCACGGCATGAGCGCCGTCGACCACGCCCCTGCTCCGATCAGCCGGGCCCAGATCGCACACGCC
>ENA-UOVV01000328-UOVV01000328.1-compost-metagenome-genome-assembly--contig:-NODE-328-length-62603-cov-14.648366_pt1 | contig 62603 bp, 56 predicted proteins | sample MGYA00238155_ERZ761577 | MGnify/ENA primary metagenome ERZ761577 (study PRJEB28898, sample SAMN06268775) | compost metagenome | isolation source: Emeryville, CA | place: USA:Emeryville, CA | collected... | reverse complement strand
TGAGCCCGGGTCAACTTCCGTCGGCGATATTCGCTCGCGGGAGCGTTTTTTGTTTTGTTTGTCAAAGGCTTGCGACGCAAGTGTTCGAGAATCTTTCAGGCCGCCTCGGCGATGTTCTCTCCAAGCTCAAGGGCCGTGGTGCCCTGGGGGAGAAGGATGTCGATGAGGCGATGCGCGAAGTCCGCCGGGCGCTACTCGAAGCGGATGTGGCGCTGCCTGTTGCGCGCAGCTTTATCGACAAGGTCCGCGAGCGGGCCATCGGTCAGGAAGTTCTGAGATCGGTCACGCCTGGCCAGCAGGTCATCAAGATCGTCCATGACGAGCTGGTGGAGATGCTGGGCGGTGTGGAGGCAGATACCTCCATCTCGCTGCGGGCGGCGGCCCCTGTCGTGCTGATGATGGTGGGCCTTCAGGGTTCCGGCAAAACCACCTCCACGGCCAAGATTGCAAAGCGCCTCACTACGCGCGAAAAGCGCAAGGTTCTGATGGCCTCGCTCGATACGCGCCGCCCGGCAGCGCAGGAGCAGCTTCGGATTCTGGGCGAGCAGGTGGGCGTTGCCACGCTTCCCATCGTTGAGGGCCAGCAGCCCGTCGCCATTGCACGGCGCGCTGTCGAGGCAGCGCGGCTTGGCGGTTATGACGTGCTGATGCTCGACACGGCAGGCCGCATCCATATCGATGAAGAGCTGATGGCCGAAGTCGCAGAAGTCCGCGACATTGCCGAGCCGCATGAGACGCTGCTCGTGGCCGACAGCCTCACCGGTCAGGACGCGGTCAATGTGGCCGAACAGTTCAATGCGCGCATCGGCGTGACCGGCATTGTGCTCACCCGCGTCGATGGTGACGGGCGCGGCGGTGCGGCGCTTTCCATGCGGGCCGTGACCGGCGTTCCGATCAAGCTGCTCGGTACCGGCGAAAAGATGGATGCGCTGGAAGATTTCCGTGCAGACCGCGTGGCAGGCCGCATTCTCGGCATGGGCGACATTGTCAGCCTTGTCGAAAAGGCTGCCGAAACGATTGATGCCGAAAAGGCCGAGAAAATGGCCGAGCGGCTCCGCAAGGGGCAGTTCGATCTCGATGATCTCGCCGATCAGCTTCGTCAGATGAGCCGCATGGGCGGCATGAAGGGGCTTCTCGGCATGATGCCGGGTCTCGGCAAGGCGCAGATGCAGGCGGCGCAGGCCCATATGGGTGACGGCACGGTGAAGCGCCAGATCGCCATCATCTCGTCCATGACGAAGAGCGAGCGTGAAAACCCGAAGCTCCTCAATGCGAGCCGCAAGAAGCGCATTGCCAGGGGGTCGGGCACGGAAGTTCAGGAAATCAACCGCCTTCTCAAGATGCACCGTCAGATGGCGGACATGATGAAGGCGATGGGCCGCCAGAAGGGTGGCCTTCTCTCCAAGCTGTTTGGTGGCGGGGGCGGAATGCCCGACCTGCCGCCGGAGGCCGCCGACCCGAAGGCGCTGCAAAAAGCGCTGTCCTCGGGCGCGCTGGGGAAGCTCCCGGCGGGCGGGCTTCCAAAAGGATTGCCGGGCCTTCCGGGCTCCGGTTTCGGCGGGATGCCGCCCGGTCTTCCGGGGCTTCCTACCGGCAAGAAGAAAAAGTGATTGAGCTTAGGTAACTGCACAAATTGACGAAATCCCGGCCCGCACGAATGTGTGGTCGGTCCACTTGAAAGGTAAGACAAAATGGCTCTGAAGATCCGGCTCGCCCGTGGCGGCGCGAAGAAGCGCCCCTTCTATCGCATCGTGGTTGCCGATACGCGCAGCCCCCGCGATGGTCGCTTCATCGAAAAGATCGGCTCGTTCAACCCGCTGCTGCCGAAGGACAATGCCGAGCGCGTGACCCTCGATCTCGAGCGTGCGAAGCACTGGCTCTCGGTTGGCGCGCTGCCGACGGACCGCGTTGCCCGCTTCCTGAATGATGCCGGCCTCTTCAAGCGCGAAGCCCGCAACAACCCGATCAAGGCCAAACCGAAGGCGAAGGCGCAGGAGCGTCTGGAAGCTGCCCGTATCGCTGCGGAAGAAGCTGCTGAAGCTGCTAAGGCTGCTGCCGAGGCGCCCGCTGAAGAAGCTCCGGCCGAAGAGGCGCAGGCTTAATCAGGCCTGCGCATCGCGCTCATGGCTCAGGGCAAGGCCGAAGCGGCGGACGCCAGAGTGTGCCTTGGCGTGGTCACGGGCGCGCATGGCGTGCGGGGGCTCGTAAAGGTGAAAGCCTTTACCGAGTTGCCGGAAGGCGTTGCCGCTTATGGCCCGGTCGAAACGAAGGACGGGTCACGCCGCTTCGCCATCGAGGCGAAGGGCATGATCAAGGATCTCGTTCTTTGCCGTCTTGAAGGCATAGATGACCGCGACACTGCCGAGGCGCTTCGGGGAACCGAGCTTTATGTGCCGCGCGAGCGCCTGCCGGAGCCGGATGAGGACGAGGAGGGCTGGTATCACGCCGATCTCGTCGGGCTGCGCGTGGTGGGCGAGGATGGCCGGGCTTACGGCCATGTCGCGGCGGTGCTGAATTTCGGGGCAGGCGACCTGCTCGAAATTGCTCCCGAAGGGGGCGGCGAGACGGTGCTGATGGGGTTCACGGTCGATAATGTGCGGCTCGTGGACACCGAGGGAGGCCGGATCGTGATCGACCCGCCTGTCGGCACTTTTGCTGACGAGGATGTGGAACCGGGAGCGGGTGATGAGTGAAGGCTGGTCCGCCACGGTGCTGACGCTCTTCCCGGAAATGTTTCCGGGGCCTTTGGGCGTGTCGCTCGCGGGTCGGGCGCTTGAAGCGCGGAAATGGACCCTTGAAACGGTCGATATCCGCGATTTTGCGACCGACCGGCACCGTTCCGTGGACGATACGCCAGCGGGCGGCGGGCCGGGCATGGTGATGCGGGCGGATGTGGTGGCGGCGGCGGTCGATGCCGTCCGGGGCAAGGCTTCCCCGGAAGGTGATGCAAGGTCGCTTATCTATCTGAGCCCGAGGGGGCGCCCCCTGACCCAGAAAAGGGTGAGGGAGCTGGCCGAAGGGCCGGGTGTGGTGCTTCTTTGTGGGCGTTTCGAGGGACTCGACCAGCGGGTCATCGAAGCGCGGCAGATGGAAGAAATAAGTATCGGGGATTTCGTCCTTTCGGGCGGGGAACCCGCGGCAATCTGCCTTCTCGATGCGGTGATCCGGCTTCTGCCGGGTGTCATGGGGAAGGATTTGTCGGGCGAGGAAGAAAGTTTCGAGGGCGGGCTCCTTGAGTACCCGCACTATACGAGGCCGCAGGAATTCGAAGGGCGGGGCATCCCGCCGGTTCTGACTTCCGGCGACCACGCGAAGGTCAAGGCCTGGCGTCGTGCACAGGCGGAAGAGACGACAAGGGAAAGGCGACCCGATCTCTGGGAAAAATTTCTCCGGGAAAGGCCCTGAAGACAGTCGCCAATGAGGATTATTTGTGTTAGGGAAGCGCGCTTCCGGGCCGGGATGTCCCGTAAATGCCCAGAACGCCTTCATTTCCGAGGTTGAGACCCATGAATATCATCGAGCAGCTCGATCAGGAGCAGATGGCCAAGCTTGCGAATGGCAAGACCATCCCCGATTTTGCCCCCGGCGACACGCTGCAGGTCAATGTGAAGGTGGTTGAAGGCACGCGTGAGCGCCTTCAGGCCTATGAAGGCGTGTGCATTGCGCGCGCGGGCGGTGGCCTGAACGAAAACTTCACGGTCCGCAAGATTTCCTACGGCGAAGGTGTCGAGCGCGTTTTCCCGCTCTACAGCCCGCTGGTCGACTCGATCAAGGTCGTCCGCCGTGGTCGTGTGCGCCGCGCGAAGCTCTATTATCTGCGTGGTCTGCGTGGCAAGGCTGCCCGCATCACCGAAAAGCGCGATACCAAGCCCCGCTCCGAAGAGAACGGCGCCGCCTGATTTCGTCCGCATAAGCGGAAGCTCATTCGAAAAGCGGGCAGGGCGCGTGAAGGCGCCCGTTGCCCGCTTTTTCGTATGTGGCCCTATGGTTCTCCGGGGATGCTGAAAATCCCGCGCGGCCACCCGATATGAAACAAGAAGCGGCGGATGCACCGCCGGAAGGAAGAGAGCAAATGAGCACGACGCCTCGAACGCCCAAGACCATGTATGACAAGATCTGGGATGCGCATCTGGTGGATGAGCAGGAAGACGGCACCTGCCTGCTCTATATCGACCGGCATCTCGTTCACGAGGTGACGAGCCCGCAGGCTTTCGAAGGGCTGCGCATGGCGGGCCGCAAGGTGCATGCGCCGCGCAAGACGCTCGCGGTTGCCGACCACAACGTGCCCACGACCAACCGTGCAAACGGCATTGCGGATGAGGAAAGCCGCATCCAGGTCGAGACGCTTGAAAACAACACGCGCGAATTTGGCGTCGAATATCTCCGGATGGACGATCCCCGTCAGGGCATCGTCCACATTGTCGGACCGGAACAGGGCTTCACCCTGCCCGGCACCACCATTGTTTGCGGCGACAGCCACACCTCCACGCATGGTGCCTTCGGTGCGCTGGCGCATGGTATCGGCACCTCCGAGGTCGAGCATGTGCTTGCGACCCAGACGCTGATTCAGGCGAAGGCGAAGAACATGCGCATCAATGTGGTGGGCAAGGCGCCGGAAGGTTTCACTGCGAAGGACATTGTGCTCGCCATCATCGGCGAAATCGGCACGGCGGGCGGCACGGGCTATGTCATCGAATATGCGGGCGAAGCGATCCGCGACCTTTCCATGGAAGGCCGCATGACCGTCTGCAACATGACGATCGAAGCCGGCGCGCGCGCCGGCCTCATCGCGCCGGATGAAAAGACCTTCGCCTATCTCAAGGGTCGCCCCCGCGCGCCGCAGGGCGAAGCGTGGGAAAAGGCCGTTGCCTACTGGAAGACGCTGCCTTCCGATGAAGGTGCCGTGTTCGACAAGGAAATCACGGTCGATATCGCCAATCTGCCGCCGCTCGTCACCTGGGGCACGAGCCCTGAAAACGTCATCAAGATCACGGGCCGTATCCCCGATCCGAAGGATGTGCAGGAAGAGGCGCAGGCAAAAGCGATGCAGCGCGCGCTCGATTATATGGGCCTCACGCCCGGCACGCCGATCACGGATGTGAAGATCGACCGTGTTTTCATCGGCTCCTGCACGAATGGCCGCATCGAAGATCTGCGCGCGGCGGCTGCCATTGCGAAAGGCCGCAAGGTTGCCCCTACCGTCAACGCGATGGTCGTGCCCGGTTCCGGTCTGGTGAAAGAGCAGGCGGAGAAGGAAGGTCTCGACAAGATTTTCCTCGAAGCGGGTTTTGAATGGCGCGAGCCCGGCTGCTCCATGTGCCTTGCCATGAATGCGGACAAGCTCGCGCCCGGCGAACGCTGCGCCTCGACCTCGAACCGCAATTTCGAGGGCCGTCAGGGTCGCGGCGGCCGCACGCATCTCGTCTCGCCCGCCATGGCGGCGGCAGCAGCGATTGCGGGCCATTTCGTCGATGTACGGGAAATGAAGTAAGGGGAACGGCAATGGAAAAGTTTACAAAGCTCACGGGCGTTGCGGCGCCGCTGCCGATCATCAATGTCGATACCGACATGATCATCCCCAAGCAGTTTCTGAAGACGATCAAGCGCACAGGGCTCGGCAAGAATCTCTTTGACGAGATGCGCTATGATGATCAGGGCAAGGAACTGCCCGATTTCGTGCTGAACAAGCCTGCCTATCGCAATGCGCAGATTCTTGTGACGGGCGAGAATTTCGGCTGCGGCTCATCGCGCGAACATGCGCCCTGGGCGCTGCTCGATTTCGGCATTCGCTGCGTGATCGCGCCGAGCTTTGCTGACATCTTCTACAATAACTGCTTCCAGAACGGCATTCTGCCCATCGTGCTGCCGCAGGCCGATGTCGACAAGCTGATGGATGATGCCGAGCGCGGCTCGAACGCCATCATCACGGTTGATCTCGAAGCGCAGGAAATTCGCGGCCCGGATGGCGGTGTCATCACTTTCGACATCGATCCCTTCCGCAAGCATTGCCTGCTGAATGGTCTCGATGGTGTGGGCCTCACGCTGCAGAAGGTGGACAAGATCGCGGGTTTTGAAAAGAAGCTCGAAGCGGAACAGCCCTGGCTTTGATCCATTACTTGTTGGCAAGCCCGGCAATGACGCCTGAGGGAAGGCTGAAAGAAAAATGACAAGAAACATCCTTATCGTCGCCGGTGACGGCATCGGCCCGGAAGTCATGGGCGAAGTCGAGCGCGTGATCGGCTGGTACAATGAGAAGCGCGGCTTTGATGCGAAAGTCGAGCATGAGCTTGTCGGCGGCTGCTGCTATGACGCGCATGGCGTTGCCGTGACGGATGAGACGGTCGAGAAGGCGAAGGCGGCGGATGCCGTCATGCTTGGCGCGGTGGGCGGCCCGAAATGGGATAATGTGCCTTACGATGCACGTCCTGAAGCGGGCCTGCTGCGTCTTCGCAAGGACCTCGAACTTTTTGCCAATCTGCGCCCCGCGCTCTGCTTTGCGGCGCTGGCGGACGCCTCGTCGCTCAAGCGCGAGATCGTCGAGGGTCTCGACATCATGATCGTGCGCGAGCTCACCGGCGGCGTTTATTTCGGCGAGCCGAAAGAGATCACCGATCTCGGCAATGGCGAGCGTCGCGGTGTCGATACGCAGCTTTATACGACGAGCGAAATCCGCCGCATCGCGGAAGTGGCTTTCGATCTTGCCAAGAAGCGCGACAACCGCGTCATGTCAGTCGAGAAGCGCAACGTCATGAAGTCGGGTGTGCTCTGGTACGAAGAAGTTTCCAAGCTCCACAAGGAGAAGTTCTCCGATGTGAAGCTCGATCACATGCTGGCTGATAACTGCGCCATGCAGCTTGTGCGCAACCCGAAGCAGTTCGACGTGATTGTCACAGACAATCTCTTCGGCGACGTGCTTTCCGATATTGCAGCGATGCTCACAGGCTCGCTCGGCATGCTGCCGTCCGCCTCGCTCGGTGCGAAAGATGCAAACGGCAAGGCCTGCGCCATGTATGAGCCTGTGCATGGCTCGGCGCCTGACATTGCGGGCACGGGTGCGGCGAACCCCATCGCCTCCATCCTCTCCTTCGCGATGGCGCTGCGTTACACCTTCGATCTCGGGGCGGATGCCGACCTGCTCGAAAAAGCCGTGGACAAGGTTCTTGCCGATGGTCTGCGCACGGGCGACATCATGCAGCCCGGCATGAAAAAAGTCGGCACCAAAGAGATGGGCGACGCGATCCTCGCTGCGCTCGACACGCTGAATGCCTGAAACAAGATAGCCGCTTGACCCGTTGGAGGACCGCTCCGGGCAAGGCGGTTCTCAAAAAGGAAGACGATCATGGGCTACAAGATTGCCGTTCTCGGTGCCACGGGCAATGTGGGCCGCGAGATGCTCAATATTCTGGCGGAGCGAGAGTTTCCGGCAGATGAAGTGGTCGCGCTTGCCTCGCGGCGTAGTCAGGGTACGGAAGTTTCCTATGGCGACCGGAACCTGAAGGTTCGCGCGCTCGATACTTACGACTTCACGGGCACCGATATTTGCCTCATGGCAACGTCGGGCGCCATGTCGGCGGAGTGGGCACCGAAGATCGCGGCCAAGGGCTGCGTCGTCATCGACAATTCGTCCAGGTGGCGGATGGACCCCGATGTGCCGCTTGTCGTGCCGGAAGTGAATGCGGACGCGATTGCCGGCTACACGAAGAAGAACATCATCGCTAACCCGAATTGCTCGACCGCGCAGTTGGTTGTGGCGCTGAAGCCGCTTCATGATGCGGCGGGCATTCGCCGTGTCGTCGTCTCGACCTATCAGTCGGTGTCGGGCGCGGGCAAGGAGGCGATGGACGAGCTTTTCACGCAGACACGCGCCATTTTCGTTAATGATGATGTGGAAGCGCACAGCTTCACCAAGCAGATCGCCTTCAACGTCATTCCTCATATCGACGTCTTCATGGAAGACGGCCAGACGAAGGAGGAATGGAAGATGATGGCAGAGACGAAGAAGATTCTTGATCCGAAGATCAAGGTGACGGCGACCTGCGTGCGGGTGCCGGTTTTCGTCGGTCATTCGGAAGCGGTGAATATCGAGTTCGACCGGCCGATCTCGGACGAGGAAGCGCGCGATATTCTCCGCGAGGCGCCGGGCTGCCTTGTCGTGGACAAGCGCGAGGATGGCGGCTATGTCACGCCGATTGAATGTGTGGGTGACTACGCGACCTATATCAGCCGCATCCGTGTCGATCCCACTATCGAGAATGGCCTCAATATCTGGGTCGTGTCCGACAATCTGCGCAAGGGGGCGGCGCTCAATACGGTGCAGATCGCGGAAATTCTGGGTGCGCGCTATCTGAAAAAGGCGGCCTGAGGAAATCTGCAGGCGGGGTGCGGCGGTTCGCGCCTTTTTACCCGCTTCACAGGTCGCGCCGTCCTTTATAGTGTCCATCCGCCTTTCAGCGAATGGAGTTGTTTTCATGGCCGATATCGCCGCCCGCCCGCGCCGCAGTGTCCTCTATATGCCGGGATCGAATGCCCGCGCGCTCGAGAAGGCGCGGGAGATTCCCGCCGACGCGCTGATCCTCGATCTCGAAGACGCCGTGGCACCCGACGCCAAGGAAGAAGCGCGCCAGCAGGTTTGCGATGCGGTGAAGGCAGGCGGCTATGGCAAACGCGAAATCGCGATCCGCGTAAACGGGCTTGATACGCCCTGGGGCGCAGATGACATCAGGGCGGCAGTCGCCGCAGGACCGGATGCCATTCTTGTTCCGAAGATCAATTCCGCTGCCGATGTGGCCCGCGCCGAACAGGCACTTTCCGATGCGGGTGCCAAGCCAGGCCTCCAGCTCTGGTGCATGATCGAGACGCCGCTTGCGACGCTCAACATTCAGTCCATCGCTGAGGCGGCCCAAAAGCCGGGTTCGCGCATGTCCGTCTGGGTGATGGGCACGAATGACATTGCAAAGGAGCTTCGCGCCGCCCATACGCCGGACCGGGTGCCAATGCTCACCTCGCTCGGTCTCGCGCTCGTCGCTGCACGGGCCTATGGGCTTGTCATTCTCGATGGCGTCTATAACGACATCAAGGATGAGCAGGGCTTTGTCGCCGTCTGCGAGCAGGGGCGCGATATGGGTTTTGATGGCAAGACGCTCATCCATCCGAGCCAGGTTGGCCCGTGCAATACGATTTTCTCGCCCGATCCCGAAACGGTCGCCTTCGCGCGCAAGACCATCGAGGCTTTCGAACTGCCCGAGAACAAGGGCAAGGGCGTGCTCAAGGTGGATGGCAAGATGGTCGAAATCCTTCATGCCGAAATTGCACGGCGCACGGTTGCGATTGCCGATGCCATAGCCGAGCTTGAGCGGGCAGGATAATCCGCAGGCAGAGTGTTCGGACAGGCTCAAGGACAGGAGGCGGCCATGACGCAGAATGCAAAGACCAATGAAGGAAATTATTTCGAGGACTTCAAGGTCGGGCAGGTGCTGCATCATGCAACGCCGCGCACTGTGACGGAGGGAGATGTCGCACTTTATCAGGCGCTATTCGGCTCTCGCTTCTCGCTTCAATCTTCTGCCGAGGTGGCGCGCAGGGCCGGTTATGCGGGTGCGCCGGTGGATGATCTTCTTGCCTTTCACATCGTCTTTGGCAAGACGGTGCCCGATATTTCGCTCAATGCCGTTGCCAATCTCGGCTATGCGGATTGCCGCTTTCTGAAGCCTGTCTTTCCGGGTGACACGCTTTCCACGGAATCAAAGGTGATCGGGCTGAAAGAAAACTCGAATGGCGAGACAGGTGTTGTCTATGTCCGCTCGACGGGGCGCAATCAGCGCGACGAGATCGTTCTCGACTATGTGCGCTGGGTGATGGTGCGCAAGCGCGACAAGACAGCACCTGCGCCGCAGGAAGATGTGCCGAACCTGCCTGCCGCCGTTCACGCCGAACATCTCGTTGCGCCTTCGGGCACTTCTTTCAAGAAATTCGATACGGTCGCTTCCGGTTCGCCCTGGCTCTGGGATGATTATGAAGTGGGCGAAAAGATCGATCATGTTGACGGCATCACCATCGAGGAAGCCGAGCACATGATGGCGACGCGCCTTTACCAGAACACGGCCAAGGTGCATTTCAATCAGTATAGCGAGGGCAAGGGCCGGTTTGGCCGCCGCCTCATTTATGGCGGCCATGTCATCTCGCTTGCCCGTGCGCTTTCCTTCAACGGGCTTGGCAATGCGGTTCTGGTGGCCGCCATCAATGGCGGGCGGCATGTCGCGCCCTGTTTTGGCGGCGACACGGTTTTTGCCTGGTCGGAAATTCTCGACAAGGCGCCATTGCGCGGGCGCGATGATCTCGGTGCGCTTCGTGTGCGCAGCATTGCGACCAAGGACCGTCCCTGCGCCGATTTTCCTGGTGCAAAGGAAAAGGGCTATGAAGACGGCGTCATTCTCGACCTTGATTATTGGGTGCTGATACCGCGCCGCTGAGCGAAATTTTTACACTCAGTTTACGAGGCGGGAGTAATCTCCGTTTCGGACCAATCCCAGCAAGGCTCCCTGATGCCGTCCCTCGATGTCATTTCGCATGCTACCCGCACCGGCGCTCACGTCGGCTTGCGTTCCGCCGAGAGCTTTGCGTTTGAAGAGGCATGGCAGGAGGCCAGGGGCGAGAGGGATGTCCCCTTGCGGGCCGATATCAGTCTGCGCCGTTTCGCGTCCTTTGCGCGATGGTTTGCGATCATCGAGCCTGATCCGAACGCCGCATTGCTGCCCTTCCGTCTGACGGGTTCGGGCTTCCGCGAATTTTTCGGATATGACCTTACGGGCGTAGACTATCTGTCGCTGGCAGACCCCGCGATTCGCACTCATGCCTATGATTGCGTGATGGCCTGCCTCAACACGCCCTGCGGCTTGTGGCAAAGCACACCGGCAACAGCGGCGGACGGCACCATAGTCTCTTACGAATACACGATCCTGCCGATTGCGAAGGCGGGGGATCGTGCGGACCATATCGGCATTTTCGTGAATTTCGAGCAGAGCCCGCTCGGGGAAGTGGCTGATCTGGCGCGGATCGAACATTCGTCCGTGTGGCACTGGATCGACATTGGCCAGGGCGTGCCCGCCGAAGCGGTCGGTAACGCTCCCTTCTGACGAAGTAGACGCGGCAGGCGCAGAGAGAATCACCTCTTGCTGGATGGGTGGCGCGCAGTAGTTGCGAAGTGTTCGCAATTTCTGCGGCAGATCACTGCGTCTCATTCCCCAGCGTTTTCCGTGCCAAACATCGCCTCGCGCAAGCCCGCGGGGTTTCTTCTGCCTTTCTGCCTCTCTTGATGCGTCTGGGCATTTGCGTTGCGCGTCTCTGCGCGATAAACAACGGAAGAAGCGGGCCGCCAAGACCCGCCCCTCTTCTTGTTGCCCGAACGGGGTTCTTCGGATGGCTGAACAGCGACAAGCCGTAGAGAGGCCGCTCTCTCCGCATCTCCAGATTTATCGCGTCACGATCACGATGGCGATGTCGATCCTCCATCGTATTGTCGGCGTTGCGCTTTATGTCGGCACCGCGCTTGTTGCCTGGTGGCTGCTCGCCACGGCAACGGGGCCGGATGCCTATGCCGCCTTCCAGTCGGTTGCAGGCCATTGGGTCGGCCAGATCATTCTTTTCGGCTACACATGGGCACTGCTCCACCATCTCTTTGGCGGTATTCGCTATCTCTTCTGGGATGAGATTGTGGGGCTCAACAACAAGACGGCTGACATTGTGAGCTGGCTGGCGCTCATCGCCTCGCTCGGCGGCACGGTCATTGTCTGGGGTATTGTTTGCACGTCGCGGGGGGTGATCTGATGGCCACGGCCCGGAAAGATATGCGTACGCCGCTTGCCCGCGTTCGCGCGCTCGGTTCTGCCAAGTCCGGCACGTCCGACCATATTCGCCAGCGCATCACGGCGGTCGCGCTTGTGCCGCTGTCGCTGTTCTTCATCGGCTTTGTTGTCATGCTGACGGGCGCTGATTATGCGACCGCGCGCGCATGGCTCGGCAATCCGATCGTTGGCGTGGCGGCCCTTCTCCTCATCGCTGCGGCGATCATGCATATGCGGATCGGCATGCAGATCGTGATCGAGGACTATGTGACGGGCCACCGCCTGCGGAGTGCTGCCCTCATCGCCAATTTCTTCTTCTGCTATGCCGCCGGTTTCGCCTGCATCTATGCAGTCGTGAAAATCGGCTTCAGCGCCTGATCCTCTTTTAAATCGTCGAGACCAAGCTCATGACGGCTGCTTACGAGTTCCACGATCACACTTTCGACGTCGTCGTTGTCGGCGCGGGCGGTGCGGGTCTTCGCGCCACGCTTGGTTGTGTCGAAAAAGGCCTGCGCACCGCGAATATCACCAAGGTTTTCCCGACCCGCAGCCACACTGTTGCGGCGCAGGGCGGCATCTCCGCCTCGCTCGGCAATATGGGGCCGGATGACTGGCGCTGGCACATGTATGACACGGTGAAGGGGTCAGACTGGCTCGGCGACCAGGACGCCATCGAATATCTCTGCCGTCAGGCACCGCAGGCTGTTTACGAGCTTGAGCATTTCGGCGTTCCCTTCTCCCGCACGGAAGAAGGCAAGATCTATCAGCGTCCCTTTGGTGGCATGACCACCAATTTCGGCGAAGGCATTGCGCAGCGCACCTGCGCCGCCGCCGACCGCACGGGCCATGCGATCCTGCATACGCTTTACGGCCAGTCGGTTCGCCACAAGGCCGAGTTCTATATCGAATATTTCGCCATCGACCTCATCATGGATGAGGAAGGCCAGTGCCGTGGTGTTGTTGCGCTCGACATGGCGACGGGCGAAATTCACCGCTTCCGCGCCTCGCTCGTCATTCTGGCGACGGGTGGCTATGGTCGCGCCTATTTCTCTGCCACATCCGCGCATACCTGCACGGGCGACGGCAATGCGATGGTGCTGCGTGCGGGCCTCGCGCTGCAGGACATGGAGTTCGTGCAGTTCCATCCGACCGGCATTTACGGCGCAGGGTGCCTCATCACCGAAGGCGCGCGCGGCGAAGGCGGCTATCTCACCAATTCCGAAGGCGAACGCTTCATGGAGCGTTATGCGCCGTCAGCCAAGGACCTTGCCTCGCGTGACGTTGTCTCGCGCTCCATGACGGTGGAGATCCGTGAAGGGCGCGGCGTTGGCGAGCATAAGGACCACATCTACCTTCATCTCGACCATCTTGATCCGGCGATCCTGCATGAACGCCTTCCTGGCATTTCGGAGTCGGCGCGCATCTTCGCGGGCGTCGATGTGACGAAGGAGCCGATCCCGGTTCTGCCGACCGTTCACTACAATATGGGCGGTATCCCCACGAATTATCATGGCGAAGTGCTGACGCTGAAGAACGGAAACCCCGATACGGTGGTGCCGGGCCTGATGGCGATTGGCGAAGCGGGCTGCGTGTCGGTTCATGGTGCGAATCGCCTCGGCTCCAACTCGCTGATCGACCTTGTGGTGTTTGGCCGCGCGGCGGGCCTTCGGGCAGCCGAGCTGGTGCAGCCCGGCCAGCGCCAGCCCGAGTTCAAGAAGGGTGCCGGCGAAAACGCCGTCGCGCGTCTCGACAAATTCCGCCATGCGAAGGGCAGCACACCGACCGCCGAGCTTCGCCTGCAGATGCAGCGCGCCATGCAGGAAGATGTTGCCGTGTTCCGCACGGAAGAGACGCTGCTTTCCGGCAAGAAGCGTGTGGCAGATGTGTTCTCCGCCATGCCGGATATTCGCGTCAGCGACCGCTCGCTCATCTGGAACTCGGATCTCATCGAGACGCTCGAGTTCGACAATCTCATCGTGCAGGCCATCGCCACCGTTGAGGGTGCCGTCAACCGTCAGGAAAGCCGTGGCGCCCATGCGCGTGAAGACTTCCCGAACCGCGATGACGCGAACTGGATGAAGCACACGCTTTGCTGGGTGGATGAGAAGGGTAAGGCCACGCTCGATTATCGCCCGGTGCATGCCTACACGCTTTCCGACGAAATTGAATACATCCAGCCGAAGGCGCGCGTTTACTAAGCCGCGCGAGGGTCTAGATCATGGTCCAGTTCCGACTGCCGAAAAATTCAACGATCACCGAGGGCAAGACCTGGAAGGCCGAGCCCGGTGCGAAGAACGTCAAGCGTTTCCGCATCTATCGCTGGTCGCCGGATGACAATGCCAATCCGCGCATCGACACTTATGAAGTCGATCTCGATAAATGCGGGCCGATGGTTCTCGACGCCCTCATCAAGATCAAGAATGAGGTCGATCAGACGCTGACCTTCCGCCGTTCCTGCCGCGAAGGCATTTGCGGTTCCTGCGCCATGAACATTGATGGCGGTAACACGCTGGCCTGCACGAAGGGCATTGATGAGTGCAAGGGCGATGTGAAGATCTATCCGCTGCCGCATATGCCGGTGGTGAAGGATCTCGTGCCTGACCTCACCAATTTCTATGCGCAGCACGCCTTCATCCAGCCCTGGCTCAAGACCGAGTCGCCGCAGCCGGAAAAGGAATGGCGCCAGAGCCATGAAGACCGCGAAAAGCTCGACGGGCTTTACGAGTGCATTCTCTGCGCCTGCTGCTCCACTTCCTGCCCGTCCTATTGGTGGAATGGCGACCGCTATCTTGGTCCCGCCGCGCTGTTGCAGGCCTATCGCTGGCTCATCGACAGCCGCGACGAGGCAACCGGCGAGCGCCTCGACGCGCTGGAAGACCCCTTCCGTCTCTATCGCTGCCACACCATCATGAACTGCACCAAGACCTGCCCGAAGGGTCTGAATCCGGCCAAGGCCATTGCAGAGATCAAGAAGATGATGGTGGAGCGTCAGGCTTAAGAAGCGCACCGCACACGGATCAAAGGCCGCCTTCGGGCGGCCTTTTTGTGTGGTGGTGCCAACGCCGATTCCTGTTTGAAGGGACGGATTGAGCCTCGCCATGAAAAAGGCCCGCGCTCATGAAAACGCGGGCCTGATCCTGGTTACGAAAGAGAGGTGCGATTACTGCGCCGCTTCCTCTTCGACTTCTTCTGCCGCTTCCTCGGTGCCGTCCACGGCGTCGTTTACGGCTTCGGCTGCCGCGTCGATCGCATCCCCCGTTGCCTCTGCAGCGTCTTCAGCGGCTTCTTCCGTGGCGGTCATGGCGTCGTCCAGCGCTTCCCCGGTTGCATCCACGGCATCGCTGGCGGCTTCACCTGCGGCATCGAGAGCATCGCTTGCGGCTTCGCCGGCTTCATTCACGGCGTCTTGCACCGTCTGGTCATCATTGCCGAGCTGCTGGTAGGCGAATACTGCCACCACAGCGAGCAGGATGATGACGATGGCGGTTTTCATGAAGTTGGACATGGTCTTTTCCTCTTGGCGTTTTCGCCCAGTGTTTCACCCCGGCTGCAGGCACCCCCCGCAGCCCGATCCAGGACCCCCCGCTTCACGCTCCCACGGTTCAGGCGGGCGCCCGAATGCGATGTTAGGGATGATTTGGGGAAAAATACCACAGTGAAAGGGCCACACTCGGCAATTCTTTTTCATGTGGTTTACGCCGCGGCAGGTCTGAAACGGAGCCGAAACGACGCCGAAATGCGCATTTCGGACGTGAGCCTGCGGCAGCGGCCCTTGCTGGCCGGTTGAGGAGCGCGCTAAACAGGGTTGTAAAATCATACATCCAAGGGAGACGCGCGAAGCGCAAGCGCCGCGCGGGCAGGATATGGCAAAGGAACTCACGCATTTCATCGGCGGCGCCCATGTGACCGGCAAGAGCGGCCGGTTTCTGGATGTCACCAATCCGAATACAGGTGAGGTGACTGCGCGCACCCCGCTCGCAACGGCGGCAGAGCTGAACAGCGCCGTCGAGGCGGCCGCTGCCGCCTTCCCGGACTGGGCGGCCACCAATCCGCAGCGCCGCGCTCGCGTGATGTTCGAATTCAAGCGCCTCGTCGAAGCGAATATGGATGAGCTTGCCCATATGCTCTCCTCCGAGCACGGAAAGGTGCTCGCAGATTCACGCGGCGACATTCAGCGTGGTCTTGAAGTGATCGAGTTCGCCTGCGGCATCCCGCATCTCATGAAGGGCGAGTTCACGGAAGGCGCCGGCCCCGGCATTGACATGTATTCGATGCGTCAGCCGCTCGGCGTTGTGGCGGGCATCACGCCGTTCAACTTCCCGGCCATGATTCCGATGTGGATGTTCGGCGTGGCGATTGCCTGCGGCAACACCTTCATCTGCAAGCCTTCCGAGAAAGACCCCTCCGTGCCGCTCCGTCTTGCGGAACTGATGATGGAGGCAGGCGCACCTGCCGGCGTGCTCAATGTCGTCAATGGCGACAAGGAAGCGGTGGATGCGATCCTCACACATCCGGCCATTCCGGCGGTGAGCTTTGTCGGCTCGTCTGACATTGCCCATTACGTCTATTCCACGGCTGCCGCACATGGAAAGCGCGTGCAGGCGATGGGTGGTGCGAAGAACCATGCGATCATCATGCCGGATGCCGACATGGATCAGGTCGTGAATGATCTCATCGGCGCGGGCTATGGCTCGGCGGGCGAGCGCTGCATGGCGATTTCGGTTGCCGTGCCCGTGGGTGAGGAAACGGCGGACCGTCTTATTGAAAAGCTCGTGCCGCGCGTGCAGTCGCTCAAGGTCGGTCTCTCAACCGAACCCGACAGCGATTACGGCCCGCTCATCAGCAAGGCGCATCTCGAAAAGGTGAAGTCCTATATCGATCTCGGTGTGAAGGAAGGCGCGAAGCTTCTCGTTGATGGCCGCGACTTCAAGCTTCAGGGCTATGAAAACGGCTTCTTCCTTGGCGGTTCTCTCTTCGATCATGTGACGCCGGAGATGAAGAGCTATAACGACGAAATCTTCGGTCCGGTGCTCCAGATCGTCCGTTCAAAGAGCTTTGATGACGCGGTGTCGCTGCCGACCAATCACCAATATGGCAATGGCGTTGCAATCTTCACGCGGGATGGCGATGCGGCGCGCACCTTCGCCTCGCGGGTGCAGGTCGGCATGGTCGGCATCAACGTGCCGCTGCCGGTGCCGCTTGCCTATCACACATTTGGCGGCTGGAAGCGGTCTGCCTTTGGCGACACGAACCAGCACGGGCCGGAAGGCGTGAAGTTCTGGACGCGGATCAAGACGGTGACTTCCCGCTGGCCCACAGGCGGCGTGAAGGAAGGTTCTTCCTTCGTCATTCCGACGATGAAATAGGCTGGCGACCCACCGATGGGGCCAATATCGCCCAAATATTCCTGAAAATGGCGCCTTCCGAAAGGGAGGCGCCATTCTCATATGGGTCTGAGCATTTGACGGAGACGGTTCATGAGCGATGATTTTCTGCCTGATCTCGATGGCTTTTTCCGGCGCATCGCTTATGGCGGTCCGCGAACACCAACGCTGGAGACGTTGAAGGCCCTGCATTATGCGGCGGCGCTTGCCATTCCGTTTGAAAATCTCGATGTACTGGCAAAGCGGGGGATCAGGATCGACCTTCCCTCCGTGCAGAAGAAACTCGTGGACAACCGGCGCGGCGGCTATTGCTTCGAGATAAATGCGCTTTTCATGTCCGTGCTTCAGGCGCTCGGCTTTACGGTGACGCCGCTGATCGCACGGGTTCGCTGGATGTCGCCGGACCATGTGCCGACGGGCCGGTCGCATATGCTGCTGCGCGTCGATCTGCCTGAAGGGCCGTTCATCGTGGATGTGGGCTTTGGCGGGCTTACCATGACAGCGCCGATCCGCTTTGAGACTGATCGCGTGCAGGAAACGCCGCATGAACCGCGCCGCCTCATCCGGCATGGGGAGCATTACGAGCTTCAGGCGCCGCTCGACGGGAACTGGGTGCCGATTTACCGCTTCAATGAAGAAGTGCAGACAAGTGCCGATTACGAGGTTTCCAACTGGTACACCTCCACCCATCCGCAATCGATCTTCACGCAGTTCCTGCTTGCCGCCCGGCCTTTCCCGGACCGTCGGGTGTCGCTCTTCAACACGGAGCTCACCATCCGCTATCTCAATGGCCGGGTGGAGAAGAAGGTTCTGGAGACGACGCAGGAGATTGCGGCGGCGCTCGCAGAACATTTCGAACTGCCGCTTTCGGATGAGGAGCGAGCGCTCATCCTCGACCCCTATATCGAGAACTGGCGGGGGTCGGCCGCGGCGTAAGGCCCAAGTTTCGGGGTGAAAACAGGGCGGTTTCGCGTTATGCCCTCTCGGGCGGATTTTTGCCGCCCTTCACACCAGCCGGAATGTCATGAGTTCAGGTCCGCTTTCCGCCTATAGAGAGAAAATCGCACGCGGCGAGATCGCCGAGGATGCGGCGCAGGCTTTGGTGGCCTCACGCCTCCAGCACCTTGCCGAGGAACTTGGCAACTGGCGGCCCGGCCAGAAGGCGGGGCCCTTTTCGCGCTTCGGTTTCGGGCGGCCCGTGACGCCGCCGGAAGGGCTTTACATTTGGGGCGGTGTCGGGCGCGGCAAATCCATGCTGATGGATATCTTCTTCGACACGGTTGCCATCACGCCGAAGCGCCGGGTCCATTTCCATGCCTTCATGCAGGAGACGCATGAGCGCATTTTCGATTGGCGGCAGAAGGAAAAGGCCGGGAAGGTGAAGGGCTCTGACCCGATCCCGCCCGTGGCCGACATGATTGCGAAGGAGGCGGCGCTTCTCTGCTTTGACGAGTTTCAGGTTCACGATATTGCCGATGCGTCGATCCTTGGTCGCCTGTTCGAGCATCTGTTTGAGCGCGGTGTGGTGGTGGTCGCAACCTCGAACCGCGCGCCGGACGGGCTTTATGAAGGCGGGCTCAACCGCCATCGCTTCCTGCCGTTCATCGATCTTGTGAAAACGAAGATGGATGTCCTCCATCTCGACAGCGCGACGGATTACCGGCTCGACCGGCTGAAAGGCCTGCCCGTCTATCATGTGCCGCTCGGACCGCAAGCGGATGCCGCACTTGATGATGCGTTCGAGAAGCTCACCGATTCAACGCATGGCGAGCCGATGACGCTCTCCCTCAAGGGCCGCGCCGTGGAAGTGCCGGAAGCGCGGCATGGCGTGGCGCGGTTTTCCTTTTCCGATCTTTGCGCAAGGCCGCTTGGCGCTGCGGACTATCTGAAGATCGCGCAGACCTTCCACACCGTCATCATCCGCGACGTACCGCTGATGGGGCCGGAGCGGCGCAATGAGGCGAAGCGTTTTGTGACGCTGATTGATGCGCTTTATGAGGCAAAGACGAAGCTCATCCTCTCGGCAGAGGCGCCGCCCGAGGCGCTTTACCCGGCAGGCGATGGCGCGTTCGAGTTCGAGCGCACCGTGTCGCGGCTGATGGAGATGCAGAGCGCGGATTACATCGACATCAGAAGCGCTGATTGAGGGACAAGGCGTGGATGGCCGGGTCAGGTCCGGCCATGACGATCCGGCTCAAAGCCCCATATAGGGCGAGTGGGCAGGGCGCAGGCCGAGGCTAGTGACAGGCACGCGAGCCGGGGCCGGCTCAGCTTGTGCGAGCCGCGGGGCGTCGCCTGTATCCGGCTCGATATCGAGATCATAGGCCCAGGACTGGCCGAAGCTTGCCGACACCATGCCGAAGTGAATGGCCTTTTTCTCCTGCGCCGCCTCCCGCGCAATTTCGAGCGAGAACTCATGCGCGGCATGGCGGTTCACAGGTGCAAAGCCCAGAAGCTGCGGATCAAGACTGGCGGTGGCGACCTGTGTTTCGGCCTCTGCCTTGCCGCTGCCCCCGAAAAGCGCAGGCAGGCCCGCAAAATCATTCGCGGTTGCGGGCGAGCCTTTTTCCTCGCAGAAGGAACGGCCTTCGCGGAGCGCTGCTTCAAGGAAGCGACAATCCTTGCCCGTGAGCGCCGACAGGGCATGTTCGCCAAGGTCGCGGCCTGTCATCAGGGTTGAGGAAATACCGGCAATGGTCAGCACCTCGCCAATGGTGAGGGCGCCGATGACGGGTGCCGCGCAACCTGAAAGGCCGAGCAGCCCGAAGCCTGCCAGCGCCATGGTGAACGCCCGAGGCAGTCTCGCGGAAAAGCCGCCCTGGAAAGTCTGTGTCATACGCATGCCCCCAACCGACAGGTCATGACGGGGTGAAGCTCACACCGCCAGAGCTGCAGGTCCCCCCCGGACCTTGCTGCCATCCGCGCTGCGTCTTCACGGAGCGTCGCGGATCAACCTTTACATTGAGTAAAAATCTTTGGGCCTAGCGCTCTTCTGTGTCAACGCGAGACCGTTTTCATGGTTAAATTCGGGGCTTTTCTGATTGCCGCCTTTTTTAGTCTCTCCGTTGCGGAAGCTGCGGATTCACGCTACTAGGCAGGCAGATTAACCACGGCGCACGCATAATCGGAGGCTTCACACATCATGGCGCGCAAGAAAATCGCACTTATTGGCGGCGGCCAGATCGGCGGCACGCTGGCTCTCCTCGCGGGGCTCAAGGAGCTTGGCGATGTCGTTATCTTCGATATCGCTGAAGGTTTGCCGCAGGGCAAGGCACTCGATCTCGCCCAGACCTCGCCGGTCGAAGGCTATAATGTCGCGCTTGCCGGCGCCAATGACTACAAGGGCATCAAGGGTGCCGATGTGGTGATCGTGACGGCTGGCGTTCCGCGCAAGCCGGGCATGAGCCGCGACGATCTTCTTGGCATCAACCTCAAGGTGATGCAGCAGGTCGGCGAAGGCATTGCGAAATACGCGCCGAATGCCTTTGTCATCTGCATCACGAACCCGCTTGATGCGATGGTCTGGGCGCTGCGTCAGTTCTCCGGCCTGCCGCACAACAAGGTTGTCGGCATGGCGGGCGTTCTCGACAGCGCGCGCTTCCGCTACTTCCTCGCCGAAGAGTTCAATGTCTCGGTTGAAGATGTGACGGCCTTCGTGCTTGGTGGCCATGGCGACACGATGGTGCCGCTGGCGCGTTATTCCACGGTGGCTGGCATTCCGCTTCCCGACCTCGTGAAAATGGGCTGGACCACGAAGGAGCGTCTTGACGCGATCATCCAGCGTACGCGCGATGGCGGTGCGGAAGTCGTCAGCCTGCTGAAGACCGGCTCGGCCTTCTATGCACCTGCTGCCTCCGGCATCCAGATGGCCGAAGCCTATCTGAAGGACCAGAAGCGCGTTCTTCCCTGCGCCGCCTATCTCAATGGCGAGTTCGGCGTGAAGGACATGTATGTCGGCGTGCCGGTGGTGATCGGTGCGGGCGGCGTGGAGCGCATTGTCGAGATCGACCTCAACGCAACCGAGAAGAAGCAGTTCCTGGGTTCGGTGAACGCGGTGAAGGGCCTTGTCGATGCCTGCAAGAAGATCGAGCCGGCAGTTGCCAAGGGTGCCTCATCCAAAAGCAAGGCGAAGGCCGCAAAGAAGAAGTAATCCCGGTCCATTCCGGTGACATGAAAGGGCGGACCCGAGAGGTTCGCCCTTTTTTATTGGCACATAAAATGCCAATATCATGCCGATCCGCCTTGATCTGGCGGGCAATGCCTGTTTAATGTGATTCATTAAATAGCTGCCGGGGAGGCATGAGCCAATGACGAAGCGTGTGGGAGCGGCTGTGGTGGCCGCGATTGTTCTTCTCGCTGTAGCCGCCCTTGCTTTCCTCTGGTTCTCGCCGGGGCTGCAGGACGCCATGCTGCGCCGTGTGGTCGAGGCCAATCTTTCGGCTGATGGCGCGGTGCTGAGCGAGGATGCTCTGCATGTCGTCTTTTGCGGCACGGGCTCGCCCATGCCGGACCCGGAGCGCGCGCAAGCCTGTTATGCGGTCTATGCGGGCGACAAGCTCTTCTTCGTCGATGCAGGCACGGGCGGCTGGAACAATCTCGCCGCCTATGGCCTGCCGGTGGGCGGCGTGACGGGCGTTCTCCTCACCCACCTCCATTCCGATCATATTGGCGGCTTGCCGGACCTCGCGCTCAACACCTGGGCGGCGGGGCGGAGCGAGGCGCTGGTGCTTTATGGTCCTGCGGGTGTTGATGATCTCGCAGAGGGCCTCTCGCGCGCCTATCGCGTCGAGAACCAGTCCCGCATCGACCATCATGGCGAGGAACTGTTTCCGCGTGCCGGGGCGGGCTTCCGCGCGGTCGAGGTGACGGTGCCGGACCGCGAAACGTCGACTACGGTTTATGATCAGGACGGCCTCACCATCACCGCCTTTCATGTGACGCATGAGCCGCTGCATGGAAATGCTTTCGGCTATCGCATTGATTACAAGGGCCGCTCGGTCGTTTTCAGCGGCGATACGTCCCGGGATTCAAATCTCGCCCGGTTCGGCAAGGGTGCCGATGTGCTGATCCATGAGGCGCTGGCCGACCATATGGTGAAGCTGCTGGAAGAGGGGCTGGCAGAGCGCGGGGACCGCCGCTCGCAGGTGATGCACGACATTGTGGGCGCACACAGCACGCCGGTTCAGGGCGCGGAGATTGCCAATGAGGCCGGCGTGAAGCTTCTCGTCTATAGCCATATCGTGCCGCGCCTTCCCAATGCCATCGCCAGGCGCGTCTTCCTGCGCGGCGTCTCGGATGTGCGCAAGGATGGTGTCCTTGTCGCCTGGGACGGGCTTCATCTCGAACTGCCTGCGGGCTCGGAAAAGATCGTGACGCGCGACCTCCGGTGACGCAACGTCACCGCTATCTCCTTGCGATAGCACGGTTTTTCATGCGTGAAACTCGCGCCGGGAAAGGGGTTTTCCGGCCATCTGCCGGTTGCGCCAGCCGGTCCGGGTGATATAACTCCGAACCAACCGACATGGCTTTCCGGGCTTTCTAGCCCGCGTGGGCGTCGGATATTTTCCTTTGGCGCAGCGGTTTTCCGCGACGCTTTCCAGCCGGACGGTTTTTCATGAATATTCACGAATACCAGGCCAAAGCCGTGCTTGCGAAGTACGGTGTGCCGGTGCCCCGGGGGCATGCAGCGTTCACTCCTGAAGAGGCTGTCGCGAAAGCGAAAGAGCTGGGCGGGCCGGTATGGGTCGTCAAGGCGCAGATCCATGCGGGCGGTCGCGGCAAGGCCGGCGGCGTGAAGGTGGTGAAGTCGATCGAGGATGTCGAGAAGGAGGCACGGCGCCTGCTCGGTTCGACGCTCGTGACCCATCAGACGGGCCCCGAAGGCAAGGAAGTGAACCGCCTCTATATCGAGGAAGGTTCCTCCATCGAGCGCGAACTCTACCTCTCCATCCTCGTTGACCGCGCGACCTCGCGCGTCGCCTTCATCGCCTCGACCGAAGGCGGCATGGATATCGAGGAAGTGGCGGCCAAGACGCCGGAAAAGATCCTCAGCTTCTCCGTTGACCCGGCTTCGGGCATCAGCGGGTTCCATGGCCGCAAGGTTGCCTATGCGCTGGGCCTCAGCGGCGATCAGGCAAAGCAGGGTGTGGCGCTGATCGAGAAGCTCTACAATGCCTTCGTCTCCGAAGACATGGGCATGCTCGAAATCAACCCGCTCGTCGTGACGGGCGAGGGCAAGATCGTCTGTCTCGATGCGAAGGTGAACTTCGACTCGAACGCGCTCTACCGCCACAAGGACATTGTCGAGCTGCGCGACCTCACGGAAGAAGATCCGGCAGAAGTCGAAGCGTCGAAATACGACCTCAACTACATCAAGCTCGATGGCAAGATCGGCTGCATGGTGAACGGCGCAGGCCTTGCCATGGCGACGATGGACATCATCAAGCTTTATGGCTCGGAGCCTGCAAACTTCCTCGATGTGGGCGGCGGTGCGACGAAGGAGAAGGTCACGGCGGCCTTCAAGATCATCCTCTCCGATCCGAGCGTGGAAGGCATTCTGGTCAACATCTTCGGCGGCATCATGCGCTGCGACATCATCGCCGAAGGCGTTGTCGCTGCAGCGAAAGAAGTGTCGCTCAATGTGCCGCTGGTGGTGCGTCTCGAAGGCACCAATGTTGATCTCGGCAAGAAGATCATGGCGGAATCCGGCCTGCCCATCATTTCTGCCGACAATCTCGCCGACGCGGCCGAGAAGATCGTCAAGGCCGTGAAGGAGGCCGCATAATGTCCGTTCTCGTTGACAAGAACACCAAGGTCATCTGCCAGGGCTTCACGGGTAATCAGGGTACGTTCCATTCGGAACAGGCGATTGCCTATGGCACGAAAATGGTTGGTGGCGTGAGCCCCGGCAAGGGCGGCACGAAGCATCTCGACCTGCCGGTTTTCGACACGGTGGCAGAAGCCGTCGAAAAGACGGGCGCTACGGCGTCCGCCATCTATGTGCCGCCGCCCTTTGCAGCTGACGCGATCCTTGAAGCGATTGATGCGGGCATCGAGCTTGCCGTCTGCATCACCGAGGGCATTCCGGTGCTCGATATGGTGAAGGTGAAGCGCGCGCTGTCCGGCTCCAGGACGCGCCTTGTCGGTCCGAACTGCCCGGGCGTCATCACGCCGGGCCAGTGCAAGATCGGCATCATGCCGGGCCATATCCACAAGCCGGGCTCTGTCGGCATCGTGTCGCGCTCGGGCACGCTCACCTATGAAGCGGTTGCCCAGACCACGGCGGCGGGCCTTGGCCAGTCCACCTGCATCGGCATTGGTGGCGACCCGGTCAATGGCACCAACTTCATCGACTGCCTCGAGATGTTCCTTGGCGACCCCGATACCCATTCGATCATCATGATCGGTGAAATCGGCGGTTCTGCCGAAGAAGAGGCGGCTGAGTTCCTGAAGGCGTCCAAGGTGAAGAAGCCGGTTGTGGGCTTCATTGCCGGCGTTACGGCCCCCCCGGGCCGCCGAATGGGTCATGCCGGCGCGATCATCGCGGGCGGCAAGGGCGGTGCGGGCGACAAGATGGAAGCCATGCGCTCGGCCGGCATCACCGTCGCCAACTCGCCTTCCGCCCTCGGCACCACGCTGGTCGAGGTGCTCAAGGGCTGAGGCCATCGGAAGGACCGATTTTTCGCCGGTCTTTCATCCAAATTTCACAGGGCTTCCGGATAATCCGGGAGCCCTGTTTGATTCCGGGGGTGATTGACCGCGAAAAGGGGCCGTTTCAGCGCCAACATACCACTCCGGGTCTGTTAACCCTGAAACTGCTTCCTATATTATCTAGCAATTCCAAAGGGTTTGCGGTTCAGGTTGGAGCAATTCCGGTCTGTGCCCTCAAGGCAAACCTCGTTTGACCCTCACTTGCCCATGTGGCAATATGGTTGCCATGAAACTCGCTGACTGGCTCGAATCGAATAATTTAACGGCAAGTGCCTTTGCAGAGCAGCTTGGCGTGTCCGTTTCCACCGTCACCCGCTGCATGAACGGCCAGAGGCGCCCCGAATGGCAGACGCTCGACGCCATCTACAAGGCGACGGGCGGGCAGGTGACGCCCAACGACTTCCTTTCCGACGATACAGTTCTTCCGGAAGCGGCTCCGCCCGCCCCCAAGTTCAATGGATCCGACCCGATGAGCAATGACGGTGCGAATGACCGCCTTGAGCGGACATCCTTCCTCTATGGCGCCAACGCGGCCTTCGTGGAAGAGCTTCAGGCGCGCTATCAGGAAGACCCTCAGTCGGTCGGGCCGGAATGGCGGACTTTCTTCGACGAACTGGGCGATGACGGCGAGGCCGTGCGCAAGTCCGTGCAGGGCGCGTCCTGGCGGCGTTCCGACTGGCCGCCGCAGGAGAGCGGCGAGCTTGTTGCCGCGCTCGACGGAAACTGGGGCGCTGACATGCCGAATGAGGCGAAGGTCAGAAGCCGCATCGAACAGCGCTCACCCGGTGCCACACAGGAAGAAATCCGCGCGGCGACGCTCGATTCCGTCCGCGCGCTGATGATGATTCGCGCCTACCGTATTCGCGGCCACCTCGATGCAGATATCGATCCGCTGCGTCTGCGTCCGAAGTCTCAGCACCCGGAGCTTCAGCCTGAAAGCTATGGCTTCGGGCCGAACGATCTCGACCGGCCGATCTTCATCGACAATGTGCTCGGCCTCGAAACGGCGACCGTGCGTGAGATGCTCGACATTCTGCGGCGTACCTATTGCGGCACGCTTGCTGTCGAGTTCATGCATATCGGCGACCCGGAAGAGAAGGCCTGGATTCAGGAACGCATTGAAGGGCCGGACAAGGAAATTGCCTTCACCGACATGGGCCGCTCGGCCATTCTCGACAAGCTTATCCAGGCGGAAGGCTTCGAGAAGTTCTGCGGTGTCAAATATGTTGGCACCAAGCGGTTCGGCCTTGATGGCGCGGAAGCGATCATTCCGGCGCTTGAGCAGATCATCAAGCGCGGTGGCGCGCTGGGTGCGAAGGAAATCGTGCTCGGCATGGCGCATCGCGGCCGCCTCAACGTGCTCACCAATGTGATGTCGAAGCCGTTCCGCGCGGTCTTCCACGAATTCAAGGGTGGTTCTTCCACGCCGGAAGATGTGGATGGTTCGGGCGACGTGAAATATCACCTCGGCGCGTCATCGGATCGCGAGTTCGATGGCAACAAGGTTCACCTGTCGCTGACCGCGAACCCGTCTCACCTCGAGATCGTTGACCCGGTGGTGCTGGGCAAGGCGCGCGCGAAGCAGGACCAGCACAAGGACCGCCAGCGCAAGAGTGTCATTCCGCTGCTCATTCACGGCGATGCTGCCTTTGCGGGTCAGGGCATCGTGGCCGAATGTCTCGGCCTGTCCGATCTGAAGGGGCACCGCACGGGCGGCTCGATTCATTTCATCATCAACAACCAGATCGGCTTCACCACGAGCCCGATCCATAGCCGCTCCTCGCCCTATCCCTCCGATGTGGCGAAGATGGTGCAGGCGCCGATCTTCCATGTGAATGGCGACGACCCGGAAGCGGTTGTTCATGCGGCGAAGATTGCGACGGAGTTCCGTCAGCGCTTCAACCGTCCGGTCGTGATTGACATGTTCTGCTATCGCCGCTTCGGCCATAACGAAGGCGATGATCCGAGCATGACGCAGCCGCTCATGTACGAGAAGATCAAGGATCATCCGACGACGCTGCAGATCTACACGTCACGTCTTGTGGAAGCGGGCCTCATCACCGCGGAAGAAGTGGAAGAGCGCATTGCCGCATTCCGCGCGCTGCTTGAGGAAGAGTTCGAGGCGGCGAGCACCTTCCGTCCGAACAAGGCCGACTGGCTTGACGGGCGCTGGGCGGGACTTGGCCGCGCCGAGGGCGAGGCGCGCCGCGGCGAAACGGCTGTCGAGATCGAGAAGCTGAAGGAGATCGGCCGCAAGATCACCGAAGTGCCCGAAGGCTTCAATGTTCACAAGACGGTTCAGCGCTTCATCGAAAACCGGCGCAAGGCGATCGAGTCCGGCGAGAATATTGACTGGTCAACAGCGGAGGCGCTTGCTTTTGGCTCGCTGGTTGAAGAGGGCTACAAGGTCCGCCTCTCGGGTCAGGATTCCGAGCGCGGCACCTTCGTGCAGCGTCACTCCGTGCTCAACGATCAGCTCACGGAAGAACGTTATGTGCCGCTGAACAATATCTCGGAGACGCAGGCGGAGTATGAGGTCATCAACTCCATGCTCTCGGAAGCGGCGGTGCTCGGCTTCGAATATGGCTACAGCCTTGCCGAACCAAATGCGTTGACGCTTTGGGAAGCTCAGTTCGGTGACTTCGCCAATGGCGCGCAGGTGGTGATCGACCAGTTCATCTCGTCTGGCGAGCGCAAATGGCTACGCATGTCGGGCCTCGTGATGCTGCTCCCGCATGGCTATGAAGGTCAGGGGCCAGAACATTCCTCTGCCCGCCTCGAGCGCTATCTGCAGCTCTGCGCTGAAGACAATATGCAGGTTGCGAACTGCACCACGCCGATGAACTACTTCCATATTCTTCGGCGCCAGATGCACCGCAAGTTCCGCAAGCCGCTGGTTCTCATGACGCCGAAATCGCTGCTACGTCACAAGCGCTGCGTGTCGAAGCTGAGCGAGTTCGGGCCGGGTTCCTCGTTCCACCGCGTGTTGTGGGATGATGCGGAAATTCTGCCTGACCAGAAGATCAAGCTGGTGCCGGACAAGGAGATCAAGCGGGTCGTGCTCTGCTCGGGCAAGGTCTATTACGATCTCTATGAAGAGCGTGAGCGGCGCGGTATCAACGACATCTATCTCATGCGTGTGGAGCAGCTCTATCCGTTCCCGGCAAAGTCGCTGATGACGGAGCTGGCGCGCTTCCCCGATGCGGAGTTCGTGTGGTGCCAGGAAGAGCCGAAGAATATGGGCGCCTGGTTCTTCATGGAGCCGAATATTGAATGGGTTCTCGACCATCTGGGCACGCGCTATCGGCGCGCCTCCTATGTCGGTCGCTCGGCCTCGGCTGCAACAGCGGCGGGCCTCATAAGCAAACATAATCAGGAACTCAACCAGTTTCTCTCCGAGGCGCTCAGGATCGACTGATCCTGACGCCGGAGAGACAAGAGACCGGAAAGGCGGCAAAGCAGATGGCAACGGAAATTCGCGTGCCCACGCTCGGCGAGTCGGTGACCGAGGCGACGGTCGCCCAGTGGTACAAGAAGCCAGGTGACAGGGTAGAGGCTGACGAGCCGCTTGTGGAACTGGAAACGGACAAGGTAACGGTCGAAGTTCCGGCACCTTCCGCCGGTGTTCTCGCTGAAATCCTTGTGAATGCCGGCGAGACGGTGGAAGTGGGCGCGTTGCTCGGTCAGCTTGGCGAAGGCAAGGGCGCGGCCCCTGCCCCGAAAAAGGAAGAGCCGAAAAAGGCAGAGGCCAGGGCCGAGGTGAAAAAGGAAGAGCAGAAGAAGCAGGAAGCGGGTCCTGCCAAGCCTGCTGATGCGACACCTTCTCCCGCCGTGCGCCGCGTGGCTGCCGAAAATGATCTCGATGTCTCCACCATTGAAGGTACGGGCAAGGGTGGCCGCGTGACCAAGGCGGATGCAGAAGAAGCAGCCGCGTCGAAGGGCGCTGCGAAACCTGCCGTCTCAGCCGCGCCCGCAGAAATCCGCGCACCCGCGCCTGCCGATCAGAGCGCACGTGAAGAGCGTGTGCGGATGACGCGTCTGCGCAAGACCATCGCAACGCGCCTTAAGGATGCGCAGAACACGGCTGCCATGCTCACCACCTTCAATGAGGTGGATATGACGAATGTCATGGCGCTGCGCTCGCAATACAAGGACCTCTTCGAGAGGAAGCATGGCGTGCGCATCGGCTTCATGAGTTTCTTCGTGAAGGCGTGCATTCATGCGCTGCGCGAAATCCCCGCCGTGAATGCGGAAATTGATGGCGACGATCTCGTTTACAAGAACTACTACAATATCGGCGTTGCGGTCGGCACTGATCGCGGGCTTGTCGTGCCGGTGGTACGCGATGCGCAGGATCTGTCGCTCGCGGGCATCGAAAAGGCGATCAATGATCTGGGACGTCGCGCGCGCGATGGTGCCCTGAAGCTTGAGGATTTGCAGGGCGGCACCTTCACCATCTCCAATGGCGGTGTCTATGGCTCGCTCATGTCCACGCCGATCCTGAATGCGCCGCAGTCGGGCATTCTCGGCATGCACAAGATTCAGGATCGTCCGGTCGTCATTGACGGCAAGATCGAAATCCGCCCGATGATGTATCTCGCGCTCTCCTATGATCATCGCATTGTCGATGGCAAGGAAGCTGTGACCTTCCTTGTGCGCGTGAAGGATGTTCTGGAAGACCCGCAGCGTCTGCTGCTCGACCTTTGAGGTGATGTGATGGCGGATGCTTTCGACCTTGTGGTGATCGGTGCAGGCCCCGGCGGCTATGAATGCGCGATCAAGGCGGCCCAGCTCGGCCTCAGCGTGGCTGTTGTCGAGAAACGCAACGCGCTGGGCGGTACCTGCCTCAATGTCGGTTGCATCCCCTCCAAGGCGCTGCTTCATGCCTCCGAGCTTTTCCATGAAGCGGGAACGAGCTTTGCGGGCATGGGCATCGATGTCCCGGCGCCGAAGCTCAATCTGAAGCAGCTTCTCGCTTTCAAGGATGAAGCGATTGACGGCAACACCAAGGGCATCGAGTTCCTCTTCAAGAAGAACAAGATCGAATGGGTGAAGGGAGAGGGCAGCATCACCGCACCGGGAAAGGTGTCTGCCGCAGGCCGCACGCTTGAAGCAAGGAACATCGTCATCGCTACGGGTTCCGATGTGGCGCAGCTTCCGGGCGTGGAGATTGACGAGAAGGTGGTTGTGTCCTCCACCGGCGCGCTGTCGCTCGGCAAGGTGCCGGGCAAGCTGCTCGTTGTCGGCGGTGGCGTGATCGGGCTTGAGCTTGGCTCCGTCTGGGGCCGCCTCGGCGCGGAAGTCACGGTCGTCGAATATCTCGACAACATCCTGCCGGGCATGGATGGCGAGGTGGTGAAGAACTTCACACGCATCCTCAAGAAGCAGGGCTTCACCTTCAAGACCGGCAGCAAGGTCACGAAAGTCGAGAAGCAGAAGTCGGGCGTCAAGGTCACGATCGAGCCTGCCAAGGGGGGCGATGCGCAGACGCTCGATGCTGATGTGGTGCTGGTTGCGATCGGTCGTGTCGCCTACACGGCAGGACTTGGTCTCGACAAGGTTGGCGTGAAAACAGACGCACGCGGCCGCGTGGAAGTCGATGCCTCCTACAAGACGAATGTCGATGGCATCTATGCCATTGGCGATGTGATTGCCGGTCCGATGCTCGCCCACAAGGCGATGGAAGAAGGCGTCGCACTTGCCGAGCGGCTGGCGGGTCACTACGGCGCGGTCAATTACGATGTCATTCCGGGTGTCGTCTATACGTCGCCGGAAGTGGCAAGTGTCGGCAAGACCGAAGAGCAGCTCAAGGAAGCGGGCATCGAGTATAATTCCGGCAAGTTCCCTTTCACGGCCAATGGCCGCGCCAAGGCGAACAAGACAACGGATGGTTTCGTCAAGATTCTCGCCGACAAGAAGACGGATCGTATTCTCGGCGTTCACATCATCGGTGTGGGCGCGGGCGAGATGATCGCGCAGGCCGTGACCGCGATGGAGCTTTCCTCGAGCTCGGAAGATGTAGCGCGCATGTGCATCGCCCATCCGACCATGTCGGAAGCGATCAAGGAAGCGGCGCTCTCGGTCACGGGTGTGCCGATCCATATGTGAGGCGGGTTGAAGACCTGTCCTTCTCGCTACCCTCAAAACAATCTCGTCATGGCCGGGGCAAGCCCGGCCATGACGATGTAGAGAAGCGACTTTTTCAAACAGGCTTCAGCGGCATCGCTTCGCCTTCGGGCGGCACGACGCGGATCGTGTCATTCGGTCTTACTTCGCCGCTCTTCACGACCACGCCCATAATGCCCGCCTTGCGGATGAGATTGCCTTCCGCGTCACGGTCGAGCACCGCTTTCATCAAGCCGGGCTGAAGTCCGTCAAGCTGTGTGCAGGGATTGCGCAGCCCCGTCACTTTCACCACGGCGTTTGCGCCGATGTGAAGCTTGGTGCCGGTGGGGAGTGCGAGAAGATCAATTCCCCGCGTGGTCACATTCTCTCCCATCTCTCCGGGCACGATGGTAAAGCCCTTCTCCTTCAGCTCATCCAGCAATTCGGCATGGATCAGATGCACCTGCCGCAGATTGGGCTGGCTTGGATCCGCGGCGACACGGGAGCGGTGCTTGACGGTCACGCCCATATGCGCGTCGCCTTCCACGCCAAGCCCTTCAAGCAGCATGATGCGGCCGGTATTTTCCTTCCTCATCGTATGCGCCGGATTAAGGCTGACGGCCACGACCCAGCCGCGCTTTTGTTGCGCCATGTCATAGACCTCCAGCAGGCGGGCCGTGTTCACTTCCGTGTACATCTGCGTGGTTGAAAGGCTCGCATGGCCAAGTAGTTCCTGTATCGCCCGAAGGTCGCCGCCGCCTGCGAGAAGATGCGTCGCAAAACTGTGGCGCAGCGCATGGGGGCTTGCCTTCTCCGGCAGGCCAAGCCGCAGGCGAAGGCGGATCATCACCTCGCGTATCTGCCGCTGATCGAGCCTCTTGCCGCGCACGCCCACAAAGAGCGGATCATCGGGACCGAGACCATGCGGGCAGAGAGCGAGATATTTCTCCACGGCCTCCCGCGCGGCGGGAAGCACTGGCACGATGCGCTCCTTGTTGCCCTTGCCGATGATGCGCAGCGTTTCGCCGAGCGGTGCTGCCTTGCGGTTGAGCGACAAGGCTTCCGACACGCGAAGCCCGCAGCCATAGAGAAGCGTCAACACGGCTGCATCGCGCAGCGCAATCCAGGCAGGCTCCTTCTGCGGGTCGTCGGCGGGGCTTTCTGAAACTCTCGCGCCGCTCGCCGCATTGAGAAGCGTCTTTGCTTCCTTCTCCGTCAGCGGCTTTGGAAGGGCGTGAGGCAGCTTCGGAGAGCGCAGCGCGGTGACGGCCGCGTTTGAAACGATCTTCGCGCGGTCGAGATAGCGGAAGAAGGAGCGCACGCTTGATTGCGTTCTTGCGATGGAGCGGCTTTGCAGCCCGTCGCGGCGGCGATGACTGATAAAGGCACGGAAGTCGCGCAGCTCAAGTTTTGCGAGATCATTGATGCTCGCCGTGCCGCCCAGATGGTCCACGAGGAACTCGAAGAAGCGCATGATGTCGCGGTGATAATTGATGAGCGTTGCCTCGCTCATCCGCCGCTCGCTCATAAGGTGGCTGTACCAGTCGCGGATCTGCTGCTGTGCATCTGCCGCGGCAGGCACCGCCCTTGCGGCCTCGTCAGGGGAAGGCGCGCCGCTCAGGGCGCCGGCGGCAGGTCGAGCCATTGGCGCACACAGCGCTGCACGACATGGGCGAGGAATTCGAGCAGGTCCACCGCCTGATCGGGGTGGAACTGTTCCGGCTCGAAACCGCCAAGCGCGAGAAGGCCGGGCGGCGAGCCGGGCGATACTTCAAGACGCACCAGCGCTTCGGAATGAACTTCCTCTGCCAGATGGCCGTAAAGACCGCGGCTGCCGCGCACATGGGCACTCAGGCGACATTTCTCACCCATGCCGAGAATGCGATCCACGCCACCCGGCTCCAGCACGCGCACACCGCGAATGCCGATGCCGGAAACGCCATTGGCGGTTTCCATGCAGATGGTCGCGGCGCGAATACCGAGCATGCGGGCAAGGCCATTCGGCGAGGTGATGTATTCGATCAGATGTTCGAAGGAGCGCGCGTCGAGAAGCTTGAGCGTCGCGGCATGAACCTGCTCGCGCGCAACGCTGTTCAGCGAGGTCGCCTCGATGAGTTCGGACTGGATGTCGCGCAACATCTTCACCTGGTTCTGCAACCGGCCAATCATGAAGTGCTGCATGTCGAGCACGTTGCGCCCGGTCGATTGCGAGGGCGGTACGATGGACGCGAGAAGGTCCGCATCATTGGCAAGAAGTTCGGGATGCAGGCGCAGATAGGCCTTCACCTCCTCGGCGGAGAGGGTGGTACCGGGCTGGTCAACGCGCCGTGCTTCGGTGCTGTCATTGTGCTGGCTCATGGCAGCAGCATCCCCCGAAATGTGTTTCCAAACTCTTTGTGAAGCCGACGCTTCAGAGAATTTTCTGGCCCGTTTTCTGCCAATCAGCAAGGAAGGCTTCCAGCCCCTTGTCTGTCAGCGGATGGGAGGCAAGGCCCTTCAGAACGGCAGGCGGCACGGTGGCAACATCGGCGCCCGCAAGCGCTGCTTCCTTCACATGGTTCGCATTGCGAATCGAGGCGGCGAGAATCTCCGTCTCGAGTTCGGGATAGTTGTCATAGATTTCCCTGATCTCGCGGATCAGTTCCATGCCGTCGAGATTGATGTCGTCGAGGCGGCCGATAAAGGGCGAGACGAAAGTGGCGCCCGCCTTCGCGGCGAGCAGCGCCTGGTTCGCGGAGAAGCAGAGCGTCACGTTTACCATTGTGCCTTCGCCGGTCAGCACCTTGCAGGTCTTGAGCCCGTCCCAGGTGAGCGGCACCTTCACCGCGATATTGGGAGCGAGGCTTGCGAGCTTGCGGCCCTCGGCGATCATGGTGGGCGAATCGAGCGCGGTCACTTCCGCGCTGACCGGACCTTCCACTACCTCGCAGATTTCTTTCACGACCTCGAGGAAATTGCGGCCCGACTTTGCGATGAGCGACGGGTTGGTTGTCACGCCATCGAGAAGGCCGGTCTCGGCGAGTTCACGAATATCGGCAATATCGGCTGTATCGACGAAGAATTTCATGTTGTTGTCTTTTCGATCGGTCGTGGGCGCGGCTGAGTTTCCGCTTTGCCCAAGTCTAGTCGAGAGCAGCGCCCAACGTCTCCCTCTTTTGCCGGGCTTGTTGTCGTTCTGCAAGATGCGGTCGTTGCTCTTGCTTTACGAGGCGTTACGGTGTCGCTTCGAGCCGGTATGAAGCAGGGCGCGTTTTGCCCTCAATCCGCCCGGCATTATCCTTACCGAAACATATGGCATCCGAAATATCCACAGAGCGGCCAGAAGGTCATGTGCTTCAGAGCGAAGTGGTGAGCGTGCTCATCCCTCTCGCCCTGCCGAAGCCCTATGACTACACGGTGCCGGCCGGCATGGCGGTGCGTGCGGGTGATTATGTTGTCGTGCCGCTCGGCGCGCAGGAGCTGATCGGCGTTGTCTGGGGCGAAGGCTCGGGCGAGGTCGGGCATAACAGGTTAAAGCCTCTGATCGAGGTGCTGGATACGCCCCCCATGCCCGAAGTGCTGCGCCGCTTCGTGGACTGGATTGCGGGATACACAGTCTCGCCCGCAGGTTCGGTGCTGCGCCTTGCCATTCGTGCGCCGGGCGCGCTGGAGCCTGCGCGGATGCGCACGGCCTATGTGCTGGCCGAGGCGCGGCCTGCCCGCATGACGCCAGCACGCGAGCGTGTTGTCGAGGTGGCGGGTGATGGCTTTGCGCGGACCGTGCGCGAGCTTGCTGAAGAGGCAGGTGTGTCAGATAGCGTCGTGCGCGGGCTTGTGGATGCGGGCACGCTTCTTCCCGTCGATGTGCCGACGGAAGCGCCCTTTGATGAGCCGGACCCTGAAAGAGAAGGACATTCCCTTTCGCCCGAGCAGGCGCAAGCCGCCGAAAAGCTGCGTGCCGCCGTGCGGGCCGGACGCTTCTCCACCACATTGCTTGATGGCGTAACCGGCTCTGGCAAAACGGAAGTCTATTTCGAGGCCGTGGCAGAAGCCTTGCGGGTGGGCAAGCAGGTGCTGATCCTGCTGCCGGAAATCGCGCTGACGAGCCAGTTTCTGGAGCGGTTTGAACGGCGGTTTGGCTGCCGCCCGGCTGAATGGCATTCCGATCTTCCCTCGCGCGAGCGGCGGCGTGTCTGGCGCGGTGTGGCGGAAGGGCGGGTGCGTGTGGTGGTGGGCGCGCGCTCGGCGCTTTTCCTTCCTTTCCCTGCGCTCGGCCTCATTGTCATTGATGAAGAACATGATGCCGCCTTCAAGCAGGAGGACGGCGTTCCCTATCATGGGCGCGATATGGGGGTGGTGCGGGCCTCGCTCGGCCAGTTCCCCATTATATTGAGTTCGGCCACGCCCTCGCTTGAGACGGCGGTGAATGCGGAGCAGGGGCGCTATGGATTGCTCCGGCTTTCCGCGCGGCATGGCGAGGCGGTGCTGCCGCGAATCAGCGCCATTGACATGCGCGCCCATCCGCCCGAGCGCGGGCGCTGGATGTCGCCCATCCTCACGCGGGAGATATTGAGCGCGCTGGAGGCAGGGGAGCAGTCCATGCTCTTCCTCAACCGGCGGGGCTATGCGCCTCTCACCCTTTGCCGGACCTGCGGCCACCGCATTGAATGTCCGCAATGTTCGGCATGGCTCGTCGAGCATCGTTTCCGCCGCGAGCTTGCCTGTCATCATTGTGGCTATACGGCCCCTGTGCCCAGGGCTTGCCCGTCCTGCGGGTCGGAAGAGGCGCTGATTGCCTGCGGGCCGGGGGTGGAGCGGATTGCGGAGGAGGTGGCCGAGCTTTTCCCGGAGGCCCGCACCGCCATTGTTTCGAGTGACAATTTGCGGGGGCCAGCTGCCCATCAGGCCGTTTTTGCGGCCATCGAGGCGCGCGAGATCGATATTGTCATCGGCACGCAGATCGTGGCGAAGGGGCATCATTTCCCTTGGCTCACTCTGGTTGGCGTGGTGGATGCCGATCTTGGCCTTGAAAATGGAGACCTGCGGGCGGGCGAGCGAACTTACCAGCTTCTTCAGCAGGTGGCGGGGCGCGCGGGCCGGGCGGAACGTCCGGGGCGGGTTTTCCTGCAATCCTTCATGCCCGAGCATGGCGTCATGCAGGCGCTTGTCTCGGGGCAGCGCGATGCTTTCCTTGCGCGCGAGGCGAGCGCCCGGGAAAGGCTCGGCCTTCCGCCTTTCGGGCGGCTGGTCGGCATTGTCGTGTCAGCGCCCGATGCGGGGCTTGCGCAGCGCGTGGCCCGCGAAATGGCCCGGCGCGCGCCGCAGGCGGAAGGCGTCTCGGTGCTGGGACCGGCACCGGCACCGCTTGCCCTTCTCCGGGGCCGCACCCGGCTTCGTTTTCTCGTGAAGGCCGCCCGGAACGTCAATATTCAGGCCTTTATTCATGCCTGGCTCGACGACTTCAAAGTGCCCAATGCGGTGCGAATCTCGGTCGATATCGACCCCTATTCTTTTATGTAGCGGGCATCCGGGTGAGCAAACTTGACGGCCTTCCCGAAATTGACGCGACGGAAGGCGGGCTTTCGCGTAATTTCCGTGGCCCAAAATGCCGCAGACGCGTTCATTTCACGGGCCAGCATGTTGCGCATGCGCGGACCATGTGTTACCTAACGCCCGGCTCTCAGGGGGCTAGGTTTCTGTCTCCGTGACGGCCAGAATTAGCTAACGTTTTCAGTCGGTTGGCGCGCGGCATCAGGTCAGCGCGCTGATTTCCACGAAAAAGCACAGGCGAGCGCCGCACGTGTCATCCGATCATCCCGTTTCTGGCGTGGCCAGCCGCTATGCGACGGCCCTCTTCGAACTTGCGGAAGCGCAGGGTGCGCTTGATGCTGTCGCGTCCGATCTCGGCGCGATTGCTGCCATGCTCGACGCAAGCGAAGACCTCAACCGCCTTGCCCGCAGCCCGATCTTCACCGCAGAAGAGCAGGGGCGCGCCTTCGCTGCCGTGCTCGACAAGGCGGGCACTTCGGCGCTGGTGAAGAATTTTGTTGGCCTCGTCATCCGAAATCGCCGGCTTTTCGCGCTTTCCGACATGATCCGGTCCTATAATGCCATCCTCGCCAACAAGCGTGGCGAGATGACAGCCGATGTGACCTCCGCTCACCCGCTTGGGGATGCGCAGGTCGAAAATCTGAAGGCAGCGCTCAAGGCAGCGACCGGGCGTGATGTCAGAATCAATACCAAGGTCGATGCGGGGCTCCTCGGCGGGCTCATCGTCAAGGTCGGCAGCCGGATGATCGATTCCTCGCTGCGGACCAAACTCAATTCTCTGAAGATTGCCATGAAAGAGGCTTCCTGATGAACATTCAGGCTGCGGAAATCTCCGCCATCCTCAAGCAGCAGATCAAGGATTTCGGCGCGGAAGCGCAGGTATCCGAGATCGGCCAGGTGCTTTCCGTCGGTGACGGCATCGCTCGCGTTTACGGCCTCGACAATGTCGAAGCCGGTGAAATGGTCGAGTTCCCGGGCGGCGTCCGCGGCATGGCGCTCAACCTTGAACAGGACAATGTCGGCGTCGTTATTTTCGGCTCCGACCAGAACATCCGCGAAGGCGATGTGGTCAAGCGGACCGGTGCCATCGTGGACGTGCCGGTTGGCAAGGGTCTGCTCGGTCGCGTTGTTGACCCGCTCGGCAATCCGATTGACGGCAAGGGTCCGATCGTTTCGTCCGAACGCCGCCGCGTGGACGTGAAGGCGCCCGGCATCATTCCCCGCAAGTCGGTGCATGAGCCGATGCAGACGGGCCTCAAGGCCATCGACGCGCTGATCCCGATCGGCCGTGGCCAGCGCGAGCTGATCATTGGCGACCGCCAGACCGGCAAGACCGCCATTGCCGTTGACGCGATTCTGAACCAGAAGCCGCTCAACCAGGGTAATGACGAGAACCAGAAGCTCTATTGCATCTACGTCGCCATCGGCCAGAAGCGTTCGACGGTTGCGCAGATCGTGAAGACGCTGGAAGAAAACGGCGCGCTCGAATATTCGATCGTCGTCGCCGCAACCGCGTCCGACCCGGCTCCGCTCCAGTATCTTGCGCCGTTTGCCGGCTGCACGATGGGCGAGTTCTTCCGTGACAATGGCATGCATGGCCTCGTGGTCTATGACGACCTTTCCAAGCAGGCTGTTGCCTATCGTCAGATGTCGCTGCTGCTTCGCCGTCCGCCGGGACGTGAAGCCTATCCGGGCGACGTGTTCTATCTCCATTCCCGTCTTCTCGAGCGCGCTGCGAAGCTCAACGACGAAAACGGCAATGGCTCGCTGACCGCCCTGCCGATCATCGAAACACAGGCGAACGACGTGTCGGCCTATATTCCGACCAACGTGATCTCGATCACCGACGGTCAGATCTTCCTTGAAACGGACCTCTTCTATCAGGGCATCCGTCCTGCCGTGAACGTCGGTCTGTCGGTGAGCCGTGTGGGCTCCGCCGCTCAGATCAAGGCGATGAAGCAGGTTGCAGGCAAGATCAAGGGTGAGCTTGCGCAGTACCGCGAAATGGCGGCCTTCGCACAGTTCGGCTCCGACCTCGACGCCGCCACGCAGCGTCTTCTCAACCGCGGTGCGCGCCTGACGGAACTGCTGAAGCAGGGCCAGTTCTCGCCGCTCAAGGTGGAAGAGCAGGTTGTGGTGATCTATGCCGGTGTGAACGGCTATCTCGACGCGCTGCCGGTTTCGGAAGTGGGTCGGTTCGAGCAGGAATTCCTGCGGAACATCCGTTCCTCCCATGCTGAGATTCTCGAAGCGATCCGCAACGAGAAGCAGATCTCGAACGACACGGAAGCCAAGCTCAAGGCAGCGGTCGAGGCTTTCTCCAAGTCGTTCTCCTGAGCGCAGGCAAAGGGTAAAGGCTCATGGCCAGCCTCAAGGACCTAAGAAACCGCATCGCCAGTGTTAAGGCGACGCAGAAGATCACGAAGGCGATGCAGATGGTCGCCGCCGCGAAGCTGCGCCGTGCGCAGGAAGCGGCGGAAGCCGCGCGGCCCTATGCCTCGCGCATGGACCGCGTGATGGCCAATCTCGCGACCGGCATGGCTGGCCGCGAGGATGCGCCGAAGCTTCTCGCGGGAACGGGCAGCGACCAGGTGCAACTCGTCATCGTGGCGACGGCGGATCGCGGCCTTTGCGGCGGCTTCAACTCGTCCATTGCACGCCTTGCCCGTCAGCACATCAACAAGCTGATTGCCGAAGGCAAGGACGTGAAAATCCTGACCGTCGGCCGCAAGGGACGGGACATTCTCAAGCGCGATTTCTCGTCGCGCATCGTGAAGTCCTACGAGTTTACCGGTCTGCGCCAGATCGGCTTTGCACAGGCAGAGGAGATTTCGAAGACTGTGCTCGAGATGTTCGAGGCTGGCGAGTTCGATGTTGCGACGCTCTTCTATTCGAAGTTCGTCAACGTGGTGAGCCAGGTCCCGACGGCCCAGCAGCTCATTCCGGCCAGCCTGCCGGAAGGGGCGGAAGGCATCGATCTTGGCGGTGCCGTCTATGAATATGAGCCGGACGAAGCCGAAATTCTGAAAGACCTTCTCCCGCGCAATCTGTCCGTGCAGATTTTCCGTGCGCTGCTCGAGAATGTCGCAGGCGAATTCGGTGCGAAGATGTCGGCGATGGACAACGCCACGCGCAATGCGGGTGAGATGATCAAGAAGTTGAACATCACCTACAACCGCTCGCGTCAGGCGATGATTACCAAGGAACTGATCGAAATTATCTCTGGCGCGGAAGCGCTCTAGAACGATCCCTAACGGGAAGAACGAAGGAACTCGCATGAGCAACGCAGTCGGAACGATCGCTCAGGTTATCGGCGCCGTCGTGGACGTGAAGTTCACCGACACACTGCCCGCCATTCTGAACGCGCTGGAAACGGACAATGGCGGCAACCGCCTCGTCCTCGAAGTCGCGCAGCATCTCGGCGAGAACACGGTGCGCACCATCGCCATGGACACGACCGAAGGTCTCGTCCGCGGTCAGGAAGTCCGCGACACGGGCGCGCCGATCTCTGTGCCGGTGGGTGAAGGTACGCTTGGCCGTATCATCAACGTGATCGGCGAGCCGATCGACGAAGCTGGCCCGGTGAAGGCTGAAGGCACCCGCGCCATCCACCAGGAAGCGCCGGCCTTTGTCGAACAGTCAACGGAAGCCCAGATGCTCGTCACGGGCATCAAGGTCGTGGACCTGCTCGCGCCTTATGCGCGCGGCGGCAAGATCGGCCTGTTCGGCGGCGCGGGCGTCGGCAAGACGGTTCTCATTCAGGAACTCATCAACAACATCGCGAAGGCGCATGGCGGCTACTCGGTGTTCGCTGGTGTGGGTGAACGTACACGCGAAGGCAACGACCTCTATCACGAGATGATCGAATCCGGCGTGAACAAGGACCCGAGCGAAAACAATGGCGATACGACGGGCTCGAAATGCGCCCTCGTGTTCGGCCAGATGAACGAGCCCCCGGGGGCCCGTGCGCGTGTTGCTCTGACGGGTCTGTCCGTTGCCGAGCATTTCCGCGACAAGGGCCAGGACGTGCTCTTCTTCGTGGATAACATCTTCCGCTTCACGCAGGCAGGTTCGGAAGTGTCGGCCCTTCTCGGCCGTATTCCCTCCGCCGTGGGCTATCAGCCGACGCTCGCTACCGATATGGGCGCGCTGCAGGAGCGTATCACCACGACGACCAAGGGCTCGATCACGTCCGTGCAGGCCATTTATGTGCCTGCTGACGACTTGACCGACCCGGCGCCGGCCACCTCCTTCGCTCACCTTGATGCGACCACGGTTCTCAACCGCGCGATCTCGGAAAAGGGCATCTATCCGGCGGTGGACCCGCTCGACTCGACCTCGCGTATTCTTGAGCCGCGCGTTGTGGGTCAGGAGCATTACGACACGGCGCGTCAGGTGCAGGAAATCCTCCAGCGCTACAAGTCGCTTCAGGACATCATCGCCATTCTCGGCATGGATGAACTGTCGGAAGAAGACAAGCTGGTCGTGGCCCGCGCGCGCAAGATCGAGCGCTTCCTGTCGCAGCCCTTCTTCGTGGCTGAAGTCTTCACCGGTTCGCCGGGCGTGCTCGTGGACATCAAGGACACGATCAAGGGCTTCAAGGGTCTCTGCAACGGCGATTACGACCATCTTCCGGAAGCCGCCTTCTACATGGTCGGCACCATCGAAGATGCGATCGCGAAGGCCGAGCGTCTCGCCAAGGAAGCGGCGTAAGACTTCGACCGGAAGGGTAAGCGGATGGCTGAGAAGCTGAGTTTCGATCTGGTGTCGCCCGAGCGGCTCCTCCTTTCGGAGGCGGTCGATCTGGTGACGGTGCCGGGCGCCGAAGGCGATATGGGCATCATGGGCGGCCATGCGCCGGTCATGACCACGCTGCGGCCCGGTGTTGTCGGTGTGCAGGTCGAAGGGCAGGCGGAGCGGCGCTTCTTCGTGCGCGGCGGTTTTGCGGAAGTGACGCCCGAGGGCCTCACCATCCTTGCAGAGTACACCGTGCCGCTGGATGAGCTGGATTCCGCAGCACTTGAGCGCGAAATCGCCGATGCCGAAGAAGATCTGGCCGATGCCAAGACCGACGAACGCCGTCAGGTTGCGCAGGAAAAGCTCGACCATCTGAAGGCGCTGCGCGAAGCGGTCTGACGCTGATCTGGCACAAAAAACATAAAGGGCGGCTCCGGAAGCGGATGCCGCCCTTTTCTGTTTTGGGGTGGTTATGTGCGCCATCACGCCACGCTTATTCCCGCCCGATTTCCCGATTATATTGGTATTGTGACAGCATTCTCTGACAGAGCGGAATGAGCGCATGAGCCGTCCCACCCATCGCCCCGGCCGCCACTGGACGCTTGATGACATCAGGTGGCAGGACTTCGACCCGTCCAAGGTTGATGCGGATATTCTGCGCGCCGTGAAGGCGGCCGCGATGGTGGAGTTCAACGCGCCCGACTATGTCACCTATCTCTGCAATGTCTTTGCCGACCGCCCGGATGTGAAGGAAGCCATCCATCAATGGGGCGATGAAGAGGTGCAGCACGGCCAGGCGCTGGCGCGCTGGGCGGAACTGGCTGATCCCGATTTCAATTTCGAGGCGGCGTTCCAGCGTTTCCGGGAAAGCTATTCCATTCCGACTGATGCGATTGAAAGCGTGCGCGGCAGCCGGGGCGGCGAACTGATTGCGCGCTGTGTGGTGGAGAGCGGGACATCTTCCTATTACACCGCCATCAAGGATGCGACGGACGAGCCCGTGCTGAAGCAGATTGCGAGCAATATCGCGGCAGACGAGTTCCGGCACTACAAGCTCTTCTATGACCAGTTCAATGATCTCGGAGAAACGCCGCCCTCGCTCCTTGATCGTATCCGCGTGGCGGTGGGCCGCGTGTCGGAGGCGGATGATGACGAGCTTGCCTGCGCGTATTACGCGGCCAATACGCCCGCCGATGGCAGCGTCAAATATGAGCGCGTGCGCTTCGCCAAGGCCTATGAGAAGCGCGCGCTTGGCCTTTATCGCCGCCAGCATGTCGATCGGCTGATTTCCATGGTGGGCAAGGCGGCCGGGTTGAAGCCGCATGGGCTTCTGATGCGCATGGTTTCGGCGCTTGGCTGGCGCTACTGGCGCTTCCGCAACTGGCGCCTGTCGCGAGCCGGTGTCTGACCCTCGCCGAAAGCAACGCCAATCGACAAACCAACCCGCTCCGGTATGACCTGAGTAAATCGGGCTATGACGATGGGGGCAGCACGGTCAATCCGGCTGCTGATGATCTCTCAGGAAGCGGGCTGGGCAATCCTCACGCTGCTCAACCGATCCTTCATGTAGAGAAGGGCGGGGCCGTCACCAGCGCCTGCCGCGTCAGCGAGTGCGGGGGCTGTTTTCGCGGGTGTCACGCCCAGCACGTCACCGCGCGTTGCCCTGTCACCCCGCGCGACATGCACTTCGCCAAGACCTGCGAGCGTGATCCGCGCACCCTCATTCGTCTCGATAATGACGATTCCACGATAGCCCTTGAAGCGATCCGCATAGAGAACAATACCTGAAACGGGGCTTTCAATCCGGCAATGAGGTTGCAAGGGGATCATGCCTTCTGCCGCGTTGTCGAGGTCAGTGCAGCGCATTTCCTTGATGTTGTCGGCTTTCTTCACGGGCGCGTGCGCAGCTTCCGGTTGTGATGGCGTGGGGTGCGTGATGGCTGTGAGGTTTGCCAGATCGTCGCAAAAGGCTGCATAAACGTCACCTTCTTGGCTGTCACCGACACCGCTCAGGCAGTCATAAAGGTCCGCGCGGGCAAGGAAAGGCGGGCGCTCAAGCGGGAGGGGAACGGGCGCGCCTGCCACCAGCGCGTAGGCATTCGCCGCCAGCGCGTCAGTAAAACCTCGGGTTTCCCTATTGATGAGCGTGGTCGCGCCAACAAACAGCAGAAGGACGATCACGATGCGGCTCCAGAAGGACATGTGTCCCCTCCAGTGCGGCGTTCCATTTTTCGAAACCCGCTTGCGTACCCCGCAGACAACATAAATGCATGAAACGGGTTTTGGTGCCACTGTCTTCGAAACGTTACAAAACGGTACAGTTATGACACTTCCATAATTACCGACTTGAGCTATATGTTTGCCTGGAGCTGATCGGGGTACGGCGAAAGACAGGTGCTAGAATGCCGTTTTCAGCGACGCGGGATACAGAGAATTACTGGCGGACCCGTTACGGGCTCCCGCCGGAAGCAGACAATGACAAGACACTGACAGACCGCGTTCTCGGAGAGCAGATATTCTCCGAAAAAGTATTGCGGGATGTCATTCCGCAAACAGTCTCGCGGCGGAAGAAGCCTCTTTTCCTGAATGTTTTTCCATCACCACGTCGCTGGAGCCGCAGGCTCTGGGTGATGCTTCCGGTTGCCGGTGTTGCGGGTGTCGCGCTTGTGACATTGCTGCCTGCGGGACAGACGGTCACGCCGTCCCAGCCCGTGCGTGTTGAACTCGTGAATGGTCCGGCGCCTGCACAGAATGTTGACGCCGCTTTGCAGCGCTTTCTTGCCGAGCATGAAGCAAGCCTCGTTGCGTTGCGCGGCTATCTGCTCACGCGGGGAGAAGGTTTCCGTGCGGAATGGTTGGAATCGACGGCGCGTCTGCAAGCGGCGATGATGGCGCTTGAAGCTCATTCAGACAACTGGACGGACGGGCAGCAGCTTGTCGAACTGGTGGAAGCAAAGCGCATTCTCGCCGAATTGCTGAAAGAGACACGCGCTGTTGCGGCCATCGCCGGAACGGTGAACCGCTATCCAGGTCAGCAGCTTTTCCTTGAGGACATTCAGCCGGCCCTTGCCGAAGCGCAGACGCTTTGTGCGGATGTGCTGAATGCGATGCTCGCGGTCTCATCGCCGGAAAGTGTCGGCCCCGTCGGACCTTTCGCAGCCTTTCGTGGCGACATGGAAGCCCTGCGTGAAGAAGCCGCGCGTTATGTCATGGCGCCGGTCACGGCCGAACATGCGCCGGTTACTGCGAGTACGGAGAGTTTTGAAAAGCGCCGGGCAATGCTTGCAGCCGTGCGCGATGAAGCGCCCGTTGAAACACGCCCGAAGATTGACCGGCTCATCGTGCTTATGGATTACACGCAGGAAAAGCTGAACCGCATCTTTGCGTTGCGGGCGGGCGAGCGGTGGGATTATGCGGATTTTGCGTTCCGCACCCGCGTTGCGCCTCTGGCGGAGCGTCTGACAAATATCGCGGCGCGGTGGAATCGCTCCGGCGTCTGATCAGTCGCGGGGGCGTGCAAGCGGTCCGAGTTCCCGAATGAGCTGCTCATAGACAGCGCGCTTGAAGGGAACGATGAGGTCCACAAGCTTGTTCACCGGCACCCAGGCCCACTCGCTGAATTCCTGATGGTCGTCGGCAGCGATATCGATATCGCTATCCTCGCCCGTGAAGCGCATGGCGAACCATTTCTGTTTCTGCCCGCGATATTTTCCCTTGAGCGCGATGCCGATGAGATGCGGCGGCAGATCATAGGTGAGCCAGCCCGCCGTCTCGCCGATGATGCGTGCCTTGTCCGTGCCCGCTTCTTCTTTCAGTTCGCGCAAGGCGGCAGTTGCCGGATCCTCGCCTTCGTCAATGCCGCCCTGTGGCATCTGCCATGTGAGCGTGGTGCCGGTCAGTTCCTGCGCGCCGCCATCGCCTGATATGCGATTGCCCGCCCAGACAAGCCCTTCGCGATTGATGAGCATGATGCCGACGCAGGGACGATAGGGCAGGGTCTCGGGGTCGGGGGGCGTCACGCTTTTCTCGTTTTCCGTCATGGTCGTCATTCCCCGGCAATGGCTGTCACGGGCACAAGCACATAGCCATCCTGCGCGAGCGACTGTGCCCATTCGGCCAGCGCATCAACCGTCACCGGAAAGCCTGATGCGATGCCGATGGCGCTGCCCGTTTCAAGTGAGACCTTTTCCAGCGTATCGAGTGCGGTTGCAATCACTTCCGGGTTCTGGACAGGATCGACAATGCGTGTGGCGAGCGCGGTCGGCATGCCGACATCGCGAGCAAGCGTGGGCGCGAGGCTCCGCGCCGATGCACCATTATCGACATAGAGAAGCCCGCGCGAAGACAGAGATGAAAGAACGGGCTTGAGTGCAGAGGCAGAGGCGGTGAAGCGGGCGCCCTGATAGTTCATCACACCGACATAGCCGGTGAAGCGGCTCATCAGCCAGTTGAGGCGCGTGAGATTCTCGGATGCGTTGACGCTTGTGAGCAGCGTATGCGGCCCGGGATCATTCTGCGGATAGCCGAAAGGCTCCATCGGCAGTTCAAGCAGAACCTCGTGGCCTGCCTCGCGCGCCTTGTCGATCCATTCCTGAAGCCGCGCGCCATAGGGGGCGAAGGAAAGCGTCACCTCCGGCGGCAGCACCTTGATTGCGTGAGCGGTCGCGCTTTCGCTGATACCCATGCCGCTTACCACAAGCGCAATGCGGCGATCGGTTTGTGTGCCGGGCGGCAGGGGCCGCGCATAGACCTGCCAGGGCTTGCGGCCATCCCGCGCGATCTTTGGCAGCGGGCCGTCTTTTGACTGTTCGACAAGGGCGGGGTCGGGGGCCGGCGCAAGTGTGACGGGTGTGGCCCGCGCGGCTTCTGCCGCATCATTCACGGTCTCTGCGCCGACAATCCGCACTTCGCCTGCGATGCTTTCCTCGGGCGGCATTTCGAGGCTCCGTGCCGCATCAAGCAGGGCCTGTTCTTCCGCGCTGAGATCATCTACGTCGGGAACGGGCGGGGTGGCTTCTTCTGCGGGATCGGGTGTTTCTTCAACGGGCAGTTCCGGCGCTTCCTGTTCCGCGAGTGCAAGGCGGATGACGGGTTCGCCCGCATCCCTGCTGTCGGAAAGAGCGAGCCAGGCGAGTGTTCCGCCATAGCTAAGCGCGACAAGGGCGGCGATGACAGCGAGCAGGCGGCCACTGCGGGGCATGCCTGTCATCTCCGGTTCCTGCCTCGGTGCCGGTGCTTTCCCGGTACCGTTCGCCGCCATTTTCGCCACCATGCGCTAATCGTTCCGGCAGGCCGCGCGGCTCAATTCGCCATTGCGCTGGAAGTCCGCCCGCCAAGGAAGGCCGCATCCTGCTTGACGCCATTCAGCAGGTCGATTGCGTAGAGGAGCTGTTTGTCTTCCTTCTTGTCGGAAGGGACGAAATTGTCGGAACCCGCCATCTCGTCACCATCATCGGCAGAAAGGTGGCCGGGCAGTGAGCTTTCGCCAATGCCGGAGGGGCGCTTCTTGTCTTCGGGCGGCGTCTGCGTGACCACGATATCGGGATCGATACCCTTGGCCTGAATGGAGCGGCCGGACGGCGTGTAGTAGCGCGCCGTTGTGAGGCGCAGCGCGCCGTCAGAGCCGAGCGGAATGATGGTCTGCACCGAGCCCTTGCCGAAAGAGCGCGTGCCGAGAATGATCGCACGGCGGTGATCCTGCAGGGCACCGGCGACGATTTCAGAGGCGCTTGCCGAACCGCCATTGAGCAGCACGATGATCGGCTTGCCATTCGTCACATCGCCGCGCCGCGCATTGTAGCGCTGCGTGTCGTCGGCGTGCCGCCCGCGTGTCGAGACGATCTCGCCGCCATCCATGAACTCATCGCTGACGGCTATGGCCTGATCGAGAAGGCCGCCCGGATTGTTGCGCAGGTCAAGGATGAAGCCGCGCAGCTTTGACGGGCCGATCTGCCTCGTCAGGTTGGTAACGGCTTCGTCGAGCAGGTCCGAGGTCTGTTCGTTGAAAGAGGTGATGCGGATATAGCCGATATCGCCCTCGCGTTCATACCGCACCGATTTGATGGTGATGATGGCGCGGGTGAGCTTCACCTCGAAAGGCTCGTCAACGCCCTTGCGGACAACGGTGAGCGTGATGCTGGAATTGGCCGGCCCGCGCATCTTGTCCACCGCATCGGACAGCGTCATGCCGAGGATCTGTGTGCCGTCGATATGGGTGATGTAGTCGTTCGGGCGCAGCCCTGCGCGGCTTGCAGGCGTGTCGTCGATTGGCGTCACCACCTTGACCACGCCATTCTCCATCGTGACCTCGATGCCGAGGCCACCAAACTCGCCGCGCGTCTGCACCTGCATGTCGCGGAAGGTCTTGGGCGTCATGTAGCTCGAATGAGGGTCGAGCGATGTCAGCATGCCGTTGATGGCATTCTCGACGAGTTTGGCGTCATCCGTCGGTTCAACATAATCGGCGCGCACACGCTCGAACACATCGCCGAACAGGTTGAGCTGTCGGTAGGTGTTGGAGTCATTCGCAAAGGCCGAGCCGTTCCACGCCGTCGGGTTCAGCCCCGACATGACGGCAACGGAGAGAAGCGTTCCGGCTGCGAAGCCAGCAAGGACGGACTTTTTCATTTAACCACGTGCCTTTTCGTCACTCATCAACAGCCAGGGGCGAGGGTCGAGCGGATTGCCTTCCTTGCGGAACTCAATGTAAAGCCGCGGGCCCGTGCCCAACTTGTCCGTATTTCCTCGTGCAGCCAGATCATCACGGGCAGGAGAGGCACCCATCATGCCGATCGGTTCACCGGCAAGAACATTCTGGCCAACGGTGCCATCGATCCTTTTCATGCCTGCGAGAAGGATATGGTAGCCCTCTCCCACCGATATTATCAAGAGTTGCCCATAGTGGCGGAACGGTCCCGCATAGGAGATTCTCCCGTCAAATGGGGCAACAATTTGCGCATCGGGCCGGGTTGATATGGTTATTCCCTGACTTTTCACGCCGCTTTCATCAACCGCGCCAAAATTGCGGATTACCATGCCGGAAACAGGCGGGCGAATGAGGCCTTTGGCCTCCGAGAAACGGCGCGAGGAGGGCAGGGCCGGCGGGTTCGCGGGCGGGCGCAGCATGGCGGTTTCGCGTTCGCCGTTGCTTTCGCTCGCGGGTGGCGTGCGGGCGGGTTCGGACTTGCGTACAGGTTCAGGTTCCGGCCGGGGCTCGGGGCGGGCGGTCGGCAGCCGCGAGGCGGCAGCGCTTTCGAGTTTCGCGATCAGGTCGGAAAGGTCCGTTGCCTGACGGGAAAGCGCCTCGGCGCGGGCCTGCTCGCTCTGCGCTTCCCTGGTAAGCCTTTGCTGGAGCGCAAGCTGACGGTCGAGAAGCGTCTGGAGTTCTGCCTGCTCAGCCTCAAGCGAGGTTCTGGCGGCGGTCAGCGTTTCGCGCTCCTCAAGAATGTCGGCGCGGAGCGCGGCAAGCTGTTCCAGCCGGTCGCGCAGGTCGCGCGCATCTTCCTGTAGCTCCGGCACAATGGCACCGAGCAGCAGGGCGGAGCGGATGGAGGCGAGCGCATCATCGGGCCGCACGGCAAGAGCGGGGGGCGGGTGCCGGTCGAGACGAGACAGGGCGGCCAGAAGATCCGCCATTTCATCCCGCCGCTTTTCAAGCTGGGCCGTCAGCACGGCTTCAGCCGCCGTCAGACCTTGCAGCCTGTCTTCGGAAAGCGAGACATCCGCCTCATGGCTCTGCACCTTCGCGGCGGTGGCGATCAGCTTGCGGCGGATTTCTTCTGCCTCGCTGCGGGCGGCTGCGGCTTTCGCTTCCAGTTCCTGCTGGCGCTCGCGCGTCGTGCCGATTTCCTTCTGAAGCGTGTCGAGGTCGCCCGGCTCCATTGTTTCCGCGCGGACATCTGGCAGGCCGCCGGAGAAAAAGCCCAGCAGGGCGGCGAGGGCGATGGCCCTTATGAGGTTTCGATCAGGCACCGACCGGGTCTGGCTGCTCTGTGGTGGCAAGAAGCGATCTTCCGCTCATCTCGGCGGGCGCGCTCACGCCGCATAGTTCAAGCACGGTGGGCGCGACATCTGCCAGGGTGCCCGACGAGAGAGGCCCGCGTGCCGAAGAGGCTCCGCGCCCGCCCATCATGATGAAGGGGACGGGCGCCTGTGTGGTGCGACGGCAGGCTGCACCGCTTTCAGGATCAACCATTCGCTCTGCCTTGCCATAGGTTCCGCAGAGAATGAGCATACCGCCTCGCTTGTCGATTTGCGCGGCAATCTTGCCGAGGCATTTGTCGATTGCCTCGATGGCGGCAATGGTCGCTTTCATATTGCCCGTGCGGCCGAGAATGGCCGCGTTGGGGAAGGCGACGGTCATCACATCATGCTCGCCATTCTTGATTGCGGCGAGAAGCTCATTGGTGAGGCTCGCCGAGGCGAGGTCGGGCTTGCGCTCGATCTGCGCAAGGGGAGGCGTGTCGGTGACAAGGATCGTCTCGCCCGGAAAAAGTGCGTTTGAGCCGCCGCGTGCGAAATTGGAAAGACCTGTCTCCACCACGCTTTCAAGCAGGGTGAGCTGACGAAGCCCGGCACTGGCAAGCGTGCCTGCAAGGCTTGAGCTGAAGGAGGTTGCCTCGAAAAGCGGGCTTGTTTTTGCGCCCAGCGGCTGCGTCAAACGGACGAGAGAATAGACACCGGCAAGAAGCGGGGCAGCCATCTTCAGCCCGGCCGTTTCAGGCGCAAGCAGCGTGGAAAGCAGTGGCTGGCCGTGATCGGGCTGGAGGTTGACGAAGAGTACCGCATCATCGGGCCTTATGCCGCGATAGGATGGGGCGACCGCAGGCGGAATGCGGTCATCATCAAGCCCCTTGCGGTAGCACTCATCGAGATAGGCGGTCGGATATTCGGTAGAAGGAGCATCTGCCTCAAGGATCGCGCGTGCGGTGCTCGCCGTAGCGGTGGCATCCGCGCCTTCATCAAAGCCATAGGCGCGGCCGAAGACGCTGCCAAGCTCGGCATGTTCGGCGCCTTCAATGTCTTCCAGAAATTCACGCAGATGGTCGATGCCGCCTTGCGAGGCCGTGTCCTTGCCATCCATGAGGGCATGGACCCAGACCTTCACGCCTTCATGGCTGAGCAGGGCGGCAAGCACGGCCATGTAATGCTGATGGCCTGCAATGCGCGAGGGCGTCACCATGCCGATGAGGTGCACCGCGCCGCCTAGCGGGCGCACACGGGTGATGAGTTCTCGAAGCAGCGGGTGATGCGCAATGCCGTCCGGCCCGTCGCCCGAGAAGGCACGGCCTATCCGTGTGACAGGCGCTTCAATCGGGCGGCCCGCACCAAGCGTTGTGTAGGCGGCCTGCATATGGCCCGGCTGGCCCGGCATGAGGCCGACCGCTTCGCCCGAGGCAGCAAGCTGCGTCCGCGGCCATGTTGCCGCGAGCCGGTCATAGATGGGGGTGCGCGCAAGAGCGAGCGCATTACCCTCACGTTCCCCGCGAAGGCCCCATCCGTCCAACATGGCGAGGACAAGAGGTCGGGCGCCGGTCATAGCAGTCATGATAATCTTGAGAATCCGCGAGCGTTCAGGCAGTACGAATCATGCCGCCCTGAGCGAACCGGAAACCTAGTGCAAGTGCTGCAAGGTGTCCACTTGAGGCCCGTCCGATCAGGCGCGGTGATAGGGGTGGCCCGAGAGTATGGTTACCGCGCGATAAAGTTGCTCTGTCAGCATCACGCGGGCAAGCATATGCGGCCATGTCATGGCGCCGAATGCCATGACATGCACGGCCTTTTCGCGCAGGGCAGGGTCGAGGCCGTTTGCTCCGCCAATCACGAAGGCGATGTCGCCAATGCCGCTGTCGCGCCAGGCGCCGAAGCGTTTTGCGAAGGCATCGCTCCCTTCCACCTTGCCCCGTTCATCCAGCGCGACAATGGTGGCCCCCCTGGCGGCGGCTGAAAGAAGCTCCGCCTCGCGCGTCATCAGCGCGGCCGCATCAAGCTTCTTCTTTTCTTCAACCTCTATGACGGGTGCTGCCGAAATGCCGATGGCGCGACCTGCGGCATCAAGGCGGGAGAGATAGTCATCAATGAGAGTTTTTTCCGGGCCGGGCTTCAGTCGCCCGACGGCACATATCCGGACACGCATATTTCCCCCTCTGGCAAGACCGGACACTTGAGCGGAGACGGGAAGAAGCGGGCAGGGTCTGAGGGAGCTATAGCCTCAGACCGCCAGCGGGTCAGCCGGAATATCGGCAGACCACATCTTCTCCAGCTTGTAAAAATCACGCACTTCGGGGCGGAAGATGTGAACGACCACATCGCCGCCATCGATCAGCACCCAGTCGGCCTGTTTCATGCCCTCGACCTGAGCCGTGCCGAAGCCTGCTTCTTTCAGGCGGCGCAGCAGATGGTCAGCCACGGCGCTGACATGGCGCGTGGATCGCCCGCTCGCGACCACCATATGATCGGCGATGGGTGTCTTTCCCTTCAGGTCGATGGAGATCACATCTTCGGCCTTGTCTTCTTCGAGGCTTGCGAGCACGAGCTCCAGCATTGAGGAAGACTGGCTGCGGGCCGCCTCACCCTCGGGAGAGGAAGCCGTTTCGGGAGAGCCGGCCTGTCTCGCGCCGGATCTCTTCTGGACCTTTAAGTCCGTCGATTGTCTGCTCAGGAATACGCTCCTTGGTTTGGCAAACGGTCGGTTGCACCACGCCGCAGGAAAACCCTGCTGCCCCATAAGGATAGGGGGCCAAGCACTTGAATTCAATGATGGCTTTCTCTCACGCCCGTGACAGATCAGCCTGCATCGCCCTTTGTGGCTTCGCGGCCCCAGCCTGATTTTTCGCGGATTTCGGTCGCAGAAAGCGGGGTTTCTGGGCCGGAGAGGAAAATCAGCGCGGGCGGCGTGGCAAGCGGCAGGCGCTTTGCCTCATCGGGCCTGAGAATGGCGTGGGCAAGCTCCTGCGCGGCGGGGGAGGTGAGCGCCTTTTCCGTATAGCCGGGGCGGGGATAGACGGCAATCGGCACCGTTTCCGCGATGGTGCGCCAGTTCCGCCATTGCGGGAATTGCAGCATGTTGTCGGCCCCCATCAGCCAGACGAAATGCACCTCCGGGTGCCTTCGGGTGAGGGCTGCCAGCGTGTCGGCCGTATAGCGCGTGCCGAGCCGCGTTTCGATGTCGCTGACGATGATGCGCGGATCGCGCGCCATTTCCCGCGCCGAGTTCAGCCGCTCGTCAAAGGATGCCATGCCTTCCTGCGGCTTCAGCGGATTGCCGGGGGAAACCATCCACCAGACGCAATCAAGCTCCATCGCTTCCAGGCACATCAGGCTGATATGCCTGTGCCCCTCATGCGCAGGGTTGAAGGAACCGCCGAGCAGGCCGACTTTCAATCCCGGTGTCAGCGTTTCCTCCGGCATGAAGCGTCAGGAAGGCCGTGTCTGGCCGCTGCCGCGCACCAGATACTTGAAGCTCGTAAGCTGCTCGACGCCCACCGGCCCGCGCGCGTGAAACTTGCCCGTGGCAATGCCGATTTCCGCGCCCATGCCGAACTCGCCGCCATCCGCAAATTGCGTGGAGGCGTTGTGCAGTACGATGGCACTGTCCACTTCATTGAGGAAGCGTTCGGCGGTCCTGGTATTGGCGGTCACAATGGAGTCGGTGTGATGCGAGCCATAGTTGCTGATATGGGCGATGGCCTCACCGACGCCTTTCACCACGCGCACGGAAATGATCGCGTCGAGATATTCGGTGCGCCAGTCTTCTTCCGTTGCGGGTTTGACGCGCGCATCGACCTTTTGCGTTGCTTCATCGCCGCGCACTTCGCAGCCGCCTTCAAGCAGCGCCTGAACGATGGGCGCGAGATGGGTTGAGGCGCAGGCCTCATCGACAAGCAATGTCTCTGCCGCGCCGCAAATGCCGGTGCGGCGCAGTTTTGCATTCACCACCACATCGCGCGCCATGGCGAGATCGGCCTCGCCATCGACATAGACATGGCAGATGCCTTCGAGATGCGCGAAGACGGGCACTCGCGCTTCTTCCTGTACGCGCGCCACCAGGCTCTTGCCGCCACGGGGCACGATGACATCGAGATTGCCGCCAAGGCCGCGCAGCATTTCGCCCACGGCACCGCGATCCGTTACAGGCACGAGCTGGATGGAGGCTTCAGGCAGGTTCGAGGCGAGAATGCCTTCGACGAGCGACTGATGGATCGCCTTGTTGGAGCGCGAGGCTTCCGAGCCGCCGCGCAGCACGGCCGCATTGCCAGCTTTCAGGCAAAGCGCGCCCGCATCTGCCGTCACATTAGGGCGGCTTTCATAGATGATGCCGATCACGCCGAGCGGTACGCGCACACGCTCGATGTGAAGACCGTTCGGACGGTCCCATTCGGTGATCTTTGATCCGACGGGATCGGGCAGGGCGGCAACCTCTTCGATGGCCTTTGCAATCGCCTCGACGCGCTTCGTATCAAGTGTGAGCCGGTCGATCATGGCCGGGGTGAGACCGTTCTTTCTTGCATCCGCCACGTCCAGTTCGTTCGCGGCGAGAATGTCATCCACATTGGCGCGCACACACATGGCAGCGGCAAGAAGGGCGGCGTCCTTCTGCTTGGTCGAGGCATTGGCAAGCGTGGTGGCGGCCTTGCGTGCTTTCACGCCGATCTCGCGCATGATGGCGGCGACATCGTTCCGTTCGGCATTCAGTTCCACGATACTCACGGGGTTCACCCTGTCCTTGTTCGAATGGTCCGAGGGAGCCGCATGAGTATTTCAGGCGGCGGAAGCGGTTTCAATGCCGCCCGGTTTCCACATATGGGGCCGGGCGAGCGCTGTTTCACGGCTTTTTCAGCACAAGATCGTCGCGATGGATCATTTCCGCGCGGCCGGAATAGCCAAGCAATTGCTCGATTTCGCGGCTCGAATGACCCTTGATGATGCGGGCATCATGGCTGTCATAGGCGCTGAGGCCGCGGCCAATCTCATGGCCGTGCATGTCGCGAACGGTAATGGCGTCGCCCCGGCTGAACTCGCCCTGCACATCGGTTATACCGGCAGGCAGCAGGCTGCGGCCCTGAAGCAGCGCCTTTACCGCCCCGTCATCAATGCAGATCGTGCCGAGGCTTTTCAGCGAACCGGAGATCCAGCGCTTGCGCGCGGCAATGGGTGTGGAGGGTGCGTTGAACCAGGTGCAGCGCGCGCCTTCTTCAATGGCTTTCAGCGGATTGAGGCCACGGCCATTGGCAATGGCCATGCGAGCACCGCCTTCTGTGGCGATGCGGGCGGCGGCAATCTTTGTTTTCATGCCGCCGCGCGAATAGATGCTCGCGGCATCGCCTGCCATTGCTTCGATTTCGGGCGTGATCTCGGCGACTTCGGGCAGATGTTCCGCGCCGGGCAGATGGGGCGGGGCGGTGTAGAGCCCGTCCACATCGGAAAGCAGCACGAGGCAATCAGCCGACACCATGCTCGCCACGCGCGCAGCGAGGCGGTCATTGTCGCCATAGCGGATTTCGCTCGTCGCCACCGTGTCATTCTCGTTGATGACGGGCACGGCACCGAGCTTCAGCAATGTCTGGATGGTGGAGCGCGCATTGAGGTAGCGGCGGCGCTCTTCCGTGTCTTCAAGCGTCAGCAGGATCTGCGCGCAGGAAATACCGAAAGAGGAGAGGTTCTCCTGAAAGGCATGGGCGAGGCCGATCTGACCGACAGCGGCGGCGGCCTGGCTTTCCTCAAGCTTCAGCTTGCCGACGGGCAGCTTCAGCGCGCGGCGGCCGAGTGAGATCGCACCGGAGGACACGATCAGCATTTCCTGCCCGCGGGCGCGCATCCGCGCCACATCCTCCACCAGCGCATGAAGCCAGGCGCGATTGAGCTTTCCGGTTTCGCTGTCTGTCAGCAGGGCGGAGCCGATTTTCACGACGACGCGCTGCGCCTTCTCAAGATATGTGCTCAAGGCTCCCAGCCCTTTTCTTCGGTGCCGTCTTTGGCGGCTTCGAGCGCGCGCTCTTCCTCGCGGCGCTCCTTGATCTCGCTTGCGGCGAGGCGCAGCACTTCTTTCATGCCTTCGCCCGACACAGCGGAGATGACATATACATCAGCCCCGCTTTCCGAAGCGAGAATGGCCGCGCGTTCCTCGCGCTCTTCCTGTGACAGCGCATCCGTCTTGTTGAGGCAGAGGATTTCGGGCTTCTCTTCGAGGCCGCCGCCATAGGCTGCAATCTCGTCGCGGATGATGCGGTAATCTTCCGCCACATCTTCCGATGTGCCATCCACCAGATGAATGAGGATACGGCAGCGCTCCAGATGGCCGAGGAAGCGGTCGCCGAGCCCCGCCCCTTCATGCGCACCTTCGATGAGGCCGGGAATATCGGCGAGCACGAATGTGCGCGTGTCGATGGTGACGACGCCAAGTCCGGGTGTGAGCGTCGTGAAAGGGTAGTCGGCGATCTTGGGTTTCGCCGCGCTTACCGCTGCAAGGAAAGTCGATTTGCCCGCATTGGGAAGGCCGACAAGCCCTGCATCCGCGATCAGCTTCAGGCGGAGCACAACCGTTCGCTCCTCGCCCTCAAGACCGGGATTGGCGCGGCGGGGGGCCTGATTGGTCGAGCTTTTGAAATAGGCATTGCCGAAGCCGCCATTGCCGCCCCTGGCCAGCACGACGCGCTGGCCGATTTCCGTCATGTCGGCGATCAGCGTTTCCTCGTCTTCCTCGAAGATCTGCGTGCCGACGGGCACTTTCAGCACGATATCCGCCCCGTTCGCGCCGGAACGGTTCTTGCCCATGCCGTGCATGCCGGTCTTGGCGCGGAAATGCTGCTGGAAGCGATAGTCGATCAGCGTGTTGAGACCATCCACGCATTCGACCACGACATCGCCGCCGCGCCCGCCATCACCGCCATCGGGCCCGCCAAACTCGATGAACTTCTCGCGGCGGAAGCTCACACAGCCTGCCCCGCCATTGCCGGAGCGGACATGGATTTTCGCCTGGTCGAGGAACTTCATGTCACATACCTGCCTGCATCAGCCTCATGGTGAGGCAATGCACATTTTCCTGCCGCGCAACGCACCAGCGGCTTTCTTCACCAGTATAGCGGAAGCCGAGTTTCGTCAGCACCCGACCCGATGCGTGATTATCCGCATGATGGCCCGCGATGATCGTGTCTGCGCCAAACCGCGCAATAGCGTGCTCAAGCAGGGCACCTGCGGCTTCTGTCGCGTAGCCCCGGTTCCACCAGGGCTCGGCGATCCAGTAGCCGATTTCATTTGTGCCGTCCGCATGAGACTGGAGGCCACAACAGCCAACCAGCCCCTCGCCTTCAAGCGTGACGGCGTAGTCGAACTCTTCGCCTTCCGCGCGCAATTCACCGGCCTCGGCAATCCAGCTGCGCGCCATGTCGGCGGTATAGGGCCAGGGCATGCGGGCGAGCATACGCGCCACGTTCCAGTTCACGAGGCTTGCGATCCGCTCCGCGTCCGCTTCCCGGAGCGGTCTGAGATGCAGCCTCTCGGTTGTCAGTTCTTCCTGCATCGGGTCCTTCCTCCAGCTTTCGGAGGTGAGGGCATGAAAAAAGGGAGATGGCGGTCCATCTCCCTCTTAAATCCCGATGGTCGCCACCCTTGCGAGGCGGCAAGCCCCGCTTTTCAGTCCGCGGCTTCCGGCATCTCGGCAGTCACGACCGACACAAAGGCGCGGCCATTCTTGCGCGTGCGGAATTCCACAACGCCTTCGGCCTTCGCATAGATGGTGTGGTCCTTGCCGATGCCGACATTGCTGCCGGGGTGCCACTTGGTACCGCGCTGGCGGATGATGATGTTGCCCGGAATGACGCTTTCGCCACCGAACTTCTTCACGCCGAGACGACGGCCGGCACTGTCGCGACCGTTGCGGGACGAACCGCCTGCCTTTTTATGGGCCATGTTTCTGCTCCTGTGTCCCGCTTAGCCGGCGATGTCGAGGATCTTGACGAGCATCAGATCCTGACGATGGCCGTTCTTGCGGCGATAGTTCTGGCGACGGCGCTTCTTGAAGATCGTGAGCTTCGGGCCGCGGGTGAGATCGACCACTTCGGCCTTCACCTTTGCACCGTCCACGAGAGGCGCGCCGACTTTCGTCTCGCCGCCTGCGGTGCCGAGCATCAGGACTTCGCCAAGCTCGATCTTGTCGCCGGCCTGCGCGTCGAGGCGCTCGATCTCGAGGAGATCGTCTTTTGCGACCTTGTATTGTTTGCCGCCTGTCCGGATGACTGCGAACATCGCTGATACCACCATGTAACGAAAAAGGCCCTGCGGCCGCCACTGAGCGACACGGGCCAGATTGGCGCGCAATATACAGGGGGAGGTGAGGCTGTCAAGAAGCGCAGGCCCATGAAATCAGGGCTTTTTGCCTGATTTCCCGCTCGGGTGGACCTCAGGCGCTTTTCGGCTCCGCCAGTGTCCGCCAGGCGCAGAGCCCCAGAAAATAGACAGAACTGCCGATAAAGGCCCAGAAAGCGGCAGGGGAAGCCTCAACAGGGGGCAATTCCGGCCCGCTTTGCAGTACGAGCCAGAGGGTGGCCCCCGCCCAGAGCGCCGTCATGGCAAGCGTCAGGGGCCGGAGCGTGCCGACGCGGAAGGGGTGGATATATTTGAAGGGGACGAAGGTCAGCACTCCGAGAAGGCCGATAACCGCCAGATTGAGCCACCCGCCCGTGCCCAGCACGAAGAAATAGAGGGCAACGAGGTTCCACGTGGCCGGGAAGCCCGAAAAGTAATTGTCATGGGTCTTCATCTCCCTGTTGCCGAAGCAATAAAGAGAAGTCGTCATGATGAAGGCGGCAGCGCCAATCTCCCAGCCCGGCGGGACAAGGCCGAAGCGATAGATAAGGAGCGCCGGGATCACGGAATAGGTCAGATAGTCGATCACGAGGTCGAGCACGGCCCCGTCGAATCGCGGTGCATATTCGCTCACACGGACCTTGCGGGCCATGGGGCCGTCAAATCCGTCAATGATGAGCGCAGCGCCGAGCCAGAGCAGGGCAAGGCGCAGATCGCCCCCAATGAGCGCCGCAATGGCGAGAAGCGCCGTGATGACGCCCGAGGCCGTGAAGGCATGGACAGCCCAGGCAGCCGCCACCCGGGCGGGGGGCAGTCTCGGGGTGCTTCTCTGGCCGTTCTGTTCCGCTTCGCTCATGGGCAGGAGTCTAGCAGGGACGCGGACTATCCCCTATGGGGAGAAAAAGCGGGTCGGGAAGAAAAAGGGGCGGTCAGAGGTTGCGGGCGGGGCTTCCGGCTCGTCATGGTTCAGGCCTGACCCGGCCAACCCGGTCTTTTGTGCTCAAGGGGACGGGAAAGGCTTCCAGACCCTCTAACAAGCCTTGTGCCGCGCGCCGCCCGCGTCTACATTCCGCGCCGTTTCAGCCAGCCGCCTTTGGCGGCACTGCCGGCGCCCAGCGCGCCCCGACTTCTTGCGGAGAGGTGGCAGAGTGGTTGAATGCACCGCACTCGAAATGCGGCATACGGGCAACCGTATCGGGGGTTCGAATCCCCCCCTCTCCGCCAGATACTCCATCCAAAATCCTGTGTAGTTCTGAAGGCGGCCTTTGACCGTCGCGGCCAGTAACAAGGGTATCCTTACCCCCTTCTCGCCCGGTTGATCGCCTCCACATCAATCTTCCCCATCGTCATCATCGCGTCGAAGGCGCGTTTGGCTTCTGCGCCGCCGGCGGCGAGGGCTTCGGTGAGGGTTCGGGGGGTGATTTGCCAGGAGATGCCCCATTTGTCCTTGCACCAGCCGCATTCGCTTTCCTGCCCGCCATTCCCAACGATGGCGTTCCAGTAGCGGTCGGTTTCTTCCTGATCATCCGTTGCGATCTGGAAGGAAAAGGCTTCGTTATGCGTGAAGGCGGGGCCGCCATTGAGACCTATGCAGGGTATTCCGCATACGGTGAATTCCACCGTCAGCACATCGCCTTCCTTGCCTGACGGGTAGTCGCCCGGTGCGCGGCGGATGGCCGTGACGGCGCTGTCGGGAAAGGTTGCGGCATAGAAGCGGGCGGCTTCCTCTGCATCCTTGTCGAACCAGAGGCAGATCGTGTTCTTCGCGATGCTCATTCTTTCCTCCCTTGCAGGTGGTCGGGCCGGGCGAGGCCCGCTCATGCCCCCGCGCAATTCTGCAGGCTTGGGGAAGGCAGGCGCAAGGAACGGAGCGGCAATTTCCGCCATGTCTCGCAATTTTCTCCGATATGGATAGGACTCTCATGCAATGAGCCGGTCTGCCGCGCATTTCCTGCCATAAGCGGTCCAGAGTGGAGATGGTTCGTCTCGATAATCGCGCAAATGGCGTGGTCCAATCCTTCTCGTTGTACGCGGTTGTGGGAGGGGCGAAGGATGACCGATGCGGAAAATAAAGGCGCGCCTGCTGTGGCGGAACTTGCGCTTGCACCGAAAAAGACGACGGAGATTTCGTGCTCGCGGGGGCTGCACAGCTTCATGGAGCGCAACAGGTTGAGCTTCGGCTTCACCTCCTATCAAAGCGGGCGGCTTTATCTCGTCGGGCGGATGCCGCGCGGGCGGGTGAGTTTTCACGAGCGCCATTTCGTTCGTGCGATGGGCGTGGCTGCCACGCCGCAGCGGCTCTATCTCGCGGGGCAGCATCAGATATGGCGACTTGAGAATGTTCTCTCGCCCGGCCAGACGATGGGCGGGTTCGACCGCAATTATGTGCCGCGCAATGCGCAGACGACGGGCGATCTCGATGTGCATGAGCTTGGCGTTGACCGGAATGGCCGCGTCATTTTCGTGAACACGAAGTTTTCCTGCCTCTCGGCCTTCAGCCTCACGCATAGTTTTCGCCCGATCTGGAAGCCGCCTTTCATTTCGCGCCTCGCGCCGGAGGATCGTTGCCACCTGAACGGGCTAGCGATGGCAGAGGGAGAGGCGCGCTATGTCACGGCGGTGTGCCGGAGCGATGTCGTTACCGGATGGCGGGACAGACGCGCTTCGGGCGGCTTCATCATGGATGTGCGTGATGACCGCATGGTGACGGAAGATCTTTCCATGCCACATTCGCCGCGCGTGCATGATGGCGCGCTCTGGGTGCTCAATTCCGGCGTCGGCGCGCTGTGCCGTGTGGACGAGCAGACGGGCAAGCGGGAGAATGTCGCCTTCCTGCCGGGCTTTGCGCGTGGCCTTGCCTTTCATGGGCCTTATGCCTTTGTGGGGCTTTCTCTGCCGCGGGATGGCAGCTTCTCCGGCCTTGCGCTTGATGATGAACTTGCGAAGCGGGATGGCGAACCGTGGTGTGGCGTGCAGATTGTCGATACGCGCAATGGTGACATTGTCGAGTGGATCAGGCTCAGGGGTGAGATCAGAGAACTCTTCGACGTGTTTGTGCTGCCCGGCGTGACATGCCCCAAGGCGACGGGGCTTCTCGACGGCGCGATACGCAACGAGATATCGATCGAAAACTGGGCGCCTGCTGATTTGCGGCAAGAGGCGGTTGCCTGAAAAACATGTGTCGGAAGGCAGATGGCCGGTGCGGGATCGTGCCGGCCATTTGATTTTCGTATCCATTTCGCACATCGCAATGAATCAATCTCAACCCTTGGGTAACTCTCCCGCGACGCCGCCATTTTCTTTTCCGGCCTGATCCGCGGAGAAAACGGCACAGATTGCCGAAGCGCCGCAATCACGTGCGAATTCCATCCGCATTGGCGCAAAAGCCTTTTCCTTTTTGGTGGAGACTCAAGTGGAGCGCGGAACGGGCTGCGCGCAGTCTCTCTCCCGAAATGACTTTCTCTGGGGGAGTTTGATGACCACTCGACAATCCGAATCCGGTACAATGATCGGCGGCAATGAGACGCTGATCAGTTCTGCCTATAGCTATTATGGCGGTGTTGTGAAAGCGACATCGCGGCCTGCCACGGCAGGTGGGGTGAAGCGGCTTGTGGCTGCGGCCCTTCTTTCCGGCGCATCGATCATTGCTGTAGGCGCTATGGGAACGGGAAGCGCCAGGGCAGGCTCGTGCTCCGAAATAAACTCCACCGTCATCTGCACGGGATCGTTCAACGACGCGATCTATCAGGACTCCGTGGAAGACCTGACAGTCGTTCTGGGCTCGGGCGCGAGCATCGACACGACGGGTCAGACCTCCGCCCATGATATGGACAATGCGGGCCTGCTGATTGTTGGCGACGGCGATCTTGATGTTCGCAACTACGGGTCGATCGCGACAGGCGACAATCCTTACTATGACGGCGAGCATCATGAGTGGGTCTATGGTGGTTATCTCCACCACGGTATCTCCCTCTTCTCGCAATCAGGTAGCACCTATGTGCTGAATTCGGATCAGGGAACGGTTGTCACCAACGCGCAAGCATCGCACGGTATTCTGGCAGCGACCGCATCCGACGAGTATGAAGGCGGCACGTCCTCGGTCGTCAATGAGGGCTGGATCGCAACCAAGGGCGACTGGTCCTATGGCATCTCCGCCGTTTCGGGGAACGGCGCCGATGTCTGGAACGAAGCCCATATTCTGACTGCGGGCGAGCACGCCACCGGCATCTATGCGGGCGGCGGATATCATGCCTTTGTGACCAATAACGGGTCTGTCGAAACAACAGGGAACGAGGCGGCTGGCATCATCGTTGTCGCCGGCGGCTATTCCAGCACTGCCATTGTCATTAATGAGGGCACGATCAGCACATCCGGCAAGGAGTCGGATGGCATTTCCGCCAGTGTGCAGGACGGGTGGGGCATGATCGTCAACTCCGGCACCATCACAACCGAAGGCAAGAAGTCTGCGGGCATTGGGGCGGATGGTGAGACCATCAATGTCGTCAACCATGGTGTTATCGTGACGGGAGGCAAGAGTGGCCATGGTGTGGTCATCTCCGGCGATACGGTGACGCTCGAAAATACGGGCCTGATCCTCGCTTACGGCAAAAATGCCCATGGTGTCGTAGCGCGCTCCGATGCACCCGCGACAACCATTATCGACAATTCAGGCATTATTGCCGCTGAAGGCAATGGCGGTGCCGGCATCGTCGCTTCCGGGCCAAGCGTTCAAATCCACAATCAGCGGATTGAAGGCTATTATTCTGACACGTTCGGCCTGGTCTATTCGCGCTGGAGCGATGCGATCCGCGTCGATCATGCGTTCGAGGCGAGCCTCCACAATGAGGGTTACATCCACGGCAATGTCGATATTGACGCGGATGAGTATGCCTATGTTCTCAACGAAAAGCTGATCACATCGCATCGTAAGAAGACGGCGGCCCTTTCGGTCGATGTCGAAAGCGGCCGCGCCGTCGTCATCAATGACGGCACTATC
>ENA-UOVV01000327-UOVV01000327.1-compost-metagenome-genome-assembly--contig:-NODE-327-length-62774-cov-25.135796_pt1 | contig 62774 bp, 62 predicted proteins | sample MGYA00238155_ERZ761577 | MGnify/ENA primary metagenome ERZ761577 (study PRJEB28898, sample SAMN06268775) | compost metagenome | isolation source: Emeryville, CA | place: USA:Emeryville, CA | collected... | reverse complement strand
AGGGAACGGTCGCCCAGCCCTCGGCCGCCTGCCTGATAGTCCGGCAGGACGAGACCTTGGCCAAACGCCGGTTGCTCACCACCGCGGCCCGCCACCGGACGACTCCGGTGACCCTCGATATCCCTGCCGATCGTTCGTCGCGCTCGCCCGCCCCGCAGGAGACATTGCGACTCTCTCACGGGTAGAAGTCGCGGGGATAAGTTTCTCAGATTTTCCGTTCCCGACGGTGTCATCCCGGCCGGAGAGCCGGGAACCACGTCGTCACCTGCGCGGGTTTCGGGTTGGTTCCCGGGGCAGGCCCGGGATGACACGTTGGGGTGGTAGGGAGGGAGGCGAGCAAGATAGGCGTCGCTTACCCCCACCCTAGCTCTGCTACGTCGCTTCGCTCCTAGCGGCGCTACCCTTCCCACAAGGGGGAGGGTAGGGGGGTGTGGCATGGGGGTGGTCGGGGGATGGTTTCGAGATCGTTTGTTCCCACGTCGTCATCCCGACCGGAGAGCCGGGATCCAACTCATCACCTGCGCGGGTTTCGGGTTGGGTCCCGTGTCAGGCCCGGGATGAGAGGTTGGGGGGATGAGGGAAGCGAGAAGTGAGGCGTGGCTTATCCCCACCTTGGCTCTCCTCCGTTGGCCTGCTCCTAGCGACGCACCCTTCCCACAAGGGAGCGGCGTGGTGGTGGGGGCGTCAACGCGAGTTGTGCCACCAAAAGTAAAGGCGGGCACTGGGCCCGCCTACTTGGATCTGGTGGCTGCCAGGCTCAGTTGAGCTTGGCGGCGACGTCCTTAATGGACTGTTCGATGAGCGTGCTGCCTTTGCTCGCCATCTGGCGGGTGAGGACCACGCGGGCCGCTTCCACGGCCAGATCGGCCGAGCGGGCGCGAACTTCGGCGACCGCCTGGGCTTCGGCCTGGGCGATCTTGTCGCTCACGGCCTTCTCGCGGCGGGCCACCAGGGCCTCGAGCGATTCCTTGGCCTCGGCCGTGAGGCGGAAAGCCTCCTCGCGGGCGGCATCCACGATCGACTGGGCTTCCTTCTCCGCTTCCTCGCGGCGACGGGCATAGTCGTCGAGCAGGGCCTTGGCCTCCTTGCGGAGCTGCTCGGCCTCGGCCAGGTCGGTCTCGATCTTCTTGATGCGATCGTCGAGCGTCTTGGCGATGGTCTTGTGGATACCGGCATAGAGCGCGATGCCGATGAAGATCACGAGGGCGATGGTCGCCCAGATGGTGGCGCCGGTAGTGGCGTCGAAACCGAAACTCCACATGGCGCTCAGCCCTTGTTCACGGCCGCGACGGCGTCGCGGACTTCTTCAGCGGTAGCACCGCCGGCGATCCGGGCGACGAGCGCCTGGGCCGTATCGGCAGCGATTTCGTCGACATTGGCCAGCGCCGCAGCCTTGGTCGCAGCGATGCGGGCTTCAGCGTCGGCAATGCGCTTGTTGAGATCGGCTTCGACATCCGCACGGCGGTTGTCGATATCCGCCCGGATCGACGCGCGAGTTTCCTCGGCAATCGCCTGGGCGTTCTTGCGGGCATCCGCAAGGGCCGTCTCATAGGCAGCCGCGGCCTTTTCGGTCTCCTTGCGGAGACGCTCGGCCTCGGCCAGGTCACCCTCGATCCGGGCGCGCCGGGTCTCGAGAATGGAGCCGATCTGCGGCAGAGCGATGCGGCTCATCAGCAGATAGAGCGCGCCAAAGGTGATAGCGAGCCAGAGAAGCTGGCCGCCGAACGTCGCCCCGTCGAAGGGCGGGAAGACTTCCGAATGCGCTTCGGTCGAGGCGTGCGTCTCGGTGGAAGCGTGCGTGTCGGTAGCGGCGTGCTCGCCGCCCTCGGCCGCATGCTCGTCCGCAGCCGGAGCGACGACTTCGCCCTGCTGCAGCGTATCCGCCTGCGCCACGATGATGATGTCCTGGGTCAAACCCGCCATCTCAAAACCCTTTACGGCCGATTAAGCTCCGGATCACGAGATCCGGAGCCGATGGTCGTGACGGCCACAAGGCCGCCCGCTCGCGATATCAGACTGCGAACAGCAGCAGGAGCGCGATCAGGAACGAGAAGATGCCGAGAGCTTCCGTCACGGCGAAGCCGAAGATCAGGTTACCGAACTGGCCCTGAGCGGCGGCCGGGTTGCGCAGGGCGCCCGACAGAAAGCTGCCGAAAATGTTGCCCACGCCGATGGCGGCGCCGGCCATACCGACAGCGGCGATACCCGCACCAATAAACTTAGCTGCTTCAGCTTCCATTTCTACTCTGCTCCATTTTGAGACCGATTGACGACGCTTGCCGTCGTCTCACAGTGAACCGGCCTGTATCAATGCCCCGGATGGATGGCATCGTTGATGTACATCGAGGTGAGCACTGCGAAGACATAGGCCTGCAGAGCCGCCACGAGGAATTCGAGCGCCGTGATCGCCACCGTCATGGTGAGCGGCAGCAGCGCGCCAAGCCAACCGAGGAAGCCGAGGCCACCCAGGGTGACGACGAAGCCCGCGAACACCTTGAGGGTGATGTGACCGGCGAGGATGTTGGCGAAAAGACGAACGCTGAGCGAAATCGGGCGCGAGAGGAACGAAACGAACTCGATCGGCACCACGATGGGCAGCACGTAGGCGGGAACGCCCGACGGCACGAACAGCTTGAGGAACTTGAAGCCGTTCTTCCAGAACCCGTAGATGATGACCACGGCGAAGACCAGCATCGCCAGCGCGAAGGTGATGATGATGTGGCTGGTGACGGTGAAGAAGAACGGGATCATGCCGAACATGTTCGCGACCAGCACGAACATGAAAAGCGAGAACACGAAGGGGAAGAATTTCATGCCGGCCTTGCCGGCCGAGCTCGAGACCATGTTGGCCACGAACTCGTAGAGAAGCTCGGACACGAGCTGCACGCGGTTGGGCACCAGCGCGCGCTTCTGGGTCGAGAGGATCAGGTAGGCTGCGATGACGCCCACCGTCAGCACCATGAACAGCGCCGAATTGGTAAGGGAGAAGCCGCCGCCCAGCGGCACGACATCGGTGATGAGGAACTGGTGGATCGGGTCGACTTTGTTCGGATCGGCCAACTGCTGTTCCCTTTAGGCTCTAAGCCTTAACTCGATCGCTCCGTCCTCAGACGGCGAGACGATCTAAGCCCCTGTAACCGCGCCCTGGAACCCAAAAAGCCCCGAACGCCCTATTCTTCTTCGTCGTCCGGCACGCGCATGGCGTCGGTCGGCGGCGGAGCCGCCTTGTTCATTTCGGCAGCGGCCCGCACCACGTTGAGCACGCCGGCGGCGAACCCAACCAGCAGCATCACCAGCAACAACCACGGGCTCGTATTGAGCCAAAGGTCGAGCAGGTAGCCGATGCCGGCACCGACCAGGACCGCCGCGATGAACTCGGAGCCGAGCCGCATTCCGCGGTTCCACCCCGACATGTCCTTCACGGGAGCCTTGGCGGCCTCTTCCGCGACCCGCCTCTCGCTCCGGGCCCGCGCGATGCGGGCTTCGAGGTCCGAGGTCAAGGGCGTAGTCGCACCTGTCTGGGGGCGTTTGGGTTCCTGCGGTTCAGTCATCCGCCTTCACCTTTCGCCTCCGGGCTGAAAACCAGCAACCAAGCCCTTGAAAGTCGCGGGCAACATAGTTGTCGCCCCCAATGGTGTCAAGCGCGCGAATGATTGTGTAAGTCATTGAAATAATTCGTATTTCATACCCGGCAAGCGGGTGTGACACTGAGTCAGGCACGACTCCCGCCGCGCTCGGCGTGCCGCTGCCGGCAATCCCGGCGCGCGAGGGAGTCGAACGCTGCCGGGCAGGGCCTGTTCCCGGCCCCGCGCCTATTCGGCGGCGACCACCGCCTTGGCGCCCGAGAGGTCGACGGAGACCAGCTGGCTGACGCCGCGCTCCATCATGGTGACGCCGAACAGGCGATCGACGCGGCTCATGGTGATGGGGTTGTGGGTGATGACGAGAAAGCGCGTCTCGGTGCGCTCGCGCATGGTGTCGAGCAGGTTGCAGAAGCGCTCGACATTGGCGTCATCGAGCGGCGCGTCGACCTCGTCGAGCACGCAGATGGGCGCCGGGTTGGTGAGGAACACCGCAAAGATGAGGCTCATGGCGGTGAGCGCCTGCTCGCCGCCCGAGAGCAGCGTCATGGTCGAGGGCTTCTTGCCTGGTGGGCGGGCGATGATTTCCAGGCCGGCCTCGAGCGGATCGTCGCTTTCGACGAACTGCAACTCGGCCGTGCCGCCGCCGAACAGCGAGGTGAACAGCTCCTGGAAATGGGCGTTGACCTTCTCGAAGGCCTCGTTGAGGCGTTGGCGGCCCTCGCGGTTGAGCGACTGAATTCCGGCACGCAGCTTGGCGATGGCGGCGATGAGGTCGTCGCGATCGCTGACCATTTGGTCGAGCTTCTCGCGCACTTCCTCGGCTTCCTTCTCTGCACCGAGGTTGACGCCGCCCAGCCGCTCGCGCTCGGCCTTGAGGCGCTCGACCTGCGCCTCGACCTGCGCCTCGGCGGGTAGGGCCTGCTCGGGGCGGAGGCCGGAAGCGGCGAGGGTCTGGCTCGCGGTGATGTTGAGGGTTTCCTCGACCTGGCGCTCGATCTGGTGGCGCTGGGCGACGAGACCCTTGATGCGTTCCTCGACGCGGGCGACTTCGGCGCGCAGGCCCGCGAGCGCATCGTGGGCCAAGCGCTGGGCCCGGTCGGCTTCGCGGTGGCGCGTCTCGGCCGCGACGAGGGCATCGGCGGCGGCCTTGTGTTCCTTCGAGGCGATGGAAATGAGTTGGTCGAGCTTCTCGCGGCGCTCGTCGAAGCTCTCGGGCGAGGCATCGAGGGCGGCGACCTGGGCGGTGACTTCCCTGGCGCGCGCTTCGAGCGTGGCGAGCTGGCTTGCGGCGCCCTCGCGACGGCGCTGCCATGCAGACATGTCCTGCGCGATCTGCTGGAGGCGCGACGCGCGCATGCGGGCCGCCGTCTCGAAGCTGCCAAGCTTGAGCCGGGCCTGATCGGCCTTGGTGCGGATGTCGGCGAGGGCCGCCTGACGCGATGCGGCAAGTGCGGCGGCGGCCGAGTCGTCGGCGACCTCGCCCAGCGCCTTTTCGGCTTCGGTGACGGCGGCGGCCGCCTCGGCGCGCGTAGCTTCGAGCCGGGTGCGCGTTTCGGCCAGCGCCGCGGCGCGGGCGGTGAGCTCGCCCAGCGCCTTCTGCGCCTGATCGAGCGCGGCCTGCGCTGTGGCGATGTCGCGCTGGGCGTTGCGCCATGCCTCGCGTTTGAGACGCTCGTCGTTGCGGGCGGCGGCTAGCGCCTCGTTGAGCGACTGGGCGTCGGCGCGGCGCGCGTTGCGGCGGGCGCGGGCCTCGGCGATCTCGGCGTCGAGCTCGGCGAGACGGTTGCGCTGGCGCAGTTTTTCGGCCGCGGCGGTGGGCGCATCGGGGGCGGCGACGAAGCCGTCCCAGCGCCACAGACCGCCGGCCTTGCCGACGAGGCGCTGGCCTGGACGCAGCAGCGGCACGAGCCGGGGCGCGTCGGCGGGGTCGATGAGTCCGATCTGCCTGAGCCGACGTTCGAGCAGTGGGCTGCCGGAGACGAACTGCGAAAGCGGCGTTGCGCCCTCGGGAAGCGGAGGATCGTCGGTGGCGGCGGCGCCGGCCCAGTGGAGCGGGGCGCGGGCGTCGGACGAGGCTTCGAGGTCGTCGCCGAGCGCGGCACCGAGGGCGGTTTCGTAACCGGGGGCGACCATCAGCGCATCGACGATGGCCGGGAATTTACCCGAGCCCCCGGCATTGAGGATGCGGCTCAGCGTCTGCGCTTCGGATTCGAGGCGGGTGAGGGTCGCCTCGATCTGCTGCAGTTCGGGGCGAACGGCGTCGGAGGCAGCCTGCGCCGCGGCAGTGGCCGCTTCGGCGGCGATGGCCTGCGCCTCGGCGGCACCGGCTCGTTCGCGTGCTGCCGCGAGGGCGTCGGTACGCTGCTGAAGCACGGCGTCGGACGCGAGGGTGCGGGCTACCGCCTCGGCTTCACGCGCGACTTCGGCCACCTGCGCTTCGAGGCGCTGGGCCCGTGCGCGGGCTTCGGCCAGGGTACGCTCGGCGGCCTGACGGCGGGCGCGAAGCTGGGCGAGGGCATCGGCGGCAGCGCGGGCGGCGGTCTCCGCCTCGGCGACCTGCGCATGCACCTCGGCGGCAGCGGCCTTCGCCGCCTCGAAGGCCTGGGCTTCGCCAGCGACTTCGGCCTCGAGCCGGGTCTTTTCCTCGGCGGCGGCCTTCAGCGCCTCGTCGCCTTCGCTGACGAGGGCGCGCTCGCGTTCCCCGTCCTGCTCGATCTGGCGCAGGCGTTCGGTGAGTTCGGCGCGGCGGGCCTCGGCGCGAGACTTCTCGGCTTCGAGCTGCTCGGCAAGGATGGTGTAGCGCTGCAGCACCGCGCCGGCCTTGGCCTCCTCCTCGCGCAGGGGCGCGAGCGCCTTTTCGGCGAGGAACACCACCTTCTGCGCTTCGAGTTCGACATGCTGGGCATCACCCAGCTCGCGGATGAGTTTGGCCTGGGCGGCCTCGGCATCCTTTTCGGCGAAGCGGGCCGCGACCCAGCGAATGTGAAAGAGTGTCGCCTCGGCGCGGCGGATGTCGCCCGAGAGCGAGCGGTAGCGCACGGCGAGGCGGGCCTGCCGCTTGAGCGTCTCGAGCTGCTGCTCGATCTGGCCGATGACGTCATCGACGCGCTCGAGGTTCTGCTCCGCGGCGCGCAGGCGCAGCTCGGCTTCGTGGCGGCGCGAGTGGAGGCCGGAAATTCCGGCTGCCTCTTCGAGCAGGGCACGCCGCTGCACCGGCTTGGCTGCAATCAGCTCACCGATCTGGCCCTGGCGGACGAGGGCAGGGGAGTGGGCACCGGTAGAGGCATCGGCAAACAGCAGTTGCACGTCGCGGGCGCGCACTTCCTTGCCGTTGACGCGATAGATCGAGCCGGACTCGCGCTCGATGCGACGGGTGACTTCGAGCACGTCGGCATTGTTGAGCGGCGCCGGTGCGGTGCGGTCGGAGTTGTCGAGGACGAGGGTGACTTCGGCCGTGTTGCGACCGGGGCGGGTGCCGGAGCCCGAGAAGATGACGTCGTCCATGCCCGAGGCGCGCATGGCCTTGTATGAGCTTTCGCCCATGACCCAGCGCAGCGCCTCGACCAGATTGGACTTGCCGCAGCCATTGGGTCCGACGACACCGGAAAGACCCGGCTCGAGCCACAGTTCGGTCGGGTCACAGAAGGACTTGAAGCCGGTAAGCTTGAGGCGCGTGAACTTCATCACGCGCCCCTAGGGGTGGCGTGCTCAGGCGAGAAGCGGATCGATCTCGGCCTTGAGGTTTTCAAACGAGGCTCCGCCAGACAGCATCTTGCCGTTGATATAGAAGGTCGGCGTGCCCTGGAGCTGGAATTCCCGGGTCGCCTGGTCGCGCATCGTTTCCAGCCCAGAGAACAGGGCCTGATTCGTCAAGGCGGCGTCGTAAGTTTCCTTGGTGAAACCGAGCTGCTGGGCAATGGCGAACATCGCATCGGCCGGGGTGTTCGAGGTCACCCACTCGGTCTGCGTGCGGAAGAAGGTGTCCACCACCTCGTGATATTTCGCCTCGCCCGCGGCTTCGGCCAGCATGAACACCACCGCATCGAGCACGTTGCGCACGAACGGGCGCGGGATGAACTGGATCTTGCCCGTGTCGATATACTCGGCCTTTAGCTGCGGGAACACGTCGTCGACGAACGCCTTGCAGTGCGGGCAGGTGGGCGAGAGATACTCGACCACGGTGACCTTGGCGTCCTTGTTGCCGAGCGGGTGGTCGGGAACGCCGCCAGCCGGCGACAGGAGGCGCTGGGCATCGAACTGCTGGGCATAGGCCGCAGTCGAGCCGAAAAGGAAGGACACGCCGGTGCCAGCCGCCGCGGCGACGACAGCAGCGCCCGAGCCGATGAGGATGTTACGACGATTGGCCACGTTTCTCTCCGTTTTTTGGTTGGCTGCCTATATCGTGCCGAGCTTGGTGGCGGCAAGTTGTACTGCCGATGAACGCGGCTCACACGCGTTGAACTGTTCGTTATGAACGGCGGGGGAAATTTGGGGTGCGGCGGCCCGAAGGAAGGTCCCCACCCCAGCTCTGCTACGTCGCTTCGCTCCTAGCGGCGCTACCCTCCCCACAAGGGGGCGGGAACAAGTGGCACAGGTCAGGCAACAGCGTCTCCCTCCCCCTTGTTGGGAGGGTACCGGAACTTGGCGGCTTGCCGCCTAGTGAAGGTGGGTGGGGTGCTACGCGCCCGAAGCTGAATGTCACCGCTTCTTGCGCGCCATCGCCAGGCCCAGTTGGCGCAGGGCGTCGCGAACGCCGGGGTCCTCCACCTTGTCGACGGCGCGAGCGATACGGGCGCGGGCGGTTTCGGGGACGGCGGGGGTGGTCTCAGGTGCCTCGCTGGACATTTCGAAGGGCGCGGCGCTAAGGCGGACCGAGCCGACGAGGAAATAGCCGAAATAGCGGTTCACAGCGGCGGCGATCCGGTCGCCCTCATGCGCCAGCGCCAGCGCGTAGCCGGGGTGGCAGCGCAGGTGCAGCACCGCGCCCTCGGCACCCTTTTCGCCGCGGGGCCACACCAGCTTGTCCGGCCTCGCCATGCGATCGTAGGGGGCGGGGGCCATGACGTGCCAGTGGGCGATGAGGTCACGGCTGGCAAAGCCGCGCCGCTTGAGCGCCGGATCGAGCGCCTTCCCGAGCGCTTCGGTGAGCCCGACGGTGCGGTTGAGGCGCTTCGGGACCTTCTCTTCCTTGGCTTGTTTGCTCGCCGTCACTGGTAACAACTTCTCCGCGCCGCTTGCGCAGGGTGCGCGCGCGGGCCATGTCATCGGCCAATCATGCCAAAGCCGAACGCAAATCTGAAGCCGCTCGATGCCGAAGCGGTGCTGGGCTGGTACGACCGCCACGCGCGCAGCCTGCCCTGGCGGGTGCTGCCGGCGGCGCGAGCCGAGGGCGTACGGCCCGACCCGTACCGCGTATGGCTGAGCGAAGTGATGCTGCAGCAGACCACGGTGGCGGCGGTGGGCCGCTACTATGCGCGCTTCACTTCGCTGTGGCCGACGGTGGCTGACCTCGCGGCGGCGCCGCTCGAACCGGTGCTCGTCGAGTGGGCGGGGCTCGGCTACTATGCGCGGGCCCGCAACCTCCATGCCTGCGCGGTGGCGGTGGTCGAGCGCTTCGGCGGCGTGTTCCCGACGAGATCGGCCGAACTGCTGACGCTGCCGGGCATCGGCGCCTATACGGCGGCGGCGATCTCGGCCATCTGCGCCGATGAGCGTATCGCGGTGGTGGACGGCAATGTCGACCGGGTGCTGGCGCGCTATCTCGCCCTCGACGTGCCGGTGCGCGAGGAAAAGGACCTGATCCGTGCCACCGTGCAGGCCTCGGTGCCGGCGCGGGCAGGGGACTTCGCCCAGGCATTGATGGATATGGGCGCCACGATCTGTGCGCCGCGGCAGGCGAGCTGCCTGCTCTGCCCGCTCGAGCCGGGTTGCCTGGGGGCAAGGCGCAACCCGCTCGCCTATCCGGTGAAGGCCGAAAAGGCCGAAAGGCCGACGCGCTACGGCCATGCCTTCGTGATGCGTGACGCCGATGGTGACGTGTACCTGCGCACGCGGGCGGACAAGGGCCTGCTGGCGAAGATGACCGAAACGCCGGGTTCGGCCTGGACGCCGGTGAGCCTGCCGGTGGTGCATCCGGTGACGGCGGATTGGCGCCATGCGGGGCAGGTGGTGCACGTCTTCACTCACTTCCGCCTTGAACTCGACGTGTGGACGGCCGTGGTGCCCGACACGTCGTTGCTCACCGAGGGCTGGTGGACCGACCCGCGCGAACTCGGCAACGAGGCACTGCCGAGCGTGTTTCGCAAGGTGCTGGCGACGGCGGGCGTGGAATAGATGGAAACAGCCGCCAGCGCTCCTTGAGCACCGGCGGCTGGACAGCCCGTGATTGGAGGTCAAGTCAGGCTGGAATGCCTTCCATCTGGGAGCGGACCTGCTCGCGGAAGATGTCGATGGGCGCGAGGCCACGATCGGTAGGAGCGTGCCAGAAGGTCCAGCCGTTGCAGGCTTCTGCTCCCTGGACCAGTGCGCCGACCCGGTGGATCGAACCCATGTACTGGCCGGAAACCAGCGAGCCGTCGGCGCGCACCAGGGCCGAGTAGCGGCGCCGGTCGTCGTAGAGCTCGGTGCCCGGCGTGATGAGGCCCATTTCGACCAGCGAACCGAAGGGGACGCGAGGCGCGGCGCGCTTGGGCACGGCGGGTTCTACGGCCTCGGCGCTGAACGGCCTGATCGAGGCGATGCGCTTCAGCGCACCGGCAATGTACGTGTCCTCACGCTCGATGCCGATGAAGTGGCGGCCGAGCTTCTTGGCCACGGCGCCGGTGGTGCCGGTACCGAAGAACGGGTCGAGCACAACATCGCCGGGCCTGGTCGTCGCCGAGATGACCCGATAGAGCAGGGCCTCGGGCTTCTGCGTGGGATGCAGCTTCTCGTCGTTCTCGCCCTTGAGGCGCTCGGCCCCGGTGCAGATGGGGAACAGCCAGTCCGAGCGCATCTGCAGGTCGTCGTTGGCCTGCTTGAGCTGCTCGTAGTTGAAGGTCGGCCGGCTGGTGCGCGACTTCGAAGCCCAGATCAGCGTCTCGTGCGCATTGGTGAACCGGGTGCCGCGGAAGTTCGGCATCGGGTTCGCCTTGCGCCAGATGACGTCGTTGAGGAGCCAGAAATCGAGATCCTGCAGCGCCGCGCCGACGCGGAAGATGTTGTGATACGAGCCGATGACCCAGATGGCGCCATCGGGCTTCAGCACGCGGCGGGCCGCTTTCAGCCAGGCGCGGGTGAAGGTGTCGTAGTGGGCGAAGCTCTGGAACTTGTCCCAGTCGTCATCCACCCCGTCCACCTTGCTCTGATCGGGGCGGGTGAGGCCCTGCTCGAGCTGGAGGTTGTAGGGCGGGTCGGCGAATATCAGATCCACCGACCCGGCCGGCAACGCATTCATGTGGTCGATGCAATCGCCCACAAGGATGGTGTCGATGGGGAGCACGCTCCCCTCCGCATTGGCCGGTTGGGCCATACGCGCGGTACGCAACATGTACTCGAACCCTGACGCAAAACTAACGAATTCGGTTGTAAGCCGTTAGGGTTAAACGGGATTTAAAGGGCAGGGTTAGCGAGAGGTTAAGGTGGGTGTGAACTCTTGTCCTCCGCTACCCCCACCCTGGCTGCGCCAAGTCCCTGCTCGCCAAGCTTCGCTACCCTCCCCACAAGGAGAGGGCGACCAGTGGCTGAGAGCGTGGGGAGGTTACGCCGCTTCCGACTTCAGCCGCAGGGCCTGGGCGCAGGGGGCGAAGTCCATGCGGTGGTGGCGGCCGGGGCCGTGTTCGGTGAGGGCCCTGAGGTGCATGGGGGCGGAGTAGCCCTTGTGGCTGGCGAAGCCGTAATGCGGCTCCTCGCAATGCATGATCTCGCACATGCGGTCGCGCGTGACCTTGGCGACGATGGAGGCCGCGGCGATGGAGAGCGAGCGCGCATCGCCGCCGACCACCAGCTCGGTGGGCCACAGCATGTCCTTGGGCCGGGTATTGCCGTCCACCAGCACGTAGTCGACCTTGACCGGCAGGTTGAGTACCGCCTGGCGCATGGCCCACATCGAGGCCCAGAGGATATTGAGCTTTTCGATGATGCTGGGCGGCGCCACGGCGACGGAGACGGCCACCGCCGAGGACATGATCTTTTCGTAGAGGTCCTCGCGCTGGCTCTCGGTGAGCTGTTTGGAATCGTTGAGGCCGGCCGGCACCTTGCGGTGGTTGAGCACCACGGCCGAAACGACCACCGGCCCGGCGAGCGGCCCCCGGCCGACTTCATCGACGCCGGCGACGATGGTCGCGCCGTTGCGGATGGCGCGGCGTTCGAGTTTGAGGTCGGGCGTGGTCGGAACGATTGGCGGCGATTCGGTTCGCATGCCTTCAGCATCGCCAAGGTTGAGGGCGAGGCAAGCGGCTTCGTCATTCATCGGTTGTTCAGCCACACAAAGCCAGTTGAAGCGATTGGAGTGCGGTGACAGTCTCGCGCCCATATTCCGGAGGGCTCCATGACCGGCCTGATCATTCTCGCCATTATCGTGGCCGTCATCGGCTACGCCATCTTTCTGTACAACGACCTGGTGTCGAAGCGGCAGCTCAAGGAGGAGGGCTGGTCGGGCATCGACGTGCAGCTCAAGCGCCGTTCCGACCTGATTCCCAACCTCATGGAGACCGTGAAGGGCTACATGGGGCACGAACGTGACACGCTCGAGGCGGTGGTGCAGGCCCGCGCCGCGGCGACGGCCGGCGCCAACGCCTCCCCGGCCGAGCGATCGGCGCTCGAAGGTGCGCTGTCGGGCGCACTGGGCCGGCTGCTGGCCATTGCCGAGGCCTATCCCGACCTCAAGGCGAACACGACCTTCCTCGAGTTCCAGGCGGCGCTGCGCAACGTGGAGGACGAGATCCAGCTGGCCCGCCGCTACTACAACGGCGCCGTGCGCAACCTGAACACGTCGGTGGAGAGTTTCCCGCAGAACATCGTCGCCAACGCTTTCCACTTCACCAAGGACGAGTATTTCGAGCTCGAGAACGAGGCCGACAGGGCCGTGCCCACGGTGAAGTTCTAACCGTGTCGCCAGCGACTGCCGACGCCCCGTCCACCAGCCTTCGGCAGGACCGCGCATCGAAGATGCGTGAGGGAGGAGGCGTCCTCGCGCTCCTGCTCCTCTTCCTCACCTTCTTGTTTGCTGCGCCCGTCCTGGCCGCGGAGGCCATCACTTCGTTTTCGACCGATGTGACGCTGCGGACCGATGGATCGGTGGAGGTACTGGAGACCATTGCCGTCAATGCGGAGGGCTACGAGATCCGCCGCGGCATCTTTCGCGATATTCCGACGCTGCTGGTGAACGACGACGGGTCGCGGCTGCGCTCGGACCTCGATGTCATCGAGGTGAAGCGTAATGGCAGGACGGAGCCCTACGCGGTCGAAGGACTGGAGGCGGGCTTCAAGCGCATCCGCATCGGCGATGCCGACACGTTCCTGACGCGCGGGGCGCACACCTACACCATCCGCTACACGATGACCCGCATGGGCCGGAGCTTTGCCGACCATGACGAGCTCTACTGGAACTCGACCGGCAATTACTGGGCCTTCCCGATCCTCGAGTCGGTGACGCGGCTGACCCTGCCCGAGGGCGCGAGCATCCGCGACCTGGTCGGCTATACTGGCCGCAGCGGTTCGACCGAGCAGGCGGTGACGATCACGCGTGTTTCGGACAACCAGGCGATCTTCCGCACCACGCGGCGGCTCGAGGCGGGCGAAGGCGTCAGCGTGGCCGCCTCCTTTCAACCCGGAGTTCTCGCAAAGCCCGAGGGAACAGCGGCGGCGCTGAACTGGATTTCGGACCATCGCGACCTGGTGGGGCCGGTCGCCGGCCTGCTGCTGGTGCTCGGCTACAACCTGCTCGCCTGGAGCGCCGTGGGCCGCGACCCAAAGAAGGGGACGATCATCCCCCTCTTTTATCCCCCCAAGGGGATGTCGCCGGCGCTCACCCACTACATCCACCGCATGGGCTGGCAGAAGGGCGGCTGGACAGCCTTCATCGCGACGATCTTCGACCTCGGGGTGCGCGGCCTCGTCGTCATCGACAACAAGGGCAAGACCATCACGGTCAACTCGACCGGCAAGGCGCCCGACGCCACCCTGCCGCCCGGCGAGAAACTCATGGCCGAGTATTTCGCGCAGCGCGGCTCGGTGACGGTCAACACGACGAACGGTCCCAAGCTCAACGAGCTACGCGGCCAGTTCCTGAAGCTGGTCGAGGGCGAGAACCGGCAGGCCTATTTCCGCAACAATACCGGTTATGTCGTGCTCGGCGTGCTGCTATCGTTGGCGGTGCTGGTGGGCATGATCGCGTTCGACATGCTGAACCCGCTGGTGCTGATCTTCGCGGTGATCGGCGGCGTGTTCATCGGCGTGGCCACCAGCTTCGTCCGCAGTTTTCTCCAGAGCCCGATTCTGGGGAAGATCATCTTCGGGGTCTGGGCCTGCGTCTTCGCGGTGAACGTGCTCGGCAGCGGCGTCAACTTCACCTCCGACATCCGCTTTGACACCCCGCTGCTCGCCGCCCTCTCGATCGTGGTGGTGAACGTCGTCTTCGGCATCCTGATGCGCGCCCCGACCGTGCAGGGGCGCAAGCTGATGGACCAGATCGACGGCTTCAAGATGTACATGGACACGGCCGAGAAGAACCGGCTGAACATCGTGGGCGAGCCGCCCATGACCAAGGATCGTTTCGAGACGATCCTGCCCTATGCGATTGCGCTGGGGGTGGAAAAGCCGTGGTCGGAGCATTTCGAGGCCGAACTCAAGCGCAACGCCGTTGCCGATGCCGACAGCAGCTACCAACCGCGCTTCTATTCCGGCCGCTCGTGGTCGAGCGGGGCGGGCGGCTTCTCCAATGCCGTCTCGACCGCCACCTCGGCGATGAGCGCGGCCATGATCGCCGCCCAGCCTTCGAGTTCTTCGGGCTCCGGCTTCTCGTCAGGCGGCGGTGGTGGCGGTGGTTCGGGCGGCGGGGGTGGGGGAGGCGGCGGCGGCGGCTGGTAAGCACCAGCCCATCCCGGAATGGACAATCCGCCATCCCCTTGCTAGGCATCGCCGCGCTTTTAAACCCGCCGGTACGCCATGCCCGAACTCCTGCTTGAACTGTTCTCGGAAGAAATCCCTGCGCGCATGCAGCGCAAGGCGGCCGAGGATTTGAAGAAGGCCGTCACCAATGCGCTGGTGGATGCGGGTCTGCTCTATGAGAGCGCCAAGGCTTTCGTGACGCCGCGGCGCCTGGCGCTGACCGTGACCGGCCTGCCGGCTCGCTCTCCCGATACCCGCGAGGAAAAGAAGGGGCCCCGCGTCGGCGCACCGCAGCAGGCGATCGACGGCTTCCTGAAGGCCGCGGGGCTTTCGTCGATCGAACAGGCGAAGGTGGAGAGCGACCCCAAGAAGGGCGATTTCTACGTCGCGCATATCGAAAGGAAGGGCGCTGCCGCAGAGGATATCCTGGCGCAGATCCTGCCCAAGGTGATCACCGGATTCGACTGGCCGAAATCCATGCAGTGGGGCAATGGCGGGCTCACCTGGGTGCGGCCGCTGCGGGCCATCACCGCCACCTTCGGCACCGAGAACGACGAGCCGGTGGTGATCTCGTTCCGCGCCAACACGCTCGAATCCGGCCAGACCACTTATGGCCACCGCTTCCTCGCGCCCGAGCCGATCCGCGTGAAGCGCTTCGACGACTATGTGCAGGCGCTGGAGCGCGCCAAGGTCGTGCTCGACATCGACCGGCGCAAGGAGATCATCAAGGCCGATGCCGACAACCTCGCCTTCGCGCAGGGGCTGACGGTGATCCATGACGAGGGCCTGCTCGAAGAGGTCGCCGGCCTCGTCGAGTGGCCGGTGGTGATGATGGGCTCGTTCGACCCCGCCTTTCTCGAAGTGCCCGAGGAAGTGATCATCGCCACCATCCGTGCCAACCAGAAATGCTTCTGCCTGCGCGATGCGTCGGGCAAGCTGGCGCCGAACTTTATCATCATTTCCAACCAGATCGCCGCGGATGGCGGGGCGCAGATCATCGCCGGCAACGAGCGCGTGATCCGCGCGCGCCTGTCGGATGCGCGCTTCTTCTACCAGACCGACCTGGCGCTGCCGCTCGAACACGGCCTGCCCAAGCTCGAGGAAAGCGTGTTTCACGCCAAGCTGGGGACGCAGTTCCAGCGCGTCGAGCGCATCGTGAAGCTGGCCGGCGAGATCGCGCCGAAGGTGGGGGCCGACCCCGAGCAGGCGAAACGCGCCGCGATGCTGGCCAAGGCCGACCTCGTGACCGGCATGGTGGGCGAGTTCCCCGAGCTGCAGGGCATCATGGGCCGCTACTACGCGCTGGCGCAGGGCGAGCCGGACGCCATCGCCAACGCCATTGCCGATCACTACAAGCCGCTAGGGCCGACCGACCTCGTTCCGGGCGAACCGGTGTCGATCGCGGTGGCGCTCGCCGACAAGCTCGACACGCTCACCGGCTTCTGGGCCATCGAGGAAAAGCCCACCGGCTCGCGCGACCCCTTCGCGCTGCGTCGCGCCGCGCTGGGCGTGATCCGCATCATTCTCGACAACGAGGTGACGCTGCCGCTGATCCCGCTCTTCCAGGCTTCGTGGTTCGTGCGCCGCGACCAGCATGTCGGCGACAGCGCCCATCCGAAGAACCAGCTAGCCGGCGATCTCGATTCCAACGATCTGCTCGCCTTCTTCCATGACCGGCTGAAGGTGATGCTGCGCGATACCGGCGCCCGCCACGACCTCGTCGATGCGGTGATCTCGGGCGAGAGCGACGACCTGCTCGAAATCTCCCGCCGGGTGGAGGCGCTCTCGGCGCTGCTCGGGTCCGAGGATGGGGCAAACCTCCTCGCAGGCTATCGCCGCGCCGCCAACATCCTCGCTGCCGAGGAGAAGAAGGACGGCCGGAAATATGCCGAGCCGGTGATCGCGAGCGCGCTGAAGCTTGGCCAGGAAGTGGCGCTTGCCGACGCGGTAGCGAAGGTGGACGCGGCCGTGGCGGCGAAGGTGGCGGCCAACGACTACAAGGGCGCGATCGGTGAACTTGCGACCCTGCGTGGGCCGGTGGATGCCTTTTTCGAGGCGGTGCTGGTGAACGATCCCGACCCGGCCGTGCGCGCCAACAGGCTCAATCTGTTGGCCAGGCTGCGCGACACAATGCGGCTGGTGGCGGATTTCTCGAAGGTGGCGGGGTAACCCACCCACATTCGGCAATTTCAGCGCCCGCGTCCGCAAGGCCGCGGGCGCTTATCCTTAGCGCAAGAAACTTATCCCCGCGATGATGTTCTTGTTTTGTTCTCGCGCAACTGCTATCTCTGTTCTCGCGTTGATCCGGTGCCGAGTCGGCCCGGTGGCGGTGGAGACCTTCGATGGCGATGCGTGTTGCCCCCTCGTTCGAACAGCTCGAAAAGCTCAGCGGCACCCGTGATGCCGACCTGATCGCGCGGCGCTACCTTGACCCCGCCACCAACCGCGGCCGTGGTGCGCAGACCAATCGCGGCAGCCGCTTCAATCGCGAGACGCGCGAAGCTTTCGACGATGGCTGGGGCAAGGTGGAGGACCTCAAGCCCTTCGAGACCATCGAGCATGTCGAGCGGGCGCGCTCGATCATCACCCGCAACGAGAGCCCGGATATCGGCTTCGACCGCTCGATCAACTCCTATCGCGGCTGCGAGCATGGCTGCTCGTACTGCTTCGCGCGGCCGAGCCACGCCTATCTGGGCCACTCGGCCGGGCTGGAATTCGAGCGCGACATCTACGTGAAGACCAACGCGGTGGAGATGCTGCGCAAGGAGCTGGCCGACAGGCGCTACCGGCCGAAGCCCATTGCCATGGGAACCAACACCGACCCCTACCAGCCGGCCGAGCGCCAGCACCGGCTGACGCGCGGCATTCTCGAGGTGATGCTGGAAACGCGGCATCCGGTGACGATCACGACGAAATCGGCGCTGGTGGTGCGCGACCTCGACCTGCTGAAGCCGCTGGCCGAACAGGGGCTGGTGCGCGTGGCACTCTCGATCACCAGCATGGACCACATCCTGAGCCGCAAGATGGAGCCGCGCGCCTCGACGCCGGAGAAGCGGCTCGAGGCGGTGCGGCTCTTGTCGGAGGCCGGTATCCCGACTGCCGTGATGGCGGCCCCGATGATCCCGGCGATCAACGACATGGAGCTCGAGCGCATTCTCGATGCGGCGGCGGCACAGGGCGCGCGCGAGGCGCATGCTATTTTGCTGCGCCTGCCGGGCGAAGTGCGCGACATCTTCCGCGAGTGGCTGCTGCGGCACTTCCCCGACCGGGTGAGCCACGTGATGAGCCTCGTCCGCGACACGCGCGGCGGCAGGGACAACGACCCCAACTTCGGCACGCGCTTCGTGGGCGAGGGGCCGTACGCCGTGCTGCTGCGCCAGCGGCTGGGGATGGCGCGCGAGCGCTACGGGCTGAACAAGCCGATGCCGCCGCTCAGAACCGACCTATTCGTGCCACCGGCGGTGGACGACGGACAGATGAGCTTGTTCTGAGAGTTTCGTGCGGGCGCGGTGCCTGTGCCGCCCCCTTCACCATGCTCCGCATGGTCCCCTTCCCCCGTTCCACGGGGGAAGATCTAGGTCAGGGCTCTGACGACGGAACTGAACGGCTCGAGCGCCCAGGTATGGAGGGTCCTCCACCGCGAGCGGGGGAGGGGGACCACCCGACAGGGTGGTGGAGGGGGCGGTACAGGCAGATGGCCTGGATGAAAGCCGTCCAGCCGAAGCAATCAACTCTAGTCCTGCTCCGTATCCGCCTTCATCCCCGGATCGACCTTGTGTTTCGGCTTGCGCCGATAGGCCTTGGGGTCGGGTTCGACCTTAGGCTTGAACTGGCCTTGGGCGAGGGACTTGGCTGCCAGGTTGCGGGGGGCGGTCTGCTTGCGGCCGAGTTTTACGGTGATCGGCTTTTCCTTCATCGGCTGCCCCTAGTGCCGTTTGAAATACTGCACCTCGCGCTCGTGCTTTTCGGCGGCTTCGCGCGTGTCGAAGGTGCCGAGGTTGCGGCGCCGGCCCGTCTTCGGGTCGGGCTTTCTCGAGTAGAGCCGGTATTCGCCGGACTTGAGCTTGCGGATCATTGCACGTCTCCTTGTCCAGGAAAACGTGTCCCACCTGGGGCCGTTCCTAGTCGTCGGTCCTGGGCTTCTTCTCGCCCTCATGCGGCTCCGGTGGCGTGTCGGCAGGGGCCTCCTCGACGACCGCCTCGGTTTCCGAGGCCGGAGTCTCGTCGGGCGTCTCGGCGGAGGGCGTGGTGTCGACGACCACCACCGGTTCGACCGGATCGGGGACGATGATCTCGGCTTCGGTCTCCTCCACGGGAGTGGCGGGAACCGGCTCGGCGGCAGGCGCAGGCGTCGCGGTGCGGATCGTCTCGGTGCGGGGCAGGTTCTCCTGCGATTCGTCGGCCCGAGGATCGAGGGCGACAGTGCCGGGCGAGATCGGTTTCTCCGCGCTCATCACGCGGAACTTGACGCGCCAGCCCTGGCGATAGGGGCGGATGCGCATGCGCAGGAAGGCCGTGACGGCGAGCGCGCCGTGGAAGGTGGCAGTAACGATGAACAGGCCCACCGGGGCGATGGAGTTCATCACCCAGCTGCCGATGATGGGGCCAATGGCGAGGCCGGTGCCGAGCACCAGCAGCATGCCGCCCGCCACACGGCCGAACTCGCCCTCCTTGGCGAAGTCGTTCGCATGCGCCACGGCGATGGCATAGAGCGGATAAGCACACAGGCCATAGAGCCCGAACAGGCCGAACATCAGCCACAGGATATCGATACTCGGGTTGATGAGCACGGTGAGAAAGCCGATGACGCAGGCGCCGCCCGAGAGCGCGACGATGACCAGCCGCCGGTCGATCTTGTCAGAGATACGCCCGGCCGGGATCTGCGCGATGGCGCCGAGCACGGCGGTGACGGCAAACAGCAGCGAGATTTCGCTGGCCGGCAGCTGCTGCTGGAAGCCGTAGACCGGGGCGAGCGTGCCGAAGCAGCCATTCGCCATGCCGCAGGCGAAGGCGGCGATGACCGCCAGCGGCGAGGTCTTATAGAGCAGCACCACGTCGAGCTTGGCCGAGGCGATGGGGCGCGGCTGCGGCGTGGAAGTCAGCGCGCTCGGCAGTACGGCGCAGATGAAGCTGATCGCACCGACCACGAAGGGGATGTAGCCGGCCGTGCCGGTGATCGACATGGCGAGCTGGCCGATGGTGGAGGCCGCCATGTTGATGGTGGTGTAGACCGAAAAGATGGTGCCGCGGCTGCGGTTGTCGGCCACCTCGTTGAGCCAGCTCTCGACGATCATGGCCGCGCCGGCAAAGCAGAAGCCCGAAAAGGCGCGCAGGATGATCCAGCTGATATCGTTGATGAGCAGCAGGTTCATCAGGATGGTGACGGTGCCGATGGCCGCCATGATCGAGAAGGCGCGGATATGGCCGACCCGTTTCACCAGCAAGGGCACGGTGATTGAGCCGGCGACGAAGCCCACCGACCAGCCGGTGCCGATGAGGCCCAGCGCATAGAGCGGAAACCCTTCCTCCGCACCGCGCACCGAGAGCAGCAGGCCCTGCAGGCCGCCGCCGAACATGAGCAGGGCCGATCCGATGAACAGGGCATAGATTTTCAGTGCGGAGGACATGGCGCCTTTCTTCCGAAGGATTCGTCGCACTCACGCTGCTGCCCATGGAAGCTGACGGAATTCGGGCAGCACCAATAATACTTCAGCTGTTGTCGGCCTCGATTGCTTGCCTAAGGCTTAACATGTCGCGCCAGGCCAGCGCCTTGCTGGCCGGGGTGCGGAGCAGGTAGGCCGGGTGAAGCGTCGCCAGCGAGCGAACGCGGTGGCTGCCGATCTCGAGCTCCTTCCACTGGCCGCGCATGCGGGTGATGCCGGCGCTGGTCTGAAACAGCGACTTGGTCGGCACATTGCCGAGCGTCAGCAGGAACTTTGGCGCGACCAGCTCCACCTGGCGGATGAGGAAGGGCGTGCACAGCGCCAATTCCTCCGGTGAGGGGTCGCGATTGCCCGGCGGACGCCACGGCACCATGTTGGCGATGTAGACCTTGCTGCGGTCGAGCCCGATGGCGCCCAGCATGCGGTCGAGCAGCTGCCCGGCGCGTCCGACAAAGGGCTTGCCCTGCAAATCCTCCTGCTCGCCTGGGCCCTCACCCACCAGCATGATCTTTGCTTCGGGATTGCCGTCAGCGAAGCAGAGCTGGGTGGCGCGTTTCTTGAGCGTGCAGCCCTCATAGGCGTCCATGGCGGCGCGCAGCGCCTCGAGCGTGGGCGCGGCGGCGGCGATGGCGCGCGTTTCGGACGGATCGGCGCTGAGCGAAGTGGCGACGGCAGGCGCCGCGGGCGGTGGCATGTCGCGCTGGCGCTGCAGCGGCGGCGCAACGATGAGCGGCGCGGGAGCGGGGCCGACCGTGCCAGCAGGTGCAGCGGCACGGCGGGGCGCGGCGGCCGATGCGGCAAAGCGATCGACCGGCTCCTCGCCCACCGCAAGGTCCACGCCGACGGCACGATACCAGTCGAGCGCCGCGACAAGCTCAGCGTCATTTAGCGGTCGATCTACGGACATGAAACCTGTTATGTCACAGCCCGCTTTCACCCGCCAGACGCGAGGACCCACAGAGATTGGCCACCGCCGGAACCCGCGAGATCCTCGACACGGACGTCGTCATCGTCGGGGCAGGGCCGGCCGGGCTCGCCGCGGCCATCAGGCTCAAACAGAAGGCGCCGGGGCTTGCCGTAACGGTGGTGGAAAAGTCCGCCGAGCTCGGCGGGCATATCCTTTCGGGCGCGGTGATGAACCCCGTTGGCATGGACGAACTGATCCCCGGCTGGCGTGAGCGCGCGCCGGTGGGGCCGGCGGTGACCGAGGACACGTTCCACTTCCTTTCGCGCACCGGCGACTTTGCCCTGCCGCATTTCGTGCTCCCGCCCCAGATGAGTGTGAAGGACGCCGTCATCATCTCGCTGGGCGAGCTGGTGAAGTGGCTGGGCGAGGAGGCGCAGGGCCTCGGCGTCGACATCTTCCCCATGACGGCAGCCGTGGACGTGCTGACCGGCGAGGCGGGCGAGGTGCAGGGCATCATCACCGGCGATCTTGGCGTGGATGCCAACGGCAACCCCAAGTCGGGCCACGCGGCGGGCATTGCGCTGCGGGCGAAATACACGCTGATCGGCGAGGGCGCGCGCGGTTCGCTCGCCAAGGGGCTGATCGCCCGCTTCGGGCTCGAGACGGGGCCGCAACTCTATGGGCTCGGCATCAAGGAAGTATGGGAACTGGCGCCCGAGCGTCACCGGCCCGGCCGCATCGACCACTATCTGGGCTATCCGCTCGACGACGATACGTCCGGCGGGGGTTTTGCCTATCACGCGCAGGACCGGAAGCTCTATCTCGGCTTCGTCACCCACCTGAGTTATGCCGACCCCACGCTCTCGCCTTTCGGCGAGTTCCAGCGGTTCAAGGCGCACCCGTCGATCCGCCGCCTGCTCGACGGCGCGACGCGGCTGAGCTACGGGGCGCGGGCGCTGACCTCGGGTGGCCTTCAATCGGTGCCGAACCTGGCGTTCCCCGGTGGCGCGCTGATCGGCTGCGCGGCGGGGTTCATGAACGTGCCGGCGCTCAAGGCAATTCACAGCGCCATCCGCTCCGGCATGGCCACGGCCGATGCGGTGGCCGAAGCCGTAGGGCAGGGGCGGGCGCACGATGTGCTCGACAACCTCAATGAGCGCGTGCTCGCCACCGGCATCGGCGCGGAGCTGAAGCCGGTGCGCAACGTCAAGCCGCTCTGGGGGCGGACGGGGACGGTGCTGGGCGTGGTGCTGGGCGGCTTCGACATGTGGTGCGAGGCGCTGTTCGGCCGCTCGCCCTTCGGCACGCTGAAGCACCGCCACGCCGATGCCGACACGCTCAGGCCATCGGGCGCCGCGCCGGCGAGGCGCTATGACAGGCCCGACGGCAAGGTGACCTTCGACAGGAACTCTTCGGTGTTCCTCGCCAATCTCAGCCATGACGAGGACCAGCCGGTGCACCTGAAGCTGGCGGACCCCGCCGTGCCGGTGCGCGAGAACCTGCCGCGCTATGGCGAGCCGGCGCCGCTCTATTGCCCGGCAGGCGTCTATGAGATGGCCGAGGAGGACGGCAAGCCGGTGTTTCGCATCCATGCCGCCAACTGCGTGCACTGCAAGACCTGCGATATCAAGGACCCGGCGCGGAACATCACCTGGGTGCCGCCGGAGGGTGGTTCGGGCCCCAACTACGCCGGGATGTGAGCCGCAGCTTCCCGGCTCTCAAACAATCGTGGCCGCCTCTTGCGGCGCAGCCCCGAAATCGCCCATCTTCAGCCGTCAAAGTCCGGTTCCGGACCCTTGGAGTTTGCCCGCCTGTGATCAAATCTGCGCGTCTTCTCAGCTCGGCTGTCATCGTCCTCGCGCTTGCCACCGGAGGCGCACTCTCGCTCGAAGGCAACATGTTCGATGTTGCCTGGCAAAGCCCGAGCGGCAGCTTCCTGGCCGGGCGTCAGGCCCTGAGCGACCTGCGCACCGAGGACGCGGCCCGCTACTTCAACGATGCCGCGCTGAACGACTGGGACAACCCGATTCTCGTCGAGCGCAGCTTCATCGCCTTTGCCGCCAACGGCCAGATTGCCGATTCGGCCCGCGTGGCTCGGCACCTGCTCGAGCTGAGCAGCCCTAACGACCTCGCTACCCTGGTGATCGGCGCCGAGGCCCTGAAGGACAGGCGCTACGGCGCGGCGGCGCGCGAACTCGCCAATGTCGGCGGCGACACCTATGCCGGCATCGCCGGCAGCGTGCTGCGCGCCTGGGCGCTCACCGGCGAGGGCAAGCTCGACGAGGCGAACAAGCTGCTCGATACCGTGGGGCAGGGCGGGCTCGAGGATTTCCTGGTGTTTCACCGCGCCCTCATGGCCGAGGTGGCCGGGCGCTCGGCCGACGCGCTGGCGCTCGGCAAGCGCGCCTACGAGTCCGACCCGTTCGTGGCGCGCATCGTCGAGGCCTATACCCGCATGCTCGGCAATGCCGGCCGCTTCGACGAGGCCGGGAAGGTGTTCGAGGACTATGCCAAGCAGGGGCTGAGCCATCCGCTGATCGACGCGGTGAAGGCGAAGATAGACCTCAAGCAGCGACCGGGTCCGTTCGCCGCCGACGTGCAGGCGGGCGCCGCCGAACTGTTCCACTCGATCGGCGTGGCGCTGGCGCGCGAAGGCACCGGCGACATTGCCGCACTGTTCCTGCAACTGGGCATGTATCTCGACCCGGCGGCAGACGTGATCGACCTCGTCTACGCCCAGATGCTCGATGCGGCCGGCCAGCATGAAGCGGCCAACAAGGTTTACCAGAAGCTGCCGGTCAACTCGCCGCTGAAGCCGATGGCGGTGGTGCGGGTGGCCGAGAATCTGGATGCCCTCGGGCAGCCCGAGGAAGCCATGCGGCAGCTGGGCAACATCGTCGCCGTCAATCCCAACGACCTCGAGGCGCTCTCGGTGCTGGGCGACCTGCAGCGCAGCGCCAAGAAGTATGCCGAGGCGGCCGAAACCTACACCAGGGCCCTGGCGGTTTCGGGCGGCGAGAAGCCCTCGGACTGGCGCTTCTACTATGTGCGCGGCATCTCCTACGAGCGCTCGAAGCAGTGGCCCAAGGCCGAGGAAGACTTCAAGAAGGCACTGAGCCTCAACCCCAACCAGCCGCAGGTTCTGAACTATCTCGGCTATAGCTGGGTGGACCAGGGCACCAACCTGCTGCCGGCGCTGGATATGATCCAGCGGGCCGTCGCCGCCGCTCCCAACGACGGCTACATCATCGACTCGCTCGGCTGGGCCTATTACCGGCTCGGCCGCTACGAGGAGGCGGTGGCGGAGCTCGAACGCGCCGTGCAGCTGCGCTCCACCGACCCCGAGATCAACGACCACCTGGGCGACGCCTACTGGATGGCCGGCCGCAAGCTCGAAGCCCGCTTCCAGTGGAACATCGCCGCCTCGGTGGACAAGGAAGGCGCCGTGAAGGAACGGGTGGCCGAAAAGCTCAGGAACGGCCTCGAGGCCGTGGAGCCGGCGCCCGATCCCGGGCCGGTCGCTGAAGGCAAGGCTGCGCCCGCCAGTTGATGGATACCATCTACGCCGAGGCGGCTCCCGCCAAGGTCAACCTGGCGCTGCACGTCACCAACCGGCGCGCAGATGGCTACCATGAACTGGAAAGCCTCGTGGTGTTCGCCGGCGTGGCCGACGAACTGGTGGCGCGGCCGGCAAAGCGCGACAGTCTCAGGGTGACTGGTCCCTTCGCGGCGGCGGCGGGGACGGGCGACAGCAACCTCGTGTCCCGCGCCGTGGCTGCCTTTCGGGCCCGCTGGCCCGATCACGTCGAGACCGGCCTCGCCTTCGAGCTGGTGAAGAACCTGCCCGTCGCGGCGGGACTGGGCGGCGGCTCTGCCGATGCGGCGGCGGCGCTGCGCCTGCTGGCAGGGCTGGGCGACGCCGAGATTGCCTTTGCCGACCTCTCGGCGCTGGCCCTGACCCTGGGCGCGGACGTGCCTGCCTGCCTGCTCTCGCAACCCACCGAAGTGCGCGGGGTGGGCGAAATCCTCCACCCGCTGCGGACCTTTCCCAAAACCCATATCGTACTGGTGAACCCGCTGGTGCCGGTGGTGACGGCGGACGTATTCCGTCGCCTGCAGTCGCGCCAGAACCCGCCGCTGCCGGGGCTCCCCGCACCGCTTACGCGGCCGGCCGAGCTCGGGCTGTGGCTAGCCGAGACGCGCAACGACCTCGAACCACCGGCGCTCGCGCTGGTGCCGGCCATCGGTGACCTGATCGCGGAACTGGGGGCGTTCGACGGCTGCATGCTGGCGCGCATGTCGGGATCCGGCGGTACGGTGTTCGGCCTGTTCGCGTCGGCCTCGCGCGCCCACCAGGCGGCCCACGACCTGCGCGAGCGCCACAGGGATTACTGGGTCGCGGCGGCGCCGGTGACGATGCCGGAATAGTGGGCTCAGTAGGCCCGCATCACCGTGAACTCGGCCACGTCGCCGAGCAGCACCTTCATTTCGCTGTGGGGCAGCGGCTTGAGAGCCTCCCGGGCGCGGCGGGCATGGGCATTGGCCTGCTCGAGCGTGCCGTCCAGGGTGCCGTGGCGGTCGAGTACGGCGACGACGGCCGCGAAGTCCTCCGGGCCGGTCGAAATGTTGCCGAGGCAAGAGAGGATCACCTCGCGCTCGGCCGGGCTCGCGACGGAAAGCGCGTTGATGACCGGCAGGGTCATCTTGCCCTCGCGCAGGTCGTCGCCGGTATTCTTGCCCAGCGTGCCGGCCTCGCCGCGATAGTCGAGCACGTCGTCGACGAGCTGGAAGGCATAGCCGAGCTCGCGGCCATAGTCGCGGAGCGCCCGCCGGCCGGCAGCGTCGGCACCGCCTGCCATGGCGCCCACTTCGGTGGCCGCCTCGAACAGCATGGCTGTCTTGGCGCGGATCACCTCGTTGTAGTCCTCGGCAGTGGCGGTGAGGTCGCGCGTCTTCGAAAGCTGCAGCACCTCGCCCTCGGCAATCACCGTGGCGGCCTTGGAGATGACCTCGAGCGCCGGGATGTTGCCGGTCTCGACCATCATCATGAAGGCCTGGCCGAGCAGGAAATCACCAACCAGCACGCTCGCCTGGTTGCCCCACTTCATGCGCGCGGCGGCGCGGCCGCGGCGCATGGAGCTTTCGTCGACGACGTCGTCATGGAGCAGGGTGGCGTTGTGCAGGAATTCGACCGCGGCGGCGAAGTTCACCTCGCTGCCATCTGCGCGCCCGAACAGCTGCGAACTCGCCACCGTGAGCATGGGCCGCAGGCGCTTGCCACCGGCATCGATCAGATAGCGGGCGATTTCGGGCACCAGCTCGACATGCGAGCGGGCACGTTCGAGGATCATCGCGTTGACACGTTCCATGCCCGGCCGCGTGGCGTCGACCAGCCGCTCGAGTGCCCCCGCGCTCGCCGCCTCGTTTGCCGCTGCCGCCGATAAAGCCATGAATTCCTCGGTTTGAGGGGCTCCACTGAAGCCCTATAGTCCGGTCCCGATGTCCCTAGACCACACCGCCGATCTTGTAAAACAACAAACGCTTACGCGCGATGCCTTTTTGGGCCGGCGGCTGGTTGTGTCGCAGCCCGAGAAGGGCTTTCGCGCCGGGCTTGATTCCGTGCTGCTGGGCGCCAGCGTGAGGCCCGGCGCCCGGCGCCTACTCGACCTCGGGGCCGGTGTCGGCACCGCCTCGCTGGTGGCGCTGGCCGACCTGCAGGAGGCGACGGCGACGCTGGCCGAGATCGACCCCGCGACCGCTGCCATCGCCGCGCTCAACCTCGCGAGCAACGGATTCGCCGGGCGAGGGCGCGTGCTGACGGTCGATGTCACGGCGAAGGGCGGCGCCCGCGCTGCCGCAGGGCTACCCGCCGACCACTACGATGCGGTGATCGCCAACCCGCCCTTCTTCGACCCCGGCGCCGGTTCGGCTCCCGCAGCGGCACGGGCCACGGCCAGGCACATGCCGCCCGAGGCGCTCGACCTCTGGGTCAAGGCGGCGGCGACCCATGCCGCCCCCGAGGGCGAGGTGATCTTCATCCACGCCGCGACGAGCCTGCCGGCGCTGCTGCCCGCCTTCATGAGCCGGTTCGGCGCGGTCACGGTGCTGCCGTTCATCCCGCGTGATGGCGAGCCGGCGAGCCGGGTGCTGGTGCGCGGTATCAAGGGGTCGCGCGCTCCCTTCAGCCTGCTCGCGAGCCGTGCCCTGCACGAGGCAAAGGGGCGAGCGTTCCGGCCCGAGTTCGACGCCATTTTCCGTGGGGCAGCGCGGCTGATCTGGTAAATCGCCGGTCGCCCACATACATGTCGCGGACGTTTTGACGAGAGAGGGCGCCGATGGGTTTGCGATCGTGGCTGAAGCGGATGATGGGGCAATCGGGCCCCGTGGTGCCCGTAGTGCGGCTCCACGGCGTGATCGCCGCCGAACAGCGTCCCGGCCGGCTCAACATCGAAACCGTCGCTCCGCTGTTGAAGCGCGCCTTCGCCAACAAGGCGGCGCCGGCGGTGGCCATCATCGTCAACTCCCCCGGTGGCTCCCCGGTGCAGTCGCGGCTCATCGCCAAGCGCATCCGCGACCTGGCCGAGGAGAACCACAAGCCGGTGCTGGTCTTCGTCGAGGATGCGGCGGCCTCGGGCGGCTATTTCATCGCCACGGCGGGTGACGAAATCATTGCCGATCCGTCCTCCATCGTCGGCTCGATCGGGGTCATCTATGCCGGCTTCGGCTTCGTCGGCGCGCTCGGCAAGCTGGGCGTGGAGAGACGCGTCCACACTTCGGGCCACAACAAGTCGACGCTCGACCCCTTCCTGCCCGAGAAGGCCGAGGACGTGGAGCGCATCAAGGCGATGGAAACCGAGATACACGGCGTGTTCATCGACTGGGTGAAGTCGCGCCGCGGCAGCAGGTTCAAGGCGCCGGACGAGGCACTGTTCACCGGCGAGTTCTGGAGCGGCGTGCGCGGGCTGGAACTCGGCCTCGTCGACGGGCTGGGCGATATCCGCGAGACGCTGCGCCAGCGTTTCGGCGAGAAGGTCGAAATGCAGGTGATCGCGCCCAAGCGCGGGCTCTTCAGCCTGCCGCGTATCGGGCTTGCGGCCGATATCGCGGCGGCCGTAGAGGACCGCATCTACTGGACGAGGCTGGGGCTATGACCGTTCTCATCCTGCGCATCCTCATCTTCGTTGCCCTGCTGGCCGCCGTCATCTGGGGTGCCCGGCGCATCTGGCGCGACTGGAGCGGCGCCTTCCGCGCCGATGACAAGGCCCGCCTCGAGCGCGACCGTGCCGAGCGCGACAAGATCAGGCGCAGCGCCGGCATGATCAATCTCAAGCGCGACAAGGACGGCAAGTTCCGCCCCGAGGACTAGCCTCGCCGCACGGTTCGGTCTATTTGTGTACACAAACCGCGCCAGAGCGACATGATCGAGTGGGACGACGGCAACTGGCCCAAGTGCGGCAAGCACGGCGTCTCACAGGCCGAGATCGCCGAGGTGTTTGCCGGCGATCCGATGGTCTCTCCCGACCATGCTCATTCGAGCGCCGAGGAGCGCTTCCATGCGATCGGGGAGACCGGTCAGGGCCGGTTCGTCTTCATTGCCTTCACCCGACGCCTGCGGGACGGGGCGCCCGTCTACCGACCGCCCGGTACATGCATCGGAAGGAGATTGAGTTCTATGTCAAAGCCCGATCGTAAGCCGTTGCCTCGGCTGCTGAGCGACGAGGACGCCGAGCGGTTTGTCGAGGAAGCCGACCTGACCGAGTTCGATCTGGCGGGCATGGTTCGCCTCAGCGAACTGGAACGAAGCGCCAAGAATGCGAGCATCCACCTGCGCCTGCCGCAGGCCCAGCTCGACGAGATCAAGGCCGAGGCACAGAAGCGTGGTGTCCCCTATCAACGCTTCATGCGTGAGTTGATGCAGCGTGGCATGGCGACGCTTGGGCATTCCTGACCGCCACGGCATTGACCGTGTGACAGGCTGCCACTAGGTTCCGCGCGCAATCCGAGCCCGGACGTATCACCGATGACCGACCTGCCCGCCCTTATGGATCCCCGGAACTCCTTCCAGGGGCTCATTCTCACGTTGCAGCGCTATTGGGCGGAGCAGGGTTGCGTGATCCTGCAGCCCTACGACATGCAGATGGGTGCCGGCACGTTCCACACCGCGACCACCCTGCGCGCGCTCGGCCCCAAGCCGTGGAAGGCCGCCTATGTGCAGCCCTCGCGCCGCCCCAAGGATGGCCGCTACGGCGAGAACCCCAACCGGCTGCAGCACTATTACCAGTTCCAGGTGATCCTGAAGCCTTCGCCGGAGAACATCCAGGAACTCTACCTCAACTCGCTCGACGTGATCGGGCTCGACCGCAAGCTGCACGATATCCGCTTCGTCGAGGACGACTGGGAGAGCCCGACGCTGGGCGCCTGGGGGCTGGGCTGGGAATGCTGGTGCGACGGCATGGAGGTGAGCCAGTTCACCTATTTCCAGCAGGTCGCCGGCTTCGAGACCATGCCGGTTCCGGGCGAGATCACCTACGGGCTCGAGCGCCTCGCCATGTATGTGCAGGGCGTCGAGAACGTCTACGACCTCAACTTCAACGGCCGCGATGGTGACGAGAAGGTCACCTATGGCGACGTGTTCCTGCAGAACGAGCAGGAGTTCTCGAAGTACAATTTCGAGGCTGCCGACACCGAAATGCTGTTCCGCCACTTCAAGGATGCCGAGGACGAGTGCCGGGCGATCCTGAAGAAGGGGGCAAGCGGCAACCGCCAGACCATGGCGGTGCCGGCCTATGAGCAGGTGGTGAAGGCCAGCCACACCTTCAACCTGCTCGATGCGCGCGGCGTGATTTCAGTGCAGGAACGGCAGAGCTATATCCTGCGCATTCGCGAACTTGCGAAGGAATGCGGCGCAGCCTGGCTGCAGACCGCAGGCGGCGGCGCCGAGTAAGCGCGTCCGGCCTCAGGCGAGGCCGGTCAGCTTGACCAGGGCAACGACGATGCCGGTGGAGGCGCTGGCAAGCGCCACTGCGAGCAGGGCCTGCGCGCGCCCGCGGGCCAGCATGCCCACCACCGCCACCGCCGCGAGATAGGCCGGCCCGAACAGCAGCGCCCACCAGCCGAACTGACCGATGAGGAAGGCGAGCCCGCCCACGACGCAGACGAGGGCGGCAAAGATGGCAGCGCGCCCGTCGCGCAGGTGCAAGGGGGCGCGGCGCAGTGGGGTTTGCGGCCTTGCCTCCTCGCAGAGCATATCCTGGGATGCCATGGGCGGTTTCGGCCGGTTATCGGTGGAGCGACTCATGGGGGAAAGGATCGGCGGGCCGGTCCTTTCCACAAATTCCCTAGCTGCGTCGTCCTAAACGCCGGGTTTCAATTCACACGCAGAATGCATGTGTCAGGCCGGAATGCTACGCTTCTCGATATAGACGCCATAGAGCGTGGTCAGCAGGCTGACGCCCACCACCAGGGTGATCCATCCCGTCGCCATCTGCCAGAGCAGGGCGAGAATGCCGCCGATGCCGGGGATGAGCGCAAGCACCATGCCAGGCACGGTGATGAGCACCGCCGCCACTGCCGAGATGATGGCGAGCACCAGAATGGTGCCGCTCTGCCCCTTGGTAGCTTCCCACGCCTCGCCGAAGGTGAGGCGCTGGCCGATGGCACGGGCGGGAAGCACCAGCCCCAGCCTGTAATCGACGATGAGCGCCAGCGAGATGAAGATGATCGGCATGAGGATGGCGCCGATCGGGCCCAGGAAGAGCAGCGGCGAGAGTACGAGGCCGACCACGATTGAGAAGGCCAGCATGATCAGAATGAGCAGGATGGCATTGCCCGCATAGGCGATGATCTCTGTGCTTCGGAAAGGCGGCAACTGCCCGCTCGGCTCCTCGTTGAGCAGGATGTAGCGGTGCCAGGTTACGGCGAGCCAGACATAGACGACGGCCAGCAGAAGCGTGGTGATGATGTTGACCGGGGCGGAAGCGCCCATCGCCGCCGCGATCTCTCCCGGGGTGGCACCCGGGGGCGGGGGCGGCACCATGAGCGAGAGGATCAGGGCCGGAACGGCGTAGATCAGATAAAGCAGCCCGGTGATCCTCAGCGCATTGCGCCAGTCGCCAAGGACCAGCCGCACCGAATGCATGAAAAGACTGACGCCCACGATATCCTCCAGTAATGTTGTGCCCCGCCCGGAAGCTAGTCAAAGTGCGAGAGTCGGGGAAGCGGGGCACCGAGGAGTTTCGCGCTGCCGGCACATGACTTTCAGGTCGTCCATGCCGGACCCGCCCGATGCGAGCCGCGCAGGCTACACCGGCGGGGTGAAGCCCGGGCGGCGGGCGGTCTTGAAGGGAGCCATGCCTTCGTTGGCGAGCTGGTCGGCGCGTTCGTTCATTTCGTCGCCGTTATGGCCCTTGACCCAGTGCCAGTTGATGTTGTGGCGCTGGGTGGCGGCGTCGAGGGCCTGCCAGAGCTCGACATTCTTGACCGGCTTCTTGTCGGCGGTGCGCCAGCCGTTCTTCTTCCAGCCGTGGATCCACTTGGTCAGCCCGTCCTTGACGTAGTTGCTGTCCGTGTGGAGTTCGACCTCGCACGGGCGCTTGAGCGCCGTGAGCGCCTCGATGGCGGCGGTCAGTTCCATCTGGTTGTTGGTGGTGAGGGGCGCGCCGCCCTTCAGCTCCTTGATGGTCGTGCCATACTGCAGCACGGCGCCCCAGCCGCCCGGGCCAGGATTGCCCGAGCAGGCGCCGTCGGTATGGATGATGACCGTACTCACGCTGCGGCACCGACCTGTTGAGGACGATCGTAGCGGTACCACTCGCAATAGTGGCCGTGATCGTTGTTGCCGGTATGGGTATAAACGCCGCCGAGCTTGCGCAGGATCTTCAGCGAGCCCTCGTTGCGCACATCGGCGAGGCCGATGAAGTAGGGCCGGTCGGTCTCGCGCCAGTACCAGTCGCGCAGGGCGGTCGCGGCCTCGAGGATATAGCCGTTGCCCCAGTACTCCGGATATTGCGAATAGCCGATCTCGGGGATCTCGTCCGGGCCGTAGACGCCGAAGCCGCAGCGGCCGATGAGTGCGCCGTCGGACTTGCGGGTCACCCGCAGCTTGCCCATCTTCTGGCGCTCGAACAGGTCGATCCAGTGGGCGAGCGCCTTGTCCATCTCCTCCCTGGTCCACGGCTGGCCGTGTTCGGTGAGATACTTCGCGACCGTGGGGTCGCCGTGCAGGCGATAGAGGTCGTCGATCTGGTCCGGCCGCCAGCCCGAGAGCACCAGGCGGTCGGTTTCGAGAAGCGTGAGGTCGGTCATGCGGGAGCTTGCACCCGTAGTTCGCGAGGCAGGTTGAAGACGATGCGCTCGCGCTGTTCGCCCGAGGCGGAGACGGAAATGTCGAAGCGCTGCGCAAAGGCCTCGATCACCTCCTCGACCAGCGTTTCGGGGGCCGAGGCTCCGGCGGTGATGCCAAGCGTGGCGATGCCGTCGAAGCGCGACCAGTCGATGCGGTCGGCGCGCTCGACCAGCGAGGCATTGGCGCAGCCCGAGCGCTGCGCCACTTCGACGAGGCGCACCGAGTTGGAAGATTCAGGCGCCCCGACGACGATCATGGCATCCACCACCGGCGCCACGCGCTTGACCGCTTCTTGGCGATTGGTGGTGGCGTAGCAGATGTCTTCCTTGTGCGGCAGCGCGATGGTGGGGAAGCGGCGGCGCAGCACTTCGACGATGGCCGAGGTGTCATCGACGCTGAGCGTCGTCTGCGTCACGTAGGCGAGTTTTTCGGGATCGCGCGGCTGGAACGCCTCGGCGTCCTCCACCGTCTGGACCAGCGTGATCGCACCCTCGGGCAACTGGCCCATGGTGCCGATCACCTCGACATGGCCGGCATGGCCGATGAGGATGATCTCGCGGCCTGCCTCGTGGTGGCGGTTGGCCTCGATATGCACCTTGGAGACGAGCGGGCAGGTGGCATCGAGGAAGAACATGTTGCGCGCCTTCGCGCCCTCGGGCACGGACTTGGGCACGCCATGGGCCGAGAACACCACCGGCGCATCGCCCTCGGGAATCTCGTCGAGCTCCTCGACAAACACCGCGCCCTTCTGCCGGAGGCCATCGACCACGTATTTGTTGTGCACGATGGCGTGGCGCACATAGACCGGCGCCCCGTAGCGCTCGAGCGCCAGCTCGACGATCTGGATGGCGCGATCGACTCCGGCGCAAAATCCTCGCGGTGCGCAGAGCGTAATGTCCAAGTGCGGCCTTGATTGCATAGGAGAGCAGATGCGGCGCGCCGTCGCTCAAGTCAAGTGTTGCGGCTCAAGTGCCTGCCCGGCAATATGTTAGTCGTCCGATCAATAGGTGGTCCCGCGTGACCCTGGCCCTGCAAATGTTCGCAATCGCGCCCGCCACGGGCAAGGCGAACCTTTCGGCAGCGCAGGAGTCGCTGCTGGTAGGCAAGGCCCGCTGGCTCAGGGAGGCGCACAAGGGCGGCCTCGCCGTTCTTCCCACCATCGTCATCACCCGTGCCGCCTGGGACGCTCTGCAGCGCGAGCGACGGGCGCAGGCCGACAAGCTGCGCACCCATTGGGTGGCGACGCTGTTTCGCCTGGTTGGACGCGATGGGGTGCCGCCTCAACTGGTAGTGCGCACTTCGGCTCCGGTTCACAGCGCTGGCCTGATGCCGGGGCGCCGCAACCTGCCGGCGCCACAGAGCGAGGCCGAGGCGGTCGATCCGGCCCGCCCGCTCGCCCGGGCCATCACCGACGCGTTCGAGTCCTATCCCGACGCCGGTGATCCCGGACGGCAGATCGTCATCGTGCAGGCCATGGCTGAGGGTGACCTGCGGCTCTTCTGCGTGCGCGACCCCAATACCGGCGAGCTCGGCCCGGCGGCAAGCAACGGCTCGCCCTTCGGCCCGCTGCCGCCGGCCGGCCGCAGGCTGTGCGAAACGCTGGACCGCATCGCCGGGCAGAACCTCGCCTGCCTCGTGTCGGTGGAAGACCAGGTGGTGCGCCTGCTCTCGGCCCGCCCAGCGCCCGCCAGCGCCGCCGCCGAACTGGAGGCGGCGGTCGATCGCGTCAACCGCCTGAGCTGGACGCCGCGCGAGGCGGTGGCTCATATCGATCCGGCGCGCCTGCAGCAGCTGCTCCACCCGCGGCTCAAGGCGCCCGAATCCTCCCATGTGCTGGCTACGGGCCTCGGCGTGTCGCCGGGCGCGGCGAGCGGCATCATCGTCTTCACCACCGAGGACGCGGCGCGCATGAAGGCCCGCGGTCGCCACTGCATCCTCGTCGTCACCGAGACCGGCCCCACCGATATCGAGGGCATGCGAGCGGCGACCGGCATCCTCACGGCGCGTGGCGGCATGACTTCGCATGCCGGTGTTGTGGCGCGCATCACCGGCAAGCCTTGTGTCGCAGGCGTGCGCTCGCTGTCGATCAACCTCGCCGAAATGACCTGCCGCATCGGCGAGCGGGAGTTCCGCATGGGCGATCGCATCACCATCGACGGCTCGGATGGTTCGGTCTACCTCGGCGCGCTGCCGTTGGCCCAGCCCCATATTGGCGGGGCGATGGAAAAGCTGCTCGGCTGGTCGGATGCCTCGCGCAAGGTGCAGGTACGGGCCAATGCCGAGACAGTCGAGGCAGTGGCGACGGCCCTGAGCTTCGGCGCCGAGGGTATTGGACTCGCCCGCTCCGAGCACATGTTTTTTTCGCGCGAACGCATGGTGGCGCTGCGCCGCATGATCCTTTCCGAGGACGCGGCCGACCGCGAGAAGGCGCTCGAAGGCCTGGTGCGTTTCCAGACCGACGACTTCTCGGCCATCTTCACTGCCATGCAGGGCCGGCCGGTGACGGTGCGGCTCTTCGATCCGCCGCTACACGAATTCCTGCCGCGCTCCGACGAGGATATCGAGGAGACGGCTCAGTCACTCGGCCTGCCGGTGCGGGCGCTGCGGTTGCGGCTCGAGCGCATCGCCGAGATCAACCCGATGCTCGGCCATCGCGGCGTGCGGCTCGCCATCACCTACCCCGAAATCCTCAAGATGCAGATCGAGACGCTGTGCGCGGGGATACGCGCCGCCTCCGAGCGCCAGTCGGAGCCCGTGGAGCTCGAGGTGATGGTGCCCTTCGTCTCCACCGTGTCGGAGGTGGTGGAGATCAAGCGGCAGGTCTTCGATATCGTCGATCGCGCCGGCCTTCCCGCCGCTGCGCGCGAAAAGCTGCAGTTCGGGACCATGATCGAGCTGCCGCGCGCCGCCCTGAGGGCCGCCGACATTGCCGAGCATGTCGACTTCTTCTCCTTCGGCACCAACGACCTGACGCAGACGACCTACGGCATTTCGCGCGACGACGCGCCGGCCTTCCTCTCCGCCTACCAGCGCAAGGGGCTCTATGATTTCGATCCGTTCGTAACGCTCGACCAGAAGGGGGTGGGCGAGATCATCGCGCTTGCCATCGAGCGGGGGAAGCGTGCCAACCCGCGGCTGAAGATCGGCATTTGCGGCGAGCATGCCGGCGACCCGGCCTCGCTACGGTTTTTCGCCGGGCTGGATGTGGACTATGTCAGCTGCTCGCCCTACCGGGTGCCGGTGGCAAGGCTGACCCTGGCGCAATAGGGGGCGGCGAGACGGATCTTCCACCGCGAAACGGGGAGACCCCTTGCGACCACGGTGGCAAGTGGTTGCCGTCGGGTGCTCGTAATAGTCCGGAAACCATCTCAATCCCGACACGATACACTCAAATCGTTGCCGCGATGGTCGCGTTTACCTCGCCCTAACCCTAATCCAGCATGATCGGTTTTGTCGGCATTTGCGTCACAGTTTAGCTGAGTTGCCGGCGCGTCTAGTTTTGCGTACTCGCGTGGATAGTAAAGCGTAATGGCCCACTACCGGACCACCCCGCTCAGCCGGACTCAGCGTGAGCTGGCTGTGCTCAAAGCCCTCCTGGGCGTCGTCGTGGTGGCGGTGTCGAGCCTCGCCCTCGCCTTTCCGGCCAATGCCCCCGGGGTTGCCGGTGCGGCCCAGGCCGCAGTCGCCGAACCCACCGCCACGCTGAGCCGCGTCGGTACCGACGTGATCATCACCGGCTCGGTCAACCTTTTCGGCGGCGCCAGCTTCACCGGCACCAACAAGGCGCTGAAACAGGACCGTGCGCGCCGCGAGATCGACCTAGCCACGCTCACCGCCGACTTCTCCGATATCCGCGCCCGCATCGCCGCGCTGCGCAATCCCGAAGCGGTGGCGACTGCCGCCGCCCCCCCGGTGACCGGCACGGCCGAGTCCATCGAGATCGCCTCGATCGACCCCGACATGACCAACTCGGCGGCGCTCGCCGCCATCAACGCGCTGGCGCCCGGTCCGGTGGTTCCGGTGCCGGTTACCATGAGCAAGGAACTCGCCTATGCCCGCGAGGAGCTGCCGGCGACCAATCTCGATGGCACCGCCGTGGACAGGAAGGGCAAGAAGGTCTCCGACAAGGAGCTTTGGTGCATGGCCACTGCCATCTATTTCGAGGCCCGCGGCGAAAGCTATCGCGGCCAGGTCGCGGTGGGGCAGGTGGTGATGAACCGCGTCGCCCACAAGCTCTATCCTAACACCATCTGCGGCGTTGTGTTCCAGAACCAGAACAAGCGCAATGCCTGCCAGTTCTCTTTCGCCTGCGACGGCATTCCCGAGAAGGTGACCGACGGCAAATCGTGGAAGCAGGCCCAGCAGATCGCCGCCGACGTGGTGTCGGGCAAGGAGTATCTGCCCGAGGTCGGCTATGCCACCCACTATCACGCCACCTATGTGCGCCCGCACTGGGCCCCGCGCATGAAGAAGGTGACCAAGATCGGCCTCCACGTCTTCTACCAGTTCAAGCGCGGCTGGAAATACGGCTGAAACCTGCGGCTTGGTGTGCGCCCCAGGCTCTGTTCGAGCGCGCGTTGACGGGCGGGGTGTACCGGCCCGGCACAGTCTAATCTCCTTCTACGTCAAGACATTCGGAGGACTTAACCAAAACCATCGACGGATGGCGATCCCTATGTTTTAACAGAATGAGGGGGGGCCAAGTATGTCTTTGCCGCGCGACTTGTATCGGACGTTCATTTCTGCGCTCCCACCCAAGTGGTCTCTTGCCATTCAGCACTTTCGGCACATAGCGCGCTGGCCAGACATCGATCATCCGCAAACGTTTAACGAAAAGGTCCTCCACCGGAAGCTAAATGAGCAAAACCAGCGATTTGCTGAGCTGTCAGACAAGGTGGCGGTGAAGGACTTCGTGGCTCGGTTCCTTGGCGAGAAGTACGTGGTCCCGACGACCTGGGCGGGCGTGTCTCTGCCGGAGGATATTGGTAGCTGGGAACGGCCCTTTGTAATCAAGGCCAACCATGCGTCGGGGTGGAACTACTTCGTTCTCGCTGGACAAGTCGTGGACTGGGCAGCAGTACGGCGCGAGTCGCAACACTGGCTTGAGTCGCCATGGAGCCCATGGCGTCACGAACGCTGGTACAACCGGATGCCCAGGCAGTTGCTGGTGGAGCCCGTGATCGGTGATGGAACGGCCAGCCTCTCTGATTACAAGTTCTTCGTTTTCGACGGAGTGGTCAGAATGGTGCAGGTCGACATCGACCGGTTCACGGACCACAGGCGTGCACTCTACTCCCCAGACTGGAAAAGGCTTCCCGTGAGACTGCATTATCCGATGGCAAAGCGAGACTTGCCGCCGCCAATGCACCTTGCGGAGATGCTTGAGATTGCCTCGAGGCTCGGTCAGGACTCTCCGTTCGTGCGCATTGACCTCTATGACTTGCCCGAGGGCCCCAAGTTCGGGGAGATTACATTTGCCCCGGGTGGTGGAACCGAGCGTTTCACACCGGCGGCTTTCGACAGGGAACTGGGGGCCAGCTGGACGGGACCGGTGGTGTAGTGCTCCGATTGTGGATGGCCTGAGCGAGCCGCGGCTGGCTGAGTGCCGGAAGACAGCCCGCGTTTGGATGTGCAATGACCGCGTCTCATCCCAAAGACGGCTGACGCCCGCGACCTGCGACAACGCGGAAGTCTGGACGCAGGTCAAGGGCGCCTACGGCCAGGGTGAGGGCGGCGACATGTTCGGCTACCAGGGCCAGGCCGGCATGCACGTCACCTGGTAGGCCGCACAAGCAAAAGGCCTGCCGCTTGCGGCGACAGGCCGGGATTGCCGGGAGCTGGTCAAGAGCCGGGAGCTAGAACTTTGCCATTTCGCGCTTCACCTTTTCTAGGAAGGCGGTGAGGCGTTCGGGGGTGGCGCCGTTCATGTTGTAGAAGGCGAGGTATTGCGGCCGGGTGCCGAACGTGGCCCAGCCCCAGCGCATGGCGAGGCGGCGCGGTGGATCGCCCATGATCCAGGTACGGAAGCGGTCGCCGCCATAGGAGGTGACATAGGCCACCTTCTGGATGTTCTTCATGCCCGGCACGAGCCTGCCCTTGTCGGGGGTGTCGCCGCCTTCCATCACGAAGCTGACGCCGGGCAGGAATATGCGGTCGAAGTAGCCCTTGAGGATGGCAGGGTAGCCGTAGTTCCACACCGGATGGACGAAGACGAGCTTGTCGCAGGCGCGAAGCCGATCGACATAGGGCTTGATCTCGGGCGTCAGGTTACCCGGCACCTCATGGTAGTCGAGCCGCTCCTGCCGCGTCATGGCGGCGCGGAAATTCTCGTCGTAGAGGTTCAGAGCGTCGACCTCGTCGCCCTTGGCGCTGAGGGTCTCGCACACGGCATTGAACAGCGCCCGGTTGTAGCTGGTTTCGACCGGGTGGGCGTGGATGACGTGGACCTTCATTGAGCGGCCGTGTCCATGGTGACGAGGCCGGTGAAGAGCCAGGTGCGGCCGGATTCGAAATCGAAATCCGGGTCATCCCAGGCGATCATCTTGCCCGGGTTGAGGATGCCCTTGGGATCGGCTTCCTTCTTGAAGGCGAGCTGTGCCCGGTCGGTCTTCTTCATGCCGCCTTCCTCGAGGGTGTAGCGGTGCGGGTTGAAGACGAGGCAGCCATTCTCCTCATGGAGGCGGATGATCTCCTCGAGCCGCTCCTCGGTGGTGTAGCGCACGACGGGCAGGCCGGAGAACACGATGCGGCCGTCGAAGCGCGTCATCTCGATATGCATCGGCATCTCGTCGCCGAACGTATCGACGGCCCATTTCACATGGGCGAGGTCTGGATACTGCGTTTGCAGATAGGTGATGGTGGGGTCGATCTTGAGGCCTCGCAGCGTGGTGTGGTTCCAGGCGAGTTCGTAGATCGGTGGTAGCTTGACCTTGGCCTCGGGCTCGAGGGTCGCGCCGTTGAGCAGCAGGTCGCCCTTATGGAACGCGACGAAATCGACCATGGCCGGCACCGCGGCGGGGGCCACCATGAGCAGCACGACCGACTGCTCGCGCGAACGGATATAGGGGCGGTGGCGGTTGAAATAGTCGTGGGCGAGCGGCGCCGCGACGGGCGAGATCTCCTTGCACAGCAGGCCATCCTGCCGCGCCACCTGCTCGGCAAAGGCGCAGGCCTCGATGATGGAGTCGAAGCCTACCATCATGTCCACCCAGTCATAGTGCTGAGTCAGCGGCATTTCGGCTTCGACGATGATGCCGTTGGTGCCGTAGGCATGGGCGACCTTGAGGATGTCCGGCCCGGTGAGGTCGAGGACGCGCGGCTCGGCCTCGCAGGTCACTACCTTGAGGCCGAGGATATTGCCGAAATTGCGCAGCCCGCCCCAGCGGATGGAGCCGACGCCGCCGGAGCCGCCAGCGATGAAGCCGCCCAGCGTGGCCATGCGATAGGTCGAAGGGTGGAAGCGCAGCTCGCCGTTCACCGCATGGGCGGTCGCCTCGTCGAGCTTTTCCATCACGATACCGGCCTCGGCCCGCACCCGGTCGGGCTCGATCCTGATCACCTTGTCCATGTTGGCGAGGCTGAGCATGGCGCCGCCCGAGAGTGGCATGGCCTGCCCGTAATTGCCGGTGCCGGCGCCGCGCGGCGTGATCGGCACATCGTTGGCGAATGCCGCCTTCAGCACCGCGACCACCTCCTCGGTGGAACGGGGCGAGACGACCAGCTGCGCGGTGACGCCATCGAGCTGCTGCTTGAGGCGCGGCGAATACCAGTAGTGGTCGCGGCTCTTCTGCTGGACGATGCGCGGATTGTCTTCGACCGGGATGTCGCCGAGCGCCGCCCGGAAGCCTTCGAGGTTCATTGTTCTTACTCCATCAGGTCGTCGAGTTCGCGGTAGTCCGGTAGCGTGGTGTCGATCGCCCTGCCTTGACGCAGGACAATTCGATCGCTCTGAGGCCGCGAGTTGAGTTCGGTCCAGCTGCGGGCGCGGAACAGCACGAGGTCTGCCGGTGCGCCCACTTCGATGACTGCCTTGTAGGCGAAGCCTGCATGAGCGGCCGGAGCACTGCCCACGGCGCGCACCCAGTCCCAGGCGAGCTCCTGGGGGTGATCGAAATGGAGGATGCGCGCGCCCTCGCGCAGCACCTCCACCGCATCGAGATCGCCATACGCGTAGAACGGATCGCGCGTGTTGTCCGAGGCGATGGCGACTACCGCGCCTGCTGCCTTGAACTCGTTGAGCAGGGTGGCGCCGCGGCGGATGGGCGTGCGGACTCGGCCGCCGCCATTGTCGCGATCCTGCAGGTACATGTTGCACATGGGCAGCGACACGATGGCGATGCCCGCTTCCACGGCCTTGTCGATGGTGGTGCGCACGGTGCGCTCGTCCTGCACGGTGAGCACGCAGCAATGCCCGGCCATCACCTTGCCCCTGTAGCCGGTTTCAAGCACCGCCTCGGCGAGGTGGAGCAGGGCGGTCGCTGCGGGATCGCCGGTCTCGTCGGTGTGAAGGTCGAGGTCGAGCCCGAGCTCGCCAGCCTTTTCGACCACGCGCAGCATGGCCTCCTTGGAGCGATCATAAGTGGCGACCGAGCCGCCCATCAGCCCGCCCGAGGCTTTCACCTGCCGCGCCACGGTGTCGAGCTCAATGGGGTTGACCAGCGTGTCGGGCCCGACAATGGCGCAGGCCTGCAGCTCGATGCGGCCGGCCCAGCGCTCGCGCATCTTCTCGAACAGGGCCCAGCTGATCTCGTGCTGCGGCGGGGTGGAATCGAGATGAGTGCGGATGGCGGCGGTACCGTGCGCCCAGGCGCAGCGCAGGGCGAACTCGAAGCGGCGCTCGACATCCTCGGCGGCCCAGAGCCGCTCGCGATCATTGGCTACGGCGAGCAGCGCGCCCATCCAGGTGCCGTCGGGGTTCTCCTTGCGGGCCCAGATATGGCCCTTGTCGAGATGGGTGTGGATATCGACGAAGGCGGGCAGCACCAGGCCCTTGTCCATGTCGTGCGACGGCCCTTCGACCGGCGCCGAGCCGGCGGGGCGGATGGCGGCGATCCGGCCATCGGCGATCTCGATATCGACCGCGGCCACCGAGCCGTCGCCGATCCTGCCCATGGCGGCCGCTGGTACGCGGGCATTGCGTAGCGTTACGCTGCCCGAGGTGAGTACTGGGGTCGTGTGCATTACCGGAGGTCTCCCCCCACCCTGGCTTCGCCAGGCCGCTCCAGCTGCCAATCTGCGCTACCCTCCCCACTGTGGCGAGGGAACTCGGTGGCAGGAGCTGTCCAAAGCGTCTCCGTCCCCCCCGGGGGGAGGGAACAAGGGTGGGGGTCGGCCGACCTTGCGTTCAGGCGAGTCAACTCAATTCTCCCGCCGCAGGGCGCTTTCGTGCCAGCGGTGGAGCGACAGCCAGGCGATGAAGGAGGTGAGGCCGAAAATCGCGATGCCGGTGCCGGTCAGCAGGATCAGCGCTGCGAAGAGGCGCGGAATGTTGAGCCGGTACTGCGATTCCAGCAGGCGGAAGGCGAGGCCCGAACCCTGCCCAGCCGTACCGGCCGCGAACTCGGCCACCACCGCCGCGATGAGCGCGAGGCCGCCCGCGATGCGCAAGCCCGCCATGAAATAGGGCAGGGAGGCCGGCAACTTGAGGTAGATCAGCGTCTGCCAGCGCGAGGCGCCGTAGAGGTCGTAGAGGTTGAGCAGGTTGTGATCAACGCTCTTCAACCCCGCCACCATGTTGGAGAGGATGGGGAAGAAGGCGACGAGGAAGGCGATGATCAGCAGCACCGCCTGCGTGTCCGGCACGTAGATGAGCAGCAGCGGCGCAATGGCGATGACAGGCGTCACCTGCAGGATGACGGCATAGGGAAAGAGCGCCAGCTCGATCCACTTGGACTGCACCAGCAGGATGGCCATGGCCACGCCGCCCACCAGCGCGAGGATGAGCGCGGTGAAGGTGATGCGCAGCGTCACCAGCAATGCCGGAAGCAGGGTCGGCCAGTCGTTCCACAGCGACATCACCACGTCGACGGGCGTGGGCAGGATGTATTTGGGGATGTTGTTGATGACGACGGTGAAGTGCCAGGCAACGATGCCGATCACCAGCATGGCTACCGGCACGAGGATGCGCAGGATCTTTTCGGTCGAGGAAGTGCGCGGCACCACGATGGCGACAGCGCTGTCGGTGCCCGCTTCGTCGGAGCGGCCGGGGCTGGTCTGTTCGATAGTGCTCATCAGTGCGTTCCCCCACCGGCGTGAATGGCGTTGTGAAGGGCGGTCGAGACCTCGTGGGTCGCGGCGCGATACTCCTCGGAGGTGCGGTACTCGGTGGTGCGCTCGCCGGAATTGGCGAGCGGCAGGTCGGCATAGACCTGTCCGGGACGCGCCTTCATCACCACGATGCGATTGGAGAGGTAGACGCTCTCGAACACCGAGTGGGTGACGAAGATCACGGTGACGCCCGACTGCTTCCACAGGCGCAGCACGTCATCGTTTAGTTTTTGCCGGGTGATTTCATCGAGCGCCGCGAAGGGCTCGTCCATCAGCAGGAGCTTGGGCTTGGTGACCAGCGCGCGGGCGATGGAGACGCGCATCTTCATGCCGCCGGAAAGCTCGCGCGGATAGTTGTCGGCGAAGTCGGCGAGGCCGACCGAGGCCAGCATTTCCATGATGCGCGGGCGCGCCTCTGCCTTCGAGACACCGGTAAGGCGCAGCGGCAGGTAGACATTGCCGAACACCGTTTCCCACGGCATCAGTGTCGGTTCCTGGAACACGAAGCCGATATCGCCCTGCGGCAGGCCACGGGAGTTGATGGTGCTGGATGGCCAGTCGATGGTGCCCGAGCTGGCACTGCCCAGCCCGGCAATGATGCGGAGCGCCGTAGACTTGCCGCAGCCCGAAGGGCCGAGCAGGCTGAGGAACTCGCCGCGCTCGACATCGAGCGTCATGTCCTTGAGAGCGAGGGTGCCGTTGGAAAACACCTTGGACACCCCGCGCATGGAAACCACGAGACGGGACGAACCGGTAGCGCGGGGCGCCGGGGTGCCGGCGACTGAAGTGTCGGTCAAATCGAAAAGCCCAGGTTAGGGTCGAACGGCGCGGGCGGCATGCCCGCGCCGAGGGTTTTACGTCTTACTTCACAAGGTCCATGCCGACGCCGTGACATACCAACTCAGTGGTATAGGCCTGGGAGACGTCGAGGCCCTCGGGGAACAGGCCCACGGCCTTCATCTGCTCGTAGAAGCCGTTCCAGCGGTCGGGAGTCATGCAGCCGATGCCCTTGGTCTCGGCGTCGCCCGAGATCAGGATGCCGAGCTCCTTCATCTTGGCGACACCGAAGGCGATCTGCTCATCGGTCATCTCCGGATTGTCCTTCTTGATGAGCTCGTTGGCCGCAGTGTTGTCGCCATAGAGGTAGTTGTACCAGCCGATGATCGAGGCCTCGACGAAGCGCTTGGCGACGTCCTTGTTGGCCTCGTACCAGGGCTTCATCACCTCGATGGTGGTGGAGTAGGGAGCAAAGCCGTTATCGGCGAGCAGGAACTCCTTGGGCTTGAAGCCGGCCTGCTTCTCGATCTCGAGAGGCTCGGAGGTCACGTAGCCCTGCTGGATGGCCTGCTTGTCGGCGATGAAGGGCGCCGGGTTGAAGGTATAGGGCTCGTACTTCTCGTCGACGAACTCCGGATAGGCCGTCTTCATCCAGCTGAAATACGAGATGAAGCCATCCTTGGAGAGTATGTACTTGGAGGCCTTGGCAAGGTCGGCGAAGGTCTCGAAGCCCGAGTCCGGGTGCGCCATCAGCACCTGCGGGTCCTTCTGGAAGATGGACGCGATGGTGAGGGTCGGGATGCCTTCCTTCACCGCGTCGATAGCGGTGGTCATGCCGCCCATGTAGAAGTTGATCTGGCCGCCGATCAGCAGCGAGCGGTTGGCGCCCTGAGGGCCACCCTGGCGGATGGTGACGTCGAGGCCATACTTGGCATAGGTGCCGTCGGCCAGGGCTTGGTAGAAGCCGCCATGCTCTGCCTGCGCCAGCCAGTTGGTTCCGTAGCTCACCTTGTCCTGGGCTACCGCGCCGGCACTGCCCAATGCCAGCGTTACCAGCCCCGCGGCCAGCATCTTGTGGAAGTCGACCATATCAGTCTCCCTGTTGACCGGACGTTTTCCCCCATCCGGTGCGATCAATCCTTGCCGTGCCCTTGGGCACACGGAGGCATTCTTTCCGCGCCCCGCCGCAAAAAGAAAGCCCAAAAATGCGCCACTCCGAAAACTGCCTTCCGTTTAGGCAGCAGGGGCGATATTGGGGCTTTCCTTCGGCGCCGTTTGACGCTTAGCTGAGCATATACCTCGGGAGGCCCTGTGCATAAGCCGCTTTCTCCAAGCTCAATTCACCCGCCTTTTGCGCCTTACAGCCCCGGAATCGAGGTGAGCTCGCGCTCGCGCTTCGTCTTCGTTTCGGGCCAACTGGGCATCGACAAGGATGGAGTGATTCCACCCGACGCCGCCGGTCAGGCGCGCGTCGCCTTCGACAACATCCTCGCCATCCTGACCGAGGCGGGCATGAGCTTCCGCGATGTGGTGAAGCTCAATGCCTATGTCACCGGCCGCGAGCATTTGCGCGGCTACATGGATGTGCGCAACGCCCTGTTCGAGGAGCCGTACCCGGCTTCCACCCTGATGATCGTGAGCGGCTTCACCCGCCCCGAATTCGTCGTCGAGATCGAAGCCATCGCCGCTTCGCCCGGCTGAACCTGGACCTGACATGACCTACCGCAAGATCTGGTGGAACGACTTTTCCGCCTTCGAATTCCATGGCCTCGATCCGATGAAGACGATCGCGGTCTTCCCCACTGCTGCCGTGGAGCAGCACGGCCCGCACCTGCCGGTGGGCACCGACACCATCATCAACCAGGGCCATCTCGACCTTCTCGCCCAGCGTGCGCCGAAGGACCTCGACATCCGCATCCTCCCGGTGCAAGCGATCGGCAAGTCCAACGAGCACATCTGGCAAACGGGCACGCTGAGCCACACCGCCACCAACCTCATCGATGCGTGGACGCAGGTGGGCCTCGAGATCGCGCGCTCGGGTATTCGCAAGGTGGTGTTCGTCAACTCCCATGGCGGCAACGTCTCGATTCTCGACATCGTGGCGCGCGAGCTGCGGGTGAGGGCCGGCATGCTGGCGGTGAAGACCGGCTGGAGCCAGTACTGGCCCAAAGACATCTATTCCGACATCGAGAACCGCCACGGCATCCATGGCGGTGATAGCGAGACCTCTGTGGTGATGCACCTGCGCCCCGAACTGGTGAACCGCGACAAGCTGCAGGACTATCCCTCGGTCGCCGCCCGCGATGAGCAGGCCTACAAGTACATGCGCCCGACCGGGCCCACGAGCTACGCGTGGATCGCGAGCGACATCCACCCGCTCGGTGCTGCCGGCGACGCCCATCTCGCCACGGCCGAGAAGGGTAGGATCACGGTGGAGACGGCCGTCGACTCGTTCATCGAGCTGCTGCGCGAGGTGGAGCGGTATCCGTTGCCGGGGAGTGTCAACGACTAAGGTCGCTGCCTCACCCCACCCCAGCTTCGCTTGGTCGCTTGGCTGCCGGCTACGCTATCCTCCCATCATAGGGAGGGAGCCGAGGCTTGGTCCATGCCCTCCCCTTTGCGGGGAGGGTCGTGAATCTGGCGACTTTGCCGCCTGGCATCGAGCACGACCTCGGCTCCGACCAGTCCATCGCAGAACTGATTCCCACCCTCCCTTGCCGGTTCTGGACGAGTTTTTCGCGCTAGGGCTGGAAGCCTAGGATGTGAAGGAATGGATTTCTCCGGAGCTTCGTATAGTTTAGCCGTCCAATTCCACGCCGTGGGTCCAGTAGTGCGGCGGAGGACAACAAGGAGACCATCATGCTTTCGAGGAAACTGTTCGTCGCCGCGGCGGCGCTGGCCTTCACGGTGACTGCGGCGAACGCGCAGGTCGTCGTCTCCTCCAAGATTGATACCGAGGGCGGTCTGCTCGGCAATGTCATCAGCCAGGTGCTACAGGCAAACGGTATTGCCGTGACCGAGAAGATTCAGCTCGGCGGCACTCCTGTGGTGCGCGAAGCCATTTCGGCCGGCCAGATCGACATCTACCCCGAATATACCGGCAACGCCGCCTTCTTCTTCAACAAGGCCGACGATCCGCTCTGGAACGACCCTGCCAAGGCCTACGAAGAGGCGAAGAAGCTCGACTACGAAGCCAACAAGATCGTCTGGCTCTCTCCCGCTCCGGCCAACAACACCTGGGCGGTCGCCATCCGCAAGGAAGTGGCCGACGCCAACAACATCAAGACCTTCTCCGACCTCGGCGCCTACATCAACGGTGGCGGGGAGTTCAAGCTCGCGGCCTCGGCCGAGTTCGTCTCGTCCCCGGCCGCGCTGCCGAAGTTCCAGGAAGTCTACGGCTTTACCCTCAAGCCCGAGCAGCTGGTGACGCTCTCGGGCGGTGACACGGCCGCGACCATCGCGGCGGCCGCCCAGCAGACCAACGGCGTCAACGCGGCCATGGTATACGGCACCGATGGCGGCATTGCCCCATCGGGTCTCGTCGTCGCCGAGGACGACAAGGGCGTGCAGCCGGTCTACGAGCCCGCTCCGATCATCCGCGAGGCGGTTCTGCAGGCCAACCCGCAGATCGAGGCACTGCTGAAGCCGGTGTTCGCCGAGCTCGATCTTGCCACCCTGCAGGAACTCAATGGCCGCATCCAGGTGGGCGGTGAAGCCGCCAGGGACGTGGCCATCGACTGGCTCAAGACCAACGGTTTCCTGAAGTAATCCTGCCAGTAATGGCAGCCATTTTGGGGGTGGGCAGTTCTTCTGCCCACCCCTAATGTTTGGTCCAATGAGCGATATCGCCGCTTCTGCCCCAGCACAGCGCCGCTTCGCCGTCGACAAGCTCGGCGTGCTGATCGCCGTCATTGCGGTGATTGCCGCGCTGATGCCCTTCGCGGCATTCCGGGCCAACCGCATCGTCGCCGGGGAGAGCAAGGGCATATTCGAGGCGCTGCCGGGCTGGGAGGCGGCGCTGCTGTCGGTGGCGCTGGCGGTTGCCATTCTGGTTGCCGTGCTCAGGACGCCGACGCTGTGGCGGCTGTTTGCCAGCCTTGCCATGCTGGCGGTGCTCTTGGTTGCCGTCGGGAATGCCGCGAACTTCCTCACGCCAGAGGGTGACAAGCTGGCCCGGGTATCACCCGGGGGCGGGTTCTGGCTGCTCGTCTTCGCCTTCGCGCTGCTCGCCGCCGACGGCTTCACCCGTCTGAAGCTCGCGCCGTGGTTGCGCATTTTGATCCTGCTGGTGGTCGCGGCCGCCATCGCCCTGCTGCTGTGGTCGGGGACGTGGAACAGCCTTTCCATTCTCAAGGAATACGCCAATCGCGCCGACGCCTTCTGGCGCGAGGGGGAGACGCATATCGCGCTCGCTCTCGGCTCGCTCGCCCTTGCGACGGTGGCCGGCATTACGCTCGGCATTCTCTGCCAGCGCGTCCGTGGCCTGAGGGCCGTGGTGCTGAACGTGCTGAATGCCGTGCAGACCATCCCATCTATCGCGCTGTTCGGTCTCCTGATCGCGCCGCTCGCCTGGGTGGCGGCCAATGTGCCGGGTGCCTCTGCCATAGGCATCTCCGGCATCGGCGCGGCGCCGGCCATGGTGGCGCTCTTTGCCTATTCGCTGCTGCCGGTGGTCGCGAACACGGTGGTCGGCCTCGAATCGGTGCCGCCTGCCGCCATCGAAGCGGCCCGCGGCATGGGCATGACCAACTGGGAACGGCTCAGCCGCGTCGAGTTCCCGCTCGCCTTCCCGGTGATCCTCACTGGCATCCGCATCGTGCTGGTTCAGAATATCGGCCTTGCTACCATTGCGGCGCTGATCGGCGGCGGCGGCTTCGGCGTGTTCGTCTTCCAGGGCGTCGGGCAGACCGCGATGGACCTGGTGCTGCTCGGCGCCGTGCCTACGGTGGCACTGGCCTTTGCTGCCGCCGTCATCCTCGACGCCATTGTCGAGATGGTCTCAACCCGGAGCTCGCCTGCATGATCGAGATCGACGCGCTCACCAAGGACTATCTCGACCTCCGCGTCGTCGATCATGTGTCGATGACGGTGGAGGATGGCGACCTCGCCGTGATCGTCGGCACTTCCGGCTCGGGCAAGACGACGCTGCTGCGCATGATCAACCGGCTGATCGAGCCCACTTCCGGCACGGTGCGGATTGATGGCAAGGACACGCGCGACGTACCCGCCTACCTGCTGCGGCGCGAGATCGGCTACGCCATCCAGGGCCACGGCCTCTTCCCCCACCGCACGGTGGGGCAGAACATCGCCACCGTGCCGGTGCTGATGGGATGGGACAAGGCGCGCATCGACCGGCGCGTCGAGGAGCTGCTCGAGCTGTTCCAACTCCCCGCCGCGCAGTTCCGCGACCGGCTGCCATCGGAGCTGTCGGGCGGCCAGCAGCAGCGCGTCGGCGTGGCGCGGGCGCTGGCGGCGGAACCGAAGCTGCTGCTGATGGACGAGCCCTTCGGCGCGCTCGACCCGATCATCCGCGCCAAGGCGCAGGAGGACCTGCTCGGCATCCAGAAGCGCTTCGGCACCACCATAGTGCTCGTGACCCACGACATGGAGGAGGCGATCCACCTCGGCACGAAGATTGCCGTGATGGACAAGGGCAAGCTGCTGCAATACGCGACGCCGGCCGAGATCGTGGTGAACCCCGCCACCAGCTTCGTCGGCGAACTGCTGGGCTCGGGCGAACGCGCCTTCCGCCTGCTGGCGCTCCGGCGCATCGGCGATTTCGTCGAGCCGGGCGACGCCGAGGGTACGCCGGTCTCGGCCGAACAATCCCTGCGTGACGGACTGGAGGAGGCGCTGTGGTCGGGCCGTTCGGCACTGCCGGTGGTGGATGATGAGGGCAAGTCGCTCGGGCGGGTGACGCTCGCAACGCTCGAAAAGCTCGGGGCACGTCCGCAATGACGTTGCGCACCGGGCTCATCGTCCGGCTGGTGGTGCTGGCGCTGCTGGTGGCGTTCGTCGTGTCGCCGCACAGCTTCGAGTGGGTCTTCCAGCCCCTCACGAAGAACAACCAGCCTGCCATCTACACGCAGAACTCGCTGCTGAGCCTGACGCTGAGCCACCTGACCTTCGTCGCTGTCGCGACGGTCGCGTCGACCATGGTGGCGGTAGGGCTCGCCATCGTGGTGACGCGGCCGTTCGGCGCCGAGTTCCTGCCGCTGAGCCGCTCGCTCGCCAATATCGGGCAGACCTTCCCGCCCGTGGCGGTGCTGGCGCTCTGCGTCCCCGTTCTCGGCTTTGGCGCAGGGCCTACGCTGGTGGCCCTGTTCCTCTATGGCCTGCTGCCGATCTTCGAGAATGCGCTGACCGGTTTGACCACGCTGCCGCCCTCCGTCACCGAGGCAGCGCGTGGAATGGGCATGACTCGCGCGCAGCGACTGCTCGGCGTCGAGCTGCCGTTGGCGACGCCGGTCATCCTCGCCGGGGTGCGCCTCTCGGTGGTGATTTCGGTGGCGACGGCCACCATTGGCTCAACCGTTGCCGCCTCGACGCTGGGCGAGGTCATCATCGCCGGGCTGCTGAGCAACAACATCGCCTTCGTGGCGCAGGGCGGGCTGGTGGTGGGCGTCATCGCCGTGCTGATCTACGATGCACTTTCGGCGCTGGAGCGGATCCTGATGGCTCGCACAGGTCAGCGTCCCGCGCGCTGAGCGCCGTGTCCGATCTGGTGCCGTCCGGTACGGTGGTCTGCTGGGGCCGGCCGGGCCCCCCCACCCTAGTTCCGCTACGCGGCAAAGCCGCCAGCTTCACTACCCTCCCCACAAGGGGGAGGGAGGCAGCGCCCCGACTCAGGCCACGGTGGTTTCGTTCACTAGATGGAGGGCTGGGGTGAGGCGGGGGCGTTGCCTATTCCTTTGCCTTGCCCGTCTTCGCAGCCTTTTCCTCGTCGTACCACCAGACCGTGGGGAAGCCGATGGAGAACTCCGGCAGCACTTCGGGGTGGCTGAAGCGGTCCCAGCGGGCGATGCGGGATCGGCGGAGGGAGTAGGTCGGCGTCACGAAGTTGTGGGCGAGGAGGACACGGTCGAGCGCCCGGGTTGCGGCGACGAGCGTTTCGCGGTCGTCGGCGAAGATGATCTTGTCGATGAGCGCGTCGACGCCCGGGTCCTTGATGCCGGCATAGTTGGAGCTGTCGTTCTGGTCGGCGGCCTCCGAGCCCCAGAAGAAGCGCTGCTCGTTGCCCGGCGACAGGCTCTGCGCCCAGCCGGTATAGACCATGTCGAAATCGCGCTTGCGCAGCCGCTCTACATATTGCGCGCTGTCCACCGTGCGGATGGTGACGTTCATGCCCAGCCGCTTGAGGTTGGTGACGAAGGCGGTGGCGATGGGCTCGATGACCGGGCCGTTGAGCAGGATCTCGAACTGCACCGGCGTGCCGGAGGGATCGGATAGCTGGCTGCCATTGAGCGTGTAGCCGGCCCTGGTGAGGATTTCGTTGGCCGTGCGCAGGTTGGCGCGGAGTTTCTGCGGATCGCCGCCCACGGGGTTGGTGTATGCGGTGGTGAAGACCTCGGGCGGCACCAGGTCCTTCACCGAGTTGAGGATCTCCAGTTCCTCGCCCTCGGGCAAGCCGGAGGACGCAAGTTCGGTGCCGTAGAAGTAGGAGTTGATGCGGTCGTACTGGCCGAAGAAGCGCAGCTTGTCGAGTTCCTCGAAGTCGAAGGCGTAGAGCATCGCCTCGCGCAGGGCTTCGTTCTGGAACAGAGGCCGCCGCAGGTTGGGGACGAAGCCCACCATCACGCCATTGTCGCGATAGGTGTTCTCGAACATCTCCTTGATGACGCGGCCGTCCCTGGCGGCCGGGAAATCGTAGCTGTTCTGCCAGCGAATGGCGACGTTCTCGTCCCACCAGTCGAACTCGTCGGCCTTGAAGGCTTCGAACTCGGCGGTGTCGTCGCGGTAATACTCGTACTTGATGGTCTGGAAGTTGTTGGAGCCGATGTTGAACGGCTCCCTGATGCCCCAGTAGTCGGGGTCGCGTTCATAGGTCACCGAGACGCCGGCATTGAAGCTCGACAGCTTGTAGGGGCCGGAACCGAGCGGCGGCTCGAGGGTGGAGCGGCTGATGTCGCGCTTGTTGCCGTTGGCGTCGGTGCCCTCCCACCAGTGCTGCGGCAGCACCAGCACCTGGCCCACTATGTTGGGCAGTTCGCGGTTGCCTGTCTGGTCGAAGGTGAAGGTCACCTCACCGGGCGCCGTCACCTCAACCTTGGTGACGTTGGCGTAGTAGTTCGCCATGTTGGGGTTGAGCTCGATCGCCTTGTTGAAGGACCACACCACGTCCTCGGCCGTCACCGGCTCGCCGTCCGCCCACTTGGCGCGCGGGTTCATGCGGAAGGTCACTGACGAGAAGTCGTCCGGCCAGGTGAAGGCCTCGGCGAGCTGGCCGTAGGCGGTGGAGGTCTCGTCGAGAGAGGGGGTGAGCAGCGTGTCGTAGATAAGCCCAAGCCCGTCGGCCACTTCGCCCTGCGGCAGGATGGGGTTGAAGGTGTCGAACCCGCCCATCGAGCTCAGCCGCACCAGACCGCCCACCGGCGCATCGGGGTTCACGTAGTCGAAGTGCTTGAAGCCTTCCTTGTACTTGGTCTCGCCCATGAGCGAGCTGCCATGATGCCACACGCGCGTATCCTGCGCCGAGGCGGGCGCCACGGCGATGAGGGCGGCCAGGGCCAGGGCGGAGAGAGTGGTGAACAGGCGGGTCGGCTGCATGATGGGCCTCCGTTCGGGGGACTATTGCGGCGAGCTTATCGTGGTGCCGGGCGGCGTCAAATCGGTGAGGGCGGCGGCGAGCAGGGCGCGGGTGTAGTCGGATTTCGGCGCAGCGAACACCTCGCGCGCCGGGCCCTGTTCCACCACCTTGCCGTCGCGCATCACCATGATGTGGTTGGCCAGCGCACGGACGACGCGCAGGTCGTGCGAGATGAACATGTAGGTGAGCCCGTGTCGCCGCTGCAGCTCGCGCAGCAGGTCCACCACCTGCGCCTGAACCGAGACGTCGAGCGCCGAGGTCGGCTCGTCGAGGACGACGAATTTCGGTTCGAGCACCATGACGCGGGCGATGGCGATGCGCTGGCGCTGGCCGCCCGAGAACTCGTGCGGGTACCGGTGCCGGTCGGCCGGTTCGAGGCCCACTTCGGTGAGGGCGCGGACGACCCGGGCATCGCGCTCCGCCGCGGTCAGCTGAGGCTCGTGGACACCGAGGCCCTCGGCGATCAGCTCGGCCACCGACATGCGGGGGCTCAGCGATCCATAGGGGTCCTGGAAGACCATCTGCAGGTTCTTGCGCAGCGGGCGCAGGGCGCTGGAACGCAGCGTGTCGAGGCGCTGGCCGAGATAGGCGATCCGGCCTTCGGACTTGACGAGACGGAGCACGGCGCGGCCGAGCGTGGTCTTGCCGGACCCGCTTTCGCCCACGACGCCGAGCGTTTCGCCGCGCGGGATGGCCAAGGTCACGTCGTCCACTGCCTTGATGTGACCGACGGTGCGGCGGAAGACGCCGCGCCGGATGGGGAACCAGACGCGCAACGCCTCGGTGGTGACGATGGGCTCTGCGGCCGGGCCGGGCGGCAGCGGGTCGCCCTTCGGTTCGGCGGCGAGGAGCTTTTTCGTGTAGGCGTGCTGCGGGGCCGAGAAGATGGTTTCGGTGGGACCGGATTCGACGATCCTGCCCTCGGTCATCACGTGCACCGTCTCGGCCATCTTGCGCACGATGGCGAGGTCGTGGGTGATGAACAGGATGGCGAGGCCGCGCTTTTTCTGCAGCGACAGCAGCAGGTCGAGCACCTGCGCCTGCACGGTGACGTCGAGCGCGGTGGTGGGCTCGTCGGCGATGAGCAGGTCGGGCTCATTCGCGAGCGCCATGGCGATCATCACGCGCTGGCGCTGTCCGCCCGAAAGCTGGTGCGGGAAATCCGCGAGGCGGCTCTCGGGGTTCTGGATGCCGACCTCGGCGAGGAGCTCGATGGTGCGGGCGCGGGCCTCGGTGCGGTTCATGCCGCGATGGACGATCAGCGCCTCGCTCACTTGCCGCTCGACCGTATGGAGCGGGTTGAGCGAACTCATCGGCTCCTGGAAGATCATCGACACACCATTGCCGCGCACGGCGCGGAGGGCGTCGTCGGGCGCGTTGAGGAGGTCGGTGCCCTTGAATAGGACGCGGCCCTTGGGGTGCGAAGCGGGCGGGTAGGGCAAGAGGCGGAGGACCGACAGCGCCGTGACCGACTTGCCTGAGCCGCTTTCACCCACCAGCGCTACCGTCTGGCCGGGCGCGACGGTGAAGCTGACCCCGCGCACGGCGCGGATCACCCGCTCCTCGGTGGTGAAGTCGACATGCAGGTCTTCGACTTCGAGGAGGGTGCTCATGTGCGCCCCGCGAAGGTGCGTCGCGGATCGAACGCGTCGCGGACGCCCTCGCCGATGAAGACGAAGAGCAGAAGGATGAGCGCGATCACCGCAAAGCTGGTGAGGCTGAGCCAAGGGGCGAAGAGATACTCCTTGCCCTGGTTCAGCAGTTCGCCCAGCGACGGGGTGCCGGCCGGCATGCCGAGGCCGAGGAAATCGAGCGCCGTGAGGGTGGAGACCGAGCCGCCGGCGATGAAGGGCATGAAGGTGAGAGTCGCTACCATGGCGTTGGGGAGCAGGTGCCGCACCATGATCTGCGTGCTGGTGAGGCCGAGGGCGCGCGCCGCGGCGACATATTCGGCATTGCGCCCGCGCAGGAACTCGGCCCGCACCACGCCCACCAGCGATGTCCACGAAAAGAAGATGAGGATGCCCAGCAGCACCCAGAAGCCGGGAGCCAGCACGCTCGACACGATCAGCAGCACATAGAGCGAGGGCATCGAGCCCCAGATATCGAGGATGCGCTGGCCGATGAGGTCGGTCCAGCCCCCGAAATAGCCCTGCAGGGCGCCGACGATGACGCCGATGATGGAGCTGGCAATGGTGAGCAGGATGCCGAAGATTACCGAGATGCGGAAACCGTAAAGCAGCCGCGCCAGCACATCGCGGCCCTGGTCGTCGGTGCCGAGCCAGTGGAAATTGCCCACTTCGCTGCAGCCCGGATCGTTCGTGCCTGCGGGGTAGCGCGAACAGCGCACATCCTCGCTCAGCGTCCATGACGGCGGGGAGGGCGCGCTGGTGCCGAGGGATTCATCCACCGTGCCGTCGCCATAGCGGATGGGCGGCCAGATCATCCAGCCATTGGCGTTGATCTCGTCGGCGATGAAGGGGTCTCGGTAGATGGTCTGGGCGAGGAAGCCGCCGAACTTCGTCTCGGGGTAGTCGATCACGGCGGGGAACAGCAGTTCGCCCTTGTAGGAAGCGATAAGCGGCCGGTCGTTGGCGATGAACTCGGAGACGAGCGTCAGCCCGAAGAGCACGAGGAATATCCACAGCGACCACACCGAGCGCTTGTTGGCGGCGAAGGTGGCGACGCGGCGCCGGTTAATCGGCGAAAGCAGCGGCGCGGCGCGCGGCGCATCGGCGGGCGCGAAGGCGACGAAGGGGGTAAGGCGAAGGGTGCCGGCGTACATCAGACTTCCCGGCTTTCGAAATCGATGCGCGGATCAATCCACATGTACATCAGATCCGACAACAGGTTGATGATGAGCCCGAGTAGAGAAGTTATGTAAAGCGTTGCAAACACAACCGAATAGTCGCGGTTGAGGACCGAGACATAGCCGAGCAGCCCGATGCCATCGAGCGAGAAGATGCTCTCGATGAGCAGCGAGCCGCCGAAGAACGCGCCGACGAACGCGGCCGGGAAGCTGGCGATGACCAGCAGCATGGCGTTGCGGAAGACGTGGCCATAGAGCACCGAGCGCTCGGTGAGCCCCTTGGCCCGCGCCGTGATGACATACTGCTTGCGGATCTCGTCGAGGAACGAGTTCTTGACGAGCAGCGTCGAGGTGGCGAAGGCGCCGACGGCGAGCGAGGTGATCGGCAGGATGATGTGCCAGAGGTAGTCGAGGATCTGCTGGTACCAGGGCAGGCTCGCCCAGTTCTCCGAAACGATGCCGCGGATGGGGAAGATGTTCCAGAAGCTGCCGCCGGCAAAGAGCACGATCAGCAGCACTGCGAGCAGGAACGAGGGGATCGAGTAGCCGACGATCACCACCACCGAGGTCCACACGTCGAAGGGCGTGCCGTCCTTCACCGCCTTGCGGATGCCGAGCGGGATGGAGATGCCGTAGCCGAGCAGCGTCATCCACAGGCCCAGCGTGATCGAGACCGGCAGTTTCTCCTTGATGAGGTCGATCACCGAGATGTCGCGGAAATAACTCTGGCCGAAATCGAAGCGCAGGTAGTTCCACATCATGGTGAAGAAGCGCTCGACCGGCGGCTTGTCGAACCCGAACTGCCTTTCGATGCGCTCGATGATTTCCGGGCGAAGCCCGGCGCTGCCGCGATAGCCCCGGTTCGACGCGCTGTCCGAGGACTTGACCACGTTCTGCCCGGCGAAGTCGCCCTCATTGGAGCCCGAGATCGCCTGGGTGGCCGAAACGCTCTGGTTCTGCATCCGCGCAATCGCCTGCTCGACGGGGCCGCCGGGAGCGAACTGGGCGATGACGAAGGTGAGAAGCATGATGCCGAACAGCGTCGGGATCATCAGCAGGATGCGTCGGAGGATGTAGGCGCCCAATGGCGTCTCCGGAAGCTGGCAGAACGTCGTGCCTAGGGTTGCACAACTGTGGCGCGGATTGTGAGATTCACCAACAGTTGAATGTCACTGCCGGTGCCTGAAGGTGACGCCCGCCGCATCGCCGAAGGCGAAGATGCGATCGCGCCCGAGTGCATATTCCTCGGGTTTCAGGTGCTCGAGCATGAGCGGTACGTCATCCAGTCGGTCCAGTTCGCTGAGATAGGTGGCGTAGTCGAGATTGCCCTCGCCGATCTGCACCTCGTCGAGATGGAGCGCGGCGTCCTCGCGCAGCACGATATCCTTGGCGTGGCAGGACACGATCCACGGCCCAAGTTTCTGGAAACACTCGCGGATCAGCGCGCAGGTGTCGAAATAGCTGCGCGGCGTCATCACCAGGTTGACCGGGTCGAGATGGGCCGCGAATTGAGGCCGGTCCACGGCGCGAATGAGTTCGAGGTAGCTGTCGGCGCTGTCGGGGATGGTGGCCTGCATCATTTCGAGCGCGAACCTGGCCCGCTTCGGCTTCACCGCATCGATGAGGTAGCGAGCAGTTTCCACTGCAGCTTCAAAGGCTTGCGGTTCCAGGTTGCGCGCATCGAGGCCGTGGCGGGTGCCCGGGGCGAACGAGCCGATGAAGCTCACGGCGCAGCGCGCACCGACCGCATCGGCGAGGGCCAGGCACTGTGCGGCGTAGTCGAGCTCGGCCTTGCGCCTGGCCGGATCGGGGTCGATCAGGTTGCGCCATATGCCGACTTCGGCGAGCGTAACATCCTGATCCGCAAAGGCTTTCTCCCACGACGCCAGCGTCTGCGCATCGGCGCCGATGAGCGAGACGGGCACATAGGCGGCGGCATAGCCGAAGGCGCGATGGGCGCGGGCGAAGGCGAACGGATCGTCGCTGCCCACCGGCAGGCCGTGGCCGCCAAGGCGAATGGGGGCCATCAGACGTGGTTCTTCCAGCTGTGCTGCGGGTTGTAGTCGAGCAGCCGCCGCGCCTTGTCGATGCTCAGCAGCGTGCCGTTCTGCGTCAGTTCGCGCTTCTGCGGCACGTTGGGGAACACCTCGGCCATCAGGGACGCATTGGAGCGGTGCATGACGGTGTCGGCATTGGCGATGATGAAGGCCTCGAAGCCCTTGAACTCGGCCTCGATGCCGCGCCGCACCGCCTGCGCTCCGTCGCGGGCGTCGATATAGCCCCAAAGGTTCCACTTGCGCTTCCTGGGATCGGCATCGAAGCCGGGGAAGGCCTTGTAGTCCTCGACTTCCATGACGTTGGAGAAGCGCAGGCCCACCATCTTGAGCTCGGGGTCCCAGCGGCAGAACTGCGCCGCAATGGTCTCGTCGACCAGCTTGCCGAGCGAATAGGCCGTCTCCGGGCGCGGGTAATATTCCTCGTCGATCGGGGCGTAGGGTGGCGGATTGTCAAAGGGTAGGCCGAGCACGGTTTCGCTCGAGGCGAAGACGATGTTCTTCACCCCGGCGACGCGGCAGGCCTCGAACACATTGTAACTGCTGTTAACATTATTCGTGAAGGTGCGCGCGTTGGGCTGGAGGCCCGGCGCGGGGATGGCGGCGAGGTGCACCACGGCGTCGAAAGGTCCCCTGTGCTCATCGACCGAGCCAGTGATGAGGTGTACCACCTGACCGAAATCGGTGAGGTCGGCGCGCACGAACGGGCAGATCGCCTCGCGCGGCGGAGCCTGGTCCACGTTGAGGACCGAATAGCCGTTGGTGACCAGATCCTTGAGCACCGCGCGGCCGAGCTTGCCGCTGCCGCCGGTGACCAGAACTTTCGCCATTGCCTTCCTCCTCCCGTGTGAACGCCTGCGACCCTAGCACGAGGGCCTTGAAGGTAAATCCGTCCTCTGTGGGGAGGATAAATCGAGCGTGCAGATAAGTTCGTGTCTTGAATGAAAGATGAACGCGCCTGTCACGACAGGTTCAATGGCTGGGGCGCAACCTCCCGTTCAGCGTCATGGAGGCCCGCGAGGCCCTCCGTTTTCTCAAGGAGACGACCTGGCGGACCGAACACCCGCCCCACCCAATCAGGAGACCGAAATGAACAAGCTTTTCCTCGCGTTCGCGGCCGTAGCCACTCTGACCTCTCTCGCAAGCGCTCTTCCTGCCAACGCGACGCAGTCGAGTACGCGCCTGCCCTGTACGGCCCAGCCCTGCCCGGGCGGTGGTGGCGGTGGCGGCACTGACCGCTGCGACTCCCAGCTTGGCCATCTGCGCCAGGTGATGAAGCCCGAAGTCGCAGCCATCGACGACCGCTATCGCGTTTGGGTGACGGAACTGTGCTCCAATTTCGGAATGCTCCGCAACGAGGGTAACGCTGCATACCTCCGCCCCACCATCGCCGCCAACGAGGTGCTGGTCGAGGCCCTGGCCCGCAAGGACTACCGGCCCGCCGACGTCTTCGCCGTGCAGATGATGGGCCCCGACACCATCAACCTCTATGTGCACCACTTCGAGCGCTGATCGCGTCGACAGCTGAACCATCCGGGGGCGGGTGCGGCAACGCGCTCGCCCTTCTGCTTTCCGGGCGGTCCTCCCCGGATTGCTGAACGAGTTGTGAATATCGGTCTCAGAGGCGGTTCAAGCAGGGCGCAATATTTGCCCCGCCACCAACCCAAACGGTGGCGGAAGCCTGCAGCCGATGGCGGCTTCAGAGTTGCGCCACTCCCTAACCGGAGAGACCAAATGAACCTGAAACTCACCCTTCTGGCGCTCGTCGCCGTGCTCGGTTTTGGCGCTGCGACCGTTACGGCGCAGGCGGCCGTCGCCTATCCCCCGACTGCCCCCGGCTGTACCTTCGACTGCCCGGGCGGTGGTGGCGGTGGTGACAGCTATGACGGCAATGACGACTACGATCCCTTCTGCATGTTCGAGCCCTGCAAGTCCTCCGAGGAGGGCAACACCCCTACGGCCGAGTGCGAGGAAGACTGTGGCATTCCCGACCCCGCCTGCCAGATAAACTGCGCCCCCGGGAACGGCACCAGCATTCCCGGCAACAAGGCCGGCCTCAAGCTCTGCGATGCCCAGATCGGCGGCCTCGCCAAGGTGACGGCTCGCCAGATCCGCTCGATCAGCGGCCGCGATAGCGTGCAGGTGGTCGCCGTGTGCACCGACATGAACCTCGCCGACCAGCAGAAGGGCGTCGAAAGCCTGCGGCCTGCGATTGCCAAGAACGCGAAGATGACCGCCGCCCTCAGCCAGGAAGGTTACAGCGCCTCCGACGTGGTTGGCCTGCAGGTCGGCCGCACCCAGGCGGTGCTCTACGTCCACGTTCTCTGATCCCCACCAAAGGGACGAGCTGTTCAGGCGGGTGCTTCGGCATCCGCCTTTTGCTTTTCGGCGCCGGCGAGATGAACGGCGCCTGTCGCAGGAATGAATGAATTATGAACGCCGATCTCAGGGTCGGTTCAATGGGCAGGCGTCATAACGGGGACAACAGATTGAACCCCGGCCCCGAAAGGACGCCACGCAAATGAACCGGAACCAGGAAAAGCTGCTGATCGCCACGCTTGCCGGGCTGATCATCGCCAGCGCCGCCGCCTTCGCCGTCCAGCCCGCCCTCGCCGCCGGCTACCAGGTGGAAGGCCCCGCCAAGATTACCGGCGTCAAGAAGTGGGACGTGCTGAACGTCCGCCTCTGGCCCGCCTCCTACTCGAAGAAGGTTGGTGAGCTGAAGCCCAAGACCTCGGTCTGGGTCGAGCGCTGCATCGTCGCGCCGCAGGGCGGTTCCGACTGGTGCCTCGTCGAGCAGCAGAACCTGCAGGGCTGGGTGAACGCCAAGTTCCTGACCCTCGCCTACGACTGGGACCTCTGAATTCCTCCGGGATGTCCGGTGGCATGCAAGCACCGGACATTCCTCCCCACTACCTCGACTGACCTCCAAACGTTGACTTACGGGCCCGTGAGCGTTCCAAGGAACCTCCGGGCCTACTTTTTTGTCGGAAGTGTCTTCATGAGTGTGTCCACGGACGCAAACCCTATCCTCGTCGAGCAGACGCGCGGCGAGCACGTCGAGAATCGCCACCGCGGCGCCTTCGTCATCGCCGATGCCGAAGGCAACGTGATCGCCGCCGCCGGGGATATCTCGCGGCCGGTCTTCCCGCGCTCCGCCATCAAGTCGATGCAGGCCCTCGCCATGGTGACCTCGGGCGCCATCGACCAGTTCGGGCTCAGCGACCAGCAGCTGGCGCTCGCCTGTGCCAGCCATCACGGCGAGGATGTGCATGTTACAGGCGTCACGGGCTTCCTCGACCATCTCGGGCTCTCAGGCGAGAACCTCGAATGCGGTGCCCATCCGCCGATCAACGGCAAGGCGCGCGAGGCGTTGCGGGCGGCCGGCCTGCAGCCGACGGCGCTGCACAACAACTGCTCGGGCAAGCATTCGGGCATGCTGAGCGTGGCGAAGGCATTGGGCGTCGATCCAGCCGGCTATGTCGAGCGCAAGCATCCGGTGCAGGTCGCGGTGCGCTCTGCGATCGAGACGGTGGTGGGGGCGCCGCTCAGCGTTGACCTTTGTGGTCGTGACGGCTGTTCGATTCCCACCTGGGCGGCGCCGCTCTCGGCTTTCGCTACCGGCTTTGCCCGGATGGCGACGGGGCGGGGTCTGCCGCCCGAAATGGCGGCCGCCGCCAGGCGGATATTCGATGCGGCGACGGCCAACCCGCTGCTTGTCGCCGGTACCGGCCATTTCGACACACTCGCCATGGAGGCCTTCAAGGGCCGGGTGATGCAGAAGGGCGGGGCCGACGGCGTGCAGTGCGGCGCCATCCGCGACAAGGGCTGGGGCTATGCCATCAAGTGCGATGACGGCAACTTGCAGGCATCGGTGGTGATGGCCGCCAACCTGCTGCTGCGCTATGCCTCGCCCGATGAGGAGCAGGCCGAGGTGCTAGGCCGGTTCGCCCGGCAGCTGGTGAAGAATGTCCGCGGCATCGAAGTGGGCGAAATGCGCGCGGTCGGGGAGATCGCGGCCTGACATGACACCGACCTGCCTGCCCCCAAGGAGAGGGGGCAGGCATGCGTCGAACCAACAGGCGCCGAGGGCGCCATTGTGGGAGGGGACTGATCTTGCGTTCTGCAATCGTGGCGGCCGTGGTGGCCATGCTCGTTGGGCCCGCTGTGGCGGGCGAGGTCTACACGCCGCCCAAGGTGAAGCCGGCCGAAACGCTCGAGCCGCCGGCCGACCTGCGCACCGACGCCATAGCGCTGCTGCGCGCCGTGCAGGCGGGCAATGTCGGGGCCGTCGAGAAGTTCATCGCGCCCAAGGTGACGGTGGTCTGGGGCGCGCTCGACATGTCGCTGCCACGCCGCGTAGAGGTGCTGGACCTCAAGCCCGGGCGCGCCGTCGCCCCGCTCGGCAACCACACCGGTGGCGACTGGGACGTGCCGCCCGACGCCGATATCGGCCAGTTTCTCGCCGACATGGAACTCGATTTCATCGAGGGCGCGCTGACCGACGGGCAGCCCTGGGGGCGCGACCCCAAGATGCCCGGCACGATCTGTACCTATGGCTTCCACGACTTCGACCCCGCCGAAGTGAAGCGCGCGGCGGGGAAGCTGGGCATCGATCCGGGGGCCTTCGTGATGGTGCCCGAGGGCACCGAGGTGTTCGACCGGCCCGGCGGCAGGACGGTGGCGACGCTCTCGGCCAACCTGCTCTACGGCGTCGACTATGACGCCGATGCACCGACGGACTGGATGGGCTTGCACCTGCCGCAGGGCGGGGCCGGCCTTGTCGCGGTGGGCGAGGAGGGGTTCGAGAAACCCTACGCGGCCGGCCTCTGCTTTGCGAAGAGCGGCGGCAGGTGGAAAATCGTGGGGCAGGCGAGCACGGGGCTCTGATCAGAGGCGCATATCACTTCCGGCGTCCTTGAGGATGCCGTTGGCGGTGTGGCGCTTGCTGAGATTGCGCGGGACGATGATCAGCCTGCCAGCCGGGCTGACCCAGCGCTCGTGCGAGCCCTTGGCGTTCCGGTCGTACTCGAAGCCGAGGCGGCGCAGTTCCCTGGTGACGACCTTGTAGTAGCCGTCGACCAATTCAGCTCGCCTTCGCCAGCTGCTTTTCGATGACGATGGCCGGCACCAGGTCGCGCAGCGGCGTGTTGGCCAGTTCCGACTCTGTCAAATGGTTGGCGACGATGAGATCGGGCGCGACATCCATCAGCACCTGCTCGAACTCCTCGAAGGTCGGCGCTTCGAGGTGGAGGCCGATGATGTTGCTCTCCGAGTAGAACAGGTTCTCCTCGGGGTCCCATATGGCGCGGACATAGAAACTGCGGTTGCTCATCGGCGGGTCCCTGAGGGGTGCGTCAGCCTAAGTGAAGCCACATGTTGTATCGGAAGTCACGCTTGTCCAGCGAGATGCCACTGGACGCCACGCTATTGCGTCCAATCGCACCAGATTGGACGATTCCTTCCATCGGGCCGA
>ENA-UOVV01000326-UOVV01000326.1-compost-metagenome-genome-assembly--contig:-NODE-326-length-62881-cov-12.803330_pt1 | contig 62881 bp, 47 predicted proteins | sample MGYA00238155_ERZ761577 | MGnify/ENA primary metagenome ERZ761577 (study PRJEB28898, sample SAMN06268775) | compost metagenome | isolation source: Emeryville, CA | place: USA:Emeryville, CA | collected... | reverse complement strand
GTAATCGAACTGGAAGGTGCCGTAGTAACTGCACTTGGTATTACCAGGGAAAAGAGAGCCTTGGGTTATGCTACCCAAGAGGTGTCAGGTGAGACCATTTCAGCCGTTCCTGTATCAAATTTCGCAGATGCACTCCAAGGTGAAGTAGCTGGACTTGAAATTTCCGGTTCAGGTACCATGGGTGGTTCTTCAAACATGGTTATTCGTGGTTGGAAATCAATCACTGGTAACAATCAGGCATTGGTTGTAATCGATGGTACGCCTATTAACAACAACACATACAACTCTGCCAACCAGCGTACCGGTAGGGGTGGCTACGACTTTGGCAATGCTGCTGCTGACATCAATCCAAATGACATTGAATCTGTCAATGTCCTGAAAGGTGCTGCTGCGACTGCCTTGTATGGTTCCAGAGGTGCCAACGGGGTAATTATGATTACTACCAAAAAAGGCAAGAGAAACAAAGCCATCGGAGTTGAGATTTTTAACAGTGTAACCGTTGGTGTTGCAGACAAAGAAACCCTGCCCATTTACCAGAAAAGATACGGTGCAGGTTATGGACCACTCTACGGTACAAGTGGAGAAGACTACTTCGATGACATGTTTGACATCAACGGTGACGGTATCCCTGATTTGACAGTTCCATTCGGTGAAGATGCGTCTTATGGTGCAGAGTTCGATCCGAATCTTTATGTTTATCAATGGAATTCACTTTTCCCTCAATTGCCTACCTATCGTCAGGCAACTCCATGGGTAGCTGGGAAACACACTCCAAATGATGTATGGAAGCCATCTGTTACTTACACCAACTCTGCTTCATTTAGTGGAAGTAACGAAGATGGTGCATTCAGATTGAGTTTCACTCACTTTGAGCAAACTGGAAACTTGGTAAACAGCAAATTACTGAGAAACACCATCGACTTTAGTGGTGAGTACAATCTGACTACCAAATTGAAAGCAAATGCAAATATCACATACACCAGCAACCATGGTCGTGGTCGTTATGGTACAGGTTATGACGGTAACAACCCTATGCAGGCCTTCAGACAGTGGTGGCAAACGAATGTTGATATTTTTGAACAAAGAGATGCATATATGATGACTGGTGAAAACATTTCATGGAACGCCACTTCAGCATTGAACAATACTCCATTGTATACAGACAACTATTACTTCATGAGATACAAAAACTACCAGACCGATTCCAGAAACAGGTATTTCGGTAACACTTCATTGACTTATGACTTTAATGACTGGTTAAGCATCATGGGTAGGTTTACTTTTGACAATTACGATGAAATTAGAGAACAAAGAATAGCTGTAGGTTCTACCAACTCTGATGGGATGGCCGGTGAATACAGCCTATTGAAACAAACCGTCAGCGAAAACAACTACGATGCGATTCTGAGTATCAACAAAGACCTGACTGACCGCTTGAATTTGGATGCCAACATTGGTTGGAATCTGAGAGTACAAACCAGAAATGCATTTTCTGGTATTACCAGCGGGGGGCTGATTGTTCCTGGGCTATACACCTTGTCAAACTCTAAAAATCCGCTTGGTGCAAGTAACTTAGCACAAGTTGATTGGAAATATATGGTGGACGGCGAATATGCCCGTGCAGGTTTAGGCTTCGACAAAATGATTTTTGTTGAAGGATCTATTAGAAGCGACCGTTCTTCTTCATTGCCAAAAGATAACAACCGCTATACCTATTGGTCTGGTTCAGGTAGCTTTGTGTTCTCTGAACTGGGTCCGCTTAAGTCAAGCAACTGGCTGAATTTTGGTAAAATCAGAGGAAACTATGCGGAAGTAGGTAACGACACCGACCCACTTGGCGTATTTGATATTTATTCATTGAATTCATCATTCGGCTCAGTACCCTCTGCATACAATCCTACATCTATCAACAACCAGAATCTCAGACCCGAAAGAACAAAAGGCTGGGAAGTTGGTCTTGAGATGTCTATGTTCAAAAACAGAGTTGGATTTGATGTTTCATACTACGACAGTAAAACTTATGATTTGATTACCAACATTGTAATGTCTGGTTCTACTGGTAGTCTGGGTGCCAAAGCAAATGTTGGTGATGTAACCAACAAAGGCTGGGAGGTTAGTCTGAGACTGACTCCACTCAAATCTGAAAACTTCAGATGGGACATGAATATCAATTGGGCTAAAAACACCAACGAAGTTACCAAACTGGCTGGAGACAGTGAGTATTACGCACTGGCAACTTTCCAAGGAGGTATGGAATTTGGTGCTGAACTAGGCCAACCCCTAGGTGTACTAGTAGGTACAGACTGGTTATACGATGAAGCCACCGGTCAAAGAATAGTCGGTTCTAACGGTTATTGGATGAGAGACCCGAGCGGTAAGAAAACCATCGGCAATGTGAACCCTGACTGGACAGGAGGTGTGAGAAACTCTTTTTCATATAAAAATGTAAGTCTGAGTTTCCTAATTGACTTCCAGAAAGGTGGAAATGTTTGGTCACTCGACACCTATTACGGATATGCAACAGGCCTTTATGACTTCACAGCAGGTCTTAACGACTTGGGCAACCCCATCCGTTGGGATGTTGCTGACGGAGGAGGTATTATCCTACCAGGTGTTAAAGAAGACGGCACACCCAACGACATCAGAGCAGATGCTTCATGGTACGCTAACCCATGGGGATATGCAAGAGCTTCTAATAAAGAACATATGTATGATGCTTCTTTCGTAAAATTGAGAAATCTTACACTTTCATATGTAGTTCCTGAAAAACTGATTAGAAATTCATTTATCAGCAAAATGACCTTATCTGCCATCGGACGCAACCTGTGGATCATTCACAAAAACATCCCATACTCAGATCCTGAAGCAGGATTGAGTGCAGGTAACCTGAGCCGCGGCATGCAGTCAGGAGCTCACCCGACAATCAGAGAGATTGGTGCCAGCTTAAAAATTGAATTTTAAAAAATGAAGAAAATGAAGAAATATATTTTAACATTAGGACTAATATTTGGCTTGGTAGGATGCTCAGACGATTATTATGAATCAATCAATGTGGATCAAACCAATCCATCTACGGTACCTGCGGGATTTCTAGTTACTTATTCAACAACCAGTTTGTTTCACCAGATGATTAACCAGAATGTAAACCTGAATGTTTTCAGATTCTTTTCGCAGTACCTGACCACAACGGTTTATACGGACGAGCCCAATTACGATTTGGATACTCGTAACATCACAGGAAATCACTGGAACAGACTCTACACAAGAGTGTTGAACAACCTGAAAGATGCTAAGGAAATTGTAGATAGCGACACCAGTTTGTCTGCCGAGCAAAAAGCTAATCAAATTGCCATTATTGACATTTTGGAAGTTTATACTTGGCAAGTACTGGTTGATACTTTTGGCAATATTCCCTACAGCGAAGCATTGATGGGACTTGAAAATCAATTCCCAAAATACGATGACTCAGCTGAGATATATCAAGATTTAATCAATAGAATCACAGCTGATATTGCTGCACTGAACACAAGTGCAGAAGGCTTCGGTGATGCTGACATCATTTACAACGGCGACATCAGTAAATGGAAAAAAATGGCGGCATCTGTCAAACTTAGACTGGGCGTACAACTTCTGGATGTAAACCCAGGACTGGCAAATCAGACAATTACCAGTGCTGTCAGTGCAGGAGTCTTTACTTCAAATGAGGACAATTTCCAATTGAACTATCTGACTGCTGCGCCATACACAAATCCGGTTTACGAAGATTTGGTATTGAGCGGTCGTACAGACTATGTACCTGCAAACACAATTGTGGATTACATGAATGCCCTTGATGATCCAAGAAGACCAATCTACTTCAGCAACCCAATCGACGGTGTATATGTTGGGGGTGATTACGGTACATCAAACGGATATGAAACCCACTCACACGAAGGAGACATCTTCTTTACACCCGAAATGCCAGGAGTATTGCTGGATTATGCAGAAGTTGAGTTTCTACTCGCTGAAGCAAGCATGAAAGGTGTTCCTGTAGGAAGTGTCGAAAATCATTACAACGCCGGAATCATGGCGACCATGGATTACTGGGGTGTGGATGCAGCGGAAGCAGCAGCTTATTTAGCTTCTCCTGATGTGGCATGGGCAACAGCACCTGGAACCGATGCCGAGAAACTGGCAATGCAATTCTGGATTGGTATGTACAATAGAGGTTTTGAAGGATGGAATGTTTGGAGAAGACTGGACAACCCAACCCTCAATGTGGCTATTGACTTTGGAGAACCTGTACCTACAAGATACACTTACCCACTGTCAGAAAGCTCTATTAACCCTACCGGATACAACCAAGCTGTAACTGCTATGGGTGGTGATACAAAAACTACCAAAGTATTTTGGGATGTAAACTAAATCTCATTTATAGAATTTAAAAAGAGCTGTCCGAAAGGGCAGCTTTTTTTATGAAGGAAAGTTTAACTTTGCAACAAACCACAAAATATGCAGCCCTTAGCCGAAAGAATGAGACCCAAAGACCTGGACGGGTTTATCAGCCAAAAACATCTGGTGGGCGACAATTCACCCATTGCCGTCATGCTCAAATCGGGGCATATCGCTTCAATGATTTTTTGGGGACCACCCGGCACCGGCAAAACCACACTCGCTCAGCTCATCGCAGAACATTCAAAGAGAGCCTTCTTTGAACTCAGCGCCATCAGCTCGGGTGTAAAGGAAGTAAGAGAGGTAATCGACAAAGCCAAAAATCAGAATCTTTTCAGTGGCGGACAAGCACCCATACTTTTCATAGACGAAATCCATCGTTTCAACAAATCTCAACAAGACAGCCTGCTCGGAGCAGTAGAAAAAGGATGGATTACACTCATAGGTGCTACTACCGAAAACCCGAGCTTTGAAGTCGTCCCTGCCCTGCTCTCTCGTTGTCAAGTGTACATTCTGAATCCTCTCGAAAAAAGCGATTTGGAAGAACTTCTCCAAAGGGCCATCGAAACAGATGAACTTCTCAAAAACAAAAAAATCAAACTAAAAGAAACCGATGCACTTATCCGTTATTCGGGAGGCGATGCCAGGAAATTGCTCAACGGTCTGGAACTTGTCGTCAATAGTTTCTCAGACCAGCCCATTGTGCTGAACAACGAAAATATTTCAAAACACATACAACAAAACCTCTCAAGGTACGACAAAACAGGTGAGACCCATTATGACATTATTTCTGCATTCATCAAATCCATCCGTGGCTCCGACCCCAATGCTGCAGTATACTGGTTGGCCAGAATGATCGAAGGCGGCGAAGACCTGAAATTCATTGCCAGAAGAATGCTGATACTCGCCTCAGAAGACATTGGAAATGCAAACCCCACCGCATTGGTGCTTGCCAATAACAGTTTTCAAGCAGTCAGTGTCATCGGTTATCCCGAATCGAGAATCATACTGAGTCAGTGTGCCGTTTATCTTGCTAATTCCCCAAAAAGCAATTCCACCTACGAAGCCATCAGCAAAGCTCAACAAGCCGTCAGACAAACCGGAGATTTGCCAGTGCCGCTCCATCTGAGAAATGCACCCACCCAACTGATGAAAGAACTCGATTACGGCAAAGATTATAAGTATGCACATGCTTATGATGGAAATTTTACTGAACTGGAATTCATGCCCGAAGAAATTTCAGGAACCACCTTTTATGAACCGGGAAATAACCAGAGAGAACAAGCCGACAAAACAGCACTCAACAAAAAATGGAAAGGTAAATACGGGTATTGATTTGAAGTTAGAAGTTAGAGGTTAGAGGTTAGAAGTCAGAGGTTAGAAGTCAGAGGTTAGAAGTTAGAAGTTAGAGGTATTTTTTATCAGAATATAGATATGTGAGATGAGAGACATTGTACTTTTAGATGTTAAACTTTGTACATTTATCATTGAACTTTTCCAAAGTTTGAAACTTTAGAAAAGTTATATCTGTCGAATTCATTTTAATATTTACTCAAGAGTGGTCAATCTAAATCAGAGAAAAACAGCCCCCAACATCAGACAAATCCTATGCCTCTACCCGATTGATTCCACAAACTCGGAACCGGTCTCCAATTCATCCACTTCAATCCCTTGTCTTTTCAAAATGGATTTTACCACCAATGCAAAAATGGCCAGATAAGCAAAACACAGCACAGTAATGAAATAAGAACTGTGAATCCCGATGATATCGGCGACTTTCCCTTGAATCGGCGGAATGATGCCACCCCCCAGAATCATCATCACCAAAAATGCCGAACCCTGCGCCGTGTATTTCCCCAATCCCATCAATGCCAATGAGAAAATGGATGGCCACATGATACTGCACGCCAATCCACCGGCCAGAAATGCATAAATCGCCACATTGCCGTGAATAAGCAACCCGATAATCATCGCTGCCATTCCAAAAATACCGAAAATAAAGAGCGTCATGGCAGGCCTGTCACGACTGATGAAGAAAGCCACAATCTGAATCATTACACAAAATACATAATAATAAAGTGGTGTCATATCGTTGCCCGCTATGGTATTGACACCGATAATCACTGTAAATGCAATCAGCGGAACAATGACCAACAACAATTTTTTCTTTGCTTTCAAAAAATCAAAAGCCGAAATCGCACCCGCCCAACGACCAATCATCAAACTCCCCCAGTACATGGAAATATAAGGTGAAATATCCGAAGCACTGTGTCCGCCAAACTCCGGCTGCTGCAATAGGTCCCCAAGATTTGAGCCTATCGCCACTTCCACACCGACATACACGAAAATCGCTATCATTCCCAGAATCAGCTGTGGATATTGCATTGCCCCCCAGCCCTCCGCGCGTTTGGAAGCACTGAATCCTGCAAAAGTCAATCCCCCCAAAACCACCAACAAAGCACCGCCTAAGTACCACATTCTCTTTTGTTCCAAAGGTTCTTTAATTTGCTGTATTTCATTATTTAATTGCGTGACAACCGCTTCATCCGAAGCTGTACTCAGCTGATTTTCCAATTGTTCAATGCTGTGGGCTTCATCACTTTTGTAACTGTTAAAAACCGGCGTGAACATCACTGCGAGCAATAGCGTCATTACCACTAAAATCCGAATGGCTTTGTTGGATTTCTCAATCGGTTCATCCGAAATTCCGGCCGGAACTTTCTTAGAAAAATAAAACAAAGCCGCCGCTGCAATAAACAACAGACCAACACCCACATAGAGATAAATTACCTTGTTCAATGCCAATCCTGCAATTTCTTCGTCGGTAACCGAAGCCGCCGTTCCAAAAAGTGCAAAAGCCACAATCAACGGCCCGATGGTCGTCCCGAAAGAATTGATGCCACCGCCGAGATTCACGCGACTGGCACCGGTTTTGGGGTCACCAAGCAAAATCGCAAATGGATTGGCTGCAGTCTGCTGAAGTGAAAATCCAAGGGCGACGATGAATAATCCGATTAACATTCCGAGATAAGAATTTACTTCCACCGCCACAATCATTGCCGCCGCACCCAAAGCGGAAAACAACAATCCGTAAACGATACTTTTTTTGTAGCCCCATTTCCCAATTAAATCCTTGCCCGAAGCCGAACTGAAAATAAACAACAACAAGGCACCGACATAATATGCCGTATAAAACGCAAAATCAACCAATTGCGATTGAAACTGATCGAGGTCAAAGTAATGTTTGCAAAATGGAATGAAAATACTGTTGCCTGCGGCGATAAATCCCCAAAAGAAGAAAACCACAATCAAAGTGTAAAGCGCAGGATAATTGGTTTGAATTCTTGCTGTTGCCATAATTTGTGTTAATTAATTTGCTGTGAAAATTCCGGGAAATTTAATCAAATTCTTTGAAAACCGAATTCTAAACATCATCTATTTGGAATAAATTGAAAAATGCTGTGCTCAGAAATTTTTTCAATTTCCTGTAACCGATTCTTTTCCCATTTACTCTAATTGAATAAAGGCTTGCTTCAAACAGCTTTTCATTTGATAAAATATTAATTTAAAAAAGACTTATGAGAACAATATTAAAAACGCTGGCGTTTTCAGTATTTGTTGTATTTACAATGATAAATTGCAACAATGACGATAGCGGACACAAGATTGATGCAAGTGAGGGATATTTGAATTTGCCACCCCTTGACCCTACCTTGGTTGCTGGAGGACAAATGGTATTTCGATATGAAACATTTGGCGATGAAACTTTCTGGACAGATGTCCTGAAAATGAACGAAGTTGTCCAAGCAGCCGTCAGTCCGGCTACGGCTTTGAGCTTTGTTTGAAAGTGGATGCTTCTGCACTTCCTCCGGAAGTTGTGGAAGCTATTCAAAACTGACAGGTGGATTTGAATGACCCTCAAACAACTTTGGTTTTGTTGCAACTCGGTGCAGTTGTCGGTGTAAAAGGACAGGTCAGTCAAAACAATGACGGCAGCTTAAATCTTGACCGCATGGGGGTTACATGCGCTTTGTGTCATTCAACCGTTGACAACTCCTTTGCGCCTGGAATCGGAAATCGTTTGGACGGTTATCCCAACCGGGATTTGAATCCGGGGTTGATTATTTCATTGTCTCCTGCGCTGACGCAGGAACAAAAAGATGTTTATGCATCTTGGGGGCCGGGCATGTACGATCCGAGATACAATCATGACGGATTGAATAATCCGGTTGTTATTCCACCGGCTTATGGTTTGTATGGTTTGCCGAAAGCCATTTTCACAGGAGATGGTGATGTAGAACATGAACCGGAAGGTCCGGTGGCTTATTGGAACAGATATGTTGCGGTGACCCAAATGCATGGACATGGTTATTTTAAAGATGACCGCATAAATTGGGAAGTGGATTACCGTGAAAACGATGATTTGGTAACGGACAAGCTCGCAGCATTGCAGGCTTATCAATTCTCGATTGATGCACCGGCCGGACCGGAAGGTACCTACAACGCTGATAAGGCTGCGCAAGGAAAAATTCTATTCAACAACAAAGCACAATGTGCAACTTGTCACTCCGGCCCAAGATTTACAGATGTTACTGAAGGCGGTTTTCTTCATCCGCAAAGTGCTTCTGTGGCAGTTGACAAAGATTATGTAAACCGGTCAGCTACAAAAAAATGGAGAGTCTCACCGCTGAAAGGAATCTGGTTTCATCCGCCCTATTTTCATGATGGCTCTGCCGCAACGCTATCCGATGTTGTAGAACGATACAATTCTCAATTAAATTTAGGTTTGACCGCAGATGAAAAAGCGAATTTGACAGAATATCTGAAATCCTTGTAGTATAAAATAATTAAAATCAAATTGTTTCTCAATTCAAAACCTTTTCCAATACATCTAACTTTGGGAAAGGTTTGTTTTTTGAAAAAGTTTAAATCCAGCCAATCAAAAAAATTAATATAATGAGATTGATTATTATGGTGAAAATCATAAGACTTTAGTCCGGTTTTAACAATTACAAACAGTATTTTTGTAAACCAAATTGGAATGAATAAATGACACGCTTAGAAAGATTTCTATTTTCCACCCGTACCATGACCGTACTGCTGATTGTTTACGCTTTCTCAATGGCCATTGCGACATTCGTTGAAAGTGAGACAGATACAGCCACCGCAAAGGCACTAATATATGAGGCCAAATGGTTTGAATTGCTGATGCTTTGGTTGATTTTCATCTTCATTGCCAACATCAAAAGATTCAATTTACTCAAACGAGAAAAATGGCCAATATTGGCTTTTCACTTGGCTTTTGTCGTCTTGTTCATCGGTGGAGCCATCACCAGGTATGTGAGTTTTGAAGGTCAAATGCCCATAAAGGAAGGAGAAACCACCAATGAAATCATCAGCGACAAAACTTATTTTAAATTAGATATTGGCGACGAAAACAAGGCACTCAGATATGACCAAAATCCATATCAAATGTCTTATTTCAATGCTAAAAATACCGTTTGGCCTTTCAAAAGAACCTTCAAACAAAGTTATCAGTTCAACGACAAAATTGTCAGCCTAAAAACGCTGGATTATATTCCAATGGCTAAGGATTCCGTTCAGAGAACAGAGACCGGTAACAAAATGCTGGAAGTGGTTACCATGGGGCAAAACGGCAGGGAGAACAATTACATCAGCGAAGGCGAAATCAAGGACATCGGCGGAACGATGATGAGTTTCAACAACCCCATTGAAGGTTCAGTGCAGTTCATCGAACACGAAGGAAAACTCTGGATCAATTCTCCCTTTGAGGGTCAATTTATGAGCATGGCTGGGCAAGGTGTGGGTGTGGTCACTGATTCTGCACTGCTCGCGCAACAATCCGGAACCATCGCTATAAATGATCCAAAAGAACTAAATTTCAGAACCCTATACACCATCAACAACACCAATTTTATCATTCCTGCAAATGCTTTCAAAGGAAAAGTTGTTTACTACAAAGGGGACAAAACCAATCAGATGGACAAAAACCTGCCCAACAAGATTTTGGTTGAACTCAGTTCGGGCGAAGAAAAAGACACACTCTTGATAACGGGAGGACGAGGAATCACCGGCTACAGCAGAAATGTGAAAATCAATGGTTTAAATGTCTCAGTGGGCTTTGGCTCCAAAATTATCACTACTCCGTTTTCTATCAGATGCGATGATTTTATCATGGAAAAATATCCGGGCTCTAACAATCCATCCTCTTATGAAAGTGAAATCACCGTTATCGACAAAGGTATAGAAACACCACATCACATCTACATGAACAATGTAATGGACTATCGCGGATACAGATTCTTTCAAGCGAGTTATTATCCCGATGAAAGTGGTACCATACTTTCAGTAAACGCTGACTGGTGGGGAACCAACATCACTTACCTCGGTTATTTCTTTCTGTTCACCGGCATGTTTGTGACACTTTTCTGGAAAGGAACACATTTTTCAAAACTCAATGAAAGATTAAAGAAAATGCACCGCAAATCGGTTATACTCATTCCGTTCCTATTGCTAACTGGCGTTGGAATGGCACAAGATTCGGTTCAACCTCAGGTCGAGACAACTGAGAATCATGCGCACACAGACATGAATCCTGCAGCTCAATTTGCAAAACCAGGAGAATTGGGCAATGCGGTCATTGACCCCGTACATGCTGATAAATTTGGTCATCTGATGGTTCAGGATTTTCAGGGCAGAATTAAGCCAATGAACACCCATGTACTGGATTTGATAAGAAAAATATATAAAAAAGACAGTTACAAAACCACTGACGGCAAAACCATTAGCGCAGAACAATGGTTCCTTTCGATGCAAATCGATCCTGGACAGTGGATTGACGCACCCTTCATCAAAGTGGGCACTAAAGGTGGTGATGCACTCATGCAACAAACCAAAGCAAACAAAGACGGCTACACCACTTACGCAAATTTAATGAACATTGAAACCGGGAGATACATTCTTGAAGACCAATACAATGAAGCCTTTAGCAAACGACAGGCAGAACAGTCAAATTACGACAAAGAAGTTATCAATGTGACGGAGAGATTCAATATTTTCAACAATATCGTTTTGGGGTATTACACAAAAATTATTCCCATCAAAAACGATTTGAGCGAAACCTGGACAAGTTGGATCTACAGTACTGAAGAAAGTCCGGTCGAAATCAACAGGACCGCTTTTGATTATATCACTGATTATTTTGATGCGCTGAAGAACAGTCTGAAAACAGGTGATTGGAAGGAATCTGACGAAAAATTGGCTGCCATCAATGACTACCAACATGAATGGGGCAAAAATGTGGTGCCGCCTGCTGCCAAAATCAATCTGGAGGTAATGTACAACAAAGCAAATCTGTTTTTGTGGTTGATGATTTCGTATAGCATCCTCGGCTTCTTGCTCGTTGGATTTGCTTTTGCCGGAGTGCTGACAGATGCAGGTAAAAAAACAGGTAAAATCATTCAGGGCATCACCAAAATCCTGATTGGACTCATGGTGGCGGTTCTGCTTGTCCACCTGATTGCATTGGGCGTTCGTTGGTACCTGTCGGGGCACGCCCCATGGAGCAGCGGATACGAGGCCATTGTATTTATTTCAGCCGTTGGCGTATTTTCTGGTTTGTTACTGTACAAAAACAGGAATGCATTTATTCCTGCTGCCGGTGCATTGGTGGCAATGATTATGATGGGATTCGCACATGGAGGCTCCATGCTCGACCCTCAAATTACACCACTTGAACCGGTACTCAAATCTTATTGGTTGATGGTGCATGTGGGCATCATTACTTCGAGCTACGGATTCTTTGGATTGTCGGCTGTCATTGCGGTGATTTCATTGATTATGATTTCAATCAAACCCACAAAAAAAATCCAGCATTCCATCAAGGAATTAACAATCGTTAACGAAATGGCAGCTGAAATCGGCATTTTCACACTCACTGTCGGGACATTCCTCGGCGGAATGTGGGCCAACGAAAGCTGGGGAAGATACTGGAGTTGGGACCCCAAAGAGACCTGGGCATTTATTTCGGTCATCTTCTATGCCATCGTTCTTCATTTCAGATTGGTACCCGGACTAAGAGGAAGATTGGCTTTCAACATCGGAAGCATGTGGGCCATTTGGTCGATTATTTTTACTTATTTTGGGGTGAATTATTATTTAGTCGGTTTGCATTCCTATGCAGCAGGCGATCCCATTCCGGTGCCCAATTGGATTTACATCACCGCAGCATCCATGGCTGCTTTGTCACTGATTGCTTATTTTAGAAGCAAAAAATTAGAGGCGATGCCAAATAAAAAAATTAAAAACATAGAAAAGGCATAATTCATGAAACCATATTTTATAATAGCATTCCTTTGTATTTTCACAAATTGCAAATCTCAAAACACACTGACTATGAATACGATATATGATTACAAAGTCAAAGACATCAATGGAAATGATTTTGATTTCGCTGCATTGAAAGGCAAAAAAATACTGATTGTCAACACCGCCTCCAAATGTGGTTTCACCCCTCAATTTGAAGGCTTGGAAGCATTGTACCAAAAATACAAATCATCGGGTTTTGTGGTGATTGGTTTTCCTTCCAATGATTTTGGACAACAGGATCCGGGCAGCAACGAGGAAATTGCTGAATTCTGCCAACTCAATTACGGAGTCAGCTTTCCGATGATGAGCAAAATTCATGTGACCGGCGATGAAATGGCACCCATCTATCAGTTTCTGACCCAAAAAGAACTGAACGGCAAAAAGAGTTCTTCGGTGAAATGGAATTTCCAAAAATACATCATCAACGAAGATGGTACGCTGGAGGATTATTTCTATTCGGTCACTAAACCCGAAAGTTCAAAAATCACCAAATGGATTGAAAAACAATCCTGATTTTGAAGTGTAATGAATAAATCATTCCAAATGAAACTCGATATATTGGCCATAGGCGCGCATCCCGACGATGTTGAATTAGGCTGCGGAGCCACTGTTGCAAAAATGGTGGCCGAAGGCAAAAAGGTCGGTATCCTTGATTTGACCAAGGGCGAACTCGGCACCCGCGGTACGGCTGAAACCCGAAAACAAGAAGCAGCGGAAGCAGCACAAATCCTCGGCGTTGAATTCAGGGAAAACCTTGGTTTCCGCGATGGATTTTTTGTGAATGATGAAGCACATCAAATGGAAATCATTAAAATCCTTAGAAAATACAGACCCGAAATAGTGCTGGCCAACGCAATGAAAGACCGCCACATCGACCACGGCAAAGGAGCTGACTTGGTGGAGAAAGCTTGTTTCCTATCAGGTTTGCGCAAGATTGAAACCGGCCAGCAGGCTTGGCGACCAAAACATGTTTTTCATTTCATTCAGTGGTATCCGCTGCAACCGGACTTTGTTTTGGATGTAACAGGATTCATCGAAAAGAAAAATGAAGCCGTTGCCGCTTATAAAACGCAATTCTTTGACCCGGAAAGCGATGAACCGGAGACGCCAATTTCTTCGAAACTCTTCCAGCAAAGCATAGAAAACCGTGCAAGAGATTTGGGTATGCTCATCGGGACGCAAGCCGGTGAAGGCTTTATGCTGAAAGGCTATTTGGGGTTAAAAGATTTTGAAGGGATTGTCTAAAATTTTTATTTTAAATCGGAAAAAGAGTATATTTGCACTCGCAATTAAACGGTGGCTGTAGTTCAGCTGGTTAGAGCGTCAGATTGTGGTTCTGAAAGTCGTGGGTTCGAATCCCATCAGCCACCCAAAAAAAGCGGCTTATGATTTATAGGCCGCTTTTTCTTTGGAAACTATGCTCCAGAGAGAAAAACTATAAAATCGGTACAGAAAATTCAGCCATACATAGAACATTTTGTAACCTTTCCATTCTTCGTTTACTCTAATTTAACAGAAACAACTAATAAAAATGGAAAGTATAAACAAAGGTCAGATATTGACACAGACATTCAACTTATTGAAATACACCTTCGTAATTGTTCCTATCGTTGCCGGAGCCGATAAATTCACAAAGCTACTGACCGATTGGGAACAGTACATCAATCCCGATTTGGCCGGTATTTTACCGTTTTCAGCTTCGGTTTTTATGATGATTGTGGGGGTGATTGAAATTGCAGCGGGCATCATTGTCCTGAAAAAACCAGAAATTGGTGGCTACATTGTTGCAGCTTGGCTAACGCTAATTGCGCTTACTTTGTTAATTGGGTTTAACTTTGTAGATGTAGCGGTTCGGGATTTGGTGATGGCTGTTGCGGCTTTTTCAATGGCAAGAATTTCATTAATTGCTGAAAACAATGATAATGAGACAATTTGAACAACTGACTGAGACTGAAATTATCAATCGTATTTTAAACGGGGATAAAACGCTTTACGAAATTATCGTAAGGCGTTACAATTCCTGTCTGTATAAAATCGGCCGCTCCTACAACTATAAGCACGAGGACACCCAGGACATCATGCAGGACACCTATATAGATGCTTTCAAAAATTTGTCGAAATTTGAACAACGATCAAGTTTTAAAACCTGGATCATCCGTATAATGCTCAATAATTGCTATCACAAAAAACAAAAATTAAGCTACAAAAACGAATTTGCAAACGAATTTATTAATGAAAATCTTACGCCCATGTTCAATCATTCCAATCATGATGCGCAAAAGGAAATTCACAGCCGAGAATTGAAGCATATCATAGAAACAGCCCTTTCCCAACTGCATGAAGACTACAGAATGGTATTTTCATTACGGGAAATCAACGGCATGAGTGTCGCCGAAACCTCTTCCCTGCTCGGCATCAGTGAAGCCAATGTAAAAGTAAGGATAAACAGGGCCAAAACCATGCTGAGAAGCATCATCGAGAAATCCTACACAGCTGAAGAATTGTTTGAATACAACCTGATTTACTGCGACCCGTTTACTGAAAAAGTAATGCAAAAAATCAATGAATTATAAGCACAGTCATACAAACAAATGAACTCTTATACAGGCAATCCAACTCATTGTTAGAAAATCACCATTGAAAAAATCAGAAAAACAAAACCCGTCTGGGCCACGCTTTTGTTACCTCATGAAAGATGAATTTTCAAAATGTAGTTTTAATTTGTTAAACAAAAATTAAAAAAGTTTAATTATTTTGTATTTTTGGGAAATGAAGTTGAAAGAAAGAATGAGAGAAAAAATAGCAGGTTTCACACTTATTATTGCTGTATTATTTACCACATCTTGTAAAAACCCTAAAAATCAGGATTTGTCCAATTTGTCTGAGCAGCCGGAAATTATCGTAAGCGGCGATTTGCTCAAGACCTACGCAAAAGTCAGACTGACCACTGACCTGAGTCAACTGAGTGAACGAGAAAAAGCCATGTTGATTCTATTCATCAAAGCTTCAGAAATCATGGACGAAATCTTCTGGCAGCAAGCTTATGGCAATAAGGCCGAACTTCTGTCCAAAGTACCAGCTGAATTAAAAAATTATGTAGAGATCAACTACGGGCCCTGGGACAGATTGGACAACAACCGTCCGTTTCTGGAAGGATACGGACCCAAACCTCTGGGTGCAAACTTTTATCCGGCCAATATGAGCAAACAGGAATTCGAAAATTCAGGACTCAAAGACGGCAAAAACCTGTACACCATGGTGAGAAGAGACAACAAGGGAGATTTGTACACTGTGTTCTACCATGAATATTTCAAAAAACAAATCTCAAAGGCAACTGAATTGCTCAGAAGAGCAGCGACTTATGCAGAAAATCCCGAGCTAAAAAATTATCTTTTGCTGAGAGCCAGAGCCTTGGAAACCGATGACTATTACGAAAGCGACATCGCATGGATGGACATGAAAACCAACCGGATTGATTTTGTGGTCGGGCCTATAGAAACCTATGAAGATGAATTGTTTGGATACAAAGCAGCGCATACGGCATATGTACTGGTCAAAGACGAACAGTGGTCAAAAAAATTAGAGAAATTCGTGAATTACCTCCCCGAACTTCAAAAAGGATTACCCGTTGCAGAAGAGTACAAAACAGAAACACCGGGTACAGATTCAGATTTGAATGTATATGATGTTATTTATTATGCCGGTGACTGCAATGCCGGTGGAAAAACCATTGCCATCAACCTTCCAAACGACGAAAGTGTTCAACTCCAGAAAGGCACCCGCAGATTACAACTAAAAAATGCGATGAAAGCCAAATTTGACCATATATTGCTTCCTATTTCCGAAGTACTCATCGACGAAAGCCAGCGGCACCGTGTCAACTTCGATGCCTTCTTTGCCAATGTAATGTTTCATGAAGTCGCACACGGACTTGGAATCAAAAGTACCATCAACGGCAGAGGAACCGTTCGCGAAGCACTCAAAGAACAACAGTCACATCTCGAAGAAGGCAAAGCTGACATTCTCGGTTTGTATATGGTAATGAAAATGATTGAGAAGGGAGAAATTGAAGGTCAAAAGGAAGATTATATGGTAACCTTTTTGTCGGGCATACTGCGCTCCATCCGTTTTGGTGCCAGTGCACACGGTACTGCCAACATGATTTGTTTCAATTATTTTCAGGAACAAGAAGCATTCGAAAGGACAGAAAAAGGTACTTACAGAGTCCATTTTGAAAAAATGGAATCTGCCATCAAAAGTTTGTCTGAACTCATACTCACCCTTCAGGGCAATGGAGATTACGAAGGCGTGCTGCAACTGACCCAAGACAAAGGTATCATCAGTGATGAACTCCAAAAAGATTTGAACAGACTCAAAATCGAAAAGATTCCAGATGACATTATTTTTGAACAGGGAATAAATATTTTGGGATTATAATAATTTTTATATATTTGCCATTCAATTGTTGCAGATAAAACCGTAGAAATTTATTTTTTAGCCGAAAGAAGAATATCTGCAAAATTAACAACCACCCAAACACAGACTCAGTCTGTACAATCACCGAAACCTAAATTTACCCAACCCCACCTATGCGCACCCAACCCCATCCTATGCGCAATAAAACCTATACCTGTATGTTTTGACCACTCGTGGTTGACCACCCTTACCTGTGAATTGGCTGAATTCAGCCGGGAGAAATTGTTGTGCTGATTTTGATTGGCAAACATAAAAATGATGGTAAAAAATGGTTTAAAACAATATAGAAATGAAAGGATATTTATTTTCATTACTAATTTTTGGAGTTGGTTTTGCAATGTCACAAGATTATAAAAGGGCACCCAATGCATACATATTTGATGTCGATTTGGCCGAGCAGTACAACTACGGCGGCTTATTGATTCCTGTAAAAAAGGCATACAAAGTATGGTCAGATACAGAAGGTTATCTAAAAACACCCATTCCTTCCGGAACTCAGTCAGCGGCTTTGTATTGGGAAGATGAACCCGGACTGATTCGTTCGGTTTCAATCAGTGGCTCTAATGAAGACGCCCAAATTAGGGTAGCGATTAAAAGAGGTATGAAGGGAAATGCAGTCATCTCATTTCATGTCGGCACAAATGGCGATGCTTCCGACCCGATATATTGGACATGGCATGTCTGGGTAACCGACGACCCAACCAAGGGTGTAGCCTACACAAAAGGTTTTGAGACAGATGTATTGAACGAACGATTCACCCCAGTTCACATGGACAGGAATCTGGGAGCCACCAATGCATATTTTCTGGGCAATGACTGGCACAAATCTGCCGGTCTATTTTATCAATGGGGTAGAAAAGACCCTTTTCCTCCCTTGCTGCACAAAGACCGGACATATTATGAACTAAACGGACTGGTGGGACCCATCAGCAACCACGAATCCTTTTCTACTGAAGGATTGCATTATACCATGAAAAATAGACCATCTACCGAAATTGAAGAGAATATTAAATACAGCATACAACATCCGATTGATTACCTGATTTATAAAGACGAAGGCAACTGGTTTTCAGACCGTGCACTTAAAAGCCAGAACCCGGCCATTGCATGGGATTTGTGGTCTGACAACTACAAGGGTGGCCCCTCCAATGCCAACAGTTCCAATCCTGAAGTTTCAGAAGACAGTAAGTCCTATGAATTAAAATCTGAGTACGACCCTTGTCCCGGCGGATGGAGGGTGATTTCAAATTATGGTCGAGAAGCAGTGAACAACAATCTATCCCCATATGGAAGAGAAGGCGGTGGGAACGATGATTTGTACAATGATTATCAGAACGGACAATTTGTACTCAATCCCGACATAAACAATGGAAAACCCTTGGGGACAATTCAGCATACGGTAGAAAATCCGGTGCTGGGCGGACTAAAAATTTATCCCAAACTTGGATTTGACTACAGAGATGTTTCTGAAAGGAATCTGGGGATGGTGGCACTGAACGGCCGATTTCAATTGTACAAGGAAAACGGGGTTTACACCAAAGCAATTTATCAAGATGAACTGGCCGACGGCGGCGTTTGGTCTGCCACTTACGGCGGTTCTTTTCCGAGATTCTTTTATTATATAGGAGATGCCGATCAGCCCGACGATGGAGTCGGCAGATACAGAATCAGAATCAACGAAACTTCAGAGACCGCTTCGGCGCACGGTGTGAGATGCATACAAGATCCGAATGAAGATTTGATTGGAATTTTCTCCACTAATTACATCAGCACCCCGGAATACCAAGAATATACCAAAGGGTTGGATGAGCCCAACTCCTACCTAATCACTGATACATCAACTCAACTTAGAATTCCAGTCAGTAAAGCATTTTCGGTACACAATCAGTTGCTCAGCAACAATGAGATGCTGCCAGACAACGACATGAAAGTCAATGTATTATGGACTACTAACCCACAATTGATCAAGAACATCCATCTATCAGAAGCCTCGGACCGAAAAGACTCAGAAATCGTGGTGGAATTTGTGGCAGGACAAACCGGAAACGCTGTGGTTTCACTTCATCATCAGAACATTCAATCGGCTGCCTACTGGAGCTGGCACATCTGGGTTCCGGGTTCAGAAGTAGGGACTCTTACTTATACCACTGAAGAAGTATTGGACACTCCCCACCATATTGTGAATCTTACAAAAAGTAAATATCCTCCACTCACCACTCATTTTATGGACAGAAATCTGGGTGCGATTGAAAAATTTCCTGTGGTCAATAATCCTGAAGTAAGTAATCAACAAGAAATCGATCAAATCAGTGAGTCGGGCGGATTTCATTATCAATGGGGAAGAAAAGACCCCATCCCCGGATTTACAAAACCCGGAACAAACGAAAGTTATATCATTTACAAAGGGACTTCAGTAGATGGCAACGGCAATGTGACTTATCAGCAAGTCAATTCAGTGGATTATGAATCCTATTATACGGAAGAATATAACAATTATTCAAATCAAGCAGGCGTACAAAGTTCGGACAACAAATACACTGCTGCCCAAAAAGTGCTTAGGTATTCTGTAGAAAATCCGCTGACCTTTTTGTATCATTCCGGACAGGGGGAATCCTACACCGCACCTAACTCCATTGATGCCACAAAAATCAGGGATTGGATTTCTAATTCAGTCGGCAGTGAGGGCAATCGTTCGTTGATGCCTGACCGCTGGGGTCATGGCGGTAAAAAATCCGTATTTGACCCTTGTCCCGAGGGCTGGCGGGTTCCCGATTACACGGTTGTATTGCTGAGGACTTCGGGAAAAGGAACTTCGCCTTGGTATTTTGGAAATGATGGAGGAAATGGGGTGGACCAAAGAGATTATTACAACATCAAAACCACCTATGGTGGAAAAGCCATCAATGTGAACGGCAACAGGGCCGGCTGGCAGTTCGACAATTCTGATTTCAAAATTGGCAATTTCCCCAAAACAGGCATCAGAGGTGAACTGGGTGAAGAAAAGATGAGCGGTACCACTACGGGTGTCTGGACGGCTGCAATGAGTGATTATATGGTGGGTTACGCATTGGGTATGCAACTCAGACCCAACGGAGCAAACGATTATCTGCGAACCGGGACAGGCGTTTATCCGCAGGCGGGCATGAATGTTCGCTGTGCAGCAGACGAACCGAGATATACTGCCGGCTTACATCTTTCCAATGAAGAAATCATCATTACTGGAGACGAAGCCCTACTGGTTTATCCCAATCCGGTAAGTGATTATCTCAACATCCAATCAAAGCAAGAAATTCATTATAAAATATTTAATCTAAACGGCAATCTGGTCAGCGAGGGGAAAGTCCAAAATCAACGAATAGATTTCAATTATATGTCAAAGGGCATATACATACTGATTTTGAACAACAATATTGTTAAGAAAATAATTAAACGCTAAACCACTTTTTTATATTCATTGCCGCTTTCCCCGGCAACCAACATTTTAAACCGAAAACTGTCTCCTTGTGAGACAGTTTTTTTGTACATACATTTTGAAACAAGCAGATTTTTGTATGAATATTAGAAGCGTTAAATGACTATTGGAGACAATAAATTTCTTATTTTTGCGCCTGCGGCCGCGTAGTTCAACTGGATAGAATATCAGATTTCGGCTCTGAGGGTTGAGGGTTCGAATCCTTCCGCGGTCACAAAGTAAAAAGCCAATTATTAATTTCGAGTGATTGGCTTTGTTTGTTTTCTCGATTTTTCATTAAGGTTCAATCTCTACTTTCAAACCTTCGTTCCAGTTTTTAAATTCCTCGGTATAATACAAATAGGTTGAAGAAGCCACGCCGGTGTAATTGCCCGGAACCTCCGCTTTGAAAACGAGTTCTACGGTTTTGGTTTCATTGGGATCCAAATATCTCCAGTAAAGTACCAAGAAATTATCTTCCAATTCGTAATAAGAAACTTTTTCATTTTCAATCATCTCTTTCAGCAATTTGGGTTCAACCGAAAGCCCTCCGGGGATTCCTATTTTCGCAATGGTCATCGGGAGTTCTTCTGTACTCAGATTTTTGACCTGAATATTCATTCTGCCGGTGTCCCCTACTTTCATTTGGCTTTTGGACAGCGAGGTTCTCAGACTGACTTTGACATCCTTGCTGTTGTCGGGCAGTGAACTTCGGTACCAATAACTGAAATCAATAAAACTCAGCTGGGATGAGGCCACTTCCATCTCGACTTCATTTACTCCGGGGGCTATATATCTCAGTACATTGATCTCATATTTATTTTTCTTCTCTTTCTCACCTTGTTCCAAATATTCGGTCATGGGTTTGTCAATTACTGTTGTTCCGTTGATTTTCAAAAAGACTTTGTTTCCGTCTTTGGAAGCGGTTTGATTGTATAATTTATTGTACTGGTAAATGGATTTCAAAGCAAGTCCTGTTGCCTGAGTCGAACCGAAATAGCCTTTGCTGCCCGAACTGATAATCTCTTTCATCACCTGGTTCAATTCCGTTGAAAGCGAATTTGATTTCATCAATGCCTGAGCATACAAAGCGAGAATTTCTGTTCTCAATGATTTTTTACCCGAATAAGTAATCGAACCCTGTGCTGAGACATTTTCAATCCCTTTTCCAAATACGCCTGACTTCATGATGTCCATCAAACGATTAAAATCCTCTGTTTTTCCAAGCTGATACGCTGTCAAGGCAGTCAGCACCGTACGGTACAAATCTCTTGAAAGTTTCACTTCTTCCAATGCAGTTTTGTACTGAAATTCAATGTCCTTCACTCCGGCAAAACTCAATGCATAATTGGTGTATGCATTGGTAATAAGATATCTTTCTTTGGTGATTTTCTGATATTTTCTTTCCTGCTCATAACCGCCGATACTGTCTTTTCTTGAAATCAACCAGTCTCGGGTTCGGTTCAGCATTTTTTCATCTACTTTCAGATACTCTTTCATTTCGGTATATTGAATCAAACCAAAAGCAGTCAGATAAACACTCGCCGGTCGATGTCCAAACCATTCAAAACCGCCACCTCGCACTTCATAAGCCGTCATTTTCCGATAACCTGAATTCATATACCTTTTGGCCTTTTTTTCCAACTCCTGGTTTTCTTCGGATTTCTCAGCAGAGTCTAATAATTTCAAAGCATAAATGTTCGGATAAACCGAAGAGGTCAATTGTTCAAAACAACCATGAGGCTGTCTTATAATTCTTTCCATTCCGCTCAAAACAGGTTCCAGCGGATTTAAGTAAATCGTGAAGATCGCCGATTCACTTCCCGGAATTATATGCTTTGAATTAAAATTAATCTGAGCTTTCTCAATGCTTGATTGTTCCACAGCAAAAGGAAATCCTCTGCCAAACAATTCCAAATCCTTAGTTACCGACTGTCTGAATTCGTTGGTCAGCAAATTGACCCTGAATTTATATTTTCCTTCTGAATTATATTCAACCAAAATGGGTGCATGGAAAGATTGAATTTCATCCGATTTCAAAAACAAATCATATTTATGGTCTTTCAGGGTTATAGCTCCTGGCAAATCAAAATTCATATTAGCGACTAAGTTTTCAAGGCTGTTATTTTTAATCCAAACCGGCATTTGAATTTCATCACCTTCGGTTGCATACAACGGAAATTTAGTTTCCAATTCAATTTCATCCTGAGTGGAATAGGTTTTTTCAAACCGTCCGATTGAGCCCAATCCATCGAAACCTTCTACTATGATTCTGAAAACCGTGCTTTCATCTGAATTATAAAAATGAAATTCCGCCTTGCCTTCTTCATCGGTTGTCAAATTATAATTCCAATAAATACTTTGTCTAAAATCGTTTTTGTCAGGTGTTTTCAGCGATTCATATTTGGGTATATAAAATTCTTTTGCATTATTGTTCTGAAAATAACGCCCCGAATTATAATAAGTGCGATGTAAATCCTTTTTCTTTCCGATTTTGATATTCAAATTGTTAGGATTTGAAATATTACCTTTTGATGAAATAACAATTACTCCATTGTGTGCTCTCGAACCATAAAGTGCAGTGGCAGCACTGCCTTTCAGTACCGTTACAGAATTGATTTGAGAAACCGGGAGGTTTTCCCAGCCTGAAGCAGAAACCGGAATACCATCAATAACAATCAGCGGATTATTACCCGACAGCCCAGCTGAACCTCTAATGAGTACAGTATTGTCTTCTCCGGGTGGCCCAACGCTGTTTAGACCTGCGACCTTACCGCTTAACGCCTCCTCCACCGACAAAGTAGAACTGTCTCTAAATTCATTTGAAACCAGTGTAACGCTACCCACACTATTTGCCGTAGGTTCATTAACAGAACCCATAAGAGTCACAACTTCCAGTTCCACATTGCCATTGTCCATTTCCCACCAATCATCATCCGTTACACCATCTGAGTCTGATAAACTGCTTTTGCTTTCTTCTGTTTCTTCTGGATTTTCTTCGGTTTTAATGACCAAGGACTCGGTATTTTCTTGGTACGCAAGATTGGGTTTTCTGGCAATTTCTTTGGTTTTTTCTTTTTTGAATCTGTCAAAATCAATTAACACTTCTTCGCCCGGCCGGATTTCAGCAAAAACAACAGCATAATCCACCGGATGAGGAAGTTCAAAACTGAATCTCCCCTCATTATTGGAACTTTCCAAATAGATGTATCCATCGTAAATCAGATACAGATTTGTCTGAAAAGCTTCTTTATTGTATTTTCTTTTTATTTTGTAAATTGTTCCTTCAATTTTATATAGATTTTCAGCCGGATATTTGATTTTAACAGTGTCATCCCCAAATATTTTTTCCCAATTGTAGAAACGCCAGCCTTGTGTCATCAACAGTAAATCCAATGCCTGATGCCTTTTATCTTCTTTGGGATTGAAGTAAAATTCAGGCTCATAAATTTCTCCGGTCAATTCACTTCCTGCCAAAAGCCAGGAATTGATGTTATGTTGTTTATCGTCTATGAGTGAAAGCGTTTTATCATTCAAAACACTCACCGAAAGATTGGCAGAAACCGGTTTTCCATCCGCAGCAGTTGTAAGTACTTTGGCTTCTGTTTTTTCTCTTGTATTGTATATTTCCTTGTCGGTTTCAATTTTAATTTTCAATCCTTTGTCCTGTTTGTTAAAAAACAATCTTTCAGCCATAGGAATCTCACCATCAAATAGCGTAAATTGAAGAATTCCCATTGGCAAATCTTTTGTCGGAATCACAAATTCAGTTTTTCCATCATTCAATGAAAAACCATAGTCAGCATGAATGGTAGAAATACTTTTAATTACAAAATTTAATTTCTGATGTTTTACAGAATAAATCACCGCTTTGATTTCGTCATCATTTATTCTCAGGATTTCTAATGAAGCCGTTCTGTCTTTTGCAGCCGGAAGTTCAATCAATTCCTCAGAAACAAAAGGTGAAGTGATTTTTGCGAAATATTTTTTTTCAGCTTCCATCATGATTTCCACACTGCCCAATCCCTGATGAAAAGATTCAAAATCAGCGACTTCATTCCCATTTTGATCAATAATAATTCCCTTAACATCTGCCGGATTTCCGTATTTATTCAATGCTTTGAAAGCAATTTTGTGTGGGTATCCAATGATTGAATAACCGCCTTCGGGCATAAACTGTAAATCAATGTTGTTTAACAGAATTGGGATGGTTCTGGAAATGGATTCCGTATTGCTTTCGTATTCAAATTTCACATTCAGCGAGCCGTCCGCACCTGAAAGTTTTTGTGGTAATTTGAAATGAATTTTATAACTACCATCTTCATCAGTGACGGCGGTTTGTTTGACGATGGTTTGCCCGTCAATGTCCGCTTCATATTCAAATTCGAGATTTTTAATGGCAATATCCTGTAAATTACGGACAGTAATTTTTGCTGAAACTTCATCCCCTTTGCCATAAGCTTCTTTTTCAATTTCGAGTTTCATCAAAAGCCTTGGTGCAATAAATCTTTGAATCGTAATTTCTTTCTCAAAAATATCCGAATCGGTGTTTTTCTGCCACAGTGTATAGGCCCTCAGTTTGTACAAACCGCCATTGGAATCCTCTGCTATGTCATAACTCCCAGATGCCCTGCCTTTGTCAATCAGATAAGCCAGATGCTTCACCACACTACCAGATGGATCAATCACATCCACATAAAGTACGGCACTCTGTTTACTGATTTGTTGTTCTGCGTTGGTCACATAAGCTTTAAAATAAATCGTTTCTCCGGGTTGATAAAGTGTGGAATTGGTGTGAATATACACTTTTTCCACAGGAAGAATTTCTGAAAACTCATTGGATTTCTGATGAATAAAATTTTGAGCAAAATTCAGAATCGGGAGTATCAAAAGAAAGGAAATTATTTTTTTCATCAATCAGAATTTTAAGTTTAAAGAAATTCCATATACCCGTGTCAAAGGAAAATTATAATAATCCAATCCAATTCCGGTAGGATTTCCAAGCAGTCCGTTTCCAGGAAAAACACCTGAATACTTGGAAGATACCCATAAATTCCGGGCAAAAACACCAATAGAAAATTGAGTTACTGCCGAATAATGATACTTTCTGAGCTTGGTTTGATAATTTAAAGAAACTTGCTGCAATCTGATGTATGATGCGCTTTCCACCGCTTCAGATGCCACACCGGTCAATCCATAACGCACCCAGCGATTTTCAGAAATGTCATAAGCCGGATTTGAAAAATCTATAGGTATGGTATTGGGTTGACCTGAAGTATTTACACCTTCAAAAACAAAGCCCGTTACATCTCTCAAATCTGCTGATAACATAGACCGTCCGAAAAAATTGAGTGCGTTTTGGGTTCCATTCCAGATTTGTCCGCCTTTCTGCCATTCAAAATTAAAAGACAATGAAAAATTATGTACTTTAATGCTGTTGAACCAGTTCATTGTAAAATCCGGATTGGGGTCTGCAATGACTTTCAGATTGTTGTCAACCAAAGGGAATCCATCATCTCCAATTAGGATTTGTCCATTTTCATTTCTCAGATAATCACTGCCGACGATGACACCGACCGGCTGAGCTTCAATATAATTTTTGGATATTTCGTTAAAACCAAAAAATGGAACTCGGCTTTGGTCGTTCAGAATTTTATCTGTTTTGCTCTTGTAAAAATGGAAATTCAAATTAAAATCCCAGTTAAAATTATTTGACCTAAGAAACCAATAAGCTTTGGTAAGTGTAATATCAAATCCCTGCTGATGATAGTCTGCCACATTTTCCCAAACAAATTCGTCGCTCTTGAATACCGGTGCAAAGGCATTGTTTACTTTTTCATAGAAATAAGCAAATCTTAGAGAAAAAATGCCATGTACTCCAGCATTCAAAGCCACTTCCGTATTTTTGCTCTCACGCATATTTTTAAGGTTTTTGTTCAGTAGCAATTCGTAGGGCTCGGCATAAACCGTAAAGTTGCTCAAATCCTGATTGAGTGAATTGAAGTTCAGATTTCGGCTCAGCAAATCCGGCTCGCTGAAATTCATTTCATTGTTCAATTCAAAAGATAAATCCAAATCGCCCAACACATAGTTTTCTAATTCCAACAAAAGTCGATTGTTCATCTGGTAGGAAAATGACTGCTGATTGGTGTTCGTATAAATCAATGACTGTGTGAGGTTATCTGTCAGCGCCAATGCATCCAGATCTGCTTTGTATTCGATTCTTCCGCTCAGCACCGAAGTATATCGCTGCTTTTTGAAATCGTACATTTTGGTGGATTGTCCACCGGAAGGAAAGTTTTCAGGTGAGGTATAACCAAAAAATCTGGTTTTGTCCAAACGAATGGATTCAAGTTGATGAACCCAGTCAAAAAAGATTCGATAAGGGCGTTTGTAATTGTTCAGTTCGGCATGCAATTTCATATTTAGGAAATGTTGACTGAAATATCTTTCAAAAAACTCAGGATCCGTTACTTGCACCATCATTGGAATTTGTCCGTAGTTGAAATTTTGTTTAAAATAATTGTAAGACAGATTCCCGCCTATGGTCCAGTTGTCCAGTCCGATTGAATAATCAGTTCCCACATTGATTTGGGATTCTTTTCTGAGATCGCGGTTGTATTTGAGCAGAAATTCGGGATTGTTATACATTTGAGAAGCCGTATTTTGTCCATCGTTGTCCAAGAGTTGTGAAGTATCAAAATGAAAAGGAGAATTCCACGCAGCATACAAAACATTCATATAATTGTTGCCAGCCAACGGCATTTCATCCTTGCTCAATGTGAATGAAGCATTGGTTTTCATTACACCACCCCAGACCGGAAAATTGTAATTGAATTTGAAATGATTTGTATTTGATTTAATGGGACTCATTAAACCTTCCTCGTATTGATTAAGATAATTGAAATTGAAAAAATTACTTCCCTTCTCAAAAGCTGCGTTCAATCCAGTTTTGAAACTATTTCCTTTCTGAAAAATCCGATTGGGATTGAAATTTGTCAATCCGTTCAGCGAAGAAATATCGGGCCCCCAGCTAAAGGGTTCGGGCGGACCGAAATGAGTATAAACACCGTTGTCCGGCCGTCCCTGCACATAGCGATTATGGAGTTCAGGTGTTTTTAGATGTTCAGAGAGCGAATAGGAAAAATTCAGGTCAAAACCGAGTTTTCCTTTTACAATTTCTTAGTCCATAAGCAAGCGTGCGGAGTCTTCAACGATTTCCACAATGGCTGGGACATTGGTTTTCATCAGCGACTCATTTTCAAGCGGGTAAGTTTCAGACAATGCAGTATCGACTTTTTGATTTTGCCATTTCAGTTCGTTTTTGATTCTTTCAATTCTAATCAATGTGGCTGTGCCGTCGAATGGATCTTCGTGGTATTCATAATAATTGAGGACATTGGGAATTGAGTCATATTTAATTTCTACAGAAATCAATTCATTGTTGTATAACGAGATTCTGTATTTTCCCCAACGGTCAGAAGTAGTACAATTATACCTCCAGAAATCGGATTTATACACTTTACAAACAATTGCATTATTGACGGGATTACCGATGCTGTCCAACACTGTACCCGAATATGGTTTGTGTTGACCAAAAGCATAAGTTCCAAAAAGGATGAAGAAAAATAGTAGAAATGACTTCACAAGCTTGCTTTTAATTCCGCTAAAGTTAACAATTAAATCAAATGATTCAAGTTTTCTGAGGTTGAATACTGTTCAGTAGAAAAAGAGAATGGTAAATATAATCTCAATCCATTCACATTGCTACAAGTGTAGAAAAAAATCAATTATCTTTGAAAACAGAATGAAGAGTTTTTTACGGATATTGATTTGTGTTGTGGTTCTCGATTTTGGTTTGGCACAGGAACTCGTTACGGTGGATTCCATACGATTGGAAACCGATGGTCAAATCACTGATTTCGGTACTGATGATTTCAACAATATTTATTTTATAAAAAATTCGACGGAATTGAATAAAATTGATTTCAAAACCCGAGAAATCAAACGATTTTCTAACCGGAATATTCTTGAAAATCTCAATACACAGAACATGCTTCAGTTGACGCTTACTTCTGGTTTTTTCAATCTGCTGATCTTGGACAATCAACTCAATCCCATACAGGATCCGATTGATTTGAATTCGAATTCCGACTTTTCTCCCACACTGACTGCGCTGGTGGACAACAATTATATTTGGGGATACGATCAAGCACTTCAAAGGCTGGTGCTCTGGAATTACAGAGAAAATAAAATCATGCGACAGTCAACGATACTGAATGACAGAAATTCGTCTGAATTCTTTTCGGAGCTGGTTTATTATTCCAACAAAATCTATTTGGTGGGTACCGATAGAATACTTCGATTGGACGAATTTGCAGGTTTGGAAAAAGTAGTTAGTTTGGGAGAGCACCATCAGGTAGAGGTCCTAGGCGGTCATGTTTATTACGCTAAAGACGAACGAATTTATCGCTTGGACATGTCAAATGGGCAATCAGTGGAAGTGGCTTTGGTTGAAGGTTTGGATTTTTTTTCATTAAATAAGTCGTATCTTTTTGTGTTAAAGGATAAGGTTGTATATCTTTACGATTCTCAAATTATTTTTTAAAATGCATATAGCCATCGCAGGAAATATTGGTGCCGGTAAGACCACTCTAACCAAATTACTGGCCAAAAACTTCAAATGGAAACCACAATACGAAGACATTGATCAAAATCCGTATTTAGATGATTTTTATAACGACATGGAAAAATGGGCGTTCAATCTTCAGATTTATTTTTTGGGTAGCCGTTTCAGGCAAATCATAGAAATCAGAGAGAGCGGATTGGACATCATTCAGGACAGAACCATACACGAGGATGCGTATATTTTTGCTAGCAATCTACACGACATGGGATTGCTGATGACCCGCGATTATCAAAATTATCTGACTGTTTTTAATCTGATGAATTCATTTGTTCAGGCGCCAGATTTGCTGATTTACCTCAGAGCTTCGATTCCGACACTTGTCAAACAGATCCACCAGAGAGGGAGGGAATACGAAAGTTCTATCAGCATCGAATACCTGAACCGTCTGAATGAGAAATATGAGGAATGGGTCAAAACTTATGATGAAGGAAAATTACTTGTCATAGATGTGGATGACCTGGATTTTGTGAACAATCCGGAAGATTTGGGTTTTATTTATGACAAAGTCGATGCCGAACTGCATGGACTTTTCTGAATGATAATCAATGAATTGAAATTAAAAAAAGGCGGTCAAAATCCGCCTTTTATTTTGGCATTTTACTGAATCAGAACTTATAAGCTCCGCCCACACCGATACTGGTTATGCTACTAAAATTTTTAAATTCAGTGGCGGTATCCAATTCACTCGATATATTTTTAATAAAGAAAAACACTTGCACGAATTCATTCTGCCATCCACCTTTGGGCTGGAAGAAAAATCCGCCGGTGTAATCCTTGCTCAGACTGAGCGCAAAACCAAGATCAACAGTGGCAAAGAATTCATCAGAAAGATTGAATTGACCGCTCACTCCGATTGGCAAAACCGTAAAACCTTTGAATTTCTGGTTGGTCCCGGGAACATCCTTTCCTGAGAAAAAATCAACACCGGCAGTTGCGCCCAGATGTAGATTTTCAAATACCGGGTAGTGAAATGCAGCAAACACACCATAATTCAATCCAAAATAATCGGTTGAATTTCCTGACGGGATTCCCAAGTATGCACCTCCTTTCAATCCTTCCTGAGCATTCAAAGCACTCAGGGATGCGATGGTCAGAACCACTGACAAAATCATTTTTTTCATATTCTATTATTATTTCTTATTGGTTAAAATTTCTACTAATTCATTGCTTTGTTTTTCGGCATAGGCTGTGTCTATCATATCTGCCACGCCCAGGAGTTCACTCACAAATCTGAATTGATTGTCTATGTTGCGTTGTTCTCTCACATCCACCAATCCGTCTTCTCTGAAGTTAAGATAACTTTCTATCAATTTTTCACGAATCGGTTCAAATTCAGAACGGAAGAGTTTTAGTGCTGCCTCCTTGTCTTCATTGTCCAAATAATATCTGACCTGTTCGTAAACCATCATCGAATAATCACCCCTTGCTTCCGACAAATCATTGCTGACAGTATATTTCAAATGGTCTGGTAGGGATTCAAAATATTCTATTTTATGGGTCAATCTTTCTTTTACTTTGTTCATCAACTGTTCGGCTTTCTCTTGTTGCCCTGCTTTCAGATATGCCAATCCAATTCTTTCGGTGGCAAGCCCATAGTCATATCGTGGTTGGTCGGGAATCATTTCCATCACTTTGTCCAGAATTTCCACAGCCTTTTTGTTGTTGCCCATTTCAATGAAATCCTGCGCCAAACGACTGGCAATATTTCTGTAGGTATTGGTGTAATTTCTGTCGGTATTTGAAAAAGAGGCATTGTCGAGATGATAATTCGCCCATTTGTAATTGTTGAAATTCTCTAACATTTTTTCAGGATTACTTCTGCCCAATTTTCCATCTTTTCCAAACGGAGTTTTAATGGGTACCAGTTTGTAATTGAATCCGTTGTTTTCAAGATAATCATTCAGCCAGAAGATGTTTCCCGGGTCAGAAATGCCTCCTCCGCTGAAGTAAATTGCTCTGTCCCAGTTGTATTCTGCGAACATTGAAATCATCAGTAATTCTGATTTGTACAATTGTCTTTTGTTGATTTGGATGGTGATATAATCCACCAGCTGGTCGGCATCTTTCTGTGAGACTATTCCGTATTTAATTGCATTTTCCTTGTTAACGGGAATCACTAATTTATCGACCGGCAAATAATTGACTGCGCCTATTGGATATTCATAATAATCTGCCAATGCAGCTTTTGCTTCACTTTTATTCATCAGAAAATCGTAGGCTTCTTTCACAGTCATACTGTCTTGGACTACATATTTCTCAAGTGGACGAATCATTCTGTACAACTCTTGAATGCCTGCAGGGTCGTAACCTGGGTCTATCAGATGTTTAGAAATTTCATTCGGTGACAATTCCAGAATTTCGGAAACACTCATTGCGCTGTCTTGTTTGAACAGACTGTGAAGTTGACTGAAAATCGATTTCAGGCTCCCTCCCACTACCATGATGTTGTCATTGGTGTTCAGTTGATAATCCTTGTATTCCAGTTTGGACGGAAGTGGTGAGGCATTGTAAGTTTTTCTCAGCGACTGTTCAATGTTCCACGGAGAACCCAAAAGTGTGTAGTTGACAATCTTCACATCGTCTCTGAAATTTTCGGTTTCCTGAAGCCCCCACAAGGGATAGGTATCATTGTCTCCATACACAAACAGGATTGAATTCTCGTCGAGATTGTTCAGATAATTATAAGCCAGTGCGTAAGCACCTTCTCTTTTTGAACGGTCATGGTCATCCCAATTCTGAAACCCCATCAGTGCGGGGACGCTCATACAAAGCACCGAAATGAGTACTGCGGTTTTTGTTTTCAATTTTTTCTTTCGGTAATGTTCTATCAGTAAATAAATTCCCTGAACACCCAGCCCCACCCAAATGGCAAACGCATAAAAAGAACTTACCAGTGCATAATCTCTTTCTCTGGGTTCAAAAGGTTTAACGCTGGTATAGAAGATAATTCCTACACTGGTCAGTAAAAAGAGAGAAAGCAATGCCCACCAGTGAATGAAGTTTCTGTTTAACTGTACAAAGAAGCCAATCAGTCCGAGTAGTAAGGGCAACATAAAATACACATTGTGGCCTTTGTTTTCTTTGTAAACTTCAGGCAAGTTTGACTGATCACCCAGTCTGTAATTGTCCAGAAACGGAATCCCGCTGATCCAATTTCCTTTTGTAACTTCCATCTTACCTTCCCAATCGTTTTGACGGCCCGAAAAATTCCACATAAAATAACGGAACCCCATATAACCCAACTGATAATCAACAAAATAATTGATTTGCTGCCACAAAGTAGGTGATTCGATGTTTAGTATGTCTGCATTTTCTTTCAGGTCAGCGATTTTCAGTCTGTGCTCGTCTCTTTTTCTCAACAGTTCTCCGTATTGCTGTTCTGCAAACTGTCTTTTCTGCGCTCTAGTGTTTGCGTCATCAGCGAAGTTATTGAAATATTGGGTGTTGAGTGAGAATTCAGGAAAGCCGTAGAGCGAAGCATAATTTTCCATCACATCCGAGTCCGGTCCGCTATAATACATTTTCGGGAAAAATTTAATGTACTTTTTGTTGTAAACATATTCTCTCCTGTCAGACACTTTTATGTATTTGCCTCTGTCTTTGTCCTTTACATAATTCTCGCCAATGTTTCTGGTTTGATAATTTCCGTTCGGGTCAACGGCTATACCGTCCTCTGCAATGTCCGCCACATAGGTCTGACCATAAATGGTCGGCCAATCACCATATTGAACCCGGTTGTAATAATCGAGCATTCCCAGTGCAGTGTCGGGGTCGTTCAGATTCATGTGCGGATTGGCGTTTGCACGGATGGGTATCATCATCCAAGCCGAAAAACCTATCAGCATAAAGAGCAAAGAAAGCACCATGGTATTGAGTAGTTTCCAGTTTCTTTTTGCAGTTATCCGAATGGACAAATAAAACACAAAAGCCAAAATTAGTCCGGCCACAAAAGTTCCAGAATTGAATGGCAATCCAAAATTATTGACGACATAAATTTCTGTGTTTCCAAAGAAAGTCATCACGACTTCAAAAATGACTTTGAAAACAAAACCAAAAAACAATGCTATGATTAAATTGGCAATAATAAAATTCTTGATGGTGAATTTATAATGTTTGGCATAATAGAGATAGCAAACTGCCGGAATGGCAAGTATAACCATCAGGTGCACACCGGTACCCAATCCGATGACCAATGAAATCAACAAAAACCATTTGTTTTCTTTTGCCTTGTCTTTCTCTTCCTCCCATTTGCAACCCAGCCAAAAAAGCAAAGCGGTAAACATCGATGCCATGGCATACACTTCACCTTCCACGGCAGAGAACCAAAAGGTATCACTGAACATAAACACAGCCGAGCCTACCAAAGCACTGCCAAGAGCAATCATGGTTTGTGATTCGGTAAGTTCTGTTCCAAAAATATTTTCGCTAAGCCCGTCTGTTTTTGTGATTTTGAACATTCTTCTGACAAAATGAGTAATGGTCCAAAAAAGAAACATGATGGTCAATGCACTGCAAATAGCAGACATTGAATTGATTACAAGCGCATATTTGGTGCCGTCACCAAATGCCAATCCAGACCAGACCGCTCCAATCAACTGAAACAAAGCTGCACCGGGTGCGTGAGTTACACCTAATTTGGCAGAGGAAACAATGTACTCACCACAATCCCAGAAACTTAATTTTCGCTCCATCGTAGAGAGATAAACCACTGCTCCGGTCAAAAACATCAATATGCCGAGTCGATTGTTCCACTTTTTGAAAGAAATATTCATTGGGTCGAATTTATCCTGCGAAAATAAGAACTATTTTACAGTTGAAATGCCTAAAAAATTGTGAAAGTGTTCGAATTTATCATAGTTTTTGAACATATTCTTCAATTTGTAGAAATAATTCTTTTGTATTCCTTAAATTTGCTCAGCAAAAAGCAATGCCTTTAACAGACAAAATTATTCAGGAAGCTTTCACCTTTGATGATGTACTGCTTGTGCCCGCTTATTCGGAGGTTCTCCCCAACAAAGTCTCGTTAAAAACGAGATTGACAGACAAAATTCAGCTCAATATTCCGTTGGTTTCTGCAGCCATGGACACCGTTTCTGAATACAAACTCGCCATCTCCCTCGCACGGGAGGGTGGACTTGCATTCATTCATAAAAATATGTCTATCAAAGAACAGGCTGCTCAGGTCGATATGGTCAAAAGATCCGAGAACGGGATGATTTCTGACCCCATCACCCTTTCCCGTCACCATTTGCTCAGAGACGCCGAAGAGTTAATGAAAAGATATAGGATTTCGGGCTTGCCGGTGATTGAAGAAGACAGAACCCTGGTGGGAATCATCACCAACCGAGACATTCGCTATCAAACCGATATGGAACAGCGGGTAGAAGATGTGATGACAAAAGAAAACCTAATTACTTCCGACATCAGTACAGATTTACACAAAGCAAAAGACATATTGCTCAAAAACAGGGTGGAAAAACTACCGATAGTCGATGATAGTTACCGCCTGATTGGATTGATCACCATCAAAGACATTGACAATCTAACGGAATTCCCTAATTCTTGCAAAGACAGTCAAGGACGGCTCAGAGTAGGTGCCGGTATCGGCGTGGGAGAAGATTCACTCGAAAGAATTCAGGCTTTGGTCAACAAATCTGTTGATATTGTAGCACTTGATTCTGCCCATGGGCATTCAAAAGGAGTAATTGAAAAAGTAAAAGAAGTCAGAAATGCTTTCCCAGATCTTGACATCGTAGGCGGGAATATTGTAACTGCTGCTGCAGCCAAAGACCTGATTGAGGCCGGTGCAAATGTTCTCAAAGTGGGTGTAGGCCCGGGTTCCATCTGTACTACCAGAGTGGTGGCCGGCGTGGGTGTTCCACAACTTTCTGCCATCTACGATGTATCTCAATATGCGAGAACAAAAAATGTGTCTGTAATCGGTGATGGTGGCATCAAACTTTCTGGAGACATAGTGAAAGCCATTGCTTCGGGTGCGAATTGCGTTATGCTCGGCAGTTTGTTTGCAGGCACAGAAGAGGCACCCGGTGAGGAAGTGATTTATCAGGGTAGGAAATTCAAAAGCTATCAAGGAATGGGCTCACTCTCTGCGATGAAACGAGGAAGCAAGGACAGGTATTTTCAGTCGGAGGCCAAGAAATTGGTACCTGAAGGTATAGAAGGCAGGGTTCCATACAAGGGCAGCCTTTCTGAAGTGGTTTATCAACTTTGTGGTGGTTTGAGGGCCGGAATGGGTTATTGTGGTACAGCCGACATTGACTCGCTGATTAAGAACGGGAAATTTGTAAAAATCACCAATGCCGGGCTAAATGAAAGCCATCCACATGATGTGGTTATCACCAAAGAAGCACCCAATTATTCGATTTAATAAAAAAACATATTTATTATAAAAAGCCCGGAATCCGGGCTTTTATTTTACTCTTAATTGGGAATTATCGTCTTAGAACTGCCAACCAGCAGTCAAAAGAAACATACCTCTTGTATTTTTTACTTTGGCTGAATAATTATAGGGTGAATTCATGGGAATGGATGCATAATAAACAGTGTCGTCATAATAATCATAATCAATATAATCAGCGTTTCCGAATATATAGTTGTAATTCTGTGTCTGGAACTGATATGCTGCATCCAAATAAAAACCACCGAAATCATAGCCTGCACCGAAACTGAATCTGTTGATGTTACCACTGAAAGCATCTGAAAAATTACGGATTGCTACGCTTCCATTGCCTTCATCCGTTTCAAGAGAGATATTGTCAAAGGGTGATTCAATGAAATTGAAACCTGCTCGTATTTTGAATTTATCTATCCTGTATTCGGCTCCCAGTCTGAACTCGCTGTTGGATTTCAAATATTTATCCATAAAAGCATTGGTGGATTGAAAATCTCTTTGGGGTTTGAATTTAGTGCTGCCGTTCATGTGCAAGGTATAATCAGCGTTTACGGCCAAAGATTTACCAACCACCATTCCGGCACTTGCCACCAATCTGCCGTTTGAATTTCTGTCATATTGACTGTAATAAAAATCATAATAATAATTCCCATCTGAGTATGGCAAATCCGCATAATAATTTTCTTCGATATTTGAATACCATACAGGGCTATGGTATGCCAAGCCCAGTCTGACTGCATCATTCACCTTACCAATCACACCTGCACTGAGAGATATTCCTGAAGCGTCAGAGGAATAAGGTGTACCGTTAAGGTCGTATCTGTAAACCGTACCTTCTGTATCTTCGTCAAATATCACATAATTATCAAATCTGACCTGATGAATGTTCATTCCCAACCCAAAATACATTTGGTCTTTGTAACTCGCTCCAAAGTTGATTGACATCTTGGTTTTGTAACCATTGACGGCGTCTTGGTATCCGGCCATGGTGTATGTGGTGTATTCTTCTGGGTCATCATTTGTTAAATAAGTGCCGGTAATATTGTTGTTTCTTCCTAAGTTGATCCAGTTATCAAGATTTTCTTGTGAGAATTTCAATCCGAGTGAAAATCGGTTCCAAGCATCGTCACTGTTAGAAAACACAAAAGTTGCACCCACATTTTGGATGTTCACCGTATTGTCTTTGGTTTTAAATGAATCTCCAAAAGTAGAACTGTTTTTATAGGAATCTACGCCAAGGCTTACATTCACATCTGAAGTAATAGCTACGCCCAGTCCGGCAGGGTTTTGTTCAACAGATGATATATCGCCCCCCAATGATCCCATAGAACCACCCATTCCAATGTATCTTGCACTTCCAGAATTCAGGCCGTTGGAATATGCAGGTACTGAGTTTATGTCCTGAACGGTTTGAGCATATGCAATTCCCGCTATGCCTGTAATTATGATGAAAATTTTTTTCATTTAAATTATTTTTTTATCATTAATAAAGAAAGGCCTGTTAAATTAACAGGCCCCAAGTTGAATTTTTATCTTCTGATTGAGCCGCCGCTGCTTCTCACGCCCCCACCCATGGATGAGGATGAAGAAGGACTTGAACGAATAGAGGGACTACTGCTCCTCGGCACCGAAGTTCCTCGGTTTATGCCTGAGCTTGGAGAACTGCTCCTTGGCACATTGATACTGCCTCCCGAACGGTTTGGAGAAGTTGTTCTCGGCGTACTCATATTGTTATTGTTTCTGATATTTGAATTATTACTCCTTGTTGGGAATGTTGTGGTTGAATTTGGTCTTACATTCGCTGGTGCTGTAGGCCTCACTTGTCGCACGGGTGCCACGCTTCCATTGCTGTTTTGTCCGCTACTTATACCGTTGCTTCGTACTGCTCCAGTATTCTGACCTCTTACCCCACCGGTATTTTGGTTTCTCACTGCTCCGGTGTTCTGGTCTCTTACAGCTCCTGTATTTTGATTTCTCACTGCTCCGGTGTTCTGGTCTCTCACCGTAGATGTATTGTCCCTGACGGAGCCAATATTGTTATTGTTGTTTTGGGTAGCGCGCACATTCCCTGTTCTAACAGCCCCAGTTTGAACATCTGTTCTTGTATTTGTACTGCGGACAGCTCTGACATTTGATTGTGTATTCCCACCTCTTACATTCCCAGTTCTGGTTTCACCAATGTTTCTTCCATCTCTGATTGCTGTACCTGACATTCTGTATGGTGATCCGTTACCATAGCTCAGACCTGAGCCTGGTCTGATTCCAGGGGCCACGGCTGTACCTCTGTGAAAGTAACTTCCATAATACCCTCCGTATCCATAGCCGTATCCGTAATATGGGTATCCCCAACCCCAGTAGGAACCATGATAAGGATAGCCCCAGCCCCAATAAGAGCCGTAATAAGGATAACCCCAGCCCCAATAAGAGCCATAATAAGGATAACCCCACGCTCCCCAATAGGAACCATAGTAGGGATAGCCCCAACCCCAATAGCTGCTGTATCCGAATCTCCAGGGACTGTACCACCCGTATCCATAATTATTAATAGTAATGTCCAAACCATCATATCTGCCCCAGTCCGTAGAAGGAGAAGTAGAGAATGAGCCACCGTTGTTGTATATGTTTACAGTTTGCTGATTTCCATTGGATGGTTGAGACTGTTGAGCTTGTGGATCATCGTAATAAAAATCCTCTGCCCCATTTCCATTGGCGTCAAAATAGGCTCCACCGACCTTAATATCGTAATCATTTCCGGCAGATGTATTTGCATAATCTACTCTTCCGTCTCTATCCGGGCTGTAATAAACCCCATCGGTCTCACCACTCAGCGCAGCAGTTGTCTGCGTGGTTGTGCAGGCTCCTACTCCAATCAAAAGAACAGCTGCTCCAATGTAATTGAAGATTTTTTTGGAATATTTGTAAACTTTGCTCATTTTTATTCTATTAACAATTAGTAATCTTTAAATTTGCCGTTCTAAAATTAGAAATTAATATCTAAATTCAAAACTTTATTACAAAAAGGCAATTACTATGCCAAAATTAATGAAATGTTAAACCCAAAAACATCAATAAACTCCATACAATGGCAAAACTGACTCCGAGAAGTGAAGATTATTCAAAATGGTACAATGAACTGGTGATTCAAACCGGTATGGCTGAAAATTCAAAGGTTCGTGGTTGCATGGTCATCAAACCATATGGGTATGCAATCTGGGAAAAAATGCAGGCAGAACTCGACCGGATGTTCAAGGAAACCGGCCATCAGAATGCCTACTTCCCTTTGTTTGTTCCCAAAAGTCTTTTTGAAGCCGAAGAAAAAAACGCCGAAGGATTTGCAAAAGAATGTGCAGTGGTCACACATTACAGACTAAAAAATGACCCGGAAAACAAAGGCAAGCTCATCGTTGACCCAGAAGCTAAATTAGAAGAAGAACTCGTGGTTCGTCCCACTTCTGAAGCCATCATCTGGAGTACATACAAAAATTGGATTCAATCCTACAGAGATTTGCCTATACTAATCAATCAATGGGCAAATGTTGTCAGATGGGAAATGAGGACAAGGCTTTTTCTGAGAACTGCCGAATTCCTGTGGCAGGAAGGGCATACTGCTCACGCCACCAAAGAAGAAGCAATGGAGGAAGCCACAAAAATGTTGGATGTCTATACCCGCTTTGTCGAAAACTTCATGGCCATTCCTGTGATTCAGGGAGCCAAGACCGAAAGTGAAAGATTTGCAGGTGCTGAAGAAACTTTCTGTATAGAGGCATTGATGCAGGACGGAAAAGCATTACAAGCAGGCACTTCTCACTTTTTGGGGCAAAACTTCGCAAAAGCATTTGATGTGAAATTTACTTCAAATCAAGGCAAGCTCGAATATGTTTGGGCTACTTCCTGGGGAGTATCCACCCGATTGATAGGCGCATTGATTATGACCCATTCTGACGACTCCGGACTGGTTTTGCCGCCCAATTTGGCCCCTATTCAGGTGGTCATCGTTCCAATTTATAAAAACAAAGAACAGCAAAACGCAATTTTTGAGTGTGCCAACAAAATTGTTGACGGTCTTCAAAAAGAAGGAATCTCTGTTAAATTTGACGATGACGACAAAGTCAAACCCGGATGGAAATTCAATGAATACGAATTGAAAGGTGTTCCACTGAGAATTGCCATAGGCCCGAGAGATTTGGAAAATAGACAAGTGGAACTGGTAAGAAGAGATACACTTGAAAAATCTTATGAGAAAATAGAAGGACTGCCAATGTTAATCAAATCAAAACTGACGGAAATACAACAAAATATTTTTCAACGGGCACTCGATTTCAGAAACCAACATATCACTGAAGTCAGTACCTACGAAGAGTTTAAAGATGTGCTTGAAAACAAAGGTGGGTTTGTATCCGCTTATTGGGACGGTAGTGCAGAAACCGAAGAAAAAATCAAAGATGACACCAAGGCTACCATCCGATGTATCCCTTTTGAAGAAGTCGATTTGAAAAATAAAACAGACTTTTATTCAGGCCAAGCGGCCAAATACAAAGTTCTTTTTGCAAAAGCCTATTAACTTTAACAAAATATTATTAAATTCGTGTCATATTTGGCTTAATATTGGATTAATTAAAAAAACAAAAATCATGAAAAAACTTTTAATTGTAGCTGTAACCATTTTTTTCGCCGGCCTGACCCAAGCGCAGGTGAAATCCCAGCAAAATGCTGTGAATGTTAATTTTGAAAAATACAGCGACGAGTTGCAATTGACGGAAGCACAGAAAAGTGAAATTCTTGCAATCCACAAAAAGTACACTGAAAAGAAAGTCGCCATCAGGGGCACAGGTACTTCAGAAAATTTCAAGGCTTTGAATGAAGCCAAACAAAAAGAGATTGAAGCCGTACTGAATGAAAATCAACTAAAAACAATGGAGAAAATCAAAATTCAGGAGGCAAAAGACAACAAGGCAAAGGAATTCCAAAAACCGAAACAGTAAAAAAAATAGTCATTACCAAATGCCTTCCAAGTTGAAGGCATTTTTAATATTTAAATATTAACCAAACAATGTTAGCCAAAAAAAAATTAACTCTAATTACACTCCTCTCATTTATTTTTTGCTATTCACAAACATTCAACCTCAAAGGGAAAGTCACTGACAATCAGAACAATCCGCTGGAATACACCCTGATTTCCGTATTGAACCCTGAAACCTTCGACGAAATCACCGGAAGCCTTACAGATGCAGCGGGTAATTTTTCGCTGGAAGTTGCGGCAGGTGATTATCTGCTCAATATAGAATCCATTACCGGGAATACCGTTGAGAGAGACATTCAAGTTACAAAAAACGAAAACTTGGGGGTTTTCGTGATTGATGAACAATCGGTGGTAACTTTGGAGGGTGCGGTAATCAGTGCATCCTCAGCTCCCTTGTACAGAATGGAACTGGATAAAAAAGTTTATGATGTTTCCAATGACCCGATGAGCAAAGGGAGGTCCCTTTCAGAAGCGCTTGAAAATGTGCCTTCGGTACAAGTGGATGGCGAGGGCAATGTAAGTTTGAGAGGCAGTGAAAATGTCAGAATTCTGATAGACGGCAAACCCTCTGCACTGATAGGGGTTTCTGACCCAGCACAGGCATTACAGAGCCTGCCGGCCGACATCGTTGACAGAATAGAAGTGGTGACCAATCCATCGGCAAGATATGAAGCCGAAGGGAGTTCGGGAATCATCAATATCATTCTTAAAAAAGGAAAATTAAGGGGACTCAACGGTTCAGTAAATGTATCTGGTGGAATTCCTGAAACTGCATCTGCTTCTGTGAACCTCAATTACAGAACCGGAAAATGGAATTTATTCACCAATTTCGGGTACCGATATTCCAGTCGAGAAAACGAAAGCAATTCATTGACCACCCGATTCAACTCAGCCGGTGTTCCGAGATACGAAGAAATGAATAGCGAAGGAAAACGGATAAACAACGGATACAATTTCATGTTGGGTACTGAATATTATCTGACCAACAAAGATACTTTTACCATTTCTGGAAGTTACAGAAACTCGGACGACAAAGTGAGTTCGGACATCAGTTATATCGACTTTGATTCAGATTATAATCAAACCGCTTCCTCCACAAGAACACAGCAAGAGAAGGGCAACCGATCATACTTAGAAGGAAATTTTGGATACAAACACGAATTTGATACAAAAGGTCATGAGTTTACAGTAGATGTCAGGGCCAATTACATGGAGGATACTGAAAGTGGGGATTTGAGAGAAATAGGGAATCTGGTTGATTCTTCAGAAAGAACTCATAACTTCGAAACCCGTAACAGCACAACAATCTCAGCAGATTATGTTTATCCGTTCGGCGAAAAAAGCAAACTCGAAATCGGTGCAAGAGGCGACATCAGTGGCATACTCACAGACTTTGCAGTGGACAGCTTAGTTGCGGATGGATGGATGCCAAAGGAAAACTTCGCTACACGCACAGATTATAGACAAAATGTTTATGCAGCCTATGTACAATTTGGACAAGGATTCGGGAAATTCTCCTATTTTGCAGGTGTGAGAATGGAAAATTCTGACATTACAGTAAAATCCATTCTGAACAACAGTGTGGTGAACAAAAATTACACTGATTTCTTCCCAAGCCTGTTTCTGAATTACGAATTTGAAAATACAGACCAATTGCAACTGAGTTATAGCCGTAGGGTCAGAAGACCCAGCAGTTGGTGGCTGATTCCATTCTCCAATTATTCAGACAACAGAAACTTGTTTATGGGTAATCCGAATTTGAATCCACAATACACTGATTCATACGAATTATCATATATGACAAAATTGGGTGGTCTGATGATTACTCCCAATATTTATTATTCCATTACCCATGACAATATGCAGAGATACCAGTCCATCAATGAAGAAGGCAGCATCGTTACACGACCCATCAATGTTGGGACAGATGAAAGATATGGTGGTGATTTGACCTTTACCTATCGTCCATGGAGATGGTGGAACTTGATGGGGAATGTCAATCTGTTTGGCTACAAAACCAGAGGTTCGCATACCGATACCCACATTGACCCCGACACCGGTGAAACCATTAATCAAGTAACCAATTTTGACGGAGATGGGTTCAGCTGGTTCGGCCGCCTGAGCAACACCTTTACATTGCCATCAAAAATTTCTCTCCAAATTTCTGGCATGTACCGTGCGGGAAGCAAATCAGCACAAAGCGAAAGAAAACCGATGTATGGTGTTGACCTTTCCATCAGCAAAGATTTGTTCGATGACAATGCTACACTTACCGCCAGTGTTCGTGATTTGTTTGATTCCCGTTCTTTCAATATGACTTCTTTTGGAGACAATTTCCACATGGAAAGAGAATCCAGATGGAATGCCAGGTCAATCAACCTATCATTTACTTATCGATTTAATCAGTCAAAAAGAGATCAGCGAAAAAGACAGCAGAACAATATGGACAATAATGATTTTGAAATGGAAGAAGGTGCTGGAATCTGATTCAGTAGCTTGAAAAAACAATAAAAGAGTGCCCGAAAATGGCACTCTTTTCTTTTGGTATTGTTTGGGTTAATTATTTAATATTAATGCCAAACGGCATCCTCAACTGTACACCTTTATTTTCCTTAATGGCTTTCAAATCCCGGTAAATTCCATAATATTCGCTCCCGAGTTCGCTTTCAACAAAAGCTTGTGACTTCACCATTCCGTATTCTTTCAGTATAGTTTCCAAATCATTTTTCTTAAATGGATAAGACGAAACACTGTATTTATCAAGTTCAGCTTTGAATGCTGCTGCCTGAATGGCGTCTTCAAGTGTTCCGAAACTGTCAATCAAACCGATTTCCAAAGCACGGGTTCCCGACCAAATTCTACCACCGCCTATACTGTCAACCTGCTCATAGGTCATTTCTCTGTTGGACATTACATGATTCACAAAAACCGAATAAACATTTTCAGTCATTTCGGTCATGGTTTTCATTCCGGTTTCGGTCATAGGTTTCATTATTGATCTGAGGAAATCTGAATTTTTGTTGGTATTGACATAATCTGTGGTGATGCCTATGCTGTTGACCATTTTTTTCACCGAAGGAATCATTCCAAGAACTCCAATGGAACCTGTAAGCGTATTTGGGTTTGCAATGATTGAATCCGATTCCATTGCAATATAATATCCACCCGAAGCTGCGATGTCTCCAAACGAAACAATGACCGGCTTGCTTTTTCGTAATTGTCTCAACTCATACAAAATTTCTTCTGCTGCATCTGCACTTCCGCCGGGAGAATTCACTCTAAGGACCACCGCTTTCACCTGTTTGTCATCTTTCAATTTGCGGATGGCTTCTTTATATACTTCAGACTGAATACCTGTATAACCGTCACCAGACATGATGGTACCCGAAGCATAGAGCACCGCCACCTTGTCCTTGTGACTTTCTTTCTTTAATGTTGCAGCATAATCCTCAAAGGAGATGGTGTGTTTGTCCAATACATCTTCAATATTTTCATCCTCACTTCCCTTCAGTTTCAGACGGTTTACAAGCGCCTGATCGTATTCTGACTCAGCCACCAATTTATCGACCAATTTGTATTTGAGTGCAGATGAAGGATTAAAAGCAAACAGGCTGTCGGTATAATGATTAAGTTGTTCGGTGGTCATGTTCCTTGATGCTGCCACCTTATCAGAAATATTTGACCAAAAATCGTTGAGTAATAAAGTCAGTTGTTCCCGGTTTTCATCAGACAAATCATCTCTGAGAAATGGCTCAACAGCGGATTTGTATTCACCGTGTCTGATAACCTGAAAATCAATTCCGTATTTGTCACCCAAGTTTTTATAAAACATCACTTCGGCATTCAGCCCTTGAAAAAAAATCATGCCCAATGGATTCTGAAAAAGAGAATCAGCCACCGTGCTCAGAATGTAGGAACTCTGGCTGGTATTATGGGTATATGCATATATAAATTTGCCACTGTTTTTGAATTCATTTAGTGCGTTTCTGATATCGGTGAGTTGTGAGGTTCCACCAGAAAATGATTCTACCTTCAGACTGATTCCTCTGATTTTGTCATCGTCAGCGGCAGCTTCTATCGTTCTGATGATGTCTCTGAAGTAAACTGACTTATCCGATGAAGATGAAAACAAACCAAATTCTTCATCCATGGAGCTCTCATTGATGGGTTTCTCAAATGTAATTTCGAGCACCGAACCGTCTTTGAGTTTACTCCCTTGAAACAGACTTCCCGCAAGCGAGAATAAGAGGATAATACAAATGAGTATGACCCCAAGCGAAAAGGTCAGGAGGTTTCCCACTACAACAGCAAAAACATTTCCAAGAAAATTTTTCATTATTTAAAACAATTAAATTAATTTGCGCTATATGTCGCACAATTCAGTCATATTGTTACTCGGAACCAATCTTGGTGACAAAGAAAGCAACCTGAAAACCTGCAAGAAGTTGATTGAACAACACTTTGGGGAAATTGTTGATTTTTCTGAAGTCATTGAAACAGAAGCAGAAGATTTTGAATCTGAGCAACTTTTCTTCAATCAGACCCTAAAAATTAACACTGAATATTCACCAATAAAAGTATTGAAACTTATTAAAAAAATTGAGGTTGAAATGGGTAGGGTTTATTCAAAACCCGAGCAAAGATATCAAGACAGATTGATTGATATTGACCTCTTGTATTATAACAAAATCACATTTGAGAGTCAAATACTTAGAATTCCACACCCACAAGTTTTCTCAAGAAATTTTATAAAAAAGATTTTGAATTACGGTTTAGATATATAATTTTATTACATTTGCTAAAAATAATTGAAAAAACATTTAATTATAACCATACCTAAACAACGAATCTATGATGAGAACTTACTTATTTTCACTTTTTGGAATTTTATGTTTTCAAATTGCATTTGCACAGAATACCCAATCACAAAAATTTAATTCAGAATCAAAAAAATTTAACGATTGGTATATTTCCGCCTTTTTTGGTGGTAATGTACTTCAGAATACTGATTTGGTGAGCTGGGGATACGGTGGCTTTAATCCTGGCTACGACTTTCAAATTCAGCTGACCAAAGAGATTAACCATGCATTTGGAATAGCGCTTAACGCACAGTACGGAAAGACCCATCAATTTGCAAAAGCATCCCACTTTGGACAGTGGAACAAATGGGAAGGAAAAACACAATACTTAGGAATCAGCTTGTTGGGTGATGTTAATCTGAGCAATTTATTGAGAAGAGTTGATAATCTATCTGAATTCAAATGGGCTTTGCATGCTTATGCAGGTGCTGGATTGATCCAATACAAAGCCGAAAGAAGAGGCTTGGAAACAGAAACTCCTTGGGAAACCATTACAGATGTAAAACTCAATGACCGTACCTTTTTTGCACAAGTGGGCGCAGGACTCAGACACAAAGTCAGTAGGAGAATTGATTTAGAACTCAAAACCATGTATGTGATGACCGGAGATGAAGAGTTCGATGCTTCAGGTAAACCACTGCCAGGCTATATCACTTTGGCCGATCAGGAAGAAGGCCGTGACGACAACATGCTCACGGTATCACTGGGACTTCACTTCAAATTAGGAAAACACGACAATTCACTGCAATGGCACAGCCCTCTACAAGGGATGACTCCCAAAATGCCTGCACCATGTGCAGATGAAGACGATGACGGCGTATGTGACTTGTATGACAAATGTCCTGGAACTCCGGCCGGGTATGTCGTTGACGGCTCAGGCTGTCCGCTGGATTCAGACAAAGACGGTATCCCGGATACCATCGACGAATGTCCTACCATCCCAGGTCCACCGACCAATGGAGGCTGTCCACTTCCGGTTATAGAAGTGAGCATTGGCTCAATTTCAACCTCACTGACCGAAGCAATTCAGGGAATTGAGTTCGACTATGACAAAGATGTGATTCGCCAGGTTTCATATCAGAAACTCGACCAAGCATTTTACATTCTCCAGGCCCACCCGACTTATAAATTTTATGTGGAAGGACATACCGATGCTGCAGGCAGCGTTGCATACAACCAGAATTTGTCTGAAAGAAGAGCCGCAGCTGTAGTGAGATATCTGGTGAACAAAGGAATTCCTGCCGATCAGCTGGTGCCAGTAGGCAAAGGAAAAACAGATTTGAAATGGCCGGAATGTGACCCGACTTCAAATTGTCCACCATGGAAAAACCTTGAAAACAGAAGGGTAATATTCAAACCCTACGGAGAAGCTGCTGAAGATATAGAGTTTGATTAATAACACTAACCAAAATACAAAGGCTGCTAATGCAGCCTTTTTTTGTAAACTGAATCCAAACAATGATTGTTTGAAGCAACAAAATCTCTACGCAGCAAAAAAAAACCGACAAAGCCGGTTTCATGATTCTTATACAATTACTTATTCTCCTTCAGCAAATCCCTAATTTCTCCCAAGAGAACTTCTTCGTTGGAAGGTGTCGGTGTAGCTTCGGGTTCTTCTGCTTGTTTTCTTTTCATCTTGTTGAGTGCCCTTACCAACATAAATACGACCAATGCCAACAGAACGAAATTAATGGCAATGGTAATAAAGTTACCATAAGCAAAAATCGCCGCATCCGGTGCCACCTCTCTTGCCTCGGCCAGCGAAGCACCAACAGGAATCTGACTGGCTCCTTTCCCCATTGCAAAGAAAATACTACTGAAATCAGGTTTTCCCACAATGGCCGCAACAATCGGCATCACCAAATCATCAATGATACTGCTCACAATCGTTCCAAATGCGCCTCCAATGATAACACCGACAGCCATATCAAAGGCATTCCCTTTAACTGCAAATTCTTTGAATTCTTTAATCATTCCCATAATTATAAGTTTTTATGTTCAATGGTAAATTTAACAATTTTTATCTCAATCGCGGATCCAGTTGATTTTTGTTTCTCCCTCTTTAATGCCCCACTGATCAGCCAAACCTCCATTGATTTCCACCACAAATTTTGAATCTTCCTTTGCTGCCGCGACAGTACCGCCTGACAACTCACTCTCAGCACCCGGTTGAGCATTGCGGGCAATATTGATCAGCACTGAATCCTTGCCAAAATACATGATGTCCAAAGGAATACGAGTGTCCTTCATATAAAAAGTATGCTTCTGAATTTCATTGTCTTCAAAAATAAACAACATCCCTTTGTCCTGGTCCATGGACGACCTGTCCATCAAACCTCTGGCTCTTTTGTTGGGTGTGTCTGCGATTTCAATGTCAATTTTTTTCAGTATTTGCCCTTCTCCATCCAAGAACTCTAGTTCTCCTTGTTTAGTGAATTCAATTTCTACTGCAATGGTTGCCTCTGAACCCGATGCACCCTTTTCATTACAGGCCGCTACAAAAATCAGCAGTCCAGCCGCCAAAATCATTTTTTTCATATTAATTAATCTTTATAAACTCTGTTTTTTGATGTAAACATGACGAGGATTCCGAACAAAATAAATGGAATACTCAGTATCTGTCCGTTGTTCAACCCAATGTTCAACAGCTGAGCCACAAATTCCTCTCCTTGGTCTTCTTTGAAAAATTCAATAATAAATCTAACGATCCACAACAGTATAAAAAACAGCCCGAAAATATAGCCCTGACGGTATTTCAGACTGGTTTTCCTATAAACAAACCAAACCACAAAAAAGATAATAACATAACAGATTGCCTCGTAAAGCTGTGAGGGATGTCTGGGTTCAATCTGACCGTATCCAGAACTTTGGTTAACAAATTCAACTGCCCAAGGCAAATCTGATACCTTACCAACAATTTCAGAATTGAAGAAATTTCCCACTCTGATGGCTGCTCCCCCCAAAGGTACCGTTATGGCCACCCTGTCCAATAACCAAAAAATGTTCTTCTTAAGGTATTTTCGGTTGAATAAATAAGAGGAAATCATAAACCCGATGGTTGCACCATGACTGGCCAATCCTCTAAAACCCGAAAATTCATAGCCTTTCAACAAACCAAAAAAAGCGGAAGAATCAGGATTTTGCTGTACCGGCAAAAACACTTCAATCAATGCTTTGCCCAACGACATTCCTTGATAGTAATCTAAGTTGTAAAACAATTCTCCCAAACGCGCACCGATAATGACACCTAAAAAAGAATATAGAAACAAGGGATCGAGCAATTTCACATCCACTTTGTCTGTTTCTAATATTTTTTTCATCACATACCACCCCATGACAAAGGCAAGTATCCACATCAGGCTGTAATAGTGTATTTGTAGAGGACCCAAATCAATCATTACAGGGTTGATGTCCCAAGTTATGTATAGTAAATTAATCATTTCGTTTCTTTTTTTGGTACCGGATCATATCCACTGCCACCCCAAGGATGACATCTTGAAATTCTTTTCGCACCCAAATATAAACCTTTTATCAATCCATGTGTACGCAATGCCTCAATCATATAATTGGAACAGCTCGGTGTATATCTGCAATTGCTACCCAGCCAAGGCGAAATCGCTGTCTGATAAAGACGGACGAGAATCACAAATGGGGAAATCAATAGTTTATGAATAGGATTCATTCGGGCAAAGATAGTTATAATGCCAAAAACACTAATTCGGCGGACTCAATTTTCTAAAAAATTCCCACATCACTATGCCTGCACAAACACTCACATTCAGTGAATGTTTGGTTCCCTCCTGCTGAATTTCAACACAAGCATCACTCATATTGATGACTTTTTGATTCACTCCCTCCACTTCATTGCCAAAAATCAATGCATACTTTTGAGTAGAGTCGATTTTCAACTCAGACAAGTCAATGCTTCTATCGGTTTGCTCTACCGAAAGAATCCTATGGTTTTTTTCCTTTAATTCTCCAATCAATCCTTTGATGTCTTCCACATATTCCCATTCCACACTCTCAGTGGCACCCAACGCAGTTTTCCTGATTTCTTTACCGGGTGGAGTTCCAGTGATTCCACAGAGATATATTTTTTCTATCAAAAAAGCATCGGCCGTTCTGAATACTGAGCCTACATTGTACAGACTTCGTACATCATCGAGGACAATCACCACAGGCAATTTTTCGGTCTTCCTGAATTCGTCCACTGATAACCGTCCCAACTCTTCAAGTTTCAACTTTTTCATTCCGCAAAATTCGTAAATTAATTCAGAACATTAAATTTTCAAAATATTCGGATATTTTTACTTACTTTTGAGAATTACAGACAGAATCATGGAAGCAAAACGCACCAAAACCATCCCAATAGGAAAAGAGCTTTTTATCAAAAACATTATGGATTTTGAGACCAACACTCAAGAATGGGTCTATTTGGGCGACAAACCTTGTATCATCGATTTCTATGCAAGTTGGTGTGGTCCTTGCGCAATGATTGCCCCCATTTTGGATGAACTGGCAGAAGAATACGATGGGAGAATCGACATTTACAAAATCAATACTGAAACAGAACGAGAACTGGCGGCCGCCTTTGGCGTCAGAAGCATTCCAACACTCATCTTCTGTCCCATGGACGACAACCCACACCAGTACAACGGCGCATTGCCAAAAGACGAATTCGTTAGAATCATCGATGAATTGTTGTTGAAGTCCTGAGAGATTAATTTTCTATATTTGTTTGTCAATCCGTGGGTTTTATATTTCGGAATTCTGAGTTTGCATTGATTCAAAACGATGTAGAAATGATTTTAGACAATCTTTATTTTGAATTAACTTAGCCATCTTAAAATTCAACCAAAATTGGCAAAAAAAGAAACACCTTTGATGAAGCAATACAACAGTATTAAATCCAAATATCCGGATGCATTACTGCTGTTTCGGGTAGGTGATTTCTATGAAACTTTTGGGGATGATGCCATTCGTTGTTCAAAGATTCTGGACATCACCCTGACCAAAAGGGCCAACGGAGCAGCCGCACACATTGAACTGGCTGGTTTTCCACATCACGCATTGGATACCTATCTGCCCAAACTGGTCAGAGCCGGATTGCGTGTGGCCATTTGTGATCAGTTGGAGGACCCCAAACAAGCCAAAACCATTGTGAAAAGAGGCGTCACTGAATTGGTCACTCCCGGCGTTTCACTCAACGATCAGGTACTCAGTGCCAAAACCAATAACTTTCTGATGTCGGTCCATCAGGAAGATGAAAAATTCGGCATGGCACTGCTCGATATTTCGACCGGGGAATTCTTGATAGCCGAAGGAAATAAAACCTATTTTCAAAAAGTCATCCAAAGCTTCAGACCCAGTGAATTGATTCATCAAAAAAGAAAGAAAGTTGACATACCAGAACTCAAAAACACTTTCCAAATTGAAGACTGGGCATTTCAATATGATTATGCAGTCGAAAAACTCAGCCGGCATTTCAAAGTCAAATCTCTCAAAGGATTCGGTATTGAAAAACTCAGGCTGGGCACCATCGCTGCAGGCGCAATTTTTTCGTACTTGGACGAAACCCATCATTTTCAAATCGACCATATCACCGGGATTCAGCGGTTGGACGAGAATAGTTTTGTATGGATGGACTCGTTTACCATCCGAAATTTGGAGCTGATTCACTCCCCTCATCCAGATGCAGTCACACTGATTGATGTACTGGACAGTAGCTGTTCTGCAATGGGTGGCCGACTTCTCAAACGATGGATGGTAATGATTCCGAAGGATATCAACCAAATCAATGCAAGATTGGATCATGTTGAATATTTTCTGAAAAATGATGAACTTAGGATTTTTGTGCGTGAACAACTCTCCGGTATCAGTGACTTGGAAAGAATGACTGCCAAAATTACCACCTCCAAAATAACACCAAGGCAATTGCTCTCACTGGCACAAAGCCTGGAAACAGTCAGCAACATCAAAAAAAATCTCAGCCGAATACCTGGCATCGATACTCTTGAACAGAAACTCAATGACTGGACATTCGTATTTGAATATTTGAAAAAAACACTTTCCAATGACCCACCTCATCAGTTGCAAAAAGGGAATGTGATTGCCACAGGTATTTCAGAAGAACTTGACCAACTGCGAAACTTAAAAACCAGAGGAAAAGACTATCTGGAAGAATTGAGAAACAGAGAAAGTGTGAGAACCGGTATTCCCAACTTGAAAGTATCATACAATAATATTTTCGGTTACTATATAGAAGTTAGGAATACACACAAAGACAAGGTTCCAGATGATTGGATCAGAAAACAAACACTTGTCAACGCAGAACGATACATCACTGAAGAACTCAAGGAATACGAAAATCAGATTCTGGGCGCTGAAGAAAAAATCCTTGCACTCGAAACCCAACTATTCGGTGAATTATTGAATGAACTGTCAGTGCATCTGAGTGAAATTCAAAAATCTGCCTTCGTCATTGCGCAGTTGGATGTGTTTTCTTCGTTTGCTGAAACTGCGCTCAATAACAATTTCGTACGCCCCAAAATCACTGAAGAACTCAATCTGCTGATTGAAGACGGAAGACATCCGGTCATCGAAAAACAGCTGCCACCGGGTGAAAATTATATTGCAAACAGTGTATCACTCTTGCCCAATGAACAACAAATCATCATGATTACTGGGCCGAACATGTCTGGTAAATCAGCTTTGCTCAGGCAAACCGCCTTGATTGTATTGATGGCACAAATGGGATGTTTTGTACCCGCAAAAAATGCCGAAATCGGGATTGTTGATAAAATCTTTACCCGCGTAGGAGCTTCAGACAATATATCGTCGGGCGAATCCACCTTTATGGTCGAAATGAATGAAACCGCCAGCATACTGAATAATCTGTCCGAGAGAAGTCTGATTCTGCTCGACGAAATCGGAAGGGGAACAAGTACTTATGACGGAATTTCAATCGCTTGGGCAATTTCTGAGTTCCTCCACGAACACCGATACAGACCCAAAACCCTGTTTGCCACCCACTACCATGAACTCAATGAAATGGCCAAAACATTTGAAAGAATAAAAAATTTCAATGTAAGTGTCAAGGAAGCCAACAACACAATTTTATTTTTGAGAAAATTGGTCCCGGGAGGCAGCGAACACAGCTTTGGAATCCATGTGGCAAAGATGGCCGGAATGCCCCAGTGGATTTTGAAAAGAGCAAATGAAGTATTAAAAACCCTCGAAAGTTCGCATGTTAATGAAAAAATTGCAGACAAAACAAAGAAAATCAGCAGTGAGAATATGCAGCTCAGTTTCTTCCAATTAGACGACCCAATTTTGGAAGCCCTACGAGAAGAACTGATGGGAATTGATATCAATACACTTACACCAGTGGAAGCCTTGATGAAATTAAACGAAATCAAACGGAAATTGGGTTGAGAAATTGGAACAATAATTGAAAACGATTTTAAAAAATTAATAAAATGAGAAAGCTAAATTTTAAGGCATTGTCAGTTCTTATGCTACTGGCAGCTGCTTGTGCAACCAATCCACTGACTGGAAGACAGTCCTTGTCGTTGATTTCAAATGCACAGTTGTTTCCTCAATCCTTCTCTCAATATAGTCAGGTATTGAAAGACAATAAGGTTGACAAGACTTCTGACAATGCAAAAAAAGTGAACAATGTTGGACAACGAATCAAATATGCAGCAGAAAAGTTCTATACCGAAATCGGTAGAGCCGATGAACTGAAGGGTTATGAATGGGAATTTTCACTAATTCAAAGCGAACAGTTGAATGCTTGGTGTATGCCCGGTGGAAAAGTTGCATTTTATTCAGGCATCCTACCGGTTTGTCAGAACGAAGCCGGCATAGCGGTTGTAATGGGTCACGAAGTTGCACATGCACTCGCAGGTCACAGTGCCGAACAAGTCAGCAATGCAATGGTCGCACAGGGTCTGTTGGTCGGTGGAAATGTAGCAATTTCAAACAGCGAATGGCGAAATGTTTTCAATCAGCTGTATCCAGTGGGTGCAGGTTTGACCATGCTGAAATACGGCAGAGGGATGGAGCTCGATGCAGATGAGGCAGGTCTCTATCTGATGGCGATGGCGGGTTACCCACCTCAAGAAGCCATCAATTTCTGGCAGCGAATGGAAAAAGCCACTGCAGGACAACAAACTCCACCTGAATTCCTGAGTACCCATCCCAATCCGGGCAATCGTGTGGAACAAATCAAAAAGATTATGCCTCAAGCAATGAAATACTATAACCAAAGTCCGTACAAAGAAAAATAATCTAAACAAATTTTAATATATGACAGGCATCCCAACAGGATGCCTGTCTTTTTTGATTAAATTTGGGCTTGTATTAATTCAATCCCATCTTGCCCTGAAAGGGATTTATGATAAACTCAGTTAAAAATGAAAAGAATCACAACTTTTTTAATGTTTCTGTTTGGTCTTACCGGCTCTGCACAAAGTATTGAAACCATTACCCAAAAAATTTCTGACAAAATCTGCAATTGCATGAATAGTAACATGACTTCTTATTCGGAAATCAAACCGGAATTCGACCGTTGCTATGACAAAGAATTCAATTTTATTTTTAATATGATTGACACTGAAGAACAAAAAATCATCACACAACAGGGAGCTTTGGAGAAAGTTAAAAATGGCATCATTCCAAACCTGAATGCAAACTGTAATAAAATCAGGACTTTGATTGAATCAGAGGTAGAAAATTCAATGGACGCTGAGGTTGAAAATCCCTGTCCGACAAATTTTGAAAGCAAGGATTTAGAGAAAATCGAGGAATTTGACGGAGAGATTGTTGCATTTAACGGACTTGTGACCGAAGTTCATTCATCCTACAATGACAAGCCCTATTATCAGGTGAAATTGGAAGGAGGAGAAACGATTTGGATTGCTTCACTTTTAAAAAGTGGTTATGAAATAGAGGGTAAAATTCTCAGACTTTTGGGCTATGTATCCAAGGTTGAAGATGATGAAATCGCAAAGAAATACAACCAAACTGCTTACCATGTGCTCGTCTTTTGTGTAATTGAGCTGGACAGCAAACAAATTGCCATGCTGCCCGGTTCTGAGCTTCAGGTGAAGGAATGGATCAGCGGAAGGATTCCGAAAGCAAAGGATTATTCTTCTGATTGAACAGAAACAAATTCCACTCATTTTCAATCAAAAATTGTATTTTTGAGAGATGAAAACACGAATGAAAAGCTGGGGTCTCTCCATAAAAAAGCACAAAAAATCATTCCTGAAATACCTGATTGAACTGCTCATCGTGGCTTTCGGGGTTTTTCTCGGAATCATGGTCAGCGAGAACAAAGCCAATAAAAAAGTTGAAGAAAACATCTCTCAATCAAGGTTGCTGATTATTGACGAATTGGAAGCCAACCACTTAGCATTGAGCAATGCCGTCGTTTATCATGAAAAAATCAAAAAAGGTTTTGACAGTTTGCGCATGCATTTGCCAAAGGAAATTTATTTGACACCCTACTTTTCTAACCAGCAATTTCGTCAGGAACAAATTCCGGGTTGGAACGGCATCCGAATTATTGAAGTTGAAAATGTGGCTTTTGAAAGCGCCAAAATCGGTGGGATTTTTCAAAACATGGACATCGACGAAGTTCGTCAGATTTCCGCAGTTTACCGTCAATTACAAGGCTTTTCAGAACTTGGAAATCTGATTACACAAAAAGTATTCGCTCTGAATTCCGACACCAAAACCTTGGATGTGATTGGCATATTGGAAATGCTGACCAATGATTTTCTCAATGCCGAAAAAACGCTGGTCCTTGAATTGGAACAAACCCTCCAAAAACTGAAAAATGAAAACGACTAATTATCAAAGGTACAGCGATTTTCTGTTGGCAAATCATCAAGTCAATTGAACATCAATATCAATCAATCTCCTTCTCATTACATTCATAAAAACATTGTTTCTATTTATTTACAATGGTTCATTTTACAACATACAAGAACTACACTACAAATCGACTCTTGATTTGGATTGAAGTTTTTCTATCACACCAAACCATGATTTTTAGCAACTAAATCTCCAATATTTTTTTCTGCTGAATATAAAGTCTATTTTTGCTATTTAGAATTATCCTAAATAGCTTGAGGCTACTGTATTTTATATTCGCGCTGATTGCATTGGCGGTGATTTCACTTTTTGTCGGAGTGAAAGACATCGCCGTTTCGGATTTGTTTCGGTGGACGGACGAGCAACAATTGGTGATGAGCATCAGCCGGATTCCGCGCACAGTGGCACTGATTCTGGCAGGTGTTGGAATGAGCATCTGCGGACTGATCATGCAGCAAATGACCCAAAACCGATTTGTAGCACCAACAACGGCCGGCACATTGGACGCTGCCAAAATGGGAATTCTGGCGTCCATACTTTTTGCTTCACAATCCGGGAACTTTACACGAATATTGTTTGCCTTCGGATTTACATTTTTGGCGAGCATTATTTTCCTGAAAATTGCAGACAGAATCCGTTATCGGAACATTATTTTTGTTCCCTTGGTCGGTTTGATGTTCGGCGGAATCCTGAATTCCATCACCACTTTTTTCGCTTACAAAAACAATGTGGTTCAAAATGTAAATGCATGGATGGTCGGTGATTTTTCGGGCATCCTTCAGGGAAATTACGAATTGGTTTACTTGAGCATACCGGCGGTAGTGATTACTTATTTGTATGCCAACAAATTCACGGTGGTCGGCATGGGCGAAAATTTTTCTAAAAACTTAGGGCTGAATTACAGAACCGTGCTGAACATAGGATTATTTTGTGTTGCACTCACAGTGAGCGTGGTGGTTTTGACCGTTGGAACCATTCCATTTTTGGGCTTGGTGATTCCCAATATTGTCAGCATTTTGTATGGCGACAATCTCCGAAAAACACTGCCGATTACTGCTGTATTCGGTGCCATTTTCCTGTTGATTTGCGACATCATCGGAAGGCTGATTATTTTTCCGTTCGAAGTTCCTATCGGCATGACGGTGGGCATCGTTGGCGGGGTGATTTTCTTAATTCTTTTAATCAAAAAGCAAAGATGAGTATCCCCAATAAAATATTCACCCTTGTTTTGATTACACTGATTCTCAGTGAATTGTTTTTGTTTTACAAACTGCCGAACAATTGGGAATATGCATTGGAACGAAGAAGTTTCAAAGTTGCTTCCATGCTGATTGTTTCCTGTTGCATCGCCTATTCGTCGCTGGTTTTCCAAACGCTGACCAACAACAAAATCCTTACGCCTTCCATCATGGGATTTGAAGCGGTTTATCTGCTTTTTCAGACTTTGATTGTCTTTGTGTATGGCGACAAAACCTTTCAGGTCATCAAAAATTCTGACAATTTTTTCATTTCCATCGGATTGATGATGCTGTTTGCTTTTTTGCTTTTCATTTTAATTTTCAAAAGAGGAAAAAGCAATATGTATTTCCTGCTGCTGATTGGTTTGGTTTTGGGAACGCTTTTCGGGACGGTCAGTTCCTTTTTGCAATTGGTCATTGACCCGAATGAATTTCTGATTATAGAAGGTCAAATGTTTGCTTCCTTCAACAAAATCAACACCGATTTGTTCTGGTATGCATTGGCTTTTATGATTTTGAGTTTCATCATCGGTTTCCGCCAAATCAAAAACTTGGATGTCATTGCTTTGGGGAAGGAAGCCGCCGTCAATCTGGGATTGGATTACGACAAAACCGTGAAATTATATCTGTTCATCATCGCCGTGTTGGTCGCCGTTTCCACCGCATTGGTAGGGCCGATGACTTTTTTGGGCATCTTGGTCACCAATCTCACATACGAGCTGTTCAAAACCTATAAACATTCCATACTGATTCCCGCCTGTTGTTTGGTGAGCTGCATTGCGGTTTTGGGTGGACAATTCATTGTGGAGCAAGTATTTAATTTCAACACCACCATCAGTATCATCATTAATTTCGTAGGAGGAATTTACTTTATGTTCCTGCTGCTAAAAGCCAAAAAAATATGATTAAAATCGAAAACATATCGAAGAATTATTCCGAAAAGATTGTTTTGGATAAGGTTTCACTTGAAATTCCCAAAGGAAAAATCACTTCGATCATCGGTGCCAACGGTGCCGGCAAAAGCACGCTGCTCAGCATCATTTCAAGGTTGCTGAAACAGAATCACGGCAGCATCATCATCGATAAAAAGAACATTGAAGATTACAAAAACCGGATTCTGGCGCAACATCTGTCGATTCTAAAACAATCGAATCATTTGGATTTGAAACTGACGGTCAAAGAGTTGGTGAGTTTTGGCCGTTTCCCCTATTCTCAGGGAAGACTGACGGCGGAAGACCATGAAAAAGTTGATGAAGCCATTGCATTTTTGGATTTGAAATCCATCGAAAACAGTTTTGTGGACGAATTGAGTGGCGGACAGAAACAAAGGGCATTTCTGGCGATGGTCGTGGCGCAAGACACAGAGTACATTTTGTTAGACGAACCGCTGAACAATTTGGACATGAAACATTCGGTACAAATCATGCGGACACTGAGGAAATTGTGCAAAGAAAAAGGAAAAACCATCATCATTGTGATTCATGAAATCAATTTTGCAGCCAATTATTCGGATTATATCGTGGCAATGAAAGACGGAAAAATCCGGCATTACGACACCACAAAAAACATCATCAATCCCAAAGTGCTCAATGATATTTTTGACATCAATTTTGAAATCATCGAGAAAAAAGAACAACTGTTCTGCGATTATTTTTCGGCATTGAAAGACATTTATTAAATATAAATTCATTATAAATCAATAATTTAAATCATTAAAAACCAATAGAAATGAAAAATATCCTAACATTATCCTTGCTGTCATTGCTGACTGCATTCGCAAGTTGCAAGAACGAACCAAAGGCGGAAACGACCTCGGCTGAATCTGCAGAAAATATCACAATCACCCATACGCTCGGCACAAGCACTGTTGTGAAAAATCCGCAACGGGTGGTGGCATTGGACTTTGCTTCGCTCGAAACTTTGACCGAATTGGGCATTCCTGTTCTCGGGGTTCCCAAGTTGAATATTCCCCAGCATCTGCAACAATTCAAGGACGATGCTTCGGTGGTGGATTTGGGAACGCTGAAGGAAGTGGATTATGAAAAGCTGAATGAACTGAATCCGGAAGTGATTTTCATGTCGGCAAGACTGCAAAACGATTATCCCGAAATTTCCAAAATCGCTCCTACGATTTATGCCGAAATCGATTACAAGGATTATATGAATTCGATTGAAAATAATTTGGGAATTTATGGTGAAGTTTTTGACAAAAAAGAAGCCACCGACAAAGCATTGAACGACATCAAAGAAAAAATAAATACCATCCATGAAAAAATGAAAGATTCCGACAAAAAAGCTTTGATAGTTTTGTACAACAACGGCAAATTCAGTGCTTACGGCAAAGGTTCACGCTTCGGAATCATCCATGATGTATTGGGCGTAAAAGAGGCCGTGGAGAATTTGGAGGTAACGAGACACGGACAGGCGGTTTCCAACGAATTCATTCAGGAAGCCAATCCGGATTATTTGTTTATCATTGACCGTTCGGCGGTGATCGACCACGAAGCGACCAACAAGGAAGCCATTGAAAACAAACTGATTCAGCAAACGAATGCCTACAAAAACGGAAAAATCATTTATCTGAATCCCGAAATCTGGTACATGTCGGGCGGCGGCATTACTTCCATCAACAAAATGATTGATGAAGTAGCTGAGAATTTGCAATAAAATCAGGGGAACTTAAATCAGCAATCCTTCAGACACTCAGTTGTTTGGGGGATTGTTTTTTTATTGTTTTATTCATGATTCAATTTTCTCAATGGATTATACAGCACCGGATTTTTAAACATTTTTATCAGGGTTTCAGTTTCATTGCGATTCAATTTATCCAAATCCTTTTTGAAATAAAATCTTGAGGCGGAATCAACGCCCGTAGCCCTGTATAGAAAATCAAAATTTCTGGCATTCCAGTTGAGACATTGTTTTTGGTCGGTGTGTTTTTCTATTTCCCAAGTCAAAAAATATTCAAAAGTCAGATTTTCAATTCTGGTAGTATTTTGTTGTTTCACCAAGGGATAGATCCTGCGGGCGATGTTGTGAGATTGACATTCTGTTTTGTGTATCAACGATGAAATTAGGTCATTCTCTAAACTTTCGGGATGAATTTCATCATATATTTTGTAAAAATCATCCGGCAAATCTTCTGAATTATTGATTTGGGCAATGAAATAATCAAGTTCTTCTGAATTAAGGTTTTGTTTGAAACAGTGCTTATAGTATGCATGGATTCCAAAACCTAAACCTATCGTAATCAACAAAAAAAACAATAAAAATTTAACAAATCTTCTCAATCTTAATAGATTTTAGAGTTGTTGTAAAAAAAACCTTACAAACTTCTCAAATATAAACAATCCTTTTGTTTTCATTTGGAAATCAGTTTGAAGAATTGGGGTTGTGGGAGGTTTACCGGTGTTGTGCTAATCTTCATTTCCTTTTTACGGTAACCCAAGATTTATCAAACCCAATAGTTTTGAGTATTTTCTCCTTATCTAATTTTTCTGGTTGTTTAATGTTCAGTATTAAAGTTTCTTCTGGAACTTTTTCGTGAATTGTAAATTGAGAACCATGAGGTTGCCAAGTAAATCTTTTGGTTTTAGTGCCTTTTTCAAAGCCTTCAAGGTTTCCTCGTGGATTCCATATAAAATCATATAGTTCAGAATCGTATCGAATTGTATCAAATTCAAATACGGCAACTTGTGAAAGGTCATTGGATTTAACAAGCACTACAGTTCTTAAGTTTTTGAACTTTTCTCTAATCGCTGAAACTCGCTCGTTCCAAATTTCTAAAACTTGATTGCCAATGACATTTGGGTCAGCTGTAGTGTCTATTGTACCTCCATAAGAATAAACAGGTGAATTTCGACCAGAGATCAAGCGTATTGTCTTTAAATCTTTGAAATCTCTTACATTCGACTTGACGGTTTTTGCTCCCCAAGCTGTATTTCCCTTTACAACATCATCTAAACCAACATTTGAAGGTTTCCATTCTGCTCCAATGCATAGTGCAAAAATTTGTTCCCATTCAGAACCTTCTAAATCTGCTCTTCCTTTGCTGGCTAATAAATAAACGATTTCTTGACCAAGAATATAAGGAAATTCTGAGTTGAATTTATTTAATGGATAAGCTGCGATTGACTTGGTTACAGTTCTTAATTTTGGAGATTGGCGTTTGGACATTAGCTTGGATTGTATTGTAAATCATATTCTCTTAAAACTAAAGCTTGGTCGAGACTTGTAGCAACATAAGGCAATAACTTTTGTGCAACGGCTTTAATCATATTTACAGGAACAGCATTTCCAGCCTGTTTTTTTGCTTGGGCATCGCTTACCACAATTTTATACCAATCTGGAAAGCCTTGTAATCTAAACATTTCTCTTGGTGTCAGTCGGCGTTCTCCGTTAACTAATAGATAATTGTGTGACGCTCCCGCTCGTAATGCGCAAGAATAAGGATAAGAACAAATATTACCCGACTTATTTTCATGCCAAATAGATGGATAATAGGACGATTTATGTTTTTCTTTCCTTTTGTTTCTAATGTGTTCTGAAGCATAGAATTTTTCATCAACCTTTTTTTCCAAAATATCAGTTAGTGCTTTATAAGGTTTTTCAGGATTAGGAAAAGTGAACATTATGGGTTCTTTATGTCCTATTATGACAACACGCTCTCTTTTTTGTGGCAAGCCAAAATCCAGTGCATTCAGAACGCTGTACTGAACATGGTAGCCTAAATCTTTTAAAGTTTGTATGATAACTTTTAATGTTTTTCCTCCATCGTGCCCAACAAGCTGTTTCACATTTTCTAAAATAAATGCTTTTGGCTGTTTTTCTTTAAGAATACGAGCGATGTCAAAGAAAAGAGTACCTCTAGTATCATTTAATCCTTTCATTTGCCCTATAATACTAAAGGGCTGACACGGAAATCCTGCAAAAAGAATATCGTGATCTGGAATATCTTTTTCGTCTATTTTGGTAATATCTCCCGCAGGCCTTTCCCCAAAATTAGCTTCGTAACTATCTTGTGCATATTTGTCAATATCTGATGAGAAAACACATTCTGACTCGATATCACTCTCCTTACAAGCTTCTTCAAAAGCTATTCTGAATCCTCCAATTCCACAAAAGAGGTCGATGAATTTTAAATTTTCTTTATACATATTTCAATATAATATTCCATTCCTAAAGTTAACAATCAATTTTGAGAATTTGATGATTAACGATTTTTTTCAAATTGGATACAACACCAACCTGTGAAAAAAAACTCACAGACCTTTCAAATATACTAAAAATATTAAATCGAAACAGTATTGTCGTTTTTGGCAAACCGTGTGTTTATAGGACATTTTCTTTTCATTTGTTAGCCTTTGTTGTATCAAGACTTACAAATATTTTTTTTCTAAAATTATATCCTTCCATTGCGTCAAGTGGATTAGAAACTCCAGGAATCCACATTCCACCAAAGTCAATTGTCAGATGTTCACAAGAAATTTTGTCAATTGAATATACTCTCTCGTATCCTTCAATTTCCATGTGTAATTTGTCGTTTACTTCTCTAAATACTCCGCTAAATTGATAAGTCAAAGGGTCTCCACTTTTTAAATAATATTTCTGATAGTCGTGTTTTTGGTTTTTAGGATTTTCAACATCATGCTTTATGAATTGGTCGTTACACCTAAAGTGCAGATTGAAAAAAACAGATTTTTGAACGGTATCGTCAATTGTAAATTTCATTTTGTTCAAGCTGTCATTGCGTAAAATAAGTCTAAACTCAAATGGTTCATTTACAGTAATTGTGTCTTGAATGTCAACAATTTTTGTCACGGTATAAAAGTCATCCATTCTGCAACTTGTCAAAATGATTATAGTCAAAATGTATAATAGTCTTTTCACCGTTGTCTTTTTTTAATGCCCAATAACCTCAGTCAGCGAAAAAAACTCACAGACCCTTCAAATATAAGCAATCCTTTTGTTTTCATTTGGGAATCGGTTGGAGGAAGATATGTCCATGGAGTGTTTTGGTTATCTATGGTGTGAAT